>Ga0299906_10002147_pt1 | contig 16544 bp, 13 predicted proteins | sample RVTome_14_FD_200259 | JGI IMG/M metagenome (GOLD analysis project Ga0299906, IMG submission 200259) | Soil microbial communities from uranium-contaminated site in the Upper Colorado River Basin, Wyoming, United States - RVT145D125 (version 2) ...
GCGGGGCCCAGGTCACGCTCCACGAGATGCGGCCCGCGCGGAACACCCCGGCTCACCGGACCGACCGGCTCGCCGAGCTGGTTTGCAGCAACACTTTCAAGTCGTTGGAGTCCGTCAACGCGCACGGCCTGCTGAAGGCCGAGCTCCGGTTATTGGGGAGCGTGCTGCTCGAGGCGGCGGACGCCGCGCGCATCCCGGGGGGCGCCGCGCTCACCGTGGACCGCGAGATCTTCGCGCGCCACGCGACCGACCGTGTGAGCGCGCATCCCCGGATCACGGTCGTGCGCGGCGAGGTCACGACGACGCCGTCGCCCGGCATCGTCGCCACCGGCCCGCTCACGTCCGACGCCCTGGCCGGCGCCATCGCCACCCGGCTCGGACTCGAGTCGCTCGCGTTCTACGACGCCATCGCGCCGATCGTCGCGGGCGACTCGTTGGAGCTGGACCGGCTGTATCGGGCGTCCCGCTACGGTAAGGGCGGCGGCGACGACTTCCTGAACGCCCCGTTCAGCCGCGAGGAATACGACGCGTTCCTGGACGCCCTGGTGGCCGCGGACCAATACCCCGGGCAGGCGTTCGACCCCATTCCGTATTTCGAGGGCTGCCTTCCGGTCGAGGAGATGGCGCGCCGCGGGAGGGAGACGCTGCGCTTCGGGCCGCTGAAGCCGGTGGGCCTGCCCGATCCCCGCACCGGACGGGAGCCCTGGGCGGTCGTGCAGCTCCGGCAAGAGGACCGCGCCGGTCAGATGTGGAACCTGGTGGGCTTCCAGACCCGCCTGCGCACCGGCGAGCAGCGCCGGGTGTTCCGCACCATCCCTGGCCTGGCCCGGGCGGAGTTCCTGCGCACGGGCAGCGTGCACCGCAACACGTACCTCAACGCGCCGGCCGCGCTCACCGCGCACCTCTCGGCGCCGGACGACCCCACGTTGCTGTTCGCCGGGCAGCTGGTCGGCGTCGAGGGGTACACCGAGTCGCTCGCCACCGGGTTGCTGGCGGGAATCAACATGGCGCTCCTGCTCGATGGCGAGGCGCCGCGGATCCCGCCGCCGGAGACCATGCTCGGCGCGCTGTTGCGGTACCTCCACCATGCGCCGCCCGCGCATTTCCAGCCCATGAACGCCAACTTCGGGCTCCTGCCGCCGCTCGATCCACCGGTGCGCGACAAGCGCCGCAAGCGGGAGCTTCTGGCCGAACGGGCGCTCACCGCCATGCGGGCGTTCGCCGCCGGCGTGGCCCCGGTTCCCGCATGACCGCGTCCGTCGCCGCCCCGCTCCGTCCCGAGATCGAGGACTTCCTCGCCTTTCTCTCCACGGAGCGTAACGACTCGCCCGAGACCGTGAAGGCGTACGGCCGGGACGTGGAGGCGTTCCAGCGGTTTTGCGACGAGTATTTCGGCGACCCCGGGGCGTGGAGCTGGAGCACCCTCGACCGGCTTGCGGTGCGCGGCTTCATGGCGGAGCTGTCCCGCCGCGGCCTCGGGAAGCGCTCCGTGGCGCGCGCGGTCTCCGCGCTGCGCACGTTCTACCGGTTCCTCGAAGTGCATCACGGCGTGTCGGACAATCCGGCGAAGGGGGTCCGGCTCCCCAAGCTCGGACGCCGGCTCCCCGCGGTGCTCGATCGCGGCAGCATCGACCGGCTGTTCCAGGAGGCCGCGGCGCGGGCCGGCGGTGGTGGGTTTCCGGGAGCGCGCGACCTGGCGATCCTCGAGGTCTTCTACGCCGCGGGACTGCGCCTCTCCGAGCTGGCGGGGCTGAACCTCCCGGACGTCGACGTGGTGTCGGAGCAGATCCGGGTGCGCGGCAAAGGCAAGAAGGAGCGGATCCTCCCGCTCGGCGGGCACGCCGCGAAGGCCTTGCGCGCGTACTACGCGGAGCGCGACGCGCTGCTGGCCCGCCTGTCGAGGCGGGGAGTGGACCGCCGGGCGGTGTTCCTGTCGCGGCGGGGGGCGCGGCTCACGCCGCGTCGCATTCAGCAGATCGTGCGCGGCGTCCTCGATCGCATCGGCGCCGCTGGCGGCGCCAGCGTACATTCCCTGCGACACAGCTTCGCTACCCATCTGCTGGACGCGGGGGCCGACCTCCGCGCGGTGCAGGAGCTGCTGGGCCACTCGTCACTCAGCACCACGCAGATTTATACTCACACGAGCGTGGAGCGCTTGAAGAAGGTCTATCAACATGCGCATCCGAGGGCGTGAGGGGCTGGAAGCGGTGCGGAGCACGGAGCACGGGGCTCGGGGCTTGGGGTATTGCCAATGGCTCCGCGCCACGTGCCCCGCGCCCCGTGCCGAGAAGGAGCAACCGGCGTGAAGCCACCCACTATCCACGCCACCACCATCCTGACCGTCCGCAAGAACGGCCGCGTCGCCATGGCCGGCGACGGCCAGGTCACGGTGGGCGACACCGTGATGAAGGCGAACGCCACGAAGCTGCGTCTCCTGGCGAACGGCAAGGTGCTGGCCGGATTCGCCGGCGCGGCGGCCGACGCGTTCACCCTGTTCGAGAAGTTCGAGGAGAAGATCGAGCGGTTCCCGGACAATCTCTCCCGCGCGGCGGTGGAGCTGGCCAAGGACTGGCGCAGCGACCGCGTCCTGCGCCGCCTCGACGCGCTGCTGGCGGTGGCGAATCTCGAGCACGCCTTCCTGCTGAGCGGCAGCGGCGAGCTGATCGCGCCCGACGACGGCATCGTCGCCATCGGCAGCGGCGGCAACTACGCGCTGGCCGCGGCCCGCGCGCTGATCGGGGACGCGGCCCTCAGCGCCGTCGACGTGGTGCGCCGGGCCATGGAGATCGCGGCGGAGATCTGTATTTATACGAATGCCAACATACAAGTCCTGGAGTTAGGAGGCTGATGGCGAATGACGCTTGATTGCAGATTGCAGATTGCAGATTTGAGATTGCAGATTGGGTGTACGCCACGCTCCGATTCTGTTCGCGGCATTGGAAGATCACCGCGAACGTCAAATCTGCAATCGCCGACCTGCAATCTGCAATCTGCAATCGTCCGTCACACTGCCATAGGCCATACGCCATATGCCATTGCCAACTGAATCCATAGAGCAACGACTAAGCTCCGTCGACGCCGGCCCCGAGCCGCTTCCGTGGCTCGAGGAGCTGCCACCCAAACAGATCGTGGCGGAGCTGGACCGCTACATCGTGGGGCAGGCCGCCGCCAAGAAGGCCGTGGCCATCGCGATCCGGAACCGGTGGCGCCGGCTGGCGCGGTTGGCCGGCGCGCCGTTCATCAAGGTCGAGGCGTCGAAGTTCACCGAAGTGGGATATGTCGGCCGCGACGTGGAGTCCATGGTGCGCGACCTGGTGGACGCGGCGATCAACATGGTGCGGGGCGAGCGGGAGGACGACTTGTATCCCACCGCCGAGCAGCGCGCCGAAGCGCGCCTGCTCGACCTGCTGCTGCCGCCGCCGTCGTCGAGCGAGCAGCGGAGCGACGCGCCGCCCCAACCCGCCGCGGGCGGTGCCGGGGAAGCGCCCGCGGCCGATGGGCACTCCCTGTTCGTGGTCGGCTCGGACGGCGCGGTCGAGAAGCGCCGCGAGGAGGACGGGGAGTCGGCCGATGCGCTCGGTGAGCGCCGCCGGCGCAGCCGCGAGAAGCTGCTCCAGCTGCTGCGCGACGGGAAGCTCGAGGATCGCGAAGTCGAGGTGGAGGTGTCCCACCAGGGATTCCCGATGTTCGAGTTCATGCCGCCGCAGCAGGGGATGGAGGGCCCCGACGTGAACTTCACCGAGATGCTGCAGGACATGCTCCCAAAACGCACCAAGAAGCGTACGGTGCGGCTCGGTGAGGCGCGGCGCATCCTGGTGGACGAGGAGCTGAAAAAGCTCGTGGACATGGATGACGTGGTGAACGAGGCCCTCGACCGTGTCGAGAACCACGGGATCATTTTCATCGACGAGCTCGACAAGATCGCCGGCGAGCGGGCCCAGGCGGGCCCCGACGTGTCCCGCGAAGGGGTGCAGCGCGACCTGCTCCCGATCGTGGAGGGATCGACCGTCCAGACGCGCTACGGGTACGTCCGCACCGACCACATCCTGTTCGTCGCCGCGGGCGCGTTCCATGTCTCCAAGCCGTCCGACCTCATCCCCGAGATGCAGGGCCGCTTCCCCATCCGCGTGGAGCTGAAGCCGCTCACGCAGGACGACTTCGTGCGCATCATGCAGGAACCGGAGAACTCGCTGATCAAGCAGTACCAGGCCCTCTGCGCCTCGGACGGCGCCGAGCTGGGCTTCACCGACGACGGCGTCGCCGAGGTTGCGCGCATTGCGATGCTGATGAACGAGCGCACCGAGAACATCGGCGCCCGCCGGCTCCACACCGTCATGACCACGCTGCTCGAGGATACGCTGTTCGAGCTGCCCGATCTGCCGGACAAGCACGTGATGTTCGACGCGGACCGGGTGCGGGAGCGGCTGATGCGCATCGTGGAGGACGAGGACCTGCGGAAGTACATACTCTAACTGCAGTAAGAAGTGAGAAGTAAGAAGTAAGAGGGCCCCTCCCCTCCACCCCACGCTTTGGGCAACGCGATGGGCGTGGCCGGGCGTGGCCTTCTCACTTCTCAGAGCCTGTGAAGCAAGCGGCGTCGGCCCTCGCACAGAGGTGGGCCCGTACCGGTGACATTGACGGCGCGCTGGTCGTTGGGCGTCACACCAGAAACCGCGATCACATGTGTGTCAGTTGCTGGAAACGTCACCGTGCTAGAGCCCCAGCCCGTGGGGACATTTCCAGCTGATGCCACGAGCACTACGTCGTGGTTGTCATACAGGTCTGCCAGCGCTGTCGCCACAGCGGCGCTGAATGGGCCACTGATACTCATGTTCACAACGGCGTCGTCGGGAACCAGTTCGAGTGCCGCTGCGATCTCATCGGCATCTCCTACGGCGGGGCCCCCCGGCACAACCGGGTCAAGAACCTTGAGATTGTGGTGGCGGGTCACAAAAGGTGCGACGCCACGAACACCGATCATATTGTTGGTGGCGAGTAGCACACCGGCTACCGCGGTCCCGTGGCCTCTCGCGTCGCGGCAGTGGCCCTGCGAAATACCCCCTTCGACCTCGAACCAGATCAGGTTCTCCTCAGTGGCGCTGTTATCGATGTCCTCATGCAAGAAATTCGGACCACAGTCGTCATCCTCCTTCTCGATGCCGCTGTCCATGATCACGACGTCGACGCCGTCTCCGGTGGTGATCAAGTTGGCGTCCGTGGCTCGTACCTGGGTGATGTTGGCCGGCACGGTTTGGCCGCCAGCTACAGTGTTCACATGACGTCTTGTGGCCCCCATCGGTGCGTGTTCGATCACCGACTCAATGGGTTCCAGGAACAGCACGTTCCTATCCGCGCGCAGTATGCCTGCCGAGTCGGGATTGATCTCAGCGGCGAGAGTCCCCCACCTACCGAAGGCGCGCCTCGTACGCACCCCTAGAGCCTCGAGGCGGATTCGCGCCGCTTCCGCGGCCGTTGCGCTCATCGAGCTGATACGGGCGCGCCGCTTTCCATCACGCTCGAAAGTGGCGTCCGTCAGTTTGTCAGTCGTGGACGCCTTGAGCCCAATAAACACCCGCCCGCCTGCCCCTCTCACCGCCTCGATGAGAGCCACATCGCTGGTATCGATAGCTCGCGCTGAGTCGGGGAGGTCGATCTCGAGTTCGGGGCGATCCTGTTCGAATCGCAGGTTGACCACGGTCTGCCTTGCGTCTGAGGCGGGAGACTCGCTACGAGGCGACACCGGCTCGTTGTAGTCACACGCGAAGACGGAGAGGGACAGAACTAGGGCGCCCCGCCGGCAGATAGCCGGTGAATGGGAAAACAGCATGGTTCCTCCAGCTCCGGGCGCGTTACGGGATGGTGATCGATGCCTCAATCGTGGTTCCATCGGGCTGCCTGTACCGTGCGAGGACCTGCGTACCCCGCTCCACTTCGAGACCTGCGCGGTTCAACGTGGGTGTCGGTTCCTCGCTCCTCCGAGTGGTGCGAATGAAGGCGAAAACGGGAAGTTCCAGTTCCTCCAGCGCCGGGGGGGGAGTGTGGGCGGTGACAAACCCATTGACGTCGGTGACGAGGACGGCGTCGTGCTGCGCGAGCCTGGACATGGCCTCCAACTCGTCACCTGAGAAGAGTTTTACCAGAGTATTGGTGAAACTATCGAAGTGAGTGTGGTTGACGTACGCGCCGTCCAACGTGTCCAGAAGGGGAAGGATCTCGTCCGGTGAACGATCTGCTCGAACTCCCACGAGAATCTCACTGCACGCGAACTCGACACCGTTCGGCAGCTTGCACATCCGCCGAAGGCTCAATTCCGCATTCACCTCCGCCCCGTCGTCCGTCCTCACCGTCACCCGAACGAACTGATCCTCGGCCATGACCGTGCCGGTCGCGAGCCGGCCGTCGAGCCGCAACGCCCAGCCCGGCTCCGGCTCGGTTTGCCGAAACGACAACGCGATCAAGGTGGGATGAATCTCCTCGCTCGGCACGGGCGGGCGCATGATGCCATCTGCGGAGCACCCTAGCGAGACCCCAGCGAACAACAGCACGAACCGCCCTGACGTGTGGGCGGCGGAACTCCCGGCGAGAGCAATCGAATACATGGTCATGCAAGGGATCCTGGTAAGCAGGTTGCCGGGATCCTCGGCGCCGCGCAACCGGCAGATCACGACGGGGCGCTCCCTATCCTTTACACTCCAATCCCCGCCCGCTAGACTCCGAGCCCGGATCTGTCAAATCGGCTCACTTCCACCCCGGACTATGCCAAAACGGGACTTCCTCTCCCTCACCGATCTCACCGCCAAGGAGATCGTGGCGCTTCACGATCTCGCGGCGAAGATGAAAGCCGGCCGCTACCGCGAGCGGCCGCTCGCCGGCAAGACGCTGGCGATGGTTTTCGCGAAGAGCAGCACCCGCACCCGCGTGTCGTTCGAGGTGGGCGCGTTCCAGCTCGGCGGGCACGCGCTATTCCTGTCATCGCGCGACATCCAGATCGGGCGCGGGGAGCCGATCAAGGACACCGCCCGGGTGCTGTCGCGCTACGTGGACGGGATCATGATCCGCACGTTTGCCCAGGCCGACGTGGAGGAGCTTGCGCGCCACGCCACGGTCCCCGTCATCAACGGGCTCACCGACCTGCTGCACCCCTGCCAGGTGCTGGGCGACCTGTTCACCGTGCGGGAGGCGCTGGGGGGATGGGACGGCAAGATCGTGGCCTGGGTGGGTGACGGCAACAACATGGCGAACTCGTGGCTGCACGCGGCGAGCATCTTCGGCTTCGAGATCCGCCTCTCGTGTCCGGAGGGCTACGAGCCGAGCCGGGAGATCTTCGAGAAAGCGGCCAAAGTCACCAAGGCGACGATGTACGAGGATCCCGAGGACGCGGTCGCGGGCGCCCATGTGGTGAACACCGACGTGTGGGCCTCGATGGGGCAGGAGGCCGAGGAGGACGCGCGGCGACTGGCCTTCAAGGGCTTCGCGGTGGACGAGGAGATCATGGCGGCGGCGGCGCCCGACGCGATCTTCCTGCACTGCCTCCCCGCCCACCGGGGCGAAGAAGTCACGGACGAGGTCATCGAAGGGCCGCGGTCGCGCGTGTTCGCGCAGGCGGAGAACCGCCTCCACGTCCAGAAGGCCCTGATGGCGACCCTGATGGGTGGAAAGGAAGCGCGATGAGCGAGCAACAGGCGCTGCGGCGCACGCCGTTCTACGACCTGCACGTCGCCTTAGGCGCCAAGATGGTGCCGTTCGCCGGTTTCGAGATGCCGCTGCAGTACCCGGGCGGGATCACCAAGGAGCACGAGACCGTGCGCACCCGCGTCGGCGTGTTCGATCTCTCGCACATGGGCGAGTTCGAGTTCACCGGGCCCGACCGCAACGCGTTCGTGAACCGGCTCACGTGCAACGACGTGGGCCGGCTGGAGGACGGGCAGGCCCAGTACTCCGCGCTACTCACCGAGCAGGGCACGTTCGTGGACGACTGCGTGGTCTACCGCTTTGACGACAAGGTCATGCTGGTGGTGAACGCCGCCAATATCGAGAAGGACTGGAAGCACGTGCTGTCCAAGAAAGGCAGCATCAACTGCCGCGTGAAGAACATCTCCGACGACGTGGCCCTGCTCGGCGTGCAGGGGCCCGACAGCGAGAAGCTGCTCCAGCCGCTCACGAAGCTGGATCTCTCGAAGATCGGCTACTACCGCTTCGAGACGGGCCAGCTCGCCGGCGTGCAGTGCTTCGTGTCGCGCACCGGGTACACCGGCGAGGCCGGCTTCGAGCTGTACTTCCGCGACCGTGACGCCGAGGTCATGTGGCGGGCACTCGTGGGCGCCGGACGTGCCGACCCCATCGGCCTCGGCGCGCGCGACTCGCTCCGCCTCGAGATGGGCTACGCCCTCTACGGCAGCGACATCGACGAGACCACCAACCCGTACGAGGCGGGGCTCGGCTGGATCGTGAAGCTCACCAAGGGCGCGCCCTTCGTCGGCAAGACGGCGCTCGACCTCGTCAAGCAACGCGGCGTCACCCGCCGCCTCGTCGGCTTCGTGTGCCCCGAGAAGGGCGCCATCCCCCGCCCGGGATTCGACGTGTACCTGAAGGGCCATCGCGTGGACGCCGTCCGCAGCGGCGGCTTCAGCCCGTCGCTGCAGCAGGCGATCGGGACGACCTATCTGCCCACCCACTCCATCGAGCCGGGCACGGCCATCGAGATCGACTGCCGGGGCAAGAAGGTCGGGGCCCAGGTGACCGAGACGCCGTTCTACAAGGGCGGCAGCGTCAAGCGGTCCTGACCGCCGGGGATCACGGTGGCCAGCGAACCCATCCGGGTGGCGGTGCTCACCACCTCCGATCTCGGCGCGCAGGGGAAGCGCGCCGACACGTCCGGTGACGCGATCGCGGCGTGGGCGGCGGCGCTCGGGTACGCGGTCGCCGCGCGTGAGCTGGTGCCGGACGAGTCCGACCGTATCGCCGGCGTCCTCGCCGCGTGGGCCGACGACGACATCGCCGACGTCATTCTCACGACCGGCGGCACCGGGCTCGGCCCCCGCGACGTGACCCCCGAGGCCACCCGGGCGGTGCTCGACAGGGACGCCCCCGGCATCGCCGAGGCGATCCGCGCCGCCGGCCGCCAGGCGTTTGCGCGCGCCGCGCTCTCGCGCGGCCTCGCGGGCACCCGCCACCACACCCTCATCGTCAACCTGCCGGGAAGCCCCGGCGGCGTGCGCGACGGGCTCCATGTGCTCGAGCCGCTGCTGCCGCACGCCGTGCAGCTGTTGCGGGGCGAGCCGACGGATCACTGATGGCCGACAAGATCCTGCTCACCATGGACGACCTCGAGGTCGCGGTCACCACCAACGCGGCGTTCGAGGCGGCGGGATACGACACGGTCCTGGTCTCGGCACTCGACGACGCGCGCGCCATGTTCCGCAAGGCGGAGCCGGACGCGCTTGTGCTCACGGGCGCGCTCGACGAGCACCGCGCCGCCCTGCTCATCGCCCTCGCGCGCGACCGCGCCGTCTCGACGCTCGGCCTGATCGAGTCCACCGTGCCGGATCCGGCCAAAGTGGGTCGCCGCGTGGGCCTCACGGCCTGGATGGTGAAACCCGTGGATCCGCGGGAGGTCGTCGCCACCGCCTCCCGCCTGATCGACCGGCGGCGCCTCCAGCAGCGCACGGGGATCATCGGCGAGAGCCCCCCGATCCAGGAGGTCCTCGTCAAGATCGAGCAGGTGGCGCCCGTCACCAGCACGGTGTTGATCGAGGGCGAGTCGGGAACCGGCAAGGAGCTGGTGGCCCACGGCATCCACGCGCTGTCGCCGCGGCGCGACCGGCCGTTCATCGTCGTGAACTGCGGCGCCCTGCCGGAGACGCTGCTCGAGTCGGAGCTGTTCGGCCACGAGAAGGGCGCCTTCACCGGCGCCGCCGAGCGCCGGCTGGGCCGCTTCGAGCTGGCCGACACCGGCACCATCTTTCTGGACGAGGTGGGCGCGGCGCCGCCGTCCATTCAGGTCAAGCTCCTGCGCGTGCTCGAGAGCAAGGTGTTTTTCCGCGTCGGCGGCGCCCAGCCAATCCACGTCGACGTTCGCGTGGTCGCCGCCAGCAACCGGTCATTGAAGGAGGCGGTGGCGCTCGGCGAGTTCCGCGACGATCTCTACTACCGCCTCAACGTCCTCAACATCTATCTGCCGCCGCTGCGCGAGCGGAAGGGCGACATCCCGATCCTCATCCGGCGCTTCGTCCGCGAGTTCAGCGAGGCCCACGGCCGTCCGTTCCCCGGTATCGATCAGCAGGCCATGGAGATCCTGATCAATGCGCACTGGCCCGGGAACGTGCGGCAGCTCCGCAATCTCATCGAGTCGATGGTCGTCCTCGCCCCGGGGCGGGAGATCCGCGCCAGCGACATCCCCGAGGACATCCGCGAGGGCGGGACGCGCCTCCTCCCGGTGCAGATCCCGGCAGCCACGCGGGAGGTCCGCGGGCAGGAGCTGGAGTTCATCTTCCGGAGCCTCGTCGAGCTGAAGCTGCAGATCGAGGAGCTGCGCCGCCGGATGGAGGAAACACCGCGGCGCATGCAGGCGATCCACGTCGGCGGCGACGAGGCCGCACCCGCAGAATACGAGGACATCACGCCCACCCGGGACGCGGTCGCGATCCCGCCGATCGAGGCCGAGGAAGAGCACGAGCCGCCGCCGGTGCTCTATCGGCCGGGCATGACGATGGCGGACGTGGAGCGCGCCGCGATCGAGGCGGCGTTGGAGGAAACCGGCGGCAACCGCCGCCGCGCGGCGGAGATCCTGGGGATCGGGGAGCGGACGTTGTACCGGAAGATCAAGGAGTATGGACTGAATTAGTCGGCAGTCGGCAGTCAGCAAATCGGCAGTCGGGCGGGGGCGGTGGAGCGGACGACTGCCTACTGCCGACTGCCGACTGCCGTCACCGCCCCATCAACCTCGCCACCCGCTCCTCCGTCGGCGGATGCGTGCGGAACAACGAGAGCACCCCGCCCCCCGCAAACGGCTTCACGATGAACAGGTGTGCGGTGGCGGGGTTGGCGGGGAGCGGCTTCTGCTTGGCGGCCGCCTCCAGCTTGCGCAGGGCGGCGGCGAGCCCGCCGGGCCGGCCGGCGATCTCGGCGCCGCCCCTGTCGGCGGCGAACTCCCGGGCCCGCGAGATGGCCATCTGGATCAGCATGGCGGCGATCGGGGCCAGGATGGCCATGCCCAGCAGCACGAACGGATTGGCGCCGCGGTCGCGCCCGCCGAAGAACAGGGCGATGCGCGGCAGGAAGATGATGGCCGCGGCGATCGTCGCGGCGATCGAGCTGATCAGGATGTCGCGGTGCTTGACGTGCGCCAGCTCGTGCGCCATGACACCCGTCAGCTCCTCGTCATCGAGCAGGCGGAGGATTCCCTCGGTGGCGGCCACCGCCGCGTGCGACGGGCTGCGGCCCGTGGCGAAGGCGTTCGGGGACTCGTTGGGGATGACGTACACCCGGGGCATGGGAAGCCCGGCTCGCTGCGCGAGCGCGTGCGTGATGCGGTAGAGCCGGTGGCTCTCGTCCACCGGGCGCGCCTTGTACATCGCGAGGATGATCCGGTCGCCCAACCAGTAGCTTCCGAAGTTCATGACGATGGCGATGCCGAAGGCGATCGTCATTCCCTGCCCACCGCCCACCACCTCGCCGATGACGAGGAGCAGGCCGGTCAGCGCGCCCAGCAGCAGCGCGGTCTTGAGCGTGTTCGGCATTGTGAGTCGTCCTTCACGCCAATCTGGCGATTTTGCCGTGATGCGGGATGATAGCTTGGGCGGGCAGCCAGGGACAACGGTGGGCGGAGATCAGCACGGAGCGCGGGGCGCGTAGCACGTAAACTAGCGGGGCACGGCGGGTGCTTCGAGAGGTTGTTGCCCCGTGCCACGCGCCCCGCGCTAGCCCCACACACTGCCGCTTCCATGCGACAGCGTTTCGTGAGAAACGTCACAAACCAAGCGCATGGTATGGCATTGACACAACGGCGGATACGGGGCATAGTACGTCGCGCATCGACACCCCTCCTAGCCCCCCGCGCCCTGGCTGGCAGGTCAAGTGCGATTCGAGGTCAATGAGAAGTGCGTGAGTTGCCTCGCTTGCGTGCGGGTGTGTCCCACGCAGGCGATCGCAGTTGACGGGCAGACCGTTCGAATCGTCGACGAGGCCTGCGTACGCGCCGGTGCGTGCGTGCCTGCGTGCCCGCATGACGCGATCGATGTCGTCGGCGACCTGGGTCGCGCCCTTGCACTGGCGCGGACGGGCGAAGCGGTCTTGATGTTGAGCTTCGAGGCGACGGTGTACTTCTACCCCGATGCCCCGGAGCAGGTCGTGAACGCGGCGTACGCGTCGGGCTTTCGCGCGGTGCAGCGCGGCGTGATCGGCGACGAGCTAGTGGCGGCGGCGTACCTGGCGGTCTTCGCCGATCCCAATTGGGGCACGATGATCCGCTCCACCGACCCCGTGGTGGTGGAGACGATCCGGCGGCACTACCCGGAGCTGGTGGGCTATCTGGCACCGGTGAAGACGCCGGTGGCAGCGGAAGCCGAGTATCTTCGGGCGCTCTACGGGCCCGGGACGCCGCTGGTCTACGCGGGGCTCCATGTCGGGGGGAGCGGTGACCACGTCGACGCCGTGGTGACGTTCGACGAGCTGACGAAGCTGTTCCGGGCGAGCGGGGTGGAGGTGGCCGAGCAGCCGCTCCATTTCGCGCGGATCCCGGAGGTGAGCCAGCGACACCTGAGTGCACCCGGAGGGCTGCCCCGCCGTGTGCTGGAGCAGGAGCGGCACACCAGCCGGCGGTTTCTCAAGGTGCGGGGCCTCGAGGCCCTGGAGTCGATCGCGCGGGCGGTGGTGACGGACGGCCTCGACCTCGGCTTCGTGGACCTGCTGGCGACGGACGGCTCGCTCGATCACCCGATGCTGGGGCCGCCGGAGCGGATTTACTGGCGCCGCCGGGTGGCCGAGGAGGCCACGCCGCCCCGGAGCGCGGTGCCGGTGGTGGATCAGGCGGTACAGGTGGATCTGCGCGTCGCCCACGAGTACCTCGGCAACGGGCACGCCCCCACCGAGGGCGAGTTGGAGCGGGTGATCGAAGAGATCGGGCGGGCGCCCGACGGGGCGCGCTGGGACTGCGGGGCGTGCGGCTACGGCACGTGCCTCGAGTTCGCGGGGGCGTTCCTGAGGGGCCGGGCAACGCTCAGGCAGTGCCCGCCGTATCAGGAGCGCCGGGCGGAGGAGGCCCAACGGGAGGTGGCGGTGGACGCGCTGACCGGGCTCGCGACGTTCCGCGTGCTGCGGTCGCGGATCGGCCAGGAGGTGGCGCGGAGCGGGCGGAGCGGGGAGCCGTTCGGAGTGCTGTTCATCGACGTGGATCGGTTCAAGGAGTTGAACGACCGGCACGGCCACGAGGCAGGCAACGCGGTGCTGGCGGCGATCGGCCGGGCGCTCAAGCAGGTGATCCGGAAAACGGACGTGGCGGCGCGGTACGGAGGCGACGAGTTCGTGGTCGTGCTGTTCCGCACCGACGCGGAAGGCGCCAAGCGGGTGGGCGAGGTGGTGCGGGAGTCGATGGAACGGGTGGGGCTGGAGCTGGGGCACGCAGCGGGCGCGGTGACCGTGTCGATCGGCACCGCGGCGTACGACCCCAGGTTCCCGGCGCACGAGGACGTGTTGGAGGCGGCGGACCGGGCGCTGTACCGGGCCAAGGCGTTGGGAGGGAACCGGGTGGAAGGAACGGATTGGTTCGAGATGGCGGGGAACTCGTTCTAGGTGCGGATCAGGCTCAGGGGGGAGACTTCGGTGACGACGAGCGAAGCGGAGATCCAGAGACCAGACATGGCAGAAGCGGCGGTCGAGCGAAGCGGAGCGGGCGGAGGACGGCCGGATCCCTGGGGCGTCAAGCGGGCGGAGAACTTATTGACGAGCCTTCAGGGAGTGTTGTCGGCGCGGGTGGTCGTCTCGCCGATCGGCGAGGTGACGGAGATTCATATCCTCGCGCAGAGCGGGATCTCGCCCAAGCAGATCGTGCGCAACGTGGAGAGCGCGTTGCTGGCGCATCTGGGGCTCAAGGTGGACCACCGCAAGATCAGCGTGGCGCAGACGGCGGAGGTCCGGCCCATCGAGGCCCTGGAGGGCACGGCGGTCCGCGATCAGGCGCGGCGGCGGGGGGTGGTGTATCGCGGGTTGGACGTGCGGCCGGCTGGGGCCCGCCGGGTGGAGCTGGTGGTAGGTCTCTGGGTGGATGGGGAGGACGTGACGGGGTCGGAGGAGGCGGCCGACACGCCGCGGGCGCGGATCCAGGGGGCGTCCCGGGCGGCGGTGGCCGCGATAGACAAAGTCTTGCCGAGCTTTACCTTTGAGTTCGAGGGGGTAAAGCTCATCGAAGCGTTCGACACGGAGCTGGTGGTGGCGGGGGTGCATGTGTTGGATGGCCGGGTGTCGACGCTCCTGGTTGGCACGGCCGCTACCCGCGACAGCGCGGAGCAGGCGGCGGTGCTTGCCGTACTGGACGCCACGAATCGGTGGGTCCAGTCCCACCGGCAATAGGGCCGGCGGTGAGTCTGGGGGGAACGGGTTTTGCTACACCTGTAGCACGTGGGCCACGGGGATGCGCGCGGGATCGCGCGCGCTTCCGGGGCCGCCAGGGGGCCGAGGGGGCGGTGCCGCCCCTTACCACAGACGCCAACGCCGAGCCACGGAGAAAGAAAGGGGGCCCTCGGAGGATCCGTCACCCACGCACGTAGCGGAGCTGAGCGGTCAGCCATAGCGAGCGGAGCCTCGGGCGTGCCTTAGCGGCGCACGCCACTTCCAAATCACGCAACCGAGAGGTTGCCCGGAAGGAGGTGACGCAGAATGAGCTGGATCGTCAGCATTATCAGCGCCCTTTTGATGGCGGCGGGCACGCAGACGTGGGAGTAACGTGATTCGTCGAGGGTCCCCCCTCATTCCATGAAGTCCAGGTCCAACCCCCTTGTTACTCCAGAGGTATACGTCTATGGCGTAGCCGCGCTGGCGGTGACTGCCTTCGCCGCATCTTGGATCGCGTTTCCGCCGTTCAGGGCCGATGGCCACGCGTCTCTTATTGGGGTCATGGCCTTCACGGCACTGGGGATCGGGCTTCAGTTAGGCGGGCACCGATTGGCGATTGGGTCTGCTCATGGCGCGATATCCTTCATTGCGTACATCGCTGCCGCTCTGATCTTCGGTCCAACGTGGGGTGCGGTTGTTACGGCCTCGAGTGTTGCGGTTGCGATGTTCGCGACCAAGAGGCCACCGTTGAAGATTGCATTCAACGCCTCGCAAATCGCCCTCTCAATCATCGCGGGATCGTGGGTCTATCAGTTTCTAGACGGCCCCATTCCTCCAACGTCACTGGATAGTGTCGTCATCCCGTTTACGGGATTTGTCGGAGCCTACTTCGCGGTCAATACGGTAGCGGTGAGCGGAGTGGTTGCGGTAAGTGAACGGCGTCGATTCGGTGATGTATGGATCGCGAATACATGGGGATTCGTTGGCTATGACATAGCTGCCAGTGTGCTGAGTCTCGCTATCGTCTGGCTCTACGTCCACACTTCTCTAGGTGTGCTCGGGATTCTGGTTGTGGTTCTCCCAATTCTGTTCATTCGCCATGTGTACGAGGTCAATCATCAACTGCAGGACACCAATCGTGAACTGTTAGAGCTAATGGTGAAGGCGATCGAGGCGCGCGATCCGTACACAAGCGGCCATTCACAGCGCGTCGCCGATATCGCACGGGTGCTTGCACGCGAAATCGGGTTGAGCTACCGGGACGTCGAAAACGTGGCCACCGCCGCGCTGCTGCACGACGTCGGGAAGATTCATGAAGAGTACGCGCCGCTCCTCAGGAAACAGGACAAACTGACGGCGGAGGAGAAGAAACTCATGGACTCCCATGCACTCCGGAGCGCCGAACTAGTGGCTACGATTTCCAACCTTCGCGGCCCCGTCGAGCAGTACGTCAGGTTTCATCATGAGTACTTCGATGGGTCCGGCTATCCCGACGGGTTGGCAGGTGAGGAAATCCCCATCGGCGCGAGAATCATTGCCATCGCGGATACCGCCGACGCGATGACCACAGACCGACCGTACCGGCAAGCGCTGTCGTTCGATAAGGTCCTGAGTGTGCTGGCCCGTTACTCCTGGAAGCAGTTTGACCCTCGGCTCGTGTCGGCATTCCGGACCAGTGCTTCGATACGACACATGATTGAGAGCCGGCTCCAAATGGACACTCGGCCGCACGAGCCTAAGGCGGACTCGGCCGGACTGATGGCCCTGTAACGCTCGACCCCGCACGTAGGCAGCATCGATCAGCCATCATCGCTTCAACAATGGGCACTGGGAATGTGCTCCATAACCGATTCGGGGACTTGCTGATCGCCTCCGCAACCATAGACCCGTACCACGACTTGCGCCGGTTTCTCACCGGGCTCTGGCTTTGGCAACCCGGGCGACATCACTCCGATTGAAATCAATCGAGCCAACACACCCCAAAGCCCTTCTCGGCA
>Ga0299906_10002148_pt1 | contig 16540 bp, 13 predicted proteins | sample RVTome_14_FD_200259 | JGI IMG/M metagenome (GOLD analysis project Ga0299906, IMG submission 200259) | Soil microbial communities from uranium-contaminated site in the Upper Colorado River Basin, Wyoming, United States - RVT145D125 (version 2) ...
GCCCGGCGAACAAGCAGCTCGGCATGCGGGACGCCGACGACAACGTCGCGATGTTCGGGTTCTACGTCTGGAACAACGTCAAGATCGGGTTCCAGACCTTCGCGACCGGGCTCGCCTTCGGGCTCGGCTCGATCTTCTACCTCGCCTTCAACGGCATCACCATCGGCGCGGTCGCCGGCCACCTCACCCAGGCGGGCTACGGGACCCCGTTCTGGTCGTTCGTCGCCGGGCACAGCGCGCTCGAGCTGGTCGCGATCGCGATCTCCGGCGCGGCCGGGCTGAAGCTCGGCGGCGCGCTGATCGCGCCCGGGCTGCGGTCCCGGAAGGCGGCGCTCGTGGCCGCCGCCCGACCGGCGGTGCGCCTGATGTACGGCGCGGCCGCGATGTTCTTCGCCGCGGCGTTCGTCGAAGCGTTCTGGTCGCCGCTGACGCTGTTCCCGCCGACCACGAAGTACGCGGTCGGCGCGATCCTGTGGGCGGTCGTGCTCGGCTACCTGGCGCTCGGAGCTCGCGCCCGTGCAGCTTGAACGCCTGAGCGTCGCGCTGCGCCCGCGCGGCGGCTGGGAGGCGCTCGACCTCGGCTTCCAGATGGCGCGCGGCTGGTGGCGGCCGGTGTGGGGCACGTGGCTCGCGGTCTACCTCCCGGCCGCGGCCGTCCTGCACCTCCTCTTCCAGGAGACGCCCTGGATCGCGGCGCTCGTCTTGTGGTGGCTCAAGCCGGTGTTCGACCGGTTCGTGCTGCACGTCGTGAGCCGCGCGGTGTTCGGCTCGACCCCGACGGTGTCGGAGACCCTCGGCGCCTGGCGGGACATCCTGCGGCCGGGGCTCGTCGCCGGGCTCACGCTGTTTCGCATCGATCCTGCGCGCTCGTTCAACCTGCCGGTCTGGCAGCTCGAGAAGCAGACCGGACGGGAAGCGAGTGGGCGCCGGGGCGCGCTCGGCCGGCGGATGCGCGGCTATGCCGTCTGGCTGACCGTGCTCTGCCTCCACTTCGAGGCGCTGATGCTGATCTCGCTCGGGCTCGTCGTCGCGCTGCTCGCGCCCGCCGGCGGCCAGCCGGGCTTCGAGTTCTCCGAGCTCTTCAAGGGCGGCGGCGCGGACGGCGAGGCGCGCTGGGACTGGTTCGACAGCGCGTGCTACGTCGCGGCGGTGAGCCTGGTCGAGCCGCTGTACGTCGCCGCCGGCTTCTCGCTCTACCTCAACCGGCGCGCGATCCTCGAGGGCTGGGACATCGAGCTCAGCTTGCGCCGGCTCGATGAGCGGCTGCGCGTCCCGAAGGCCGCGGTGATCGCATGCATTGCGCTGGCGTTGGCCTGCCTCGCCGGCTCCCCGCCGCCGGCGTTCGGCGCGGACAAGTCGGCGAAACGGGAGATCGCGGAGGTGCTGAAGGCGCCCGAGTTCCAGCAGTCCCGCGAGCGACTCGCCTGGCGCTACCGCGGCGAGCGGAGGAAGCCGCAGGAGGACTCCGGCGCGGCCGACTTCTGGCGCAACCTCGGCGCGTTCTTCGCCGACATCTCGCAGGCGCTCGCGTGGATCGCCGTGGGGATCGGCGTCGTCGTGCTGCTCGTGCTCGCGCGCCGTTACCTGCTTCCCCTCCTCGATCGCGAGCCCGAGACCTATCGTCCACCCGACGCGCTGTTCGGGCTCGCGGTGACGCCCGAGTCGCTCCCCGACGACGTGGCCGGAACGGCGGCGCGCCTCGCGCGCGAGGGCCGCTTGCGCGAAGCGCTGTCGCTGCTCTACCGCGGGGCGCTCTCGGTGCTCGTGCATCGCGACCACGTCCCGCTCGCCGAAGGCGACACCGAGGGCGATTGCGTGCACGCCGCCCGCGCGGCCCTGCCGCGCGGGGGTGCCGACTACTTCGGCCGGCTGGTCGCCGCGTGGCAACGGGCGGCCTACGCGGGGCGCCTGCCCGGAGCAGGCGAGGCGCAGGCGCTCGCGAGCGAGTGGACGCCGCACTTCGCGCCGCGCACCGCCGCAGGGGCAGCGACGTGAGCCCGCCGGGCCGCCCCAAGGGCGAACCCCCGAGGGCGGGACGCGCGGGGGTAGTCCGTTGAGCCGGCCCGCGCTCACGACCATCGTTCTCGCCGTGCTCGTCCTCGGCGGCGCGTGGTGGTTCTTCACCAACTTCGAACGCGTGCCCGAACGGCAATGGACCGGGTATCAAGGCGAGGCGCGCCGGAACGCCTTTCTCGCCGCCGAGCGCCTGCTCGCGCGGATGGGGATGCGCGTGCGCCACGTGAAGACGCCGGGCGAGCTGCGCGAGCTCCCCGCCAACGGCACGCTCATCCTGCCCGACCGGCGCGATGCGGTCGCGCCGGACGAGCGCCGGCGGCTGCTCGCCTGGATCGAAGCCGGCGGGCACCTGATCGTCGAAGACGAGAACCATCGGGTCCCCGACCCGCTCCTCGACGCGCTCGGCGTGAAGCGGAAGCCGACGCAGCCCCCCGGGGGCGAGGGGCTGCTCGAGGTCGAGCTGCCGCACGCGCCGGCACCCATGAAGGTCCGCATGCACGCGCAGCAGTCCCTCGAGGCGCCGCAGGCCCGACTCAGCATCCGCGGCAAGGCCGCGACGCACCTCGTGCACTTTCCCCGCGGCCGCGGGCAGGTGACGGCGCTGAACGACCTCGCCTTCATGCGCAACGGCTCGATCGGCGCCAACGACCACGCGGAGTTCCTGTGGCAGCTGGTGCGGTTCCAGCCCGACACGGCGGCGGTGTTCGTCTTCGACAATCCGGAGAAGCTCTCCCTCGCCCGCTGGCTCCTCGACAACGCATGGGCGGCGATCGCGGCCGCCGCCGGCGTGCTTGCGCTCTGGCTGTGGCACATCGCGCCGCGCTTCGGGCCGCTCGCACCCGACCCCGAGCCCGCGCGCCGGCGGCTCCTCGATCACCTGCGTGCCAGCGGGCGGTTCCAGTGGTCGACGGGCGGCGCCGCGACGCTCGCCGAGAGCGCGCGCGAGGCCGCGCTCCGGCGCGTGGCGCGGGCGCAGGCCGACTTCACGGGCCTGGGGGCACGCGAGCGGGAGACGCGGCTGAACCAGAGCTTCGGGCTCACCCCCGCGGAGGCGCAGCGCGTGCTGCGGCCCGCCCCGAGCCTCGCGATCCACGAGTTCATAACCGGGATGCGCGTCTTTCAGCGCATCCACGAGCGGCTGTCGAGCCGCGCCCAGGGAGAGGAAAAACGATGAACGGTGTCCAGAAGATCCCCGCCGAGCAGCTCGACCAGGCGGTCAAGGTCGTGGCCGCGATGCGCGCCCAGATCGCGCGGGCCATGGTCGGCCAGGCGGAGGTCGTCGAGCAGACGCTCGCGGCGCTGCTCGCCGGCGGCCACGTGCTGATCGAGGGCGTCCCGGGCCTCGGCAAGACGCTGCTCGTGCGCGCGCTCGCCAAGACCTTCGACGGGAACTTCGCCCGCATCCAGTTCACGCCCGACATGATGCCGGCCGACGTCACCGGGCACACGCTCTACGACCAGTCGACCGGCCAGTTCACCACGCGGCGCGGGCCGGTCTTCACGAACCTCCTGCTCGCCGACGAGATCAACCGCGCGCCCGCCAAGACGCAGGCGGCGCTGCTCGAGGTCATGCAGGAGGGCCAGGTCACGATCGAGGGCCGGCCGCACCCGCTCGACCCGCCGTTCATGGTGCTCGCGACCCAGAACCCGATCGAGCAGGAGGGCACCTACGCGCTGCCCGAGGCGCAGCTCGACCGGTTCCTGCTCAAGGTCCGCATCGACTACCCGCCCGCGACCGAGGAGACGGAGATGGTGAAGCAGGTCACCACCGGCCAGGTCGGCGACCGGCTGAACGTCGAGGCCGTCGCGACCCTGATCAAGCCCGGGGCGGTGCTCGCGCTGCAGGCGATGACCGCCGCGGTCCGGCTCGACGACAGCGTCCTCGACTACGCCGTGCGCATCGCGCGCGCGACGCGCACGTGGAACGGCGTGGCGGCGGGGGCGGGCCCGCGCGGCGGGATCGCGCTCGCCCGCGCCGCCCGCGCGGCCGCGCTCATCGGCGGGCGCGACTTCGTGACCCCCGACGACGTCAAGCGGATGGCGCCGCCCGCGCTGCGACACCGGATCAGCCCGGCGCCCGAGCTCGAGATCGAGGGGCACTCGAGCGACACCATCCTCAGGTCGCTGCTCGAGAAGGTGGAGGCGCCGAGAGCCTGATGCTGATTCCCTCCCGTCGCCTGCTCTGGCTCGCGGGCGCGCTCGTGTTCTTCGGGGTCGCCGCGTCGGTCGTCCCGGAGCTCGCGTACGCGTGGGTCGCGACGGCGGCCCTGTGCCTCGCGTTCGCCGCGATCGATGCGATCGCGGCGCTGCAGATCCGGCCGCCCGCGGCCCGGCGCCTGGTCCCGGGGTCGCTCGCGCTCGGCGTCGAGCACGAGGTCGGGGTGCGGTTCGCGAACGAGACCGGCGCGCCGCTCGCCTGCGAGGTCCACGATCACTACCCCGCGACCACCGAGGTGCGGGGCATGCCGCAGCGGGTCACGGTGCCGGCGCACGGCTGGGCGGAGATCCGCTACAGCGTGCGGCCGGTGATGCGGGGCGAGCTCGCGTTCGGGCTGGTCGAGGCGCGGCTCCACTCGCGCGGCGGGCTGTGGCGCGTGCGGCGCTGGCTCGGGGAGCGGAGCTCGACCCGGGTCTATCCGAACTTCGCCGCGCTGACCAAGTTCGCCCTGCTCGCCACCGACCACCGGCTGTCGCAGATCGGGGTGCTGCAGCGCCGGCGGCGCGGCGAAGGGCTCGATTTCCACCAGCTGCGCGAGTATCGCGAGGGCGACGCCCAGCGGAGCATCGACTGGAAGGCGACCTCGCGGATGCGGCGGCTCATCGCGCGCGAGTACCAGGACGAGCGCGACCAGCAGGTGGTGCTGCTGATCGACTGCGGGCGGCGGATGGCGGCGCAGGACGACGAGCTCGCGCACTTCGACTACGTGCTGAATGCGGCGCTGCTGCTCGCGTACGTGAGCCTGCGCCAGGGCGACGCCGTCGGCTTCCTGGCGATGGCGGGAGAGCCGCGGTGGTTCGCGCCGCGCAAGTCGGGCGCGACGATCAACCTGATCCTGAACCGGGTCTACGACCTGCACCCGACGCTCAAGACGACCGACTACTACAGCGCGGCGCTCGAGCTGATGAAGCGCCTGCGCAAGCGCGCGCTGGTCGTGATCCTCTCCAACCTCCGCGACGAGGACGACGACACGCTCGCGCCGGCGCTGCGGCTGCTGCAATCGCGGCACCTGGTGCTGTTCGGGTCCCTGCGCGAGAGCATCCTCTCGCGCGCGCTGGCGGCCCGGGTCGACAGCTTCGACCGGGCGCTCACCCACGCCGCCACCGCCGAGTATCTCCAGCAGCGCGAGCTCGCCTTCCGGCGGCTCGAGCGGGGCGGCGCAGTGTGCCTCGACGTGGAGCCGGCGGAGCTGCCGATCGCGCTCGTGAACCGCTATATCGACCTGAAGCGAAGCGGGCGGCTCTAGCCGGCCCCGGGGCGGGTGGGCCGCGGACTAGAATCCCCGGGACTTAGCCGAACCGGAGCGAGCCAGGCTCGCTATGAGCGAGCACTCACTGACGCACTCGCGATCCTGCAGCGGGACCGCGGCTGATCGCGCTCCCGGCCGGCCTTCGCCAGCCGCCGGCGAAATGGTCGACGCTGCGAAGCAGCATCGACCATCCTCTGCGGAAGGCTCCACGTCAAACAATGTAACGCGCGTCCCGCTGGCGCAGATCACGGCCTAGAATTCGGGGCATAAGGGGGGTTCGCGTCGACGGACTGTCGGCGCCTCGACGGCTCCCATTCACTACAACACTAAGGTGGTCGACATGCGCAGGCTTCTTGTCCTTGCTTTCGCCGCCGTCGGCGTCGCTGCCGCCGCCCCGGCCGCCGCCCAGCAGCTCAAGGTCAGCGTCTCCGGCGAGGCCCGCGAGGAGATCAGCACCGCCGCCTTCATGGACCGCTACGGCACGCTCGCGACCTACGTCGGCGCCGCGACGGGTGCCCCGATCCGCTTGAGCTTCGGCCGGGACCTCACGCGGGAGCTGGCGCGCACCCGGTCCCGAGGCTACGACCTCATGATTGGGCCGGCGCACGTGATCGGCAGCGCGATCCGCTACGGCTACGAGCCCGTGGCCCGGTTTCCGGGCGAGGAGCGCGCGGTCTTCATCGCCAGCGAGGCGAGCAAGGTGACCTCGTTCCAGGAGGGGCGCGGCAAGCGCCTCGCCCTGCCTCCGGCCGACTCGCTGGCGACCTATCTGGCCCGCGGCGAGCTGAACGCCCGCGGCGTCCAGGCGAAGAGTTATTTCAAGGAAATCAGGCAGTTTCGGTATCACGAGGCGGCGCTGCTCGCGCTCGAGTTCGGGCAGGCGGACATCGCGGTCGCGGACCGCCGGCTCGCCGAGGAGTGGCTGTCGCGGAACAAGGGCCGGATCCTGCTCGAGACCCGGGCCGCGCCGATGACCGGGATCGCGGTCCTGAGCACGCTCGATCGCGCGACCAAGGACCGGATCCGGTCGGCCTTCCTGGCGCCGAACGCGAAGACCGTCGCGTCGGTGGATTTCGCCGGCCTGGACGTGCGCCGGATGCAGCCGATCTCGGCGAAGGAGTACGACTACGTCTCGACGCTCGGCTACTTCACGCCGCGCGTCCTCGACGGCGTCAAGAAGATCGTGAGCGCCGAAGAGGTGGCGGAGCTGATGAAGAAGGGGGTCCCGCTCTACGACACGCGCAGCGAGGAGGACTACCGGGAGCGGCACATCAAGGGCGCGAAGTGGCTGCCGTATCGCGAGAAGAGCGCCAAGGAAGTCGGGTTCGACTTCGCCAAGGACGGCTTCGACGTCGCCCGCGCCACCGACAGCAAGGACGCGCCGGTCATCTTCGCCTGCAACGGCGCGGAGTGCTGGAAGAGCTACAAGTCGTGCGTCACCGCGGTCAAGGCGGGGTACAAGCAGGTCTACTGGTTCCGCGGCGGTTTCCCGGAGTGGGTCGCGCGCGGCTACCCGGTCGAGTCGGTGCCGTCGAACGTCGTGCTGACGCGCTGATCCGTCACTTCAAGATCCCGTACAGATCGCTGTAATCGTCGGTCCACACCCGGATCGAGCGGTCCGCCTCGAGCGGCCCGGCGGCGCCCTTGAGCGGCTCCCGCGCGAGCACGTCCGGCGCATCGGCGAACAGCACCCAGGTCGTGCCGTAGGTACCACGGCCGGCATCGCTGTCGTCGTCTACGAGCTGCGCGGTCTTCCCGAACCGCGCGGCCGCCTCCTTCAGGACCGGCTTCAGATCGAGGTAGCGGTTGGAGATGTGCACCGCCAGGATGCCCCCCGCCTTCAGGTGTCGGAAGTACACCCCGAACGCCTCGGCGGTCAGCAGGTGCACCGGGATCGAGTCGCTCGAGAACGCGTCGAGGACCAGGACGTCGAACCCTTGCGCGGGCTCGCGCTCGAGCGACAGGCGGGCGTCGCCGAGGACGATCTCGATCTGGGCCTTCGAGTCCGTGAGATAGGTGAACTCCCGCAACGCGAGCTCGATCACCTGCGGATTGAGCTCGTACAGGCGGAGCGTGTCGCCGGCGCGGCCGTACGCGGCGAGCGTCCCGGTGCCGAGCCCGATCACGCCGATCCGCAGCGGCCCGGCGGCGCGAAGCGCGGCGATCGCGCGTCCCACGCCCGAGGTCTCGCCGTAGTACGTCGTCGGCCAGTCGCGCCGCGTCGGGTCGCGGAACTGCTTGCCGTGCGTGATCGTGCCGTGAGTCAGGAGCCGCGCCTCCTCGAGACCGCTGCCCGAGTCCGTTACGCGGAGCGCGGCGTAGAAGTTGCGCGCGAGGACGCGCGTTCCGGAGGCAAGATCGGCGTAGATCCACGCCAGGGCGGTCGCGAGCCCGAACGCGAACACCGCCGCCCCCCCGACGGCCGCCTGCCACGCGCCCCGCCCCGGGAAGGCGTGGCGGTCGCGCTCGAGCACCAGCACGACGAGCATGGCCGTCACGACCATGCCGACCGGCAGCTCGTAGAGGTCCGGGAACGCCCGCGGCGCCACCAGACCGACGAACGCGCCGCCGAGCGCGCCGCCGACCGAGATCGCGACGTAGAACGCGGTGAGATGGCGCGGATGCGGCTTCAGGCGCGCGAGCTCGCCGTGGCCCACCATGCACGCGACGAACAGCGCCGCGCAGTAGAGCGGGATCATCAGCGCGAGCTGCGGGTTCTGGTAGTCGCGGTGGAGCGTCACGCACACGCCGACGAATCCCGCCGCGGCGAGCGGCAGGTAGTACCGGCGCTGGTACCAGCCCCGCCCCTCGAAGCACAGGATGAACGACAGCAGGTAGAGCGCGAGCGGCAGCACCCACAGGAACGGCATCGGCGCGACGTTCTGCGACAGGTGGCTCGTGAAGGCGAGCAGCAGGACCGACGCGCCGGCCGCGAGGCCGGCCCACAGCGCGTAGCTCGCGAGCCCCGGCGGCGCCGCGGGCGCGTCGTCGCCGCCCGAGCGCACTTCGGCCGGAAGCGCCCGCGCCTGCCATGCGAGCGCACCGCACACCGCGGCGAACGCGACGAACGCCGCCGACCACCCGAGCGCCTGCCAGCGCGTCGGCAGCCACGGCTCGACGACGAACGGATAGCTGACGAGCGCGAGCATCGAGCCGAGGTTCGAGAGCGCGTAGAGCCGGTACGGCATCGCGCCGGCCCGGGCGCGGGCGTACCAGGCCTGCACGAGCGGGCCCGTCGTGGCGAGCAGGAAGTACGGCAGGCCGACGCTCGCCGCGAGCAGCCCGAGGATGCGGAAGCTCGGGTCCGCCTCGCCGGCCGGTTTCCAGGCCGCGTCCGGCAGGATCGGGAGCGCCGCGACCCCGACCGCGAGCAGGGCGATGTGCACGAGCCCTTGCGCCCGCGCGCTCAAGCCCCGGACGAGCCCGTGCGAGTAGAGATAGCCGGCGACGAGCAGGACCTGGAAGAACAGCACGCACACCGTCCAGACCGCGGCCGAGCCGCCGAACCACGGCAGGATCATCTTGGCGATGATCGGCTGCACCTGGAACAGCAGGAACGCCGAGAGCAGGATCGTCGTGGCGTAGAGCATCAACGGGACGGGCAGGACGACGCGCGGCGCACGCCACCATCATAGCCGCCCGCCCCGGCTGCGGACGGGGCGCATCCCCGAGCCGCGTCCGGCATTTACACGCGCCGCGGTTTTCGCCCATCATCGCCGTCATCCGCTGCGCGACCCTTTCCGGGGTCGCGGCGCAGCGCAACCCGTCGGGCCAGGAGGAGCCGAATGAGAGTCGCAGTCCTCGGCGGTGGCAACGGCGCCTACGCCTGCGCGGCCGACCTCTCGGCGCAGGGCCACGAGGTGCGCTTCTGGCGCCGCGACTCGACGGCGCTCGCGCCGGTGCGCACGGCGGGTGCGATCATGCTGAAGGACGCCGACGGCGAGCGCGCGGTGCCGATCGCGCTCGTCACGCCGGACCTCCGCGAGGCGGTGCGCGACGCGGCGCTGCTGGTGATGCCCGATCCCGCGTTCACCCAGCCGGAGAACGCGCAGCGGCTCGCGCCCCACCTCGCCGACGGCCAGGTCGTGTTTCTCGCTCCCGGGACCTTCGGCTCGTACCTGATGGCGCGGACCATCCGCGCTGCCGGCAGCCGCGCGGAGTTCGCGTTTGCCGAGACGGGCACGCTCCCGTGGCTCACGCGCAAGCACGGGCCCGCGACCGCTGCCATCACCGCGCGCGCGACGCGTCTGCCCACCGGCGTGTTCCCCGCGCGATTGCACGCCACCGCGTTCGGCGTGGTGCAGCGCGCGTTCCCGGCGGTCGAGCCGGTCGAGGACGCGCTCTCCGCGGCGCTCATGAACGCCGGACCGGTCATTCACCCTCCGCTGATCCTCATGAACGCGGGGCCGCTCGAACACTTCGAGCGCTGGGACATCCACAACGAGGGCACGCAGCCGGCGATCCGCCGCGTCACCGACGCGCTCGACGGCGAGCGCATCGCGTTGCGCGCGGCGCTCGGCTACCGCGCGCCGCACTTTCCGCTCGCGGACCACTACCGGACCGACGGCGACGAGTGGATGTACGGACGGCGCGTGCATCAGAAGCTCACCGACTCGAAGGACTGGCGCGAGCGGATCGTGCTCACCGAGCACCGCTACATGCGGGAGGACATCGCGCAGGGCCTCGCGTTCCTGGTCTCGGTCGGCGACTGGGCTGGCGTGGCCTGCCCGGTCGCGCACGGCCTGCTCGCCATCGCCTCCGCGGTGGTCGGAGCCGACCTCCGCGCGGGTGGCCGCACGCTGGAGAACCTCGGCCTCGCCGGGTTGACGCGTGCGGCCATGGATGAACTGCTCCGGGCGGGGGTCTAAGCGATGCGCGTCGTCGCGCTCGGCGCTGGACGGATGGGCCGCGGGATCGGTCAGGTGTTCGCGTACGCCGGGTACCGGGTGGACATCCTCGACTTCAAGCCGCGCGCTTCCGAGGACATCGCCCGGCTGGGCGAGGCAACCGTCGGCGAGGTCGCCGCGAATCTCGCCCTGTTGCGCGATCTCGGAGTGCTCGACGAGGCACAGCGCGAGCGCGTTCTCGGGCGCGTGCGCTTCGTGCCCTTCGGCGAGGCGCCGGCAGCGCTCGCAGCGGCCGATGTCATCTTCGAGGGCGTGACCGAGACTCCGGAGGCGAAGCGCGACGCGTTCGCCCGCGCCTGCGCCAGCGCGCGGCCCGACGCGATCATCGCCTCGACGACCTCGTCCATGCTCGCCGACACGCTCGCCGGGTTCGTCACCCACCCCGAGCGCTTCATCAACGCGCACTTCCTCAATCCCGCCTACCTCATCCCGCTCGTCGAGGTGAGCCCGGCGAAGACCACCGCCGAACGGACCTTCGAGACCCTGAAGGCGCTGCTGGAGTCAGCCGGCAAGGTGGTCGTCCGCTGCGCCCCGTCGCCCGGTTACATCGTGCCGCGGCTGCAGGTGGCGGCGATGAACGAGGCGGCACGGCTGGTCGAGGAAGGCGTCGCGACGCCCGCGGACATCGACAAGGCCGTCCGCGCCGGCTTCGGTCCGCGCTACGCGACCATGGGCCTGTGCGAGTTCATCGACTATGGCGGCGTGGACATCCTGTACTACGCGTCGAGCTCGCTCGCCCGCACGCTCGACGCGCGGCACCAGGCGCCCGGCATCGTAAAGCAGCTGATGGACGCGGGCAAGCGCGGCGCGCGCGAAGGCGAGGGTCTGTACGACTGGCGCGGCCGCGATCTCGCCGCGTACCAGCGCGAGCTCGTCGGGCGCTTCGTCGCGCTGTTTCGCCATCTGGAGCTCCTCCCGCCGCCGGGCGAAGAGCGGCGCTGACGCACCCGCCGGCGCGACGCCCGAGCGCTTGCCCTGGTCGGGGGCAATCGCTAGACTCGGCCGGCACGATCTTTGGAGGAGGAGGCCCGTGAGAAATCCCTTGCGTTTCACGCTGTGCGCCGCGGCGCTCGCCGCGGCGGCGATCGCGCCCGCCGCCGGCGCCACGGAGGTCAACCTGAAAGCCGCCGCGTTCCTGCCGGTGAAATCGGTGTACGTGGTGCAGTTCATGCGTTGGGTGGGCGAAGTCAACAAGCAGTGCGCCGGCAAGGTCAACATCAGCGTCGTCGGGCCGGAGGCGATCAAGTCGCTCGAGCAGTGGAACGCGCTCAAGAACGGCGTCGTGGACATGCACTACGGCCCGCCGAACTACTACGTCGGCGCGGTGCCCGAAGGGGACGTCATCAGCGTGGCGCGCAACGAGTCGGCCGCGCAGCGCAAGAACGGCGCCTGGGCGCTGATCAACGAGGTTCACAACCAGAAGCTGAACGCCTGGTACCTCACTCACCTGATGAACGGCGTGCGGTTCCACATCTACACCCTCAAGCCCGGAAAGGACGGCAAGTTCGAAGGCTTCCGCCTCCGCTCGACGCCGATCTACGACGCCTTCTTCAAGTCGCTCGGCGGGCTCCCGGTGCGGATGGCGCCGCCCGAGGTGCACACCGCGCTCGAGCGCGGGGCGGTCGACGGCTACGGCTGGCCGCTCTGGGGCATCGCCGACTTCGGCTGGCACAAGTACACCAAGTACCGCTACGGGCCGGGCTTCATCAGCGCCGCGGTGGCGATCCTGGTGAATCTCGACAAGTGGAAGTCGCTCGACAACGATCAGCGCCAGTGCCTCACGCGGACCGCCGAGTGGGTCGAGGGCGAGTGGCCGAAATGGCGCGCCGCCGAGAGCGGCAAGCAGCAGGCGGTCCAGGACCAGGCGGGCATCAAGTACGTCGACCTCGGCCCGAGATTCGCGAACCAGGCCGAGGAGCTCTACTGGGAAACCCTCGCCAAAGGGAACCCCGCGTTCGTCAATCGGGTCCGGCCGCTGCTGAGCGGCAAGTAGGCCGTCACATCCAACAGCGCGGTGGGCGCGAGGGACGCGCGCCCGCCGCCGCTCCGTCATGGCCGCACCCCCAACGCCGGCCTCGCCGCGGTCCTGGCTCGACCTCCTGATCGACGCCCTGGCGCTGGTCGCGGCGGCGCTCCTCGTGCTGCTCACGGCGCTCATCCTCGTCGACGTCGGCACGCGCTCGCTCCGGGTCTTCACTCTTCCCTGGTCGCTCGAGGCGTCCGAATACATGCTCTATGCGATCACCTTCCTCGGCGCGCCGTGGGTGCTGAGAGAGGAAGGACACATCGCCATCGAGCTCGTGGTCGAGCGCCTGGCGCCCCGCCGGCGGCAGCTGGTCCGACGCCTGACCGACGTGCTCGGGGCAGCCGTTTGCGCCCTGCTCTTCTACTACGCCTGCAAGGTCCTCTGGCGCTCGTACGAAGCGCAGACGATGGTGCACAAGAGCTTCGTCTTCCCCGAGTGGTACGTGTTCGTCATCGTGCCCCCCGTCATGCTGCTGCTCTGCGGGATCTACCTGCGCCGGATCGACCGCGCCGCCGCCGCGCGCGCGGCCGCCGCCACGAGCGACGGGGCCTGAGCGGATGGCCTGGTACGAGGTCTTAGCGCTCCTGCTCGGCACGCTGCTGGTCTTCATGGCGCTCGGCCTGCCGGTGGTGTTCGCCTTCTTCGCCACCAATCTCGTCGGCGCGTTCGTCTTCATGGGCGGCGACAAGGGCGTGATGCAGCTCATGCGCAACGCCGTCGATTCGGTGCAGAGCTTCGCGCTGCTGCCGATCCCGCTGTTCATCTTCATGGGCGAGGTGATGTTCTACACCGGCGTCGCGTCGCGCGCGATCGACGCGGTCGACAAGCTGATCGCGCGCCTGCCCGGGCGGCTGTCGCTGGTGGCGATCACCGGCGGCACGATCTTCTCCTCGCTCTCGGGATCGACGATCGCCAACACCGCGATGCTCGGCGCGACGCTGCTGCCGGAGATGTACCGGCGCGGCTACCACTCCTCGGTCTCGGTGGGCCCGATCGTCGCGGTCGGAGGGCTGGCGATGCTGATCCCGCCGTCGGCGCTCGCGGTGCTGCTCGGCTCGGTCGCGCGCATCCCGATCAGCGAGCTGCTCGTGGCGTCGATCATCCCGGCGCTGATCATGGCGACGCTGTTCTTCGGGTACGTCATCCTGCGCTGCTGGCGCCACCCCGAGCTCGCGCCGCCGTACGACGTCGCGTCGCTGTCGTGGCGCGAGCGGCTGCTGCCCTCCGTCAAGTACGTGCTCCCGCTCATGAGCATCTTCGTCGTCGTCGTCGGCAGCATCATCGCCGGCGTCGCGACGCCGACCGAGTCGGCGGCCCTCGGCGCGGCGGCGGCGCTCGGCGCCGCGGCAGCCTACCGGCGGCTCACCTGGGCGAGCTTCGTGATGTCCGTCAGGCAGACGCTCCGCTTCACCGTGATGACGCTGTTCATCATCTGCGGCTCGGTCACCTTCTCGCAGATCCTCGCCTTCACGCAGGCCTCCAACGGCCTCGCGGAGCTCGTCACCGGCTCGGGGCTGTCGCCGCTCATGGTGCTGATCGGAATGCTCGGGATCCTGCTGGTCCTCGGCTGCTTCATGGATCAAGTGAGCATGATGATGATCACCGCGCCGCTGTTCATGCCGGTGGCGGAGCAGTTCGGGCTGGACATCGTGTGGTTCGGGGTGCTCATGCTGATGTGCCTCGAGATCAGCCTGGCGACCCCGCCTTTCGGGCTGCTGCTCTTCGTCGCCAAGGGGGCTTCGCCGGAGACGTCGATGCGGCAGATCATCGCGTCGGTCACGCCGTTCATCGCGATCGCGCTCGGGGTGGTCGCGCTGCTCGTCGCGGTCCCGGATCTCACGCTCATCCTGCCGCGGATGATCGCGCCCTAGAGGCGCGCCCGGCCTCGCGCCGCGCGGGCGTCAGCCCTTCAGGCCCGGCATGTCGAAGCCGGCGGCGACGAGCTCGCTCACGAGCATCGCGCGCTGCTCGAGGGTGAGCTCGACGAGCGGGGGCCGCACGGTCTGCCAGTCGGCATCGTCGGCGTAATGCGCGATGGTCGCCTTCAGCGCGGGGATCATCGAGACCTGCGACTGCAGGATCGCGCGGATGCCGTCGCTGGCCGCCTGGAGCGCCTCCGCCTGCGGCGTCTGCCAGCTGCGGTAGACCTTGTCGATCCCGTGCGGGTTGACGTTGGCGCCGGCGGTGATGCAGCCGGCCCCGCCCGCCCGCAGCGTGCGCAGCAGGAACACCTCGCTGCCGGCGAAGACGTCGAAGCCCTGCTTTCCGAACGCGTCGATCATGGCCTGCGTGTTCGACCAGTCGCCCGAGCTGTCCTTCACGCCGGCGACCGTTCCGGGATGGCGCGCGAGGAGCCGCTCGATGAGCGCGAGGGTGATCGGCACCTGCGCGACCGGCGGAATGTGATACAGGTAGAGCTGCAGACGATCGTCCGCGACCCGCTGGATCACCTCGCTGAAGTTGCGCAACAGGCCCGCGTCCGGCACGCCCTTGTAGTAGAACGGCGGCAGCATCAGCACGCCGGCGCAGCCGAGCTTCACCGCGTGCGCGGTGAGGCGCACCGAGTCGGTGAGCGCCGAGCAGCCGGTGCCGGGCATGAGCTGCGACGCCGGCACGCCGTACTCGACCAGCTGCTCCAGGAGCATCATCCGCTCGTCGGCGGAGAGCGAGTTCGCCTCGCTGTTGGTGCCGAACACCGCGAGCCCCGAGCAGCCGTGCGCGAGCAGCCACTTGCAGTGGCGAACGAAGCGCTGCGGGTCGGGCGAGTAGTCCTGCTTGAACGGCGTGACGACCGGCGAAAGCACGCCGCGGAGTCGCTGAGCCATGGGACCTCGAGGATGCGGTTGCGAGGCCGCGATTCTAGCCGATGGGCTCGTCACTCCGCGTACAGCTCGAGCAGCACCTCGCGCAACCAGCGGTTACCGGAATCCTGGTCGTAGCGCTCGTGCCAGTGCACGCGCACGTCCGCCGGCGGAATGGCGACCGGCGGCTTCAGCGTCTTGAAGCGGCCCATCCGCGCGAACACGCGCGCCACGCGCGACGGGACCGTGACGACGAGGTCGGTGCGCTCGAGAATCATCGGCACGACCATGAAGTGCGGGACCCGCAGCGCGATCCGCCGGTTGAGGCCGTGCGCGAGCAGCGTCTCCTCGACCACGCGGTGGCCGGCGCCGATCGACGCGACGAGCGCGTGCGACGCCTCGAGGAAGCGCCGGTGGGAAAAGGTGGCGCCGATCCGCGGATGGTCGGCGCGCATCATGCAGACGTAGTGGTCGCGGAAGAGCGGGAGGCTCTGCACCGGCGGTTGCAGGCCGGGCAGGAAACCGATCGCGAAGTCGAGCTCGCCGAGCGCGAGCGCGCCCGCGATCTCCTCCTGCGTGGTGGCGCGCGTCTCGACCCGCACCCCGGGCGCGGCGCGGTGGATGCGCTCGAGGAGCGGCGGCAGAAAGACCATCTCGCCGATGTCCGACATGTGGAAGCGGAACGTGCGCTCGGTGCTCGCGGGGTCGAACGCGGCGTGGCCCGTGAGCGTCGCCTCGATGAGGTCGAGCGCCTGGCGCACCGGCTCGGCGATCGACTTCGCGTACGGCGTCGGATCCATCCCGCGCGGCGTGCGCAGGAACAGCGGATCGCCGAGGAGCTTCCGCAACCGCGCCAGCGCGTTCGAGAGGCCGGCCTGGGTGAGCCCCAGCTCCTCCCCGGCGACCGTGACGCTGCGGCGCCGCAGGACCGCGTCGAACACGCGCAGCAGGTTCAGGTCGAGGTCGTCCAGATTCACCATGGCAATCCTGGCAATCCGCCCCATCAATTTGACAAATGGAGTATGCGCTCCTACGCTGGCCCGTTCAAACCGGGCCGCCGACGGCGCCGGTCGCAAGCCGGGGGCGCAGCGATGGAACGTTCGTTCAAGGAGGAGGTGGCGCTGCTCGAGCTCGGCGCGGGCCAGACTTTCCACGGCGAAGGCATCCTCGCGGTGACCAAGGCGCTGCTGCAGTCCGGCGTGTCGTACGTCGGCGGGTACCAGGGCGCGCCGGTCTCGCACATGATGGACGTGCTGAACGACGCCCGCGACATCCTCGACGAGCTCGGCATCCACGTCGAGACCAACGCCTCCGAGGCCGACG
>Ga0299906_10002149_pt1 | contig 16523 bp, 17 predicted proteins | sample RVTome_14_FD_200259 | JGI IMG/M metagenome (GOLD analysis project Ga0299906, IMG submission 200259) | Soil microbial communities from uranium-contaminated site in the Upper Colorado River Basin, Wyoming, United States - RVT145D125 (version 2) ...
GACGAAGGCCGATTCGTCATGCGCAACGTAACTCATCTAATATCTCCTCATCGCTAACGCTTCGTCATGCTCGATTGGTCGAGGCTTGTCGTCCGCGGCGGTTCATCATAAGGTGCTGATAAAGGCGACCAGGTCATTGGCGGCCTGGTCATCGGCGAGAATCGCGGCCATGGACATCATCTGTGGGCCGTACAGGTCTCCGGGATGGGCGCCGCGGATACCGTGCTTGAAATTGTTCAGTTGCGTGACCAGGTACCAATCGCTCATCCCCGCCAGCCGGGGGGCGTTCATCGCCTGTACCCCCCGCCCGTCGGGCCCGTGACAGGCGGCGCAGGTCGAGTAGAGCTTTTGACCCTTGGCCGTATTCTGCTTCAACGTGGGCGGGGCAGGCTGGTCCGGCAGCGTCTGGATATAGGCGACGACGTTGTCTATGGCGGCGTCATCCGCCAGCGTCGCGGCCATCGGCGCCATCTGTTTACCATAAATGTCGCCCTCGTGGGCACCCCGAGCGCCGTGCTTGAAATAGTTCAGTTGCCGTTTCAGATACCAGTCTCCCTGCCCGCTCAACTTCGGCGCGTGCATCGCGGGGTTGCCCTCCGCCTGCGCGCCATGACACGCGGCACACACCGCGTAGAGCGGTCTGCCTGCTTCGGCATCGCCTGCCACTCGAGCCGAGGATTGCGCGAACGTCGGGTAGCCGCTCAACCACTCCTGAAATGCGCCTTCCTCTTCCACTACGACTTTGCCACGCATGGTGTAATGCGCAAGGCCACATAGTTCCTCGCACAGAAGGTCGAATCTCCCGGTGCGCGTGGGGGTGAACCAGATGTAGGTGACCAGGCCCGGCACCAGATCCATCTTGACCCGGAACTGCGGCACGGCGAAGTCATGCAGGACATCGATGGAGCGCAGCAGCGCCTTGACCGGCCTGCCGATGGGCAGATGCACCTCCGGGCTCGAGACCAGGATGTCGTCTTGTCCGTTGGGATCCTCTGGATTAATGCCAAATGGGTTCTTGTCGCTGACGTGCCGGGCGTCCACGGTGCCCATCACGCCATCTTGCCCGGGGAAGCGATAGCCCCAGTGCCACTGCCGGCCCATGGCCTCGAACACCGCCGCGTCTTCCGGAACCTCGACGAATTTCGCCCACACGAACAAACCGGGGGCCAACATGGCGACCACTCCCACCGTGGTCACTGCGACCAGCCACCCCTCCAGCTTCTTGTTCTCTGGCGCGTATTCCGCTCGGCTTCCTTTGCGGTGACGGTAGCGCACCACGGCGTAAGCCATGAACAGGTTGACGGCGACGAAGACGAACCCGGTGACCCAGAACGTGATGTTTACCGTGTCGTCGATCATGCCCCAATTGGAGGCGATCGGCGTGAAATACCACGGGCTCAGGAAGTGGAACAGGAGGGAGCCAAGGATCAACAGAACCAATACGATTGCTAACACCATAGCGGTGGCCTCGGTTGATTGGTCGGAGCTTGGTAGCCGGGGTGCTAGGGCAGGATCTCGTAGGCCATGAGTGATGCAGTGCAGGAACGGCGGTCAGGATGCCGGACGCGGTTCCGCGCAAGCAGCAGGACCGGGCGCGGCCGGCAACCCGGTGCATGCTGGGCTGACCATCTCATCTCCGGTTTTCCCGCACTGCGATAACCACACTTCTCCCTACGAGTGCCTCCCCTCGTTTGCAGTTTACTCCTTAACATCAGGACTTTCTATCGGTCTGCGGGCAGTTCGACTGTAGCCGACCCAGCTTCCCGGGTCGTGCGCTGGTTCAGATTTCTTGCGTTCGCCCCACCCGCGGCGGCCGACCCGTCTGTGCACTTTCGCGAGCGGATTGCCCTCGACAGACAGTGGCCTGAGTGCGTCCGGAGCGGGGAAACCGGCGGCCGGCCCATCATTCGAGTCAGACGGCAGCTGCGGCGAGTACACAAAGCTTGATATTGGCGAAATCGATCAGCACGGACGGGGTGTGATATCCGCGCAAAGCGAACACGGCCAGTACCGGACAAATGATCGCGAGCGCGACCCACCAGCGCGTGGCACGTCCGCCCGAAACGGTCACGCCGGGCGCGCCTGCGTGCGCAACTGGCCGCTCATCGATGGGCAGCGCGAGAATGGCTGCGACCACGCCCAAGGCCATGCCGCCGACCCACATTGGATCGTACGAGCCGGTGGCGTCGAACGCATGGCCTCCCAGCCACATACCGACGAAGCCCCCGAGCTGATAAGCGAGGAAAACGATGCCGAACAGCGTGCACGCGAAGCGCACGCCGAAGATCCGCGCAACCAGGCCGCTGGTGAGCGGCACGGTGCCCAGCCAGAGGAAACCGATGCCGGCAGCGAACAGATATACCGTCAGCGGTGAAACCGGTAGTCCCAGGAACAAGGCGACGAGCACTGCACGAAGAACATGGATGCCGGACAGCAGATACTTCTTGCTGACGCGCCCACCCAGATAGCCGGCGACAACGCAGCCGGCGATATTGAACAGGCCGATCAGCGCCAAGGCGGTCGCGCCCACGGAGGGGGTCATCCTTACGTCCGACAGGTACGCAGGCAAGTGCCCAAGGATGAACGCGACCTGGGCGCCGGAGACGAAAAAGCCGGCGGTCAGATAGCGGAACCCGGCATGAGCGCCGGCTTCGCGCAGCGCCCCAGCCAGCGAGTGCTGCCTGCCCACCGCGGCGACGGACCACCGCCCCTCGACCATCGCCACAGCCAGCGGAACCGTCGCGAGAATGGTTCCGGCCAGGACCAGCAGCGTGGTTTGCCATCCCAGCTCCGCGATCAGGAGCGGACCCAAAGGCAGCATCAGGAATTGTCCGAACGACCCGCCGGAACAAGCGATCCCGAGTGCGAGGCTGCGCCGCTCGGTGGCAAACGCGCGGCTCACCACGCCGAGGATGACGCCGAAACTCATCCCACTGAGCCCCAAACCCATCATCAGCCCGGCGCTCAGATACAGCATCGGGGGCGTCGTGGCCAGCGGCATCAACCCGAGACCGCCGGCGAACAGCAAACCGGACACGACGACTACGCGTCCGGCGCCTTTCTTGTCCGCCCATGCGCCGAAGAACGGCTGTGCCAGGCCCCAGATCAGATTGGACATCGCCATGGCAAAGGAGAAATGGCTGCGCCCCCAGCCCAGTTCGGCGCTGGTCGGCAGGAACAGACCGAAACTCTGGCGAATGCCCAGGCCCAGCGCGAGAATCATCGCGCCGCAGGCGAGCACCAGGACCGGGGTGCGCCAGTTGGCAGGCAAACTCATCGACAGCGATCTGCTCCAGCGCGACAGCCTGTTCCGCCGAGGAGCAAGGACAAGCAGGGTTTCTCCGGTTCCCCGGGAAGCCGGCCCGGGCAGGCTGTTTGCACGGGGCCGGCCGCTCCGGCGCGCCCCAACGATGAGTGGACGGCGCGCCGGCTGCGATCTCGAGGCGGCGCGCGCTCTTTCGACCCGCCGTTACCCGACCAGCTCCCGGTAGGCATGCCACGAAGCATGCCCCAGCCACGGGAAGATCACCACCAGCCCGATCATCCAGGTCGCGATGCCGATGCCGGCAAGCACGGTCAGGACTGCGGCCCACAGGATCATGGGGCCGAGGTTCTTCCCCACCGCGCGCACGCTGGTGATAACCGCCGTCGCGGCATCTACGTCCCGGTCGAGCAGCATCGGCAGCGACACTACCGAGACCGCGAACACGACCGCGGCCACGATCGCGCCGATGCCGAAGTAGGTGATCAGCAACGTGTTGTAGCGCCCCGAGAACAGCACGTCGCTGAGAAAGTTGTCGAGATCCGGCACCGTGCCGCCGTAGAACAGCGCGAACAGGATCGCCGACACGCGCTCCCACGCGATCAGCACGAAGGCGAGCAGCAGCCCGAACAGCGCGATCGAGCCGGCGTTCGCGCGCCACCCGCGCAGCGCCTCCATGGGATTCGGGCGGCCGGTGCGCTCGATCTGCCGCGACAGCGCGTAGAGGTTGATGGCAAGCACCGGCGCCACCAGCAGGAACCCGCTCACCAGCGTCAGGGCGATATGGCTGCGCGCCCAGGCGAAGGACACCAGGAACGCCCCGATCGCCGCGAACACCACGCCATGGCCGAGGCTCGCGATCGGCGCTTGCCACAAGTCGCGCCAGCCCTTGCCGAGCCAGCGGAACGGCGCTCCCGCATCGACGGCTTTCACCACCGGCATGCGCGATTCGTCGTGCTGGCTTGCGACTACCTGATCCATCGCATCCTCCTGTCGAAGAGTCGTCCCGCGGGCGCCACAATGCACTCGGCGCGGCGGCTCGTCAACCGACGGCGCGGCGGTGGCGGCGATTTGATCGCGCAATCCGCAATAAGGTCTAGAATGATAATTGCTTCGATTCGTGAGCCGTTCGTATCCCGCGTCCTGAACCAGAGGAGGTTGCAATGCGGCGCAGACTGTACGTGATATGTCCCGATCTGGAGGCGGCACAAAAGACCATGGACGACCTGTTGCTCGCCCGCATCGACGAACGTCATATCCATGTCTTGGCCAGACCTGGCGCCCCCATGGAGGGGCTGCACGAGGCCAACGTCCTGCAAAAGACCGACTTGGTCCATGGCGCGGAGTTGGGCCTTGTCATCGGCGGCGTCTTGGGGTTGCTGTTGGGCGTGGTCCTGGTGCTGGTGCCCCTTGGGGGCGTCCAACTGCAGCTGGTCACGGTGCTCATCGCCGCCGTGGGCGGCGCGTTGTTCGGGACCTGGTGCTCGAGCATGGTTGCGGCCAGCCTGCCCAACACCAAGCTGCTCGTCTTCGCTAAAGATATCGAGGACGGGAAGTACCTGATGATGGTCGATGTCCCCTTCCGGCGCGTCGAGGAGATTCAGTCGCTGCTGCGAAAACGCCACCCGGAGGACAAGGACGGCGGCGTCGAGCCGACCGTACCGGCGTTTCCCTGATTCGATCTGCGGTCGATCTTTCGAGCTGGGCAAGCCAAGCCCCGCGAAGCTTCGCGGGGCTTGTTCGTTTCTGCGCCAGTCCCACCGGCCTGCGGGCGGGGATGCTAAACTGCCTCCTGCCGGTGCGGTACGCCGGAGCTTGCCTGCGAGACTGGTCCAGCCATGACGACCGGCGTACAAGAGATCTCCATTTCCCGCCTGCAGCAGTTCCTGGCGCTGACCAAACCGCGCGTCGTTTCTCTGGTCGTGTTCACTGCGGTCATCGGCATGTTCCTGGCCACGCCCGGCATGGTACCGTTGCAGGCGCTGGTGTTCGGTACGCTTGGCATCGGGCTTGTCGCCGGCGCCGCGGCCGCGGTCAACTGCCTGGTGGAGCAGAAGGTCGATGCGCTGATGGCGCGCACCCGCGCGCGGCCCCTGCCGATGGGGCAGGTCACTTCGCTGCAGACGTTGTTGTTCGCCTGCGTGGTCGGCGGAATCGGGCTGACCATGCTGTACGCGCTGGTCAATCCCCTCACCATGTGGCTGACGCTCGCCACGTTTCTCGGCTACGCGGTCATCTACACGATGATCCTGAAGCCGCTCACGCCGCAGAACATCGTGATCGGCGGCGCCTCCGGTGCCATGCCGCCGGTGCTGGGCTGGACGGCGGTCACCGGCGAGCTGCACTCGGACGCGCTGCTGCTGTTCCTGATCATCTTCGCCTGGACGCCGCCGCACTTCTGGGCCCTGGCGCTGTACCGCAAGAAAGAATACGCCAAGGCCGGTGTGCCCATGCTGCCGGTCACCCACGGCGACCGCTTCACGCGCCTGCACGTGCTGCTCTACACGCTGATCCTGTTCGCGGTCAGCCTGCTGCCGTTCAGCACGCGCATGAGCGGTGTGATCTACCTGGCCGCTGCGGTTGCGCTGGGTGGGCTGTTCCTGTGGTACGCGATCAGAATCTACACCGACTACAGCGACCGCCTGGCCCACAAGACCTTCCGCTACTCCATCGTGTACCTGTCGGCGCTGTTCGCGGCGCTGCTGGTGGATCACTACTTCCGTATCGTCATATAGCCAGCTTGTTTCCGGCCCACGAACAGGCCGCCTCTTCCGCACCGGTCGGGGGGCAGGCGCGGGCCGGGCAAGGGGCGTGGGGGTAACAACAGGTGTTGCGCAACCTTCTCTGCGCCGCGGCCGCCTGCCTGCTGCTGGCGGGCTGCAGCGGCGGCGGTCCCTCGTTCCGCTCCACCGACATCACGGGCGCGGAACTGGGCCGCGACTTCAAGCTGATCGATCACAACGGCCAGCCGCGCACCCTGGCGGACTTTCGCGGCAAGGTGCTGGTGGTGTTCTTCGGCTTCACCCATTGTCCCGATGTCTGCCCCACCACCCTTTCGGAGCTGGCCCGCGCACTGAAGCAGCTCGGCGCCGATGCGCAGCGCGTGCAGGTGGTGATGATCACCGTGGATCCGCAGCGCGACACGCCCGAAGTCCTGAAGCAATACGTGACGGCGCTGGATCCCGCTTTCCTCGGACTGACGGGCGACGCCCAGACCATCGCCGAGACTGCCCGCGAGTTCAAGATCTTCTACCAGAAAAGCCCGGGCGCGACGCCGGACGCGTATTCCGTGGACCACTCCTCCGGCACTTTCGTTTACGATCCGGCCGGGCGGCTGCGCCTGCTGGTGGGGTATGGCCAGGGCGCGGACGTATTCGCACACGACATCGGCCAGCTCTTGCGTGCGGGTTGACCGAAGCGACGCCACCGGCCCGTCGCGGAAACAAAAACGCCGCCCGATCGGGCGGCGTCCGACGTGTTTCGTCCCGTCAGACGGATGCCGGGATCAGCCCCCGCATCTTCTTCATCGCCTGCGCCTCGATCTGACGGATGCGCTCGGCCGACACACCGAACTCGGCGGCCAGATCGTGCAGGGTGAGTGTGTCTCGCTCCCGCAGCCAGCGCGCTTCGATGATGCGGCGGCTGCGCGCGTCGAGGCTCTGCAAAGCCCGCTCGAGACCTTGTGCGAGCAGGCGCTCACTTTGCTCGTGTTCGAGGATCCGACCGGGCTCGTCTTCCGGATTGGACAGGTACGCGATAGGCCCGAAGCTGTCCTCCTCGTCGTCGCCGACCGGCTCCAGCGCCACGTCCTGGCCGCCCAGGCGGGTTTCCATCTCGGCCACGTCCGAGGTCTTCACCCGCAGCGCGCTCGCCATCGCGTCGATCTCGCCCCGGGTCAGCGCCCCGTGGCCTTTCTTCATGCTGCGCAAGTTGAAGAACAGCTTGCGCTGGGCCTTGGTGGTGGCGATCTTGACGATGCGCCAGTTGCGCAGGATGTACTCGTGCATCTCCGCGCGGATCCAGTGCACGGCGAAGGACACCAGGCGCACGCCGCGGTCGGGGTCGAAGCGCTTCACCGCCTTCATCAGGCCGACGTTGCCTTCCTGGATCAGGTCGGCATGCCCCAGGCCGTAGCCGAGGTAGCCGCGGGCGATCGACACCACCAGCCGCAGGTGCGACAGCACCAGTTGGCGCGCGGCTTCGAGGTCTTCGTTGTCTCGGAAGGACCGGGCCAGGCGCAGTTCTTCCTCTTCGGTTAGAAGAGGGAAACGATTCACCGCCTGGATGTAGCTCTCCAGGCTGCCGGCTGCCGACGGCAGGGCCATTGGAACGGGCAGGGTAGCGGTTGTCATTCGAAGCCTCCTCGGTTGGAATTTTAGCACTCGGTACTTGAGAGTGCCACGACTGCCCCAAGTTCCGCCAATTCCCGAGTATTTTCCTAGGTTATTCGCCCTCGGCCTAGCGTGGCTCGACCTGCCAGAGGTAGCGGCTGACCGAGAGCCACGCCCCGAGCCAGCCGAGCGCGGCGGCGATCCCGAGGAGGAGCAAGGCATCCTGCCCGGAGAGGGGCCGCAACCGGAAGCCGGAGGCGTACAGCGCAGACAGGCCGGCGAGCTCGCGGTTGAGAAACCACAGCGCCCCGGCCACCACCGCCCAGGCCATCAGGCCGCCGGCGAACCCCTGCAGTCCGCCGAAGTACAGGAACGGGCGGCGCACGAAGGCATTGGTGGCGCCGATCAGCTTCGCCACCTCGATCTCGTCGCGCCGGGTCAGGATCTGCAGCCGGATGGTGTTGAAGGTCACCGCCACCAGACCGGCGCCGAGCAGCACCCCGAGCAGCAGCGCCAGGGTGCGGCCGATGCGCAGCACGGCGTCCAGCTTGCGCGCCCACTCCGAGTCGAGCTGCGCGTGGGCGACCTTGGGCCAGGCCAGAGCCTCCTCGTGCAGTACCTCCAGCGCTTCCGCGGAGTTGCCCTTCACCGTCGCGACGAAGGCGTCGGGGAGCGGGTTCTCCTTCAGGGAGTCCAGCACCTCGGCCAGCCCGGCGCCGCGCTTGAGGTCCTCCAGCGCACGCTCCTTCGTGATGAAGCGCACGCTGGCGACCAGGGGGTGGCGCTTCAGGCGCTGCTCGATCTCGTGCGCCTGGTCGCTCGCCGCATCGCGATCCAAAAACAGGCTGAGCTGGGGATCGCTGGACAATTGTCGCGCCATGCCCTGCAGCTCGGTGAGGCCGAGATAAAGCCCCACCGGCAGGCTCAAGGCGACCCCGATCACCACCACGTTGAGCAGCGTGGCCAGGGGGCTGCGCGCGAGGCGGCGCGTCGCGTCGCGCATCGCGCCGCCGTTCTGCCGCGCCCAGGGGCGCATGCCCTCAGCCATGGGACGAATCGGTGAGCGCGCCGTCCGAGAGCACCAGGGTGCGCCCGGCCATGCGCTCCTGCACCGCGCGGTCGTGAGTGGAGATCACCACGGTCGTGCCGACCTGGTGAAACGAGCGGAACAGCTCGACGATCTCGCGGGCGTAGGCCTCGTCGAGGTTGCCGGTGGGCTCGTCGGCCAGCAGCACCGCCGGGCGATTGACCACCGCGCGCGCGATGCACAGGCGCTGCTGCTCGCCGCCGGACAGCGTCACCGGCATCGCCTTCTCCCTGCTCAGCAACCCGACCTTGTCCAGCGCCGCGCGCGCCCTGCGCGTGGCGTCGCGCCCGTCCAGGCCGACGATGTGCAGCGGCAGCAGCACGTTCTCCAGCGCGTTGCGGTCGAACAGCAGCTTGTAGTCCTGGAACACCAGGCCGAACTTGCGGCGCAGGTAGGGCACCGCCGCCGGCCGCAGCGCCTTGGTGTTCTGGCCGCTCACCACGACGTTGCCGGTGCTCGGCAGCTCGATCGCCGACATCAGCTTGAGCAGCGTGGTCTTGCCGGCCCCGGAGCGGCCGACCACCGTCACCAGCTCGCCCGACTTGAGCGAAAAGCTCACGTCCCGCAACGCCTCGTGGCCGCCGGGGAAACGCTTGGTGACGTGGGTAAAGGTGATCACGCCCGACGTTCAATCGAACAGCGCGTCCACGAACTCGCGCGCGTCGAACGGGTGCAGATCGTCGATACTCTCGCCGACGCCGATGAAGCGCACCGGGATCGGCTTGTAGCGCGCGATGGCGACGATGGTGCCGCCGCGCGCGGTGCCGTCGAGCTTGGTGATGGTCAGGCCGGTCAGGCGCAGCGCGTCGTCGAAGGCCTGCACCTGGGCGAGCGCGTTCTGTCCGGTGTTGGCATCCAGCACCAGCATCGCCTCGTGCGGCGCATCCGGCATGACCCGCGCGATCACGCGCTTGACCTTCTTCAGTTCCTCCATCAGGTGCAGCTGCGTGGGCAGCCGTCCCGCCGTGTCCGCGATGAGCAGATCGATGCCGCGCGCCTGCGCCGATTGCAGGGCGTCGAACACCACCGCGGCGGGATCGCCGCCCTGCTGGCTCACCACCGGCACGCCGTTGCGCTCGCCCCAGGTCCTGAGCTGCTCCACGGCAGCGGCGCGGAACGTGTCGCCGGCCGCGAGCATCACACTCCTGCCCTGCGCCTGGTAGTAGCGTGCGAGCTTGCCGATGGAGGTGGTCTTGCCCGAGCCGTTCACGCCGGCCACCAGCAGCACGAACGGGCGCTTGCCCTCGACGCTCAGCGGTTGCGCCACCGGCTCGAGCAGTTGCATCAGGCACTGTTTGAGCACGTTCTTCAGCTCGCCCGGCTGTTCGATGCGCTCGCGCGCCACGCGCTTGCGCGTCTCCGCCAGCAGCAGCCCGGTGGACGCCACGCCCACGTCGGCGGACAGCAGCAGCGTTTCCAGCTCCTCGTACAGGCTCTCGTCGATGTGTGCATGGCGGCCCAGCAGCGCGCCGAGCTGGCTGCCGAACTTCTCGCGCGTGGCGGTGAGGCCGCTGCGCAGCCGCGTTAGCCAGCCGCCGGGCTGCGGCGGGCTGTCCTGCGCCTGGTCGGCCTCGGTCCGGGTCGGCTTGTCGCCCTTGAGGAAACCCAACATACTGCCTGCGTGTCCTAGTGAAAGCGCGCGTGGCGCGCGGCAATGGCCGGATTTTAACAGGCTGCTCCAGTCATCATGATGTCTTCCTCGGACCGCACCCGTTGCGTGGCCTCCCGCCTCGGCGCCCTGCGGCGCGCGTCGATCGCGGTCGCGTGCGTGTGCCTGGCCGCGCCCGCTTACGCGCAGCTGCACCGGCACCGGCTGGACAACGGCATGGAAATTCTCGTCGAGGAGGACCATCGCGCACCGGTGGTGGCGTCGATGGTGTGGTACCGCGCGGGCAGCATAGACGAGGTGAACGGCAGCACCGGCGTGGCCCACGTGCTCGAGCACATGATGTTCAAGGGCACCCGCACGCTGGCTCCCGGCCAGTTCTCCAAGACCATCGCGCGCGCCGGCGGGCGCGACAACGCCTTCACCAACCGCGACTACACCGCCTATTTCCAGCAGCTGCACCGCTCGCAACTGCCGCTCGCCCTGCGGCTGGAGGCCGACCGCATGGCCAACCTGGTTCTCACCGAACCGGAGTTCGCGCGCGAGATCCGGGTGGTGATGGAGGAGCGGCGTCTGCGCACCGAGGATCAGCCGCGCTCGCTGCTGTACGAGACCTTTCTCGCCACCGCCTATCAAGCGCATCCCTACCGCACGCCGATCGTCGGCTGGATGCAGGACCTGGAGAACATGACGGTGGCCGATGCGCGCACCTGGTACCAGACCTGGTACGCGCCGAACAACGCCGCCCTGGTGGTGGTGGGCGACGTGAAGGCCCAGGACGTGTTCGCGGAAGCGCAGCGCTGGTTCGGCGCCATCGCGCCGCGCGCGCTGCCCGAGCGCAAAGCGCAGAGCGAGACGCCGCAGCGCGGCATCCGGCGCGCCGTGGTCAACGCGCCGGCCGAGCTGCCCTACCTCCTGATGGGCTGGCACGTCCCGGTGCTGCGCGATCTGGAGCGCGACTGGGAGCCGTACGCGCTGTGGGTGCTGGCCGCGGCCCTGGACGGCAGCGACGCATCGCGCCTGGCGCGCAGCCTGGTGCGCGAGCAGCGCCTGGCGGTATCGGCCGACGCCAGCTACCATGCGGTCAACCGCGGGCCCGGCCTGTTCGTTGTTTCGGCCACACCGGCGGCAGGCCACAGCGCCGATGCGCTGGAGGCGGCGTTGCGTGCGCAGATCGAGGCCATCGCCGAGGACGGCATCACGGCCGAGGAGCTCGAGCGCACCAAAGTGCAGGCGGTCGCCTCACAGGTGTACCAGCAGGATTCCATGTTCGGCCAGGCGATGCAGATCGGCATGCTGCACAATGCCGGCTTGCCGCCCGACGGCAGCGCACTGCAGGTGCGCAAGCTGCAGGAGGTCACCGTGGAGCAGGTGCAGGCCGTGGCGCGCAAGTATTTTGCCGACGACAATCTCACCGTCGCCACACTCCGACCCCGGCAGCTCGCCGCCGCCGCGCGCACCGGCGAGACCGACGCCACTCTGCATGAGCGTCGCTGACAGCCTTGCGGGCGGATCGTGCACCAGGCAGCGCGTGCTTGGTTGCGTCCCTTCGCCTCGTCTGCGCCTCTGCGTCGAGATTGTCGCCGCGGCCGCGCTCGCGCTGCCCGCGCTCCCCGCCCTCGGGGCCCTGTCGATCCAGCATTGGCAGACCGCCAGCGGCGCGCGCGTGTACTTCGTCGAAAGCCGCAACCTGCCGATCCTCGACCTCAGCGTGGAATTCCCGGCGGGATCGAGCCGGGACACGCCGGCGACCTCGGGGCTCGCCGGCCTCACGCTGCGCATGCTGCGCTTCGGCGCGCAGGGGCTGGCGGAGGACGAGATCTCGCGCCGGGTGGCGGACGTGGGCGCCCAGCTCGCGCCGAGCTTCGATTACGACCGCGCGGGCTATGCGCTGCGCACGCTGAGCGGGGCTGCGCAGCGCGAGCAGGCCATCGCCACGCTTGCCGCCATCTTGCAGCGGCCCACCTTCCCGGCCGCGGCGCTCGAGCGCGAGAAAGCGCGCGTCATCGCCGGCCTGCGCGAAGCGGAGCTGAAGCCCGACGCGATCGGCGCACGCGAGTTCGCGCGCCTGGTCTACGGCGGGCATCCCTACAGCCTGCGCGAGTCGGGCGAGCCGCAAACGGTGGCGCAGCTCACCCGCGAGGACCTCGCCGCCTTCCACGTGCGCTTCTTCGCGGCGCCCCATGCGGTGGTGGCGATGATCGGCGACCTCGACCGGCGGCAGGCCGAAGCCATCGCCGAGCGCCTCACCGCAGGGCTGCCCAGGGGCGCGGGCCCGCTGCCGTCGCTGCCTCAGGTGCCACCGCTGAGCGCCCCGGTGGAGCGCGCCATCGCCCACCCTGCCGCGCAGGCACACGTGTACCTCGGCGCTCCGGGCGTGTCGCGTACCGACCCCGACTACTTTCCGCTGCTGGTGGGCAATTACATCCTCGGCGGCGGTGGCTTCAACTCGCGCTTCACCGAGGAGGTGCGCGAGAAGCGCGGCCTGTCCTACAGCGTCTACAGCCGCTTTGCGCCGTACGAGCAGCACGGCGCCTTCACCATCGGCCTGCAAACCCGCAAGGACCAGGCCGACGAAGCGCTGCGCGTGGTACGCGCGACGCTCGCCGAGTTCGTGGCCGACGGGCCCACCGCCGGGGAGCTGGAAGGCGCCCGCCAGCACATCGTCGGCTCCTTCCCGCTGCGCATCGACAGCAACCGCGAGATCCTCGGGTACCTCGCCGTGATCGGCTTCTACCGCCTGCCGCTCGACTGGCTCGAGCGCTATCCGCAGAGCGTGGCCGCGGTGACGGTGGCACAGATCCGCGACGCCTTCCAGCGGCGCATCTTCCCCGATCGGCTGGCGGTGGTGGTGGTGGGCGCGGCGCCACCGAACGGGCGTTCCGCCCCGCCATGAGCCAGGCCGGCCCGCGCAACCGCATCCGCATCGTCGGCGGAAAGTGGCGCAGCCGGCTCCTCCGCTTTCCCGATCTGCCGGGCCTTCGCCCGACGCCCGACCGCGTGCGCGAGACGGTGTTCAACTGGCTGGGGCAGGACCTTACCGGCCGAGTCTGCCTCGACCTGTTCGCCGGCAGCGGGGTGCTGGGGCTGGAGGCCGCCTCGCGCGGCGCGCGCGAGGTGGTGATGGTCGAGCGCGATCCGCAGGCGCTGCGTGCGCTGCAGGACAACGTGCGCATGCTGCAGGCCGCGGCCGTCCAACTGGTGCGGGCGGATGCGCTAGAATTCATCGCCTCGGACACCCGCAGCTACGACGTCGTGTTCCTCGACCCGCCTTACGCCATGGGCGGTCGCGAGTTCCTCCTCGAACGTGTGCGCGAGCGGGTTGCCGCGGGTGGGCTGGTGTACGTCGAGGGGCCGGAGGCGCTGCTCCCGCCGGCCGGCTGGGCGGTGCATCGCGCCGCACGCGCAGGCGCCGTGCACTTTCAGCTCCTGACCGCTGTGAACCGATCGTCATGAAGCCGTGGTGAACCGATGATCATGAAGGTAGCTGCGCCGTGAAGAAGGCGGTCTATCCCGGGACTTTCGATCCCATCACCCGCGGTCACGAGGACCTCGTGCGCCGCGCCGCCCGCCTGTTCGACCATGTCATCCTGGCGGTCGCCGACAGCCGCGGCAAGCGCCCGTTTTTCACCCTCGAGGAGCGCGTGGACATGGCGCGCACCGTGCTCGCCGGTTGCGACAACGTGGAGGTGATGGGCTTTTCCGGGCTGCTGATGGATTTGATGCGCCAGCAGAACGCGAAGATCATCCTGCGCGGGCTGCGTGCGGTGTCCGACTTCGAGTACGAGTTCCAGATGGCTGGCATGAACCGCCAGCTCTTCCCCGACGTCGAAACCGTGTTCCTGACGCCGGCCGAGCAGTACATGTTCATCTCGGCCACCATCGTGCGCGAGATCGCCACCCTGGGCGGCGACGTCGCCCCGTTCGTCAACCCGCTGATCCTGCACCGTCTCACGCGCATGAACGGCGCGAGCTAGCATGGCCCTGCTGATCACCGACCAGTGCATCAACTGCGACGTGTGCGAGCCGGAGTGCCCGAACCAGGCCATCTCGCAGGGCGCAGAGATCTACGTCATCGACCCGCGCCGGTGCACCGAGTGCGTCGGCCACTTCGACACCCCGCAGTGCGTGCAGGTGTGTCCGGTGAATTGCATCATCCCCGATCCCGCTGTGGTCGAGACGCGGGAAGACCTCCAGCGGAAGTACGCTCTGCTGACGGGTGACTCGGCAGTCCAGATCACCTGATCTTGAATCGCAGAGGACGCAGAGGACGCGGAGTACAGCCGAACCAAGGCTCTTTATCATTGCGTGCGGGCGTTCGCTGCGACAACCCCGACAGCCCGCCCGGTAGAAACAACGAGCCGTTTTTGCCTCCGCGTCCTCTGCGTCCTCCGCGGTCCTCAGCGCTGGCAGCGCGGGCAGTAGAACGCCGAGCGCTGGCCGATGCGCAGCGCCTTGATCGGCGTCGCGCACCGCCGGCAGGGCTCGCCCTCGCGCGCGTAGACGAAGTATTGCTGCTGGAAGTAACCGGGGCTGCCGTCGGCGTGCACGAAGTCGCGCAGGGTGCTGCCACCGGCTTCGATCGCCTCGCGCAGCGTCGCGCGCACCGCTTCGACCAGACGCGCGTAGCGCTCGCGCGAGATGCGGCCGGCGGCGCGCGCGGGGCGGATGGCCGCACGGAACAGGGCCTCGTTGGCGTAGATGTTGCCGACGCCGCACACCATGTGGCTGTCCATCAGCACATTCTTGATCGCCGCGGTGCGCCCGCGCGTGCGCCGGTAGAGCCAGTCCGCGTCGAAGGCGGCGTCGAACGGCTCGGGCCCGAGGCCGCGCAGCAGCTTGTGCCGCGCCGGCTCGCCCACCTGCCAAAGCACCGCGCCGAAGCGGCGCGGGTCGGTCAAGCGCAAAGCCTGACCGCTGTCGAGCACCAGGTCGAAGTGATCGTGCTTGCCGGGCGCCTGCTGCGCGGGGACGATGCGCAGGCTCCCCGACATGCCCAGGTGCAGAATCAGCCAGCCGGCTTCGCAGTCGAGCAGGAGGTATTTGCTGCGCCGGTCCACGCGGCGGATGCGGTGCCCGGCCAGCAGGCGCGAAAGGTCCGCGCGCACCGGCCAGCGCATGCCACGATGGCGCAGCACCGCTCCCCGGATGCGCTGGTTCAGCAGCCAGGGCTCGACGCCGCGGCGCGTGGTTTCGACCTCGGGCAGCTCGGGCATGGGCTTCGGCTACTGCGGCTGCGCCGCCGAGGCTGCGCCGGCGTCACCGCCAGGCGCGGGCGTGGCCAGCGGCGGGCCGAGCAGCCGCCGCGCCATCTCGCCGGAGAAGTAGAAGCTCAGCTTCTCGTCCGGCCGCACCAGCACTAGCTCGGGCTCGCGTTGGCGCACGCCGAGCTTGAGCGCGCGGCCATCGGCCAGCCGCACCTCGATCGTTTCCGCCGCCGGCTTGCCGCCCGCCGGCTGTGTGAGCAGGCTGGAAGCGAGCCGCCAGTCATCCACCCAGCGGTTGAGGTCGTCCGCGCTGGGCTGGTCCTGCGCCCGCGCAGGCGCCGGGGAGAGCGCCCATTTCGCGTCGCGCTGCTCGACGCGGAAGCCCTTCAGAACGAACGCGACCGGCTTCTCTTCCCGGCGGAACAGCGCATGCGTGAGCACGCGCTCGGGACTCTGCGGCACCAGCGAGCGGTAGTAGGCCGAGAGCAGGTACACGCCATCGCCGGACAGGACGTACTGGTCCTGCGACAGCGGGTTGGTGGTGCCGAAGGCCACCGCGTGGCCGTCGAAGCTGACTTTCAGCTCGGGTGTGTCGAGCTCGAAGCGCTGCAGGTCGGTGGCGGGCAGCTTCTCCCGGCTCTTGGCCGAGAGCAGATCCAGCAGCCGGTCCACTTGGCCGCGATCGGCGCGCGCCTGGACCGGCTGCGCCAGGAACCAGTCCTCGCCCTGCTTCTCCAGGATCATGCCCTTGCCGTTGCGCGGCTCGATCACCACGCGCTTGACCTCAGCGGCCTGGACGGCGGCGATCGCGTGCCCGGGAGCGTCCTCGCCCTTGCGGCCCCAGATCGCATAGGCAGCGAGTCCCGCCACGCCGATCAGCAGCAGCAGGTTGACGATCCAGCCGGTGCGCACCGAATCCATGGTTTCGCGGCAGGCTCAGGCGCGCCGGCGCCGCCACCAGATCATGCCGCCGGCGAGCAGGAATGCGGCGGGCAGTGCCAGCAGGGAGCCGGTGGCGATGGCGATGAGC
>Ga0299906_10002150_pt1 | contig 16522 bp, 12 predicted proteins | sample RVTome_14_FD_200259 | JGI IMG/M metagenome (GOLD analysis project Ga0299906, IMG submission 200259) | Soil microbial communities from uranium-contaminated site in the Upper Colorado River Basin, Wyoming, United States - RVT145D125 (version 2) ...
ATGCCCCCCGAGAAGCCCACCCCCCCCCGCGAGCGCGTCGCCGGAGAGCTGCGCGACGAGATCCTGCGCGGCCGCTTCCGCGCCGGCGAGCGGCTGCCCTCGGAGCGCGACCTCGCCGAGCGCTTCGGCGTCCACCGCGGCGCCGTCCGCGAGGCGCTCCGCAAGCTCGAGCAGCTCGGCATCGCCGAGACCCGGCCCGGCGGCGCCCGCGTCCTCCCGCTCCGCGACGCGAGCCTCGACGTCGTCGCCCCGCTGCTCTCGCTCGACGATCCCCCGGACCCGGAGATCGTCGACCAGGTGCTCGAGGTGCTGTGCGGTTTGTTCGCGATGGCGGCGCGGCTCGGCGTGGAGCGCGCCGACGCGGACCAGCACGAGCGGGCGAGCGCGATCCTCGCGCGCCTCGACGACCCCGCCCTCGATCCCGCCCGCCGCCACGCGGAGCTCGAGGCGCTCGGCGACCTCTTCGTCGAGGCCAGCGGCAACCTGGTGCTGCAGCTGGTGCGTCGCGGGCTCCAGACCGACGCGATCCTCGGACGCCTGCGCCGGCTGCGCGCGCGCGTGAGCGACGCCCGCCGCGAGCCCGCCCTCGAGGCGGCCCCGCTGCGCCGGCTGCGCGCCGCCGTCGCCGCGCGCGACGGCGACGAGGCCGCGCGCGCCATCGAGCGCCTGACGCTCGCGCTGCGCCGCTTCGCGCGCGAGACACTCCGCGCGCTGCCCGACGGCGCCGCCGACGCGCGCCGGAGGTCGGCATGAAGCTCGACCGACGCACCGTCGTGTTGCCGCTCACGGTGCTGGGCGTCTGCCTCGCCGCCTCGGTGCTCCTCGTCGTCACGTCGCCCGCGGTCGTGAGCATCGCCCCCGAGCGCGTGCTTCCGAGCGTGCGCGTGCTCGAGATCGCGCCGACCGAGGTGCGGCTCAGCGTGGCGAGCCAGGGCACGGTGGCGCCCCGCAGCGAGGCCGAGCTGGTACCCGAGGTGTCGGGCCCCGTCGTCTGGGTGTCGCCCGCGCTCGTCTCCGGCGGCTTCTTCGAAGCGGGCGACCTGCTGCTGCGCATCGACGCCGGCGACTACGAGGCCGCGGTCGCCCGGGCCGACGCCGCCGTCGCCCGTGCCCTGGGCGAGGCCGAGCACGCCGGCGCGTCGCTCGAGCGCCGCGAGAGCCTGTCGAAGCGCGACGTCGCCAGCGCGTCGCAGCTCTCCGACGCGCGCCGCGCCGCGCGCGTCGCCGCGGCGAACCTCGCCGAGGCGCGCGTCGCCCTCGAGCAGGCCGAGCGCGACCTCGCGCGCACGGGGATCCGCGCGCCCTTCGCCGGCCGCGTGCGCGAGGAGCGCGTCGACGTCGGCCAGTTCGCGAGTCGCGGCCAGGCCCTCGGCACCCTCTACGCCACCGACCTCGCCGAGATCCGCCTGCCGATCGCCGACGCCGAGCTCGCCCACCTCGCGCTGCCCGGCCTCTCCGCCCCGGCCGACGCGGAGGGTCCCGCCGTCGTGCTGCGGGCGAGCTTCGCGGGCCGCGAGCACCACTGGCGCGGCCGCGTCGTGCGCACCGAGGGCGAGATCGACGCGCGCAGCCGCATGGTGCACGCGATCGCGCAGGTCGAGGATCCCTACGCCGCGGACGACTCGCGCCCGCCGCTCTCGGTCGGGCTCTTCGTGCGCGCCGAGATCGAGGGGCGCCTGGCGCGCGACGTGCTCGTCGCGCCGCGCGGCGCGCTGCGCGAGGACGACCGGCTGCTGGTGGTCGACGCCGACGACCGCCTGCGCCTGCGCGCATCCCGCGTGCTGCGCGTCGGTCGCGACGAGGTGCTGGTGCGCGCGCGGCTCGAGCCCGGCGATCGCGTCTGCGCGTCGAACCCGCCGGTCGCCGTCGACGGCATGGCGGTGAGCGCCGTGACGGACGCGCCGCCGCCGGCCGGAATCGCCGCCCCGTGAGCCGGATCATCGCCTGGTTCGTCCACAACCCGGTGGCGGCGAACCTGCTGATGCTGACGCTCGTCGCGGGCGGCCTGCTCGCCCTGCCCGCGATCCACCAGGAGGAGTTCCCCAGCATCGAGACCGACGTCGTGCGCATCACCGTCGACTACCCGGGCGCTGCGCCCGCCGAGGTCGAGGAGTCGGTGTGCATCCGCCTCGAGGAGGCGATCGAGGGGACCCCCGACGTCGATCGCATCAGCTCGGTCGCGGCCGAGGGCTTCTGCGTGGTGACCGTCGAGCTGGTGATGGGCGACGGCGCCGCCGGCGCGCTCGCCGAGGTGCAGAACCGCGTCGAGGCCCTCGACACCCTGCCCGACGAGGCGGAGGCGCCGGTCGTCGGCAAGTTCCTCATCACCAACCGCGTGATGCAGGTCGCGCTGGCGGGACCGGCGCCCGAGGCGTCGCTCAAGGTGCTCGGCCAGCGCGCCCGCGACGAGATCGCCGCGCTCCCGGGCGTCTCCCAGGTGAACCTCGGCTACACGCGCCCCTACGAGGTGTCGATCGAGGTGTCCGAGGAGACGCTCCGGCGCCACGGGCTCAGCCTCGGCGAGGTAGCGGCCACCGTGCGGCGTTCCTCGCTCGACCTCCCCGGCGGTTCGGTGAAGACCGCGGGCGGCGAGATCCTGCTGCGCACCGTCGGGCAGGCCCACCGCGGCGACGAGTTCGCCGACGTCGTGGTGCTGACCCGCCGCGACGGCACCAGCCTGCGCCTCGGCGAGATCGCGCAGATCGTCGACGGCTTCGCCGACGTGGACCTGCGCGCGCGCTGGGAGGGCGAGCCCGCCGTGATCCTGACCGTCGAGCGGGTCGGGGACGAGGACATGCTCGAGATCGCCGCCGCGGTGAAGACCTGGGCCGCGGGCTTCCGCCCCGGGCTGCCCGAGGGCGTCGACCTCGTGCTCTTCAACGACGCCTCGGAGGACCTCGAGGTGCGCCTCGACGCGCTGCTCGACAACGCGCGCAGCGGCATCCTGCTGGTGATCGCGATCCTGGCCCTCTTCCTGCGCTTCCGTCTCGCGATGTGGGTGGCCGCGGGGGTGCCGACCGCCTTCCTGGGCGCGCTGATGCTCTTCCCGGGCTGCGGCATCTCGATCAGCACGCTCACCGTGATGTCCTTCATCCTCGTGCTCGGCATCCTCGTCGACGACGCCATCGTCGTGGGCGACAGCGTCTACACCCACGAGCGCAACGCCGAGGACCAGGTCCAGGCGGCGATCCGCGGCACCCAGGAGGTGGCGACGCCGGTGATCTTCGGCGTGCTCACGACGGTGGCGGCCTTCCTGCCGCTCCTGCTCGCGCCCGGCCGCATGGGGCGCTTCTTCAGCGTGATCGGCCTGGCGGCGATCCTGTGTCTGGTCGCGTCGCTGGTCGAGTCGCAGCTGGTGCTGCCGGCCCACCTCGCCCACCGGCGAACGCGCTCGAAGACCGGCACGCCCAACGCCTTCGTCCGCCGCTGGACCGCGTTCCAGGAGGGGATCGCGGACGCGATGGAGCGGCTCGCCCAGGTAAGCTACGGGGGCGCGCTGCGCCGCGCGATCGAGTTCCGCTACGTGACGGCGGCGGCCGCCCTCGGGCTCGTGCTCGTCACCGTCGCGCTCTTCGCGAGCGGGCGCATGCGCTACCAGTTCTTTCCGGCCGTCGAGGGCGACGTGGTCTTCGCCTCGCTGGTCCTGCCGCGCGGCACGCCCCTCGAGCGCTCGCTCGAGTCCCTCGACCGGCTCGAGGCGTCGGCCGCCGCGCTGCGCGCCGAGATCGACGCCGAGACCGGGGAGCCGTCGATCTTCCTGCACACGGTGTCGTCGGTCGGGGAGAAGCTCGCGCGCGACGGCCCGCCCGAGCTCGCCGTACAGACCGGCGGCTCGCACCTCGCCGAGGTGGCGCTCGAGCTGGTGCCGTCCACGCAGCGCGAGATCTCGAGCTCCGAGGTGGCGCGGCGCTGGCGCGAGCGCACCGGCGTCATCCCCGACGCCGTCGAGCTCACCTTCGCGAGCGAGGCGTTCTCGGCGGGCTCGGCGATCGACATCGAGCTGCGCGGGGGCGACACCGGGATGCTCATCGGGGCCGCCGCCGCGCTGCGCGCCCGGCTCGCCACCTATCGGGGCGTGCAGGACATCGCCGACTCCTTCCGGGGCGGCAAGCAGGAGGTGCAGCTCGCGCTGCGCCCCGAGGCGCGCCCCCTCGGTCTCACGCTCCAGGACCTCGCGCTGCAGGTGCGCCAGGCGTTCCATGGCGAGGAGGTACAGCGCATCCAGCGCGGCCGCGACGATCTCAAGGTGATGGTCCGCTACCCGGCGGCGGAGCGGCGCTCGCTCGGCTCCCTCGAGGCGATGCGCATCCGCACCGCCGACGGCGCCGAGGTGCCCTTCCCCGCCGTCGCCCGCGCCGAGCTGTCGCGCGGCTTCGCGACGATCCGCCGCTCGGACCGCCAGCGCACGGTGAACGTCACGGCGGACGTCGACCGCACGCTCACCACGCCCGAGAAGGTCCTCGCCGACATCCAGGCGGAGCTGCCCGCACTGCTCGCCGACTACCCCGGGACGAGCTTCCGCCTCGACGGCGAGCAGCGCGAGCACGGCAGCGCCGTCGCGGGCCTGATCCGCGGCGCGCTGCTCGCCCTGCTCCTGATCTACGCCCTGCTCGCGATCCCGCTGCGCTCCTACGCGCAGCCGCTGGTGATCATGTCCGTGATCCCCTTCGGCGCGATCGGCGCCATCCTCGGCCATCTGGTGATGGGCTGGGACCTGGTGTTCTTCTCGGTGCTCGGCATCGTCGCGCTCTCCGGTGTGGTGGTGAACGCGAGCCTCGTGCTGGTGCACAGCGTGAACGCGCGACGCGCCGAGGGCCACGCCGTCCTCGAGGCGGTGGTACGCGCCGGAATGCTGCGCTTCCGGCCCATCGTGCTCACGTCGCTCACCACCTTCATCGGGCTCGTGCCGCTGATGTTCGAGGCCGCGGTGCCGGCGCGGCCGATGATCCCGATGGCGATCTCGCTGGGCTACGGCGTGCTGCTCACCTCGCTGGTGACGCTCTTCCTCGTGCCCTGTGGCTACGTGATCCTGGGCGACCTCGCGATGGCGTGGGCGCGCCGCGCCGAGGCGGGCGCGCCCGACGCCGCGCGCCTGGCCCCGGCGGCGCGCGCCGGGGACTACTCCGCGTAGGCGATGTTGGCGTAGCGCACCATCGCGGCCGTGAAGCGCTCGATGCGGCCCACGAACTGGGTGTGGCGCCGCAGCAGGGCGTCGAGATCGAAGTTCTTCGCGTCGCCGGCGTTCAGGATCGAGAACTGGTTCTGCATCTCGTCCCAGTCGGTGCGCAGGTGCTCGAGCAGGCCCGCCGCGAAGACGCCGGCCTGACCCCGCTCGGTCGAGAGCGCGGCCTCGAAGAAGGGACTGTCGTTCACGGCCTGACGCCCGCGCTCGTAACCCTCGATCGCCTCCTGGAGCTTCTTCTGGTGCTCCTCGACGTCGATCCCCGCGACGATGTAGATGGCCTCCTTCGTCGCCACCTCGGAGAGCATCGCCGAGTAGCCCGAGATCGACGCCGTCAGGCAGAGGACCGGACTCGCGCCCGACTTCTGGCACTCGGCGTCGTACTTCTGCATCAACACCTCGCTCTCCCGGACGAGGTTCTCCGCGAGGGTGTCGAAGTAGCGGATCACCAGGGGGTCCTTCATCGAACCCTCCTGCGTGGCGAACTGGCGCGTCTTCCGCAGGTAGTCGTAGGGATTGGCGATCGCGATGGAGCGCAGCGGGCCCCAGGTGTCGTCGACCTTCTGCAGGGCCTCGCGAAGCTCTGGGGTCCAGGGCGCCGGAACCGCGTAGCCCGGGCTCCCGAGCTCGAGGGTCTCGATGACGCGATCGATGCGCGACGCCGTCTCCACCAGGTCCGACTTCCGGACGCCGCCGAGGTGGAGCTGATAGAGGAGGTTCTGCTTGGCGAGCCGCTGCGCCAGGTGCCGCAGGCGCCCGGCCTCGGTCTGGGCGACCGAGATCTCGTAGCCGATCACATCCATCCCCGCGGCGATCCGCGGAAGCCACGGAAGCGCAATGGTTACACAGAACAGTGAAAGCACGAAGCTGCGGAGCCGGACGGACATGGCGACCCTCCTTCAAACGGGTGACCGGAACGGCCATCGGATCGGGGCGGCTCACGTCCGCAAGGGGCGCGCAGGGGCGAGCCGCTGGGCTGGGGCTCTTGTGGGATCATCCTCGTTGGCACCGGGCGCGTCAATGCCCACCCGTGCCGGCAGGCGCCCGTTTCGGGTCCCGGACCGGGCCCTCACCCCGGCGGGGGCGCGCGCAGCTCGGCGCTCCAAGGGCGCGGATCAGGGCTCGATCGCGTCGACCAGCCGCCAGGCGAGCGCGGTCTCCGCATCGATCGGAGCCCCCGTGAACGCGAGCCACGCGGTGCGCTGTCGTCCGATCCGGCGCGGGAGGCTCACCGTGCCCCCCGCGCCCGGGACCAGCCCCATCGACAGCTCGGGCAGCCGGAAGCTGGCATCGGGTCGCGCCACGACGCGCGAGGCGAACGCGGGCAGCTCGATCCCCGCTCCGACGCACGCGCCGTGCACCACGCAGACCACGCGCGTCTCGAGCACGTGCAGCCAGCGCGCGGGGTGTCGCGTGGAGCGGATCGCGTGCGCCGTGGACGGATCGGAGAGGGTGCCGAACTCGTCGAGATCGCCTCCGCTGCAGAATGCGGGGCCCTCCCCCAGGAGGCGCACCGACTCGACGCCGGGATCCATCACCGCCACCATCAGCGCCTCGCATAACGCGTCGCGCATCTCCGCCGAGAACGCGTTGCGCTTCTCGGGACGGTTCAGCCAGAGCTCGAGGCGGGAGCCGGCGCGCTCGACGCGCACCGCGGGTCCGGCGGGCCGTGCCCGGGACTTCGACGGGGGGCGCGCCGCCAGCCAGGTCGCGAACTCGGGACCCGCCTGGAGCGTGGCGTAGACCAGCGACTCGGCCACCAGCCCGTCGTGCACCGGCCGCCCGCTCGACAGGCGCAGCAGCTGGGCGAGCGCCTGGCTCGCCAGCGGTCGCGCCCGCACCGCCTCGGCGACGCGCTCGAGGTCGCCGCGCGTCGACACGACCAGGTCGAACTCCGCGACGAGCGCCTCGGCCGCCGGAGCCAGCAGCTCCTCGGCGAGCGCGACGCTCGGGCACGGCAGCTCGGCGAGCGCCTCCCGTGCGACCGCCAGCGCCAGCTCGTCCGGCCAGCCCGTCTCGGACCCGAGATCGACGGCGAGCAGGGGAGCGCCGGTGAGCGGGGAGAACGCCTCGAACACGTCGGGCGAGCCGAGGCGCTCGATCGCGCGACCGAGGCTCAGGATCGCGGCGGCGGGACGGGACGACGCGGCGGACCCGATCGCTCGCGCCCTAGTCGGACGCGGGAAGGGGCTTCGCTTCCTTGAGCACGAGCGGCGTGTCGCCGAGAGCGAGCGTTCCCTCGCCCGGCTTCGTGCACAGGAGCTCGATCGTGCCCGCCTCGTCCACGTAGCGCTTGCCGATCTGGGTCCCGGCCTTCAGTGCCGGGTCGAGGGCGGCGTCGCCACGGTCGGCGTCGATCGGGAGCATCGGAGCGCCGCCGCAGCGGACGTCGGCGTCCCCGTCGGGCGCCTGGATCACCATCAGCTCCGCAGCGCAGACGGCGCTCTTGATCCGGGTGCCGGCCTTGAGCTGGGTCATGTCCTTCCTCGTGGTTGCGGGTTGCGGGGCCATCCTACACCACGACGCGCACAATCAGCGACGCGGGTCCGAGCGCCCGGGTAGACTGGAGCGCCGCGTGAGCCGACCCTCCTCCCCGCTTCCCTCCCCGCTCCCGATCGCGATCGCCGGTGACGGCGCGGCGTCCGACTACGCGCGTCGCCTGCTCGTCGACCTCGGAGTGCCCGCGAAGCGCGCCGACGGCCCGCGCGACCTCCACCCCGCCCTCGCCTGGGCGCGCAGCGGGGCGATGGCGCTCACCGGCCGCGCCGACGCGCTGCCGCGCGTACCCTCGGGTCCGCTCGCCTCCTGCGCCGACGGGGTGGGGCGCGCACTCGCGGCGCTCGGCGCGCGGCCTCCCGCCGACGCCGCCGCACTGCTCGGCGAGCGCGCGGCGATCGCAGGCCTCGGGCGGCGGGGCGACGTCGCGCCGGGCGGGCGCTGCCGGCTGCTCCCCACCGCCGACGGCTACGGCGCGCTCCAGCTCGCGCGCGACGAGGACGTGGCCTCGCTGCCGGCCTGGCTCGAGGCCGGGCGCGCACCCGGGGAGCACGCCTGGGACTTCGCCGCGCGCGCGATGCGGCGGCGACCGGGGGCGACGCTGGCGCGGCGGGCTCGCTGGCTGGGGATGCCCTTCGCCCCGGCGCGGCCTCCCCGCCGCGTCGGGAGATCGTGGCTGCGCGTCGCGCGCTGCGGAGCGTCCCGCCTCCCGACGCGCGCCCCGCTCGTGCTCGACTTCTCGGCGCTGTGGGCGGGGCCGCTCTGCGCGTCGCTGCTGGCGCGCGCGGGCGCGCGCGTCGTCAAGGTGGAGAGCCTCGCGCGCCCCGACGGCGCAAGGCGCGGGCCGACCCGCTTCTTCGACCTGCTCCACGCCGGCGCCGTGAGCGTGGCGCTCGAGTTCGCCGACGCGCGCGACCGCGCGCTGCTCGCCGCGCTCGTCGCGTCGGCCGACGTCGTGATCGAGAGCACGCGACCGCGCGCCCTCGCCCAGCTCGGGCTCGACGCCGCCGCCTTCGTCGGCGAGCGCGCCGGTCGGGTGTGGGTGGGCATCACGGGCTACGGGCGCGACGAGACGCCCCCCGGCCGGGTCGCGTTCGGCGACGACGCGGCGGTCGCCGCCGGGCTGGCGTGCGACCTCGCCGACGCCGGCGGACCGCTCTTCTGCGCCGACGCGATCGCCGACCCGCTGACGGGTCTCCACGCCGCGCTCGCGGCATGGGCGACCTGGCGCTCGGGCGGCGGCGCGCTGCTCGACCTCGCGCTGCGCGACGTCGCGGCCCACGCCCACGCCTTCACCCGGGTGGAGGGCTTCGAGGTGTCGGGGACGCCCGACGCGGCCCGCATCTCGGTCGCCGGCGCGACGGAGCGCGTCGCCCCGCCGCGCGCGCGCGCGCCGACCGCGGCCGCCCGCGCGCTCGGCGCCGACACCGCGGCGTGGCGGCGCGCGCTGTCGCGCGCGTGCTGATCCGCGGCGCCGAGCTCGAGGGCGGCGGACCCGTCGACGTGCGCCTCGAGGGTGGACGCATCGCCGCAATCGGGACGCCGCTGGCGCGGCGCGGGATGGAGCCGATCGTCGAGGCGCGCGGCGGCGCGCTGCTGCCGGGTCTCCACGATCATCACGTCCACCTCCTCGCCCTCGCCGCGGCCGAAGCGTCGCTCCCCTGCGGACCGCCGTCGGTGCGCGACGAGGCGGCGCTGGCGGCGACGCTGCGCCGCGCCGCCGCCGACGGCCGTGGCTGGCTCCGCGGGGTCGGCTACCACGAGTCGGTCGCCGGCCCCCTCGATCGCGAGCGCCTCGACGCGTGGGTGCGGGAGCGCCCGCTGCGCATCCAGCATCGCAGCGGCGCGGCGTGGCTGCTGAACGGCGCGGCGCTGGCGGCGCTCGGCATCGCCGACGCGGCCGACGGCGCGGCCGGGCCGTCCGGTCTGGAGCGCGACGCGCGGGGCCGTCCCACCGGGCGGCTCTTCCGCGCGGACGCGTGGCTCCGCGAGCGCCTCGCGGGATCGCCGCCCGATCTCGCGGCGGTCGGCGCGCGCCTCGCGTCCTTCGGCGTCACCGGCCTCACCGACGCCACCGCCACCAACGACGCCGCCGCCCTGGCCCACCTCGCGCGCGCCGTCGAGCGCGGGGCCCTGCCGCAGTCGCTGCGTGTGATGGGAGAGCCCGCCCTCCCCGCTCCCGACACGCCGCGGGTGACCCGCGGCGAGGTGAAGGTGCTGCTCGACGAGCCGCGTCTCCCGGACCTCGACGCGCTGTGCGCGCGGGTCCGCGCCGCCCACGCGACAGCGCGCGCCGTCGCGATCCACTGCGTGACCCGGACGGAGGTCGTGTTCGCGCTCGCCGCGCTGCGCGAGGCCGGCGCGCGCCCGGGGGACCGCCTCGAGCACGCGGCCGTGGCGCCCCCCGAGGCGGTCGCGGCGGCGGGAGCGCTGGGCGTCCGCGTCGTGACCCAGCCCCACTTCCTCCGGGAGCGGGGCGACGCCTACGCCGTGGACGTCGCGCCGGAGGATCTCCCCTGGCTCTACCGCGCCCGCGCCTGGCGCGAGGCGGGCGTGGCGCTCGGCGGCGGCAGCGACGCGCCCTTCGGCTCGCCCGATCCCTGGGCGGCGATGGCGGCCGCGGTCGTTCGGCGCAGCGAGGGCGGCGTCGCCTTCGCCGCCAGTGAGGCCCTCACCCCCGAGGAGGCGCTCGCCCTCTTCACCTCCCCGGCGGACGCCCCCGGCGCGCCCGCGCGCCGCGTGGCCGTCGGCGGCGTCGCCGACCTCTGCCTGCTCGACCGCCCCTGGCGCGACGCGCGCGAGAGGCTCGCGAGCGCCGCCGTCGCCGCCACCTGGTGCGCCGGCCGGCTCGCGTTCGAGCGGTAGAATGGCGCGTCGCCTGCCAGGAGGACCCCGCGTGAGCCAGCCCAGCAACAAGGAGATCGTCCACCGCATGTGGAACTGCCTCTACCAGAAGGACTGGAAGGGGCTGGCCGGGTTCATCGACGAGCACGGGCTCTACGAGGACGTGCCCACTCCCGACGAGGGAGCCGTCGGCCCCGAGAACGTCGTGAAGCGCCTGCGCCTCGGCCTCGATCCCGTCGAGCGCTTCGAGCACGAGATCCACCGCGTGGTCGCCGACGGCGACATCGTGGTGGTCGAGCACACCGAGACCTGGCACTTCGAGACGGGTGAGAAGGTGGTGAACGACTTCGTCACCGTCCACGAGGTGAAGAAGGGCAAGATCACGCTGTGGCGCGACTACTGGGACCTGAACAAGCTGATGTCCCAGGCCCCGAAGTGGTGGATCGAGCGCCTGGCGCAGTTCAGTGACGCGGACTTCTCCTGAGCGCGGGCGCCCGCCGCGTGCGATAGCCTTCCGCGCGTGCTGATCCGTCCGCGTCGCAACCGCTCCCGCCCCGCCCTGCGCCGTCTCGTGCGCGAGACCCGGCTCTCGGTCGACGACCTCGTGCTCCCCCTCTTCGTGCAGGAGGGGGAGGATCTCGAGACGCCGATCGCGTCGATGCCGGGGCACGCGCGCCTGTCGATCGACCGGCTGGTGGAGAAGGCCGGGGAGGCCGCGGCGCTGGGGATCCCCGGGGTCGCCCTCTTCCCCGTCCTCCCCGACGTGGAGAAGGACCCCCGCGGCAGCGCCGCCTCGAAGCCCGACGGCCTGCTCCAGCGCTGCGTGCGCGCGGTGAAGAGCGCCCATCCCGATCTGCTCGCCATCACCGACGTCGCCCTCGACCCCTACTCCTCGGACGGACACGACGGCGTGGTCCGCGACGGCCGCATCGACAACGACGAGACGCTGCCGCTGCTCGCCGAGATGGCGGTCGCCCAGGCCGAGGCCGGCGCCGACGTCGTCGCGCCCTCGGACATGATGGACGGCCGGGTGATGGCGATCCGCGAGGCGCTCGACGCGGCGGGGCACGTCGAGGTGGCGATCGGCAGCTACTGCACGAAGTACGCCTCGGCCTTCTACGGTCCCTTCCGCGAGGCGCTCGACTCGGCGCCCCGCGCCGGCGACAAGAAGACCTACCAGATGGACCCCGCCAACGCGCGCGAGGCGCTGCGCGAGCTCGCCCTCGACGAGTCCGAGGGCGCCGACTGGCTGATGGTGAAGCCGGGCCTCGTCTACGCCGACGTGATCCGCCTCGTGCGCGAGCACACGGCGCTCCCGGTCGCCGCCTATCACGTGAGCGGGGAGTACGCGATGCTGCGCGCCGCCGCCGAGCGCGGCTGGCTCGACTACGAGGCCTGCCTGCTCGAGAGCCTGCTCTCGCTGCGGCGCGCCGGCGCCGACGTGATCTTCACCTACGGCGCGCTGGACGCCGCGCGCCTGCTGCGCGACGCCGGCTGAGCGGCCTCGCCGGGCTCAGAAGGTGTAGCGGAGCCCGCCCGAGAACTCGTTGGTGCTGTAGTCCATCTCGAAGTCGCCGCTCAACAACCCGGGAAACTCTGCGTCGAACGTGACGTCGTCGAAGAGCTGAACCCGGCGGTAGCCAATGAAGAACTCCGTACCGGGGGCGATCGCGATCGAGAGCCCCGCCAGCAGGTTCCAGGCGAACTCGTTCGCGACATCGTCGATGACGAGCGGCGGGGGGAGCACGTTCCGCTCGACCGCCTTCATGTCCAGGCGCGCCACCCCGATCCCCGCTCCCAGATACGGCACCACCGGGAAGTCGAACTCGAAGTCGTAGATCACGTCGAAGAATCCGCTGAGGACGTCGATCTCTCCATCGGTCCCGAACCCCACGCCGTTGAGCGTGCCCCCCTCGACGTCCGCGGTCCGGTACTGTGCGGCGAGCTCGAAGCGGATCTGGTTGATGCGGAGCCCGAGCGCGCCGCCGAACTGGTAGCCGGCCTTGAAGTCGACGTCTCCCGAGATGCCTCCGAAGGGGGTTCGGAAGGATGCGTCCTGGTCGAGGCTGCGAGTGCTCCCTCCCGACGCCTCGAGGTAGATTCCGCTGTCCACGGCCGCCTGCCCGTCTGCCTCGTCCTGCTGCGCCTCTCCCGCGTCCTGCTGCGCCTCTCCCGCGTCCTGCTGCCCCTCTCCCGCATCCTCCTGCGCCGACACCGGCCCCGCGACGGAGAGTCCGCCGAGGAGCAGCGGAAGGAGCAGCCCGGGGAGCGGAGACTTCGAGACCTTCTTCACGAGATCCTCCAGGAGACTTGGCGGAAGCGTCGCGATTGTCGCACGAAGCGGATCACGAGGACCAGCCGCGGAGCTCCGGGAGCACCTCCGAAGCGAACAGCCGCACGCTCTCCTCGGCGAGCTCCACCGGCATGCCGCCGTAGTGGACGATCAGGGAGAGCTCGTAGGGTCCGAGCAGCTCGCGCCGCGCCCGCAGCTTCTCGAGGATCTGCTCGGGCGTCCCCCAGGTCTGGATGCCGCAGTACACCTGGGCCGACAGCTCGGCGCCGACGGCGGCCAGCGCCGTCTGGGCGTCTCCGTAGAACTCGTAGCCCTTCGTGTCCTTCAGGTGATCCCCGAGCAGCTCGTAGTGGCTCATGATGGAGAGGTAGTAGTTCGACATGTACTCCCGGGCGAGCGCCTCGGCCTGCTCCGGGTCGGCGTGGCAGAACATCAGGTCGCCGGTGAGCGGCGGCGGGGGCGGACCCTGCTGGTGCTCCGACCAGGCCTCCCGGTAGGCGGCGAGCGCGCCGTCCTTGAACATCTCCCACGGCGTCTGGGAGAAGACCATCAGGCGCGCGCCGAGCTTCGCCACCGAGCGGACGGAATCCGGGGAGATGCCGACGCTGTAGAAGCGGTCGCGGAAGCCACGCGGCGGTCGCGGCCGCACCTCGGTGCGGATCTGCGGGTAGTAGGGCCCCTCCCCTTCCACGAAGCCCTTCTCGAGGCCGTCGATGATCATGCGGGCGGCCTCGTCGAAGCGGTCGCGCGAGCTGTCCATCTCGATGCCGAAGTGCTCGTACTCGACGCGCGCGAGGCCGCGGCCGAGGCCGAGCACCGCGCGGCCGTTCGAGAGGTGATCGAGGAAGGCGATCTTCTCCACGACGCGCAGCGGGTCGTTCCAGGGCACGATCACCGCGCCGGTGCCGAGCCGGATGCGCTCGGTCTTCGCCGCCATGTAGGAGAGGAACTGCACGTTGTCGGGACACGCCGAGTAGTCGGTGAAGTGGTGCTCGGGCGGCCACAGCGAGTCGAAGCCGAGGGGCTCGGCCAGCTCGGCGATGCGGATCTGGTCGCGGACCATCTCCTCGTCCGAGGTGCGGCCCTGGTAGTTCTGGAAGATGAGCAGGATTCCGACGTTCAAGGTCGCTTCCTCCGGGGCGGCGCATTGTATCAGCCCCCTCCCGGACCCGGGTTCGGGGGTCGAATCTCCGGCGGCTCGGCTACGCTCGCCGCCAGGGCGGGCCGCGAGGGCGGGGGTTACACCCGAGCGCGCGGCCCGCCGATGGTCGGGAGCGGGATGATCGCCAGCCACCGGATGCGACGACTCGGCCGCCGCGCCGCCCTCGCCGCCGCGCTCGTCGCGGCCTGCGCGGGCGCAGCCGGGGCGGCGCCGCGCGAGGCGGCCGACGCCTTCGACGGCGAGGAGCACCGCCTCGTCGCGCGGCTGCTGGTCGACCCGCTGGGCGCCGACACCTGGCGCATCGGGGTGGAGCTGGCGCCCGATCCCGGCTGGCACGTCTACTGGCGCAACCCGGGGGACACGGGGCTCGCCCCGGAGATCGCCTGGCAGCTGCGCGGCGAGGTGCTCGGTCCCGTCGACTGGCCCACCCCCGAGGCCTTCCCCGATCCGGCGATCGAGCTGATCTCCTACGGCTACGAACGCCCGGTCCTGCTCGCCACCACGGCGCGCAGCGAGCCGGGCGCGCGGAGCGTCGCCGCGACGGTCGACGCCCTCGTGTGCGCCCACGTCTGCCTGCCCGGCCACTTCGAGATCGAGGCGCCCCTCGACCCCACGCCCGACCCCGCGGTGCGCGCGCGCTTCGACGCGGAGTCGCTCGAGGTGCCGCGGGCCGCGGCGGCGGGCGGGGTCGAGGCCTCGCTGGCGGGTCCGATCGAGGCGGGCGACGAGGGTCCGCGCGCGACGCTCGTCGTGTGGCCCTGCGGCCGCGGCGCCGGCGCGCGCTGCGACGTCGCGCCGGCGGGGGCGAAGGCGGGCCTCTATCCCGACGCCGCTCCCGAGGTCGCCTGGGTCGCGGCGCCGGCGCGCCCGCACGCCGAAGCCCCCGGCGCCGTGGTGATCGATCTGCGCGGCATCTGGCTCGGCGAGGCGAGACCCCAGCCACCGCCGCTCTCCGGCGTCGTGCCCCTGCGCGACGCCGAGGGCCAGTCGCGCGCGGTGCGCGTCGCGGAGCTCGCGGTGGTGCCCGACGCCGCTGCCGTGATCGCGGCGCCCGAGCCCCCGCGCGTCGCGTGGTGGCTCGCGGCGCTCTACGCCTGGATCGGCGGGCTGATCCTCAACCTCATGCCCTGCGTGCTCCCGGTGCTCGCGATCAAGCTCACCTCGCTGGCGTCGCTCGCCCACCATGATCGCTCCGCCCACCTCCGACACGCCGCGGCGTACACCGGGGGGATCGCCGTCTCGATGCTGGCGCTGGCCGCGGCGGTGATCGCGCTGCGCGCGGCGGGCAGCGCCGTGGGCTGGGGCTTCCAGATGCAGGAGCCCGTCTTCCTGGTGACCATCTCGGCCCTGCTGGTCGCCTTCGCGCTGAACCTCTTCGGCGCCTTCGAGATCGCGGTGGACACCGGCCGGCTCGCCTCGCTCGGCAACGAGACCTCCGGTCCGCGCCGCAGCTTCTTCGATGGGCTCCTCGCGGTGGCCCTCGCCACGCCCTGCTCGGCGCCCTTCCTGGGGACCGCCGTGGGCTTCGCCTTCGCGAGCCCGGCGCCGGTGATCGCGGCGATCTTCCTGGCGATCGGACTCGGACTCGCGACTCCCTTCCTGATCGCGGCGCGCTTCCCGGGCTGGTCGCGGCGGCTGCCGCGCGGCGGCGCCTGGATGGGCGAGCTGCGCGGCTTCCTCGGCTTCGCGCTGCTCGGGACCACGATCTGGCTGCTCGCGATCCTGGGCCGCGTCGCCGGCCCCGACGCGGTCTCCGGCGCGCTCGTCCTGCTCCTCGTCGTCGCCGCCGTGGCCGGGGCGTTCGGCGCAGCGCAGCGCCGCGGCCGCCGCGTGACGGGGTCGGCGCTGGCCGTGGCGCTGATCGGGGTGGCGGCGCTCGCGATCGCCGCGCTCGATCTCGATGCAAGCGACTCCGCGACGTCGCAGGTCGCCGCGATCCCGTCGGCGCGCCCCTTCGCCTCCGCCGACGTGCGCGCGAGCCTGGACGCCGGGCGTCCCGTCTTCGTCTACTTCACCGCCGACTGGTGCATCACCTGCAAGGTGAACGAGCGCCGCGTGCTCACCGACCCGCGCGTCGAGCCGGAGCTGGCCCGCCTCGGCTTCGACGTCTACCGCGCCGACTGGACGCGCCGCGACGACACCATCCGCGGCGCCCTCGCCCGTCTCGGCAAGGCCGGGGTTCCGGTCTACGCGCTCTACGCGCCGGACGCGCCGGAGACCCCGCGCCTGCTCCCGGAGCTGCTCACCCTCGAGGCGCTGCTCGACGCGCTGCGCGAGACCGCCGAGGCGTCGCGTCCGGCGACTACGGCCGCGCGCTGAGCCACGCCAGCAGGAGCGCCACGCCAGCGACCGCCAGCGCCAGGGGCAGCGCGCGGAGCCGACCGCGGGAAGCGGCGCCGGGCAGGCGCGCGACCTGCACCGTGACGTTGTCGGGTCCGCCGCGCGCGTTGACGCGGTCGACGAGCGTGCGCAGCGCGCTCCCGGGAGCCTCGTTCGCCAGGACCTCGGCGATCTCCGGGTCGGTCAGCACGCCCGACAGCCCGTC
>Ga0299906_10002151_pt1 | contig 16515 bp, 15 predicted proteins | sample RVTome_14_FD_200259 | JGI IMG/M metagenome (GOLD analysis project Ga0299906, IMG submission 200259) | Soil microbial communities from uranium-contaminated site in the Upper Colorado River Basin, Wyoming, United States - RVT145D125 (version 2) ...
CTCGGCTGTTGCATCTGTTCCGGCAGGTGACCAGCGTCGGTTCTTGCTACGCCACGGCCTCGAGCGCTTCGACGAGCTCCTCCAGACGGGTCTCGTCCTCGAAGCTGATCTGGAGCTTGCTCCCGACGACCCGGGCGGGCAGGCCGGTCAGGCGCTCGGCGGCGGCTGCGGCACGGTCGGCGAGAGCCGGGTCGAGGATGCCGGCACGGCGCGGACGCCGCTTGGCGCCGCCCTCGCGAGCAGCCCGCTCCGCGCTTCGCACCGTCAGCCCCTCCTTGACGATGCGGCGAGCAAGCCGTCGCCGCGCCTCGTCGTCGGGCACGGCCAGCACAGCGCGCGCATGGCCCTCGGTGAGGTCGCCTCGCGCGAGCATCCACAACACCTCCTCCGGAAGCTCGAGCAGCCGGAGGCGATTCGAGACGGCCGACTTGGAGCGGCCGACGCGCTCTGCGACGTCGCCCAGGGAGAGCTCGAACTCGTCCACGAGCGACGCATACGCGCGCGCCTCTTCCACGGCCGACAGCTGCTCGCGGGCGACGTTCTCGACCAGCCCGAGCAGCAGCGAGTCGCTGTCGTCGGCGTCACGGACGAGCGCCGGCAGCGTGGGCATCCCGGCGGATTGCGCTGCGCGCCAACGGCGCTCTCCGGCGATCAGCTCGAACCCGCCCTCCGGGCGTCGCCGCACGACGATCGGCTGCAGCACGCCCTGGAGCCTGATCGACGCAGCCAGGCCCGCGGCGGCTTCGGGCTCGAAGCGGCGTCGCGGCTGGCGGGGATTCGGGTGGATCGACTCGACGGGCAGATGCAGCAACTCGGGCTGACCGGCCTCGCCCAGCAGGACCTCGAGACCGCGTCCGAGGCCGCGCCGCTCCTTAGGAACGCTCGACAAGCTCCATCGCCACCTTCCAGTAGGCCTCGGCGCCGGCGGAGCGGCGGTCGTAGGCGATCGCGGGTAGCCCGTGGCTCGGCGCCTCGGCAAGGCGGATCGAGCGGGGCACGGTCGTCGTGAAGACGAGGTCGCCGAAATGCCGACGGAGCTCGGACTCGACCTCGGCGGTGAGGCGCGTGCGCGCGTCCGCCATCGTGAGGAGGATCCCGGCGACGTCGAGTGTCGGGTTGAGACGCGCCTTCACGAGGTTGATCGTCCCGAGGAGCTGCGAGAGCCCTTCGAGTGCGTAGTACTCGGCCTGAACCGGCACGATCGCACGCTTCGCGGCCGCGAGCGCGTTGACGGTCAGCGGGCCGAACGAGGGCGGGCAGTCGAAGAAGACGAAGGAGTACGGATCGAGGCGGCCGTCGAGAGCATCGGCGAGGTACCGCTCGCCGCCGGGACGCGTGGAGAGGTCGACGGCGGCTGCGGCCAGGTCGCTCTTGGCCATCACGACGTCGAGGTTCGGGAAGCCCGAGGGCTTGGCGAGAGACGAGAGCGGGACTCCGTCCAGGAGCTCGTGCGTCGAGGCGCCGTTCGCGCGCAGGCCGAGGCCCGACGTCGCGTTCGCCTGCGGGTCGAGATCGACGAGCAGGACGCGTTCTCCCGCCTCCGCGAGACAGGCGCTCACGTTGACTGCGGTCGTCGTCTTCCCGACGCCGCCCTTCTGGTTCGCGATTGCGTACACCCGGGCGGGCATGGGCTCAACCTAACGAGGGGGCCGGACGCCTCCCGGGTACGTTTTGGCCGTGGACGAGGAGCTCGAGGCCGCAAAGGAGCGCGCCTGGCGCGAGACCGCCGCGATCGACGCCGCGTACGCGCGCGGCGAGCTCGACGACGCGGGGTGGCACGAGGCGGTTGCCGGCCTCATCGTGCCCGCCTACCTCGCGGCGGCGACGCCCGAGGGCGGATCGGGCAGCAGCCGCGACGCGGTCGGCTGGGAGCGGGCTCGCTCGCTCGTCGCCGACGCGGTCGAGGCCGGCCAGAGCTTCCTCGACGTCGGCTGCGCGAACGGACACCTGATGGAGAGCATGGCCCGCTGGGCGGGCGTCGAGCCGTACGGGCTCGACATCTCGCCCGAGCTCGCAGAGCTCGCCCGGCGCCGGCTTCCGCGCTGGGCGGACCGGATCTGGGTCGGAAACGCGCTTGACTGGCGGCCGCCGCGACGGTTCGACGTCGTCAGGACGGCGATCGACTACGTGCCGGACCCGCGACGGCAGGCGCTCGTCGAGCACCTGCTCTCGTTCGCGGGGCGGCTCGTGATCGGCGTCTTCAACGAGGAGCGCGACCTCCGCACGCAGGAGCAGCTCGTCACCGGGTGGGGCTTCGAGGTCGTCGGCCGCAGCGAGCGTACGCACACTCATCCCCGCCTCGCCTACAAGGCGTTCTGGATCGACGCGAAGAGCTGAGTCGCTAGATGCTCAGGGAAGGGGCCGCTTCTTCGCCATTCCGGCGCGACGAGGGAAGCCCGGCGGCGTCGCACGGAGCTTCCTGAGAACGGCGAGCCCGTCTGCCGCCGACTCCAACGCCCCGCCGAGCGCCTCGGCAACGCGGGCGACGTGCTCGAGGTCGGCCGACTCCCCGACCCAGAGGATGGCGGCGCCGCCTGTGCGGACGAGCGGAAGGCAGAGCTCGGCCGCGACCGGAGGCTTGGCGAGCGCCTTGGCGAGCGCGACGCCTTCCGTCTCGAGGGGACGTTCCTCGGCGCGCGCCCAGGCCACGTCCACGTTGGGAAGATCGGCGGTCACGCGCCGGAGGAAGTCGCACTTGCGGCGCTCCGCCTCGAGCAGCATGAACGGCCGCTCGGGAAGCATCACGGCGAGGGGAACACCGGGCGAGCCGCCGCCGGAGCCGACGTCCACCACCGGCCCCTCCTCCGAGCGGACGAGCGGCGTCGCACGCACGGCGTCCTCGAGCAGCACGCGCCGGGCGTCCTCGAGCGACGTGAGGCCGGTCGCGCCGGGAGTCGCGACGGCGTCCGCGAGCCAGCGCTCGAGGAACGCGTCCAGGTCGGGCGAGCGGGAGATCCCCCGCCCCTAGATGGTTGATCGGCAATTGCCGTCGATGCGGGGATGGCTGAGACCGAGCCGGGGACGCCGCCCGAGCGAGCGCGTATCGGGAATACGGGCGAGGGAGGGCGGCGCCAGCCGGCGAAGTGTCTCAGCCACCATCCGCGCGGCGGTGAATTGCCGATCAACCATCTACACGTCGAGCGATCGCGGGTAGACGACGACGTACCGGTTCGGCTCCGTGCCCTCGCTCTCGGTCTCGACCTCCGGGTCCTCTTTGAGCGCCTCGTGCACGATCTTGCGTTCGATCGAAGTCATCGGGTCGAGCTCGATCGCCTTCCCCGTGGCTGCCGCGCGACGGGCTGCACGCTCGGCGACCGCCTCGAGCGTGGCCGTACGCCGCGCGCGGTAGCCGGCCGCGTCGACCACGACCTCGTGGCCCCCACCCTCGGTCCGCACGATCGCGTTGGCGAGGTACTGGATCGCGTCGATCGTCTGCCCGTGCTTGCCGATGAAGAGCCCGAGGTCGGCGCCGAAGCAGGTGACGGTGACGACCCCCTCGCGCTCGGCGGCCTTGACCGTGACGTTGGCCCCGATCGCCGCTGCGATGCGCTCGACGAAGTCGCGGGCGGCCGAGGCCTCTTCGCTCTCGCCCTCCGCGGGCGAGCCGGCGTCGGCGACGCGGGCGACGACGCGGGCGGGCGTGTAGCCGACACCGAGCAGGCCGCGCTCCCCTTCCGAGACCACCTCGAACTCGACCTGCTCGCGGTCGAGGCCGGGAACGAGCCGCTCGAGCTCGCGGAGGGCTGTCCACTTGGCCTCTCCGACCGTCTCCCCGGTCGTCTCGACATGCACGTCGGTCGTGTTCTCGGTCATCGCTTGCGCCCGCCTCCCTTCTTCCGCTTGACGCGGCGCGGCGGCCCCGTCCGCACGGGCGCCGGTGCTCCGTCGCCATCCGCCGCAGGCGCCGGCTCCGCGGCGGCCTCGCGAGGGGGCGTACGGCTCGATCGCTTCGGCGGCACCACCGGGCGTGGCATCTGCCTCCGCGTGACGATCCCCTGGCCGGTCGTCCACAGGTTCGTCGTCAGCCAGTAGATGAGCAGGCCGACGGGGAAGACCGTCCTCCCGGGCGGCTCGAGGATGAACGGGATGAAGATGAGCGGGAGGAGCATGAACATGATGCGCTGGGCCTGGCTCTGCATCTGCGTCGACATGAGCCAGGTCGACGTGAGCTGGCTGACGACGTACACGACCAGGAGCAGGTAGCCCGACCAGTGCTCGGTGATCCCGTCGGTGATCGCCGGCACCACGTCGAGCCAGCCGAGCACCCCGCCGTAGTCCGGATAGACCTCGTCCTCGAAGTCGCGGAGCACGAAGAAGAGCGCGATGAAGATCGGGATCTGGAAGACGAGCGGGAGGCACGACGCGTACGGGTTGATCTTGTTCTCCTTGTAGAACTTCATGAGCTCTTCGCTCTGCCGCTGGCGGTCGTGCTTCCACCGCTGCTGGATCGCCTTCATCTCCGGCGCGTGCATCTGGAGGCTCTGCATCGAGTGGATCTGCCGGATCGCCACCGGCACGAGGAGGACTCGAACGAGCACGGTCAGCCCGACGATCGACCATGCCCACGTCAGGCCGCCGGTCTCGTGCAGCCAGATGAGGACCTCCGTCAGGACGTTCTCGATCGGCGACAGGACGCCGGCGACGATCACGCCTTCACCCGTCTCGAGCGGAAGAGGGGGAACACCTTCTGGTCACGGGCGTAGTCGACGCCGCCGTGGCTCCACGGATTGCAGCGGAGGAGCCGCCAGCCCGCGAGCACGCTTCCCCGGACGAGCCCATGCTCCCGGAGCGCGTCGATCGCGTACTGCGAGCAGCTCGGGTGATACTTGCACGTGCCCGGCGGCGTCAGCAGGCCGAACGTCCAGCGCCAGACGTGCACGAGCGCAATGCCCAGGTACCTCACTGGCGCATCCTCCCGAGGGCGTCCGCCAGCTCGGCCACGAGCCAGTCCTGCCCACGCGCATCCGCCGGCTCCGCGATGCCGGGGCGCGCGACGAGGACGTAGTCGTGGCCGAGCGGCACCTCCGCGAGCACGCGGCGCCACGCTTCCCGGAGCTGCCGCTTCGTCCTGTTCCTGATCACCGCGGAGCCGACCGACCGCGGGACCGCGAGCCCGAGCCGCGGGTCACCGCCGAGATCGTCCTCGCGGGGGAACCAGTGGAGGACGAGGTACCGCGTGGACACCGAGGTTCCCCGCCGGTACACGTCGTCGAAGTCGCGCGAGCGCGAGAGCCGGTGGCGGCGCTGCACGTGCCGCGCCTTCAGGCCGAGAGCCGCTTGCGCCCTCTCGCGCGACGCCGCTTCAGGATCGCGCGGCCGGCACGCGACGACATCCGCGCTCGAAACCCGTGACGACGCTTTCGGCGGCGCACGTTCGGCTGATAGGTGCGTTTCACGGTCTGGTTGTCGTCCGAGAGTCTTTATCTGCGGATCGGAGCGACGAGTATAGACAACCGCGGACACCGAGGTTTTCCACATGGAGCGGGCCTCGGAGCGCGACCGAAATCGCTGCTCACGCGCATGTGCAGTTGCCTCCAGCGAGAACGCAACAGCGCTCTTCCACATCTGTGGATACTCGTGTGGAATAGATAAAAGTCCTGCAAATAGAGGGGGTTTTCTTCCACAGGTGCCCCAAAAAGGCCCATTGAGCGGGTATGCGGACGGTGGTATGCTCGCCGTTCTCTCGATCGCCGCAGGGAGCCCGACCAGCTTGGAGCCGACGACGGAACCGACCTCTTACAGCGCCTGGACCGCAATCGCCGGCAGCCTCCGTAGAGCCCTCACCGACACCATCTTCGACACCTGGTTCGCGCAGGCGGAGCCCCAGTCGCTCGACGACAGCGGGCTCCGGATTGCGCTTCCGAACGACTTCACGCGGGACTGGGTCGAGAGCCACTTCGCGGCGCTCGTGTCCGCCGCCGCCCGCGAGGCGCTCGGCCGAGACCTGCTCGTCTCCTTCGTCGTCTCCGACGGGCCTGGCGTGCCCGTCGACGTCCGGCCGCCCGCTCCGGCTACCGCCCCCGCTCCCGGCTCTGCGCCCGCGTCGACCGATCGCAGCTCCGAGCTCCGCTTCCGGGACTCGACCGAGCTCGAGCTGAACCCGAAGTACACGTTCGACCTCTTCATCATCGGATCCTCGAACCGGTTCGCGCACGCCGCCGCCCTCGCGGTCGCCGAGGCTCCGGCCCAGGCCTACAACCCGCTCTTCATCTACGGCAGCACGGGGCTCGGCAAGACGCACCTGCTCCAGGCGATCGGGCACTACGTCCGCCAGCACTCGCGCCGGCTCACGCGGCGCTACGTCACGAGCGAGACGTTCATGAACGACTTCATCGACTCGCTGCGCGACAAGCGGATCGAGGGGTTCAAGCGCCGCTACCGCAACTACGACGTCCTCCTGATCGACGACATCCAGTTCTTCGAGGGCAAGGAGCGGATCCAGGAGGAGTTCTTCCACACGTTCAACTCGCTGTACGAGGGCGGCTCGCAGATCATCATCTCGTCCGACCGGCCGCCGCGCGAGATCGCGACGCTCGAGGAGCGGCTCCGCTCGAGGTTCGAGTGGGGGCTCCTCACCGACATCCAGCCGCCCGATCTCGAGACGCGAATCGCGATCCTGCGCAAGAAGGTGAACACCGAGCGGATCGCCGTCACCGATCCCGAGGTCCTGACGTTCGTCGCGAGCCGTGTGTCGTCGAACATCCGCGAGCTCGAGGGAGCCCTGACACGCGTTGTCGCGTTCTCGTCGCTCACCGACCGAATGATGACCGTCGAGCTTGCCGAGCAGGTATTGAAGGACGTATTCCCGCAGGGCGAGGCGGCTCCGGAGGTCACGATCCCGCGCATCCAGGAGGCGGTGTCCGAGCGCTTCGGCGTCACGCTCGAGGAGCTCGTGAGCCCCCGTCGCTCCCAGTCGGTCGCGTATCCGCGCCAGGTCGCGATGTACCTCTCGCGCGAGCTCACCGACTCCTCGCTGCCGAAGATCGGCAAGGAGTTCGGAGGGCGCGACCACACGACCGTCATGCACGCGACCTCGAAGATCACCCGCCTGATCAGCGAGGACCGGTCTGTGTACAACCTCGTGCAAGAGTTGACCGCGCGCGTCAAGCAGGCCCGCTGAAGTGGGGGTCCTTCGTGCCCGGCTTGCGTAGGGTGTGGAACCGGTGGATGGCCACGCACAACCTTGTCCACGAGCGTTTTGCCCGCTCTTGCGGCAGAATCGTCGTGTCGTCCCCGTCGTTCACACTCCTACTACTTCTACTAGGTTTTTTCTTTAGTTCATGAACACAGACCTAGCCTCCAGCACCGAGCTCCGCGCGACCTGCTCGAGAGCGGATCTCGCCTCTGCTCTCGCGACCGTCTCGCGCGGACTCTCGACGCGTGGGGCGGTCCAGGTCCTGAGCGGGATCCTCATCCGCGGCGAGGAAGGCCGCCTCGTGCTCGCCGCGACCGACATGGAGATCTCGTTCCGCGCGACGATCGCCGGCGAGGTCGCAGGCGACGGTGCAGTGGTCGTACCGGGGAAGCTCCTCACGGACCTCGCGCGACTCCTGCCCGACGAGAACGTCACGCTCGTGCACGAGGAGGGCGACGGCGTCCTCACGATCACCTCCGGGAGCCACTCGTCGAGGTTGAACGTGTACAGCGCGGAGGACTTCCCGCGCCTGCCGCCGGTCGACGTCGAGCTGCACTCGATCCTCGCGCCGGAGCTGCTCGCGACGATCGACAAGGTGTCGCGCGCGGCGTCACGCGACGAGTCGCGACCCGTGCTCACGGGGATCCTCGTGAGCCTCGCCGGCGAGAAGCTCGTCATGGCCGCGACCGACTCGTACCGACTCGCCGTGAAGGAGACGGCCCTGGCCGCCGGAGGTGTCGAGCTCGACGCGATCATCCCGGCTCGGGCGCTCCAGGAGCTCGGTCGCCTGGCTGCGGGAAGCGACGACATCCAGCTGGGGCTCCACGACAACCACGTGATCTTCGGCGCCGCGGACGTGTGGCTCACGAGCAGGAGGATCGACGGGCAGTTCCCCAACTACCAGCAGCTGCTCCCGGAGACGTTCGAGGCCGAGATCACGACCGCGCGGGTGCCGCTCCTGGAGGTCATCCGGCGCGCCGGCGTGCTCGCCCAGCGCAACGCGCCGCTGCGCCTGCGCTTCGCCGAGGGCGAGCTCAACGTCTCGGCCCAGACCCAGGACGTCGGAGAGGCCCGGGAGTCGATCCCGATCGACTACGCGGGCGAGCCGCTCGAGATCGGGTTCAACCCCGAGTTCCTGCGCGAAGGCCTGGAGGCGGTGTCGACGGACACCGTGCAGCTCAAGCTGATCAATCCGCTGCGCCCAGGGCTGATCGTGTCGCCGGACGAGAGCTTCTGGTACCTGATCATGCCGATTCGGCTCCCTGACTGAGCTCAGAGTCCAGAGCCCTCGTCGCCCGCGAAGTCGCGCTCCGCGACTTCCGCTCGTACGCACGCCTCGAGCTCGAGCTCGAGCCCGGGGTCGTGCTCGTCACGGGGCCGAACGGCGCAGGCAAGACGAATCTCCTCGAGGCGCTCCACGTCGGCACGCAGGGATTCTCGCCGCGAACGCGCAACGACGCGCAGCTGGTCCGCTTCGGAGCCGAGGCGGCCCGCGTGCGCGTCGCGGGCGAGAGCGGCGGCGCCCTGTTCCAAGCGGAGCTTGCGCTCGGCGTCCGTGAGCCGAAGCGGGCCCGTCTCAACGGCGCTCCGCTCGGCTCGGCCGAGCAGCTCCGGCTGGAGCTCCGGACGCTCGTCTTCACGCCTGACCGGCTCGGCGTGGTCAAGGGAGCTCCGGCCACGCGCCGCGCGTACCTCGACCGGAGCCTGGGCCGGCTGTTTCCCGCGCGCGCAGGGCTCCCCGCGGAGTACGGGGCGGCCGTCGGCCAGCGGAATGCCGCCCTGCGCAGGCTCGCGGCGGGGGTCTCCACGAGCGAGGCCCTGGATCCCTGGACGGAAGCGGTCGTCGCCCTCGGCGCAGCGCTCGCCGAGGCGCGCCGGGAGGCTGTCGTGCTGCTCGCGTCGTCGTTCGCGGCTACCGCGGGCAGGCTCGGCGTCGCCGGCGCGACGATCTCCTACGACGCCGAGGCGCCGACGGTCGCCGAGCACGAAGCGCGGCTCTCGCGCGATCTCGAGCGCGGCGTGACCGGCGTCGGCCCGCACCTGCACGACGTCGAGCTCATGGTCGGCGACCGCGAGCTACGCCACTACGCGTCGCAGGGAGAGCAGCGGGTCGCGGTTCTCTCGCTCGTCCTCGCCGAGGCGGAAGCGATCGGATCGAGAACAGGCGTCCCGCCCCTCGTGCTGCTCGACGACGTCCTGTCGGAGCTCGACGGAGACCGCAGGCTGGCGCTCGCGAAGCTCATCGCCGACGGGGGACAGACGATCGTGACCGCGACATCGCCTGACGCGCTTCCAGCCGAGCCGGCGCAGTCGCTCGTCGTGTCACCCGGTACGGTGCGGGTGGAGTAGACCTTCGTGGAGCGGATCGAGAACCAAGTCCGGCGCACCCTCGCCGCGAGCGGCGGCGGAACCGCGCTCGCCCTCGCGGAGATCACCGCCGTCTGGCCGACCGCGGTGGGCGATGCCGTCGCCAGGCAGGCATGGCCGCAGCGCGTGGCTCGGGACGGAACCTTGCATGTGGCGACGTCGTCGGCGACGTGGGCCTTCGAGCTCGATCGGCTCTCGCCCGAGATCCGGGAGCAGCTGAGGAGCGCTTTGGGCGAGTCCGCGCCGGCCAAGCTGCGCTTCAAGGTGGGCCCGATCCCGGAGCCGCCGGGCGTTGCCGCCGACGCGGCTGCGGCGGCCCCCGTCGACCCTGTCTCGGCATCCCCTGAGGCCACGTCCGAGGCCGCCTCGCTGGCGTCCGAGATCGAGGATCCGGACCTCCGCGAGCTGGTCGCCAGAGCCGCCCGCGCAAGCCTCTCGCGAGGCCGCTCCGACCGCGATTTCTGATACACTTCTGGAAGCCCGCAAAACTCCGCTTTTGCAGGGCTTTTTCTATTGGCCGAAGCAGCCTACACCGCAAAGGACATCACTGTCCTCGAGGGCCTCGAGCCGGTCCGGCTTCGACCCGGGATGTACATCGGGTCGACGGGCTCGCGAGGCCTTCATCACCTCGTCTACGAGGTCGTCGACAACGCCGTCGACGAGGCTCTCGCGGGCCGCAACGAGCTCGTCGACGTCACGATCCATCCGGACAACTCGGTCACGGTGGAGGACGCCGGCGCGGGTATCCCGGTCGACACTCTGCCCGATCAAGGCCTTCCGGCTCTCACCGTCGTGCTGACGAAGCTCCATGCTGGCGGGAAGTTCGGCGGCGACGGCTACAAAGTCTCCGGCGGGCTCCACGGCGTGGGGGTCTCGGTCGTCAACGCGCTCTCCGAATGGCTCGTGGCCGAGGTCCGCCGCGATGGCATGGTCTACCGCCAGGAGTTCGCGCGCGGCGAGCCGACGAGCGACATGGAGAAGGTCGGCGTCGCGCCGAAGGACGAGTCCGGTACGACGATCTCGTTCCTCCCGGACCCGGAGGTCTTCGAGGAGACCGAGTTCGACTCCGCGACGCTGGTGCAGCGGCTGCGGGAGACCGCGTTCCTCACGCGCGGGCTGCGCATCGTCATCCGCGACGAGCGCGCCGGCGGCAAGACCGAGGAGTTCCACTACGAGGGCGGCATCCGCGACTTCGTCGCCCACGTGAACGAGTCGAAGGACCCCGTCCACAAGCACATCGTCTTCTTCGAGGGCGACAGCGACGAGGGACAGCTCGAGGTCGCGATGCAGTGGAACAACTCCTACGTCGAGTCGGTGTTCTCCTTCGCGAACAACATCAACACCACCGAGGGCGGTACCCACCTGCAGGGCTTCCGCTCGGCGCTCACGCGCACGCTGAACATGTACGCCCGCCAGGAGGGGCTCCTCAAGGAGAAGGAGGACAATCTCGAGGGCGACGACACGCGCGAGGGTCTGGCGGCGGTCATCTCCGTGAAGCTCCGGAACCCCCAGTTCGAAGGGCAGACGAAGACGAAGCTCGGCAACCCCGGCGTCGCGGGGCTGGTCGAGCGCATCGTCAACCAGAAGCTCGCCGAGTTCCTCGAGGAGAACAAGACCGAGGCGCGCCAGATCGTGCTGAAAGCGGTCGCCGCCAGGAACGCGAGGCAGGCCGCGCGAAAGGCGCGCGAGCTCACGCGGCGCAAGAGCGCCCTCGAGTCGAACTCCCTGCCCGGGAAGCTCGCCGACTGCCAGATCAACGACCCCGAGTCCGCGGAGCTCTTCCTCGTCGAGGGCAGCTCCGCCGGCGGCTCCGCCGTCGACGCGCGCGATCGGACGTTCCAGGCGATCCTCCCGCTGCGCGGCAAGGTCATCAACGCCGAGAAGAACCGGATCAACAAGGTTCTCTCGAACGAGGAGATCCAGGCGGTCATCACCGCCATCGGCACGGGAATCGGCGAGGAGTTCGACGTCTCGAAGCTCCGCTACCACCGCGTGATCGTCATGACCGACGCCGACGTCGACGGCGCCCACATCCGAACGCTCATCCTCACCTTCCTCTATCGCCAGATGCAGGAGCTCGTCGAGCGCGGGCACGTCTACATCGCGGTCCCGCCGCTCTACCGCGTGAAGATCGGGAACCAGCAGCGCTACGTCGAGAAGGAGTCGCAACTCGAGGACATGCTCGTCCGCGAGCGGGTGAAGGACATGGACGTGACCGACCGCGCCGGCGAGACGCAGAAGTTCACCGAGGCCCGCTACGGAAGGTTCGTCAGGATCCTGCACGAGTTCGACGGCTGGGCCTCCAGGCTGCGTGAGGACTTCGGTCCGGCGGCGGCCAACTTCGTGATCGACCACCGCATCGTCGAGACCGACGCCGTCGCAGGCGCGATCGGGGACGCGCTCGGTGATCTCGAGCCGAACGGGTACGAGTTCTCGCTCCTCTCCTCGACCGAGGACGGCGAGGTCCTGAGGATCGTGGAGAGGGAGACGGGCGCCGCTGCGAGCGTGGTCGTGCCGACCGAGCTTCTCGCGTCACCGATCTACGCGAACGTCCGGAAGACGTACGCCCGTCTGGCCGAGCTCGTCGGTCAGCCGCCGTTCCAGATCGCCTTCGGCAAGAGGACGCGGGGGGCCGAGACGTTCGGCCAGCTCCGCGACCTGGCGCTCGAGCTCGCGAAGGAGGGCATCCAGGTCAGCCGCTTCAAGGGGCTCGGCGAGATGGATGCGGAGGAGCTCGCGGACACGACGATGAATCCCCAGAACCGTATGCTCGTCCGCGTCGACGTCGAGGACGCCGCCGCCGCCGACCGCGTGTTCTCGACGCTGATGGGCGACCAGGTCGAGCCGCGCCGCGCGTTCATCGAGCAAAACGCACGCGAGGTGCGCTTCCTCGATGTCTGACGTCGTCGAGCCGCTCGGCGCAGGGCGGATCGAGTCGCGCGAGCTCGAGCAGGAGATGCGCTCGAGCTTCCTCGACTACGCGATGAGCGTCATCGTCTCGCGCGCGCTGCCGGACGTGCGAGACGGGCTCAAGCCGGTCCACCGGCGGATCCTGTACGCGATGCACGAGGCCGGGCTCCAGCCGAACCGGCCGCGGCTCAAGGCCGCCCGCGTCGTCGGGGACGTCATGGGTAACTACCACCCGCACGGCGACCAGGCGATCTACGACACGCTCGTCCGCATGGCGCAGCCGTTCTCGCTGCGCTATCCGCTGGTCGACGGTCAGGGCAACTTCGGGAACATCGACGACTACCCGGCGGCCGCGATGCGGTACACGGAGGCGCGCCTCACGCGACTCGCGACCGAGATGCTGCGCGACATCGACGCGGACACGGTCGAGTTCGGCCCGAACTACGACGAGTCGCGCCGCGAGCCGCTCGTGCTTCCGTCACGGTTTCCGAACCTGCTCGTCAACGGCTCCGCCGGCATCGCCGTCGGTATGGCGACGAACATGCCGCCACACCGGCTCGGCGAAGTCGCGGACGCGATCGTGCAGATGATCGACAAGCCCGACTCGAACGTCGAGGACCTGATGAAGCACGTCAAGGGGCCCGACTTCCCGACGGGCGGGATCGTCGTGGGGCGCAGCGGGATCCGTGACGCGCACCGGACCGGGCGCGGCCGTATCGTCATGCGTGCGCGGGCGCACGTCGAGGAGCTGCGCGGCGGGCGGAACGCGATCATCGTCACCGAGCTGCCCTACGGGGTGAAGAAGGGTGGCGACTCCGGCGTGATCAAGAAGATCGCGGACCTCGTCAACGAGAAGGTCCTGACCGAGGTCTCGGACGTCAAGGACCACTCGGACCGCACGGGGATGCGGATCCAGATCGACCTCAAGCGCGAGGCGATCCCCCAGGTCGCGCTGAACAAGCTCTTCAAGCACACGGCGCTCCAGGCGACGTTCGGCTACAACGCCGTCGCGCTCGTGGACGGCGTCCCGCGGACGCTGTCGCTGCTCGAGCTCGTCCAGCACTACCTCGACTACCAGCGCGAGGTCGTCACCAGGCGCTCGAAGTACGAGCTCCGGAAGGCGGTCGACCGCGCGCACATCCTCGAGGGCTACCTCATCGCGCTCGACAACCTCGACGAGGTCATTGCGCTCATCCGGGCCGCGGACGACACGGACTCGGCGCGGACCGCGCTCCAAGAGCGCTTCGGCCTGTCCGAGATCCAGGCGCAGGCGATTCTCGACCTCCGCCTGCGCGCGCTCACAGGTCTCGAGCGCAAGCGAGTGGAGGACGAGTTCGCCGACCTTCAGGAGCGGATCGCCGAGCTCCGCGCCCTCCTGGGCGACCCCGCCCGCATCGACGGCGTCGTGCGGGAGGAGTTGCTCGAGATCAAGACGATCTACGGGAAGACGGACGAGCGGAGGACGGAGATCGTTGCCGGTGAGACGGATCTCGAGCTCGAGGACATGATCGCGGAGGAGGACATGGTGGTCGCGATCACCAAGTCCGGCTACATCAAGCGCCTGCCCGTGACCACGTACCGGGAGCAGCGCCGGGGCGGGATCGGCGTCATGGGGATGGACCTGAAGGACGAGGACTACATCGAGCACCTGTTCGTCGGCTCGACGCACGACTACATCCTCTTCTTCACGACGATCGGCAAGGTCTACCGCCTGAAGGTCCATGAATTGCCACTCGGTTCTCGGCAATCGAAAGGTCGCGCGATCGTGAACCTCCTCCCGTTCCGGCAGGACGAGTACGTGCGCGCAGTGATCGCGACGCGGAACTTCGAGGAAGCGAAGTACCTGCTCTTCGCCACGAAGAAGGGGATCGTGAAGAAGACGGAGTTCGCGGCCTACAACACGCCGCTCAAGGCGGACGGGATCATCGCCATCGGCCTCCGCGACGACGACGAGCTCATCGGCGTCCGCCTGACGACCGGGGAGGACGACGTGCTCATGGTCTCCCGCGCCGGCCAGGCGATCCGCTTCCACGAGAAGGATGTCCGCGCGATGGGACGTCCGGCATCGGGCGTGCAGGGGATGCGGCTTCGGGAGGGCGACGAGGTGATCGAGGTGGACGTCGCCGACCCGGATGCGGACCTGCTCGTCGTGACCGAGAACGGGTGGGGCAAGCGCACGCGCGTCGTGGACTATCCGGTCAAGGGCCGCGGCGGGCTCGGCGTGAAGACGGCGCAGCTCGTCGAGGGCAAGGGGAAGCTCGCGGGCGCGCGCATCGTGCGCGACGGCTACGCGGTCATGCTCATCTCCGACGGCGGCACAGTCATCCGCATGGCCGTGGACGACATCAAGCGCTCGGGTCGCTCGACGCAGGGCGTCATCGTGATGCGACCCCGTGACGGAGAAAAGGTCGCGACGCTCGCTCCCGTCATGGGAGCCGACGAGGCAGATGGCCCGGAGGACGAGCCGCTGACACCCGTCCCCGAAGACATCACGGGCTAGCCACGGGTTTCGCAGCACGCGTCTACTCGGGGCCGTCCTCCGAACGGAGGAACCTGCGTACCTCGTTTGGGCGTGCCTCGTTCGGGGGAGTAGCCTTCGTGATGATGGGGGTGGAGCGATCGGGCACACCCGTTCGGCGGAGATGGCGCCTTCTGGGCGCCTTCGCCGCGGTCACGCTCGTGGCCGGGGTCGGCCCGCCGACGGCCGTCGCCGCCGATCTCGGCAGCATCCTCCCGGCATCCGCGGCCGATGCCTCCGCGATCCTGCCGACGACTGAGTCGACCGCGGCGCCCGTCGCCTCCACCCTGACGGCGGGACAGAAGGCCACGGAAAAGCCCTTGCGCGCCGTGATTGAAGTGGTTCCTCCGGTCGCCCATACCGTGGAGGACGTGACGGCAGCACCTCTCGGAGCCGTGAACCAGGTCGCAGCGCCGGTCGTTGCCGGCGCGATCTCGGCAGCGCAGCCCGTGGTCACGACGACGACGCAGCCCATCGGCCCTGTCGTCGATGAGGTCTTGGGACCTGGTGTCGGACCCGCACTGGAGACCGTCGAGGAGACCGTGCGCACTGTCGCGCAGCCCGGCTCGCGTCCTCCGTCCCAGCAGAACGAGTCGGGGACCGGCGCAGGGTCTCCGGGGGCCTCCGCGGCGGCTGTGACTCCGGTTCCGGCGGGCGATGTGGTCACGACGTCCGCGGCCACGCCGCCCACATCAGTTTCGACTCAGACGCCGGCGCGGAGCTCCCCGCGGCCCGTGTCCGAGCGTCCTGTCGTTCCTCGGGACACGCAGGTCCCGAAGCCGCTCACCCTTTCGAGCGCGCCGGTCGGCAACCCCCCGGTCACGGTGACGGGAGATCGGCCCGCGGCCTCGCGGCCGAGCGCACCCGTTCCGGGCCTGCCGGGCGGGCCACTGACGGCGCTCTTCACGACGTCCGCCTCGGCAGGCGCCGGCGCGCTCGTGATCCTCCTCGCGGCACTCGCCGCGACCTCGTTCCTGGCTCGGCCGGGACTGGGCCGAAGGCTCCGGCTCAGGCTGGCTTCCTGGCCGCAGCCGATTCCGGACCTCTCGCTCGAGCGCCCTGGATAGCGCGCGGACGCCTGTCCGCCGCGTCGCGGAATGGCTCTCTGCGGCGCCGTCCACGTAACGCTCGAACGAAAGGAAACCAACCATGAAACGGTACGTCTGTACCGTCGCGGCTGGCTTGCTGCTCGCACTCGCGGGCACGGCCACTGCGTCGGCCAACAGCGGGCTGCCCGTCCTCGGTCAGTCCGCCACCCAGCAGTCGATTCTGGGCGACCAGAGCGTCGAGAAGCAGGAGAACGACGCCGACGTCACCCAGGAGCAGGGCAACGGCAACGTGAACATCGCCCCTGCGATCTCGGTCTTCGGCGACGCGGAGACCAAGAACGAGCAGGGGAACGGCAACTACGCGGAGTCGGACATCGAGCAGAAGAACGATGTCGACCAGTCGCAGTCGTCGACGCAGGACCAGTCGCTCGACCAGAGCGACTCGAAGGACAGCTGCTGCGACGGCCAGAGCCAGGCCGGCGAGCAGACGACGTACGGCGGCGACCAGACGGTCGAGAAGCATGAGAACGACGCCG
>Ga0299906_10002152_pt1 | contig 16514 bp, 16 predicted proteins | sample RVTome_14_FD_200259 | JGI IMG/M metagenome (GOLD analysis project Ga0299906, IMG submission 200259) | Soil microbial communities from uranium-contaminated site in the Upper Colorado River Basin, Wyoming, United States - RVT145D125 (version 2) ...
CGATTTTCCGGCCGATCTCGGCGGAGGCCGCTGGTTGCGGCCTCCGAGAGGCCCTCCGGAGCCTCGGGGACGCCGTCCCTCACGGTGTTCTCACCACTTGACAATTCTTTCCCTACGGATTCGCACGATCCTCCGGCCCGACCCTCTCCTATTCTCGTTCCCGTCGCAGCCGCCGGCCCATGGGGGGCCGGCGGACGACGCAACCGCCCGGCAGACGCCGGGCAAACAGAAAGGAGCCTTGAGATGTTGAAGACAGTGACCAGTGAGCTGAAGTACGCCAACGACGTCGTCTCGTCGGGCGAGACCCACTCCGCGCGGGTGGGAGCCATCGTCGATCCCCTGCTCGGCCTGTTCCTCGAAGGAGGGCAGGTCACCGGCACCGCCGGCGTCCAGAAGGGCGTCACGGGATGGATCCGTCAGGAGGCCTCGCTGGCGGAGGCGGCGGAGAAGGGGCACCTGGCCGAGCTGCGCAAGCTCGACCAGATCCGCGAGGTCCGCGACCAGGAAGGAGGAGCTCTACCGCAAAGTGCTGACCGTGCGCACGACGGTCGAGAGCGCGGCGGGCAAGGGCAAGAGCGCCCAGCTCGTCGGCCTCGACGCCCGGCTTTCCAAGGTCGACTCGTTGACGTTGCGGCGCTACGCCCGGTCCGCCCTCGAGATCCTCGAGGACCCCGGCTTCGTCTCCCCTGACGGCGCGGTAGACGGCGCCGGCATCAATCCGCGAGAGAGCGCGGCCGACATCCGTCCGGTGCTCGAGCGGTTCGAGTCGACGCTCGAGAGCCTCGAACGCCAGCAACGCCGCGCCGAGGAATCGCAGCGCCTCAAGGACGAGGCGGTGGCGCGTCTGCGCCTCGTGGCGGTCAACGGCGCAAAGATCCTCGAGGGTCTCTACAACCTGGCGGGCGAGAAGTTCCATGCCGAGCGCCTGCGCCGCAAGCGGGGTCGGGCGCCAGCGTCGTCGCCGGAGGAGCCGGGCGAGCCGGCCCCTGAGCCGGAGAGCGAAGCCCCGATCTAGACGACCCGTGGAGATGGCGGCCGGCGCGATGCCGGCCGCCAGCCCCGCAGCCAGCAGCCGTTAACCGCCAAGGCAGATGGATTCACGGCGTCGCGCGGACCTGAAAGGGGTCTGTATGGGCTCCAGGCTCAGCACTAGGTGCCCCAGGTGGCCTCGGGCCCGCTGTCGCGAATGCCGGTGATCTCCACTTCCAGCTCGGCCGCGCTGCCAATCGATGCCTTGAGGCCCGGAGTCACCTCGCTGGTCTCGAGCAACCGCAACGACTCGAGCCCGGGCCCTGATTGCGTGATCGCGAACACCTTCAATTCCAACTGACCGGCTTCTCGATCTGCGACGTACGGGCTGATCCCGTAGTACAACCCCGCCTCCTCGTCGCGGAGCTTGAACATCCCGCCTTCGAACGTCGCAAAGCCGACTACCTTGCCATTGGGCAGCCTCACCTCTCCGTGGACCAGAAGACTGGAGACCGGCACGGTGAAGGCGCCGCCATAAGCCTCTCCATAAGGGTAGTCAGAGGCGGAGTCCGCCGCCGGACTGCTCTCGCGGTGGTCGACGACCTCGACTTCGAATCCGGGTGCCGAGTCCATGGCTACCTTGACTCCCGGAGTCACGTCGAGACTTTCCAGGAGCTTCAACGACTGAAGTCCGGGAGCGCGCTCGGAGAGCTTGAAGAGCTTGACGCTCACTCGTTGATCGCCGCCGTCGACGATGTACGGACTGAGACCGTAGAAATAGTCGGCCGCGGAATCTCTTATCTTGAACATCTCACCTTCATAGACGGTAAATCCCACCACTTCGCCGGTGGGAAGACTCAGCCGTCCTGTCACTAGCCGATCCGACACCCGCTCAGTGAAGGCTTCTTCGCCAAACGCTATGGAGGCATGGACGAGGGTCGACAGCAGAGTCGCGAAGAGGAGCACGGATCGCTGGGGCCGCGGTAACGAGTACATGGTAGAACCTCCGTGTTCGTCCGGTGATTGTAAGACGCCGCAGTCCATGCTTGCCAGTCCGGACACCGCTCGGCAAGCACCGCACCCGGTGCGGCCACGCTGCGCAGCCCGAGCTGCTCTCACCAGGCTGCCTGTCGTGACAGGGCGAAGCTAACACCGTTGGAGTTGCGCGTCAAGAGAGATCGTCCATTCCCATGGAACGGCTGCTTCGCACCCCGAAGCTGCGGCGGGGCTTTGACGAGATCTACCAGGCGGCGGACGCCTGCGGCTGGCACGCCGAGGAGCGTCTCAGGCGCACCATCGCGGAGGTGCGCCGCAGCGTGAGCGGCCTGCCAGGCGTCTTCCCTTGCCCGGTCTCCTGAGCCCGGCGATCGAGCCCGGCCGGGCTTCTGACGCTCCTCTCCCTGCTGGCGGGGCGGCCGGTCTGCTCTTGCTGCGCAGGCTGAGAGGTCAGGACGCCGGCTGACCTCAGCCGCTCGGTCGATCGGCTCCGGGTGGCAAGGGTGAGCCCACGCGACCACCGTCGAAGTCGCGGGCCATGGACGGCTGGCCTGGGTCGTTCACCAGGCCGCGGCGGACGAGGTAGGCGCGCATGAGCCGCCAGACGTGGTCCAGGCGGTCGAGCATGCGGTGGTCGGCGCCGGCCATCAGGTGCAGCTCGAGCTCCTCGTAGGCGCATCCGGTCACGAATTCCAGGACCTGCTCCCAGCCGGAGGAGCCGGGCGAGCCGGCCCCTGAGCCGGAGAGCGAAGCCCCGATCTAGACGACCCGTGGAGATGGCGGCCGGCGCGATGCCGGCCGCCAGCCCCGCAGCCAGCAGCCGCGGGTGGCCTGCCTCAGCCGTTCGGCTCGAGCCGGCCCGGACGAGATCGGTCGGTTTACCCTTGACAGCCATGTAATCCCCCCTTACACTCTCCCCGTCAATTCGGTTTATCAAGCTCTGCATCGAGTCAGCGGGACGTTGGCGAGTCATTCACAGCTCGTAAGCATTGGGCTGCTGTGTGCCGTCGTGGACGGGCTCTGCTGCTCGGCGCGGAAGCTCTTGCGGAGCCGCGAGTGCTCAGGCAAGAGCAACACCGACCCAAAAGGGTCGGACAACGCTATTCACACCAGAAGGGGACCCGCCATGACATGCTCAACGACCGCCATGAACCGCTGCTTTCGCTCGCTGATCCTGGGCCTCGTGCTCCTCGCCGCCTGCTCCGCCGCCGCCTTGGCCCAGAACCGGAACGTCGTGGGCCTGCCACCCGAAGCCGCGAGCCGGCTTCCGGGCGCGCCTCACCTCTTCCAGGTCCGGAATGCCTCCGCGCCGCCCCAGATCAGGACGGGCGAGACGTTCAAGCTCGGCGAAGTCATAGTACGCTTCCACCTTGAGATGAGCGACGAAGAGATCGAGCAGCTCGCAAGGTTCTCGGGCGCGGACCAGGTGACGCGGACAAGCCCCCTCGGCCTCTTCCTCGTCAAAGGCCGGCCGACCGTCCGGGCGACCCGCGACCTCATGGAGCGGCTCTGGAACACGCGAACCACCGTGGACATGACCCCCAACTACCTCGGCGGGAGCTTCACGGCGGTCTTCAGCCCCGACGATCCGCACTTCGACGCCCAATGGCACCTTGAGCAGCCCTCCGACATCGACCTGGACCTGCCGGAGGCGTGGGCCAAGTACACGCAGGGATCGGAGGATGTGGTCGTCGCGGCAACCGACAGCGGCATCAGGCTCGGCCATCCCGAGCTTGCCGGCCGCCTGTTCGTGAATCCGGGAGAGATTCCGGACAACGATCTGGACGACGACGGGAACGGCTACACTGACGACGTCTCCGGATGGAACACGATCAAAGCGGAACCTGACGGAGACGTCAGCGACGTGGAGTTAGGCCACGGCACCTGGGTCGCAGGGATACTCCTCGCCAACGCGGACAACGCGTTCCAGGTCGCCGGCGTCGACCACCACGCGAAGCTCCTGCCGCTCAAGATAGGCGACAGTACGTCACCCGCGGAGCTCGAGCTTCAGGCCCTCATCGCCGCCCTCGACTACCTCGCGGCCAACCCGGACTTCGCGCAGGTCGTCAACATGAGCGTCGCGGGATACGACACCGACCTCATGCTGCGCGACGCCCTCACCGCCGCCGCCCAGACCCACATCCTGATCGGCGGCGCCGGGAACACCGGCGTGCCGAAGGTGTGCGTCGGCTATCCCAACGGCCATCCCGACGTCATCACCATCGGCGCCACGAACAGCACGGACACGCTCGCCACCTTCACCACCACGGGCCCGTGCCTGGACTTCGTCGCCCCCGGCGTCGGTATCTTCACGGCCTCCTTTGAGGATCCCACCAACGCTCTGGCCTTCCACGCGGGGGACGGCACCTCGTTTTCCACACCCATGGTCGCGGGCATCGCGACGTTGTGTAAGGCACTCTGGCCCGCGATGACCCAGGCCGATTTCTACGCGGCCCTCCAGGCATCGGCGGTCGATCTCGGCGCGCCGGGCAAGGACGATTTCCACGGCTGGGGCAGACCGAACGCCTTGGGGACGCTCGACTTCTGCACAACGATCTTCAAGGACGGATTCGAGAGCGGAGATACAGGCCAATGGAACTGACAGCCATCGCGTTTCTCCTCGGGAGTGCCGTCGCGGCCTTGCCGGGCACCATCCCGCTCGAGAAGATCACCGACAACACCATGCTGCCACCGGGGGTATCGGGTTCATTCTTTCTCGGTAGTCGCCCCGTGTCGTGTCTGGGCGACGTATTCTTTACGGCGTTGGAAGAGGGTAACCTCATCGGTCTCTACGCCGCGACACCACAGGGGCTGGCGGTCATCGCCAACCGGACGACGCCGGTTCCGGGTTCAAGCGCTACATTCGAAGACGCCACCAGACCGGACTGCGGGGGAGATCGGCTCGTGTTCGTCGGTACTTATGACCGGAGTCCGGTTACCGGTCATGCCGGTATCTACACGTTCCATCAGGGCTCCATCAGTCTTCCCCTGCTCGAGACCGGCATGCCGCTCGGCGACAGCTTCATTCAAAATTTCTCGTCCTTGGACGCGAACGAGATGGGAGTGGTAGCGGATCCCAATCTCTTTCCGTCGACCGCCAAACAGGTGGTGGTCGTGAAGCTCTTCAACGGCGACCCCCCGTTCATCGTTGCCGACAGGTCGACGGTCTTGCCCGGCCAGACGGAACCCGTCACGATCCTGGACCGACCGATCTTCGTGGGCACGGACGTCTACTTTCACGCCCGGACCGACGAAGAGATCGGTATCTACCGCTGGCGGGAAGGAGAGGGCATCACCCTCGTCGCCGACTCCCTGACGCCGGTGCCCCTGCCGGGGCAGGGCAGCTTCGGCCAGGACTTTGGAATTTTCGCGAACCTGGGAGGCCGGTTCGTCTTCGAGGCGACCTTCCTGGGCGGCGTCGGCATCTTCGCCTTCCAGGACGGCGAATTCGAGCCCGTCGTGCTCCCCGGCGAGCTCACCGCACAGGGCGCGACCCTGGTTTCGGCGGCCGAGCCCAGGGGCGGGGGCAATCTCCTGACCTTCATCGGCAGGACCGAGGACTTCCCGTTCCTCGACGCGGTCTTCGTCAAGCAAGGCGACGCTCCCGTGCGGCGCATCCTGGGCGTGGCGGACACCGCGGAAGGCCACTTCGTGGACGGCGTCGAGAGCAACGCCGACGACCAGGACGTGTTCGTCTGGGCCCAGGATCTGGAATTCCCAGGGTTCCAGGTCATCTACCGGGCGCAGCTCGCGCCGGCGACGGACGTCCCGGCGCTTTCCTGGTTCGGAGCGGTAGCCCTCGGGTTGGGGCTGGCGCTCGCGGGGCGGTGGGCGCTGCGGCGGCTGTAGATCCCGATCGTTGTGGCAGGCGTCCCGGACAGGGAGGCTCGAGCGCCACGGGCCGATCGTAGATCGCGCCGGCGGCGGCGCCTTTGAGCAGGCAGGGGTACTGGCTTTACCATAGTCTGAGTCCTTCTGAGAGTCGGCAAGTGCCGGCAGAAGCCGATCACACAGGCCGTCGTCCCTCCTCGACCGGCACGTGTCGGATGGATTGACAACAGCCTACGCTTTCCGTAGTCCGGTGCCAAGAGGCAGCTCGGATCCGGTCAAGTTTGCGACATACAGAGTCTTCACTGGGAGGAACGCGCCGACGCCAGAAAAGCCGTCTGCACCGCCCCCCTGCCCACACATTTTGTCCGGGATTCCCCGGCCGCGTCGCGTAATGTGATCAAACGCGACGCGGCATGCCGTCGCGATCGCAACCCGGAGGGCAACACCATGAAGGTCAGGACGACCCTGAAAGCAGGCCTCGGCATTATCATCTCCCACAACGGATGACCGGCTGAGACCCGCCGGGCCCGAGGCCTTGACAGCGGCCTCGGGCCGTCTGCTATTCTGCGCAGGCAAACTGCTACGGAGGAGGTGGTCATGGACCTCGAGACCCTGCAACGCGCGGCCGATGGGGACCCGGAAGCCATTCGGCAACTCAAAGCGTGGCTCGCGATGGCGACGGAGGAGGCGAAGCGGGACCTGGAGAAAGTCCTGGAGAAGGAGAAAGAGGAGCGTCGCCGAGCCTTCTGGGCCGAGCTGCGCGACCTTCAGGATTCGATCGGCTCGGCGCCGTTACCGACGGCGCCGAAGCTTGACGAGATGGAGGAGCGAGGCCGCTCCCTGGGCACCTGCGAGGTGGTCCAGGTAACGGGCCTGCGGTCGGCCCGATCCCGATTGCTGGGCGATCTCGACGGCGCCGAGGAGCTGCTCGGCGCAGCCTATGCCTTGGCGCCGCAATGTCGATCAGCCTCAGCGGCGACGCCCCACCTCAGCCCGTGCCTGCTCGATTTGGACCGCCGATCGGCGATCCTTGAGGCCGCGCGGGGCCGGCCGGCGAACGGTCTGCGGCTCGCGCAGACCACCCTCGACGGCTACGAAGCCCTGGGGAACCCGGGCCACGACATCGACGGTAACGGCGTGGCGTCCGCGCACTACACTCGCGCCGAGATGCGATTCGAGTTGCACGACTTCGGAGGCGCCGCGGCCGACTTTGCGATCTGCGTGGACACGTTCCCGAATTCGAGCAAGGTCTGGCAGCGAGCGCACCAGAATCTGGCTTCAGCTCTGTCGAAGACCGGCGCGGCGGGCCGACGGGAGGCGTACAAGCTCATGGGCACTCAGCGGATGCTGATCCGCATTGAGGAGGCCAGCTACGACAAGGCGGCGTTCTGGTGGCTGAACGGGCAGCTCACGATCTGCTTCGGCAACAGGACCCATGGCATGGCGAAGCTCCGGGAATCGCTGGACGACTTCGCCGGGCTCGGGTTGACGGACCCCTTCACGGTTCTCGCCCGCGACATCGCCTGGATCCACTACCCGCAGGTCGAGAAGATCCATGAGTTCCTGACGGAGATCTGGCCGGTGGCGAAGCGGCTCATCCGCGACCGACGCCAGCAGGAGCTCTTCAACGAGATCTTCTCGCTCACCGACCCCCACCGGCCGTGCCGGGACCCGCTCACGAGGATGGAGCGCCTGTATCGGGCGCTGATCCGGATCCGCGAGCTCGTGGCCTGCGACGTTCCGTGCCTGGTGGATCGGCGCTTCTCGCGGCTGCGGGCCACGATCTGACGCGCCGCTCCTGTCCTCCCGGCAGAGCTGACCAGCCGCGGGGGTGCCTACCGATCGGTAGGTCTTGTGTGGCTGCGACTTGCCCGACGCACCTGCCGGCAGCTTGTCGGCGCTGACTTCGCCGCTCTACCCTCCTCCTCGAAGACAGCGAAAGACCGCATCGGGCGGTCGGCGATGGCCGTTGACGGACCAAGAGGAGGAGAGTGATGGGTGGCTACCGACTGTTACTCGTCCCCGACGACGGGACGATCCCCGCGGCCTTCCAGGAGGCGGCGAAGGGCGCTGCGCCCCTGATCTCGAAGGCTCAGCCGATCGACGTGACCACGGCGCGGGCGCTGCTGCTCTCCAGCATCGAAGAGGGTAGGGTCTTCCTCCGGCTGCTCCGGGGCCTTGCGGAGGTGATTCCGGTCTCGAAAGACCGGGACGCCATGTTCGACGACGTCATGCCGTGCGACGAGGCAGCGTTCATTTTCGGTGCCGTCGACCACGCGGTGAGCGAGACCCTGCCCTCGTTGTTCGCGGCGCTGCACCGGGCCGCGACCGTGACCGCCGAGGATCTGGTGCGGGATTTCTTCGAGCGGCACGAGCGGTATCTGGCCGAGCGCAAGAGTCGGCTGGGACGGCGGTCATGAGGAGTTGGCCCGAGCTGCACCGACGGATTCTCGCTCTGGCGGACAGGCTGCGCGAGCACGGCATCGTCTGGCGGCCGTTCGCTGACCGGACAGCGGAGGCGCATAGTCGCCGCAGCCGCATCCCGGACGAGGTGGCGGCGAGTCTGAAGGACTTTCTCAGAGAAGTCTTCGCGATAGCCCTGGGGAGGCCGACCGCTGAGGACCGTGAGTGGTTATTCCGCCGTTTTCGGGAGTTGTGGGCCCCGCTGCGTGAGCCCGGCGAAGTCTGGGCGTTGATCGATCCGGAGGAGGCGCTAGTGGTGCAGGCGCGGCACGGCCGCCGCCTCCCGGGGGAGCTGATGGCCGAGATGAAGAGCCTGCTTGCGGAGCTGCGGGCGACCTTCCGGGCCAAGACGACGCAGGAGGAGCTGGCGGGCTTCGTGAAGCGCTGCCGGGAGATGGCACGATCCGACCTCTACCGCTTCCTCTACCCCGACAGGACCGCCGACTTCGAAGCCCTGGCCGCGCGGTCGCAGCGGGAGCGGACGGTTTATTGGGAGGAGTACGAGCTGCTGTTTTGCGAGCACCGGGAGCGCCTGGTTTGGGCCGACGTCGTCTTCGTGGAGCCCGGCGAGCGGGGAGGGGTGGAGCTGCGCTCGTTCCTCGACCCGGAGATGGCCGAGGTCTTCTGCCACCGGAGCGAGCCCACGATGGACACCTACATGAGCCTGTGGCGTTTGGTGGCAGCCTGCGAGTCGGGGTTCGGAGGGCTGCCCGCGATAGAAGCCGAGTCGTCCTGTGCCAAGAACTGACGAGAACGCGGGAAAGGCCGAGCTCGGCAAGTCTCAGGAGACCCGGTGAGTAAACCCCGGCTGCCGCGAGAGGTGGGGCGCTGGGTGCTCGACGTGGAGGCGCGGGCGGTCGCCGGCCTCATTGCCCAGCTCGACGAGAGCTTCGACCGCGCCGTGGAGCTGCTGCACGCCGCCCGCGGGCCGGTGGTCTGCACCGGCATGGGCAAGAGCGGGCTGGTGATGAGGAAGGTCGCCGCCACTCTGGCGTCCACGGGCACGCCGGCGCTCTTCCTGCACCCGGCCGAGGCGATCCACGGCGACCTCGGCATGATCGCCGAGGGCGACGTGGTGCTCGCGGCCTCGTCCTCAGTCACGACCGAGGAGCTGCTGCGTCTGGTCGACGCCCCGCTCGAGCGCACGACCGGCGAGTGCATGACGCGCGGCCCGCGCACCGTGGAGGGCGGCGCGCTCGCGTCGTCGGCCCTGAAGCTCATGGAGGAGCACCGGGTCACGTCGCTCTTCGTCTGCGACGCCGAAGGCCGGCTCGAAGGCGTCGTCCACCTGCACGACCTGTGGCGGCTGGAGCTTTTCTGAGGAATGCGAGCTCGCGGCGGGGCCGCGCGGGCGTCGCGAGGCCGTTGATCCCGCCGCGGCGATCCTCCATAATGCTGGCGGGGATCGTCGCATGCCGCGCCGTCCCGTCCGACGACTGGAGAAGGTTATGACGCGCCACGCACCGGCCTATCGTCTCGCCCTCGCGATCTTCGGCGTCCTCGTGGTCCTCTCCCTCCCCGCCTGCTGGAACTCCTATGGCGAGGGCATGACCGAGGAGGCCGACGAGACGGCCGCGGCCGAGGACGAGAAGCCGCGCGTGACCCTCTACATGACGAGCTGGTGCGGCTACTGCCGGAAGGCCCGGCGCCTCCTCGACAGTCTCGAAGTCCCCTACGAGGCCAAGGACATCGAGGAGTCCGAAGAAGCGGCCCGCGAGTACCGCAAGAAGGCCGGCAGCTACCGGGGCATCCCGGTGCTCGACGTCGACGGACGGATCGTCAAGGGCTACCAGGCCGAGCTCATCCACGAGCTGGTGACCCGGCTGAAGCGGCAGGAGTAGACTCGCGAACATGGTCAACGTCTTCGTTCCCCAGGAAATCCGCGCGGGCGAGTCCCGTGTGGCGGCGACGCCGGAGACCGTCAAGCACATGCGCGAGGCGGGGCTCGAGGTGGTCGTCGAAAAGGGCGCCGGTGCGGGCGCGCACTACGCCGACGAGGCCTACGAGAAGGCCGGCGCGACGCTCACCGGCGAGCGCCGGGCCGCCCTGGCGGCGGCCGACTTGGTGCTCTGCGTGACCTCGCCGGAGCTCGAGGAGGCCGGCGCGCTCAAGGAGGGCGCGCTGCTCGTGGGGCTGCTGGCGCCGCACCACAACCTCGACCTGGTCAGGCGTCTCGCCGAGCGCCGGGTCAGCTCCTTCGCGATGGAGCTGGTGCCGCGCACCACCCGCGCCCAGGACATGGACGCGCTCTCGTCGCAGGCCTCGATCGCCGGCTACAAGGCGGTGCTGCTGGCGGCGGCGCGTCTGGACAAGTACTTCCCGCTGCTGATGACGGCCGCCGGCACCATCAAGCCCGCCCGCGTGGTGGTGATGGGGGCCGGCGTCGCCGGGCTGCAGGCGCTGGCCACCGCCAAGCGCCTCGGCGCGGTGGTGGAGGTCTCCGACGTGCGCGAGGTGGTCAAGGAGCAGGTCGAATCCCTGGGCGGCAAGTTCATCGAGCTGCCCGAGCGGCAGGAGACCGGCGAGGGCGAGGGCGGCTACGCCCGCGAGATGACGCCCGAGTTCCTGGCCGCGCAGCGCGCCATCGTGGCCCGCCACGTGGCGGGGGCCGACGTGGTCGTCTGCACGGCGCTGGTGCCGGGCAAGAAGGCGCCGCTGCTGGTCGCCCGCGACATGGTCGAGGCGATGCGGCCGGGCGCGGTGGTCGTCGACCTCGCGGTCACCCAGGGCGGCAACTGCGAGCTCTCGCGCGCCGACGAGGAGGTCGTCCACCGGGGCGTGGTGATCCTCGGGCCGTCCAACCTGCCGGCGGCGACGCCGCTCGACGCGAGCCAGCTCTACGCCCGCAACGTCTGGGCGCTGGTCAGGATCACCTTGAAGGAGGGAGCCGTCGCGCTCGACCTGGACGACGAGATCGTCGCCGGAACGCTCCTGACCCACGGCGGGGAGGTGCGCCACGAGCCCACGCGGGCGCTGCTGGCTTCAGGACCCGTGGAAGGAGGCAAGGCATGACCGGGGTGCTGCTCTTCGGCATCTACGTCTTCGTGCTGGCGATCTTCGTCGGCTTCGAGATCATCACCAAGATCCCGCCGACGCTGCACACGCCGCTGATGTCGGGCGCCAACGCGATCTCGGGCATCACCATCGTCGGCGCGCTGGTGGCGGCCCGCACGACGCATCCCGACGTCGCCACGGTCCTCGGGTTCCTCGCCATCGTGTTCGCGATGATCAACGTCGCCGGCGGCTTCCTGGTCACCGACCGGATGCTCAAGATGTTCGGTGGTAAGAAGAAATGAACGAAGCCGCCCATCCTGTCGTCCTGGTGCTCTACCTCCTCTCCGCGGTGCTCTTCATCTTCGGTCTCAAGGGCCTCACCCGGGTGCGCTCGGCGCGGCGCGGCAACGCCGTCGCGGCCCTCGCCATGCTGATCGCGATCGTCGGGACCTTCGTCGAGATGGGCACCTTCGATCCCTGGTGGATCTTCGGGGGCCTCCTCGTCGGCGGTCTCGTCGGGAGCTTCGCCGCGGTCCGGGTGCAGATGACGGCGATGCCCGAGATGGTGGCGCTGCTCAATGGTTTCGGCGGCGCCGCCTCGGCGCTCGTGGCCGCCTCGAACCTGTGGCTGCTGGTCATCCAGCCGGGCGTGCCGGTGCGCGCGTTCGACGTCCTCGGAGGGTCCTCGGCGGCGACCACGGTGCTGTCGGTGCTCATCGGGGCGTTGACGTTCTCGGGCAGCGTCGTGGCCTGGGGCAAGCTCTCGGGCGCGCTGTTCGACAAGCCGTTGCTGCTGCCCGGGCGCCACGTCTTGAACTTGCTCATGCTCGCCGGCGCCCTCGGGCTCGGCGGCTGGGCGGCCTTCGCCGCCAGCGACCTGGGAACGATCGCGATCCTCGTCGTCGTGGTGATCGTGCTCTCGCTCGCCCTGGGCGTCGGCCTGGTGATCGGCATCGGCGGCGCCGACATGCCGGTGGTGATCTCGCTGCTCAACAGCTACTCGGGCATCGCCGCGGCGATGACCGGCTTCGTGCTCTCGAACAACGCGCTGATCATCAGCGGCGCCCTGGTGGGGGCCTCCGGGCTGATCCTCACCCGGATCATGTGCGTGGCGATGAACCGCACCCTGGCCAACGTGCTCTTCGGCGGCTTCGGCGCCGAGGTCGCCGGCGGTCCCGCCGGCGCCGACGCCTACGGTCCGGTGCGCTCGGGCGGCGCCGAGGAGGCGGCGATGCTGCTCGAGGCCGGCGACTCGGTGGTCTTCGTGCCGGGCTACGGCCTGGCGGTGGCGCAGGCCCAGCACACCGTGCGCGAGCTCGCCGACCTGCTCGAGAAGCACGGCAAGAAGGTCACCTACGGCATCCACCCGGTGGCCGGCCGGATGCCCGGGCACATGAACGTGCTGCTCGCCGAGGCCGACGTGCCCTACGAGCAGCTCCTCGAGATGGACGTGATCAACCCCGAGCTCAAGAACACCGACGTGGTCATCGTCGTGGGCGCCAACGACGTCGTCAACCCGGCGGCGATGAAGGACAAGACGTCGCCGATCTGGGGCATGCCGATCCTCGAGGTGCACCACGCCCACAGCGTCGTCGTGATCAAGCGCTCGCTCTCCCCCGGCTTCGCCGGCATCAAGAACGAGCTCTTCGAGTACCCGAACACGATGATGCTCTTCGCCGACGCCAAGAAGGCCCTGCAGGAGATGGTGCGCGAGTACAAGGAGATCATGGGATGACGAAGCCGACCGTCCGCGTTGCCAACGTCGTCCTGGCGGCGGCCCTCGTCCTGGCGGCCTGCGCTCAGGCGCCGGAGGAGAGCGGCGAGCCGGTGGCTCGGCGGGTGGAGAACGCCGAGCTCGGAGTGGCGATCGCCGGCCTGCCGGCGGCCTTCGAGGTGGTGGCCAGCGAGGGACCGGCGATCGAGCTGGCGCTCGCCGAGGGCGAGGGCCGTCTCGAGATCACCGCCGGCGAGCCGGGCTCGAGCGTCAACCTGGTGGCGGCGGTCGAGCAGCACAAGGCGCGGATCGAAGGGCTTCCGGGCGGCGACTACAAGGGCGGCCAGGAGCTCGTGGTGCCCTCGCTGCCGGGCGCGGCGTACTATTCGCGCGGCCGCTACCAGGGCGCGGCCGGCGCCGCGGTGGAAGAGACCGCGGTCTTCCTGCTCCACCCCGAGAAGGACCGGGAGCTGCGGGTCCTCTACACCTATCCCGCCGGCGACGACTCCGCCGACCGCCTCCAGAACCAGCTCTTCGCGGTGGTGGGCGAGCTCGAGGGCCTGCCGGGCGTCGGCGAGGAGCCGCCCCCCGATTCCGGCGCCGCCCCCCCGTAGCCGCGCACGGCGGCGCGCCGGCGGCCGCTGCCGGCCTTATAATGTAGTGGCCTTGTCCGCCCACGGCGCCGCCGGGCGCGGCGCAGGCGAGGGACCATGCCCAAGTCCAAGTCGAAGCCGCCGATCGCGCCGCGCAAGAACGTGGAGCTCCAGGACGTGCTGGCGCGCATGGAGGAGCACGCCCGTCCGTTCGACAGGGACTTCCTGGAGGGGGTCTACGCCTTCGCGGAGCGCATGCACCACGACCAGGAGCGGCGCTCCGGCGAGCCCTACATCACCCACCCGATTTACGTCGCCTACATCCTCGCCGACCTCAAGTTCGACCAGCACTGCGTGGCCGTGGGGTTGCTGCACGACGTGCTGGAGGACACCGGGGCCACCGAAGAGGAGATCGCGGAGAAGTTCGGCCCCGACGTGGCGCTGCTCGTCAACGGCGTGTCGAAGATCTCCCGGCAGGCCTACGTGCGCCGCGACGACGCCCAGGCCGAGACGTTCCGCAAGATGATCCTGGCCTCGGCGCGCGATCCGCGGGTGATCCTGGTCAAGCTCGCCGACCGCCTGCACAACATGATGACCCTCGAGCACATGCCGGCCGAGGCGCGGCGCCGGATCTCGGCCGAGACGCTGGAGATCTACGCCCCGATCGCGTTGCGGCTCGGCATGGCGAAGCTCCAGGGCGAGCTCGAGGACCTCGCCTTCTACTACCGCTATCCGCTGCAGTTCGCCGAGCTCGAGGACAAGGTCCGCGAGAAGATGCGGGTCTCGAAGAGCCTGATCCAGCGCATCCGCCACCAGCTCGAGGCAAGCCTCAAGACGGCCGGTATCGCGGCCGAGATCAACTACCGGGTCAAGCGCTACTACTCGATCTTCCGCAAGCTCCACCGTCAGGGGATCGACGTGTCCCAGCTCTACGACTTCCTGGCCTTCCGGGTCATCACCGACAGCCTGAAGGACACCTACGCCGCCTTCGGCGTGGTGCACCAGAGCTGGCGGCCGATCCCGGGCCGGTTCAAGGACTACATCGCGATGCCCAAGCCCAACCTCTACCAGTCGCTCCACACCACCGTGGTGGGCGAGCACGGGCAGCCCTTCGAGGTGCAGATCCGCACCCGCGAGATGGACCTGGTGGCCGAGGAGGGCATCGCCGCGCACTGGCAGTACAAGGAGGGCAAGAGCCGGGCCGAGGCCGGCGACCCCAACATCCTGTGGCTGCGCCAGCTCCTGGAATGGCAGAAGGAGGTCCAGGATCCGCGCGAGTTCCTGTCGGCGCTGAAGATCGACCTCTATCCCGACGAGGTCTACGCCTTCACGCCGAAGGGCGACGTCTTCGCCTTCCCGCGTGGCGCCACGCCTCTCGACTTCGCCTTCCGCATCCACACCGACCTGGGCCACCACTGCTCGGGTGCGCGGGTCAACGGCAGGCTGGTGCCGCTCAAGACGCCATTGAGGAACGGCGACATCGTGGAGATCTTGACCGGCGCGAGCCGCGCGCCGAGCCGCGACTGGCTCAACTTCGTGGCCACCTCGCGCGCCCGCCAGAAGATCCGCCACTGGCTCAACACCCAGCAGAAGCAGCAGTCGCAGGCGATCGGACGCCGCCTGCTCGAGCGCGGGCTGAGGAAGCTGGGGCTCTCGCCGCGCAAGGTGCTCGAGAGCGAGCGCGTGCAGGAGTACCTGAGGAGCGAGGGCATGGCCCGGGTGGACGACCTCTACCAGCGGCTCGGCTACGGCAAGACGCAGCTCAAGCAGGCCCTGGCCCGGATCCTCGACGACGACCAGCTCCAGGGCGGCGGGCCCAAGCAGTCGGCCTGGGGACGGGCCATCGACCGGCTGATGCCGGGCGGCGGGCCGGTCACGGTGCGCGGCGAGGGCGACCTGCTGGCCACCCTCGCGAAGTGCTGCAACCCGGTGCCCGGCGAGGACCTGGTGGGCTACGTCACCCGCGGGCGCGGCGTGTCGGTCCATTCCGTGGACTGTCCCAACGTCAAGAACCTGCTCTACGACCCGGCGCGGCTGATCGAGGTGGAATGGGAGCGCCGCGCCGACGGCGTCTTCCCGGTGGCCCTGGCGATCCGCACCGAGGACCACCAGGGCATCCTGGCGAAGCTGACCGAGGTGATCGCCCGCGAGTCGTCGAACATCCGCCAGTTCGAGGCCGAGACGGTGGACAACGAGGGGCAGATCGACGTGGTGGTGGAGGTGAAGGACCGCAAGCACCTGGAGCGGCTCAGCCGCGCCATCACCGGCGTCGCCGGGGTGCTCCGGGTCACCCGCCGCCGCGGCGGCGCGGCCCCCGGGGACGCGCTGCCCTAACGGGACATCCGCCCTCCCTGCCGTCTGCAAGCGTCTCTTTATGAACGAGGATATGGCCCATCGGGAACGGGCGATCCTGAGTTGGATCTCTGCACATCAGAATTCGTAACATGAAATAGGGCGTCGAGGGCAAATTCTCAGTGATAAATCCAGACATGAGAAGAGCCAGCAGACAATTGAGGCTAAAAAACTATCAGACAATTGAGAGCTTACGGAAGGGCGGACTCGCCTCGATGTGGGCGCTGCTGGGCGAGCGAGCACATGTTGAACTATATTCCGTCCTGGGAGACGAGGACGATGCTGTTTTCCCGGTCCAAAGGAGTGGTAGGCCTGGACATCGGCAGCGCCACCCTCAAGCTCGTCGAGCTGAAGGAGCGTAAGGGCGGGCAGTTCCAACTGGTGCGGATCGGCGTCGAGCCGCTCCATCCAGAGGCGATCGTCGACGGCTCGATCATGGACTCCTCCCTGGTGGTGGACGCCCTCTGGAGACTCTACGACCAGACGGGCGTCAAGAGCGCCAGCTTCGCGACCTCGGTCTCCGGCCACTCGGTGATCATCAAGAAGATCGAGCTCCCGGTCATGGAGCCGGAGGAGCTGGCCGAGTCGATCCAGTGGGAGGC
>Ga0299906_10002153_pt1 | contig 16512 bp, 13 predicted proteins | sample RVTome_14_FD_200259 | JGI IMG/M metagenome (GOLD analysis project Ga0299906, IMG submission 200259) | Soil microbial communities from uranium-contaminated site in the Upper Colorado River Basin, Wyoming, United States - RVT145D125 (version 2) ...
CACGTCGCTGGGGTTGATTCACGGTTTGCTGATTACCAAGATGCGGCTGCAACCTTTCGTGGTGACGCTGTGCGGCCTGTTCGTCTACCGTGGGGTGACGCGCGTTTTCGCCGGCGATCTGACGCAAGGATACGGCACGGGCTTTGAAACGTTGTTCCTGCTGGTCAAGGGACACCTGTTCGGCTTGCCCATGCCGTTGGTGTTGCTCCTGTGCGCGACACTCGTCATCGGTGTGTTCCTGCACCGCACCGTGCACGGCCGGTACCTGCTCGCCCTCGGACGCAACGAACAAGCCGCGCGCTACAGCGGCATCCGTACCGACCGCATGATCATCATCGCCTACACCTTGTGCGGCACGTGTGCCGGGGTCTCCGGCGTACTGCTGTCGCTGGACATCAACTCGATGCAACCCTCGAACTTCGGCAGCTTCTACGAGTTGTACGCGATCGCCGCGGCGGTGCTGGGTGGATGCAGCCTACGCGGCGGTGAAGGTCACGTGCTCGGCATCGTGCTCGGCACGGCGATCCTGCGCATCCTGCTCAACGCCATCATCCTGCTGAGGATCCCGTCGTCCGCGGAGTTCGCGGTGATCGGCGGGGTGCTGCTTCTCGGCGTCACCACCGACGAGTTCGTCAAACGCTACGCCGCCCGGCGCCGGGCCGCGCAACGGGCGCCGTCGTGAGCGGCCCCATGACGGTCCGTACGATGCGATACGACGTCCACACGTCATGCGTAGGATGTGCCGGTCAAGATTCGTTCGCCTCGGCGTCGTCATCCGACCGGTAGAATGCGCCGCGTTCGAGAGCGTGGTCGGTTCGGATCGATTCGAGATAGCGGCCGGCGAGGCCTTGGTCCAGGCTTCGGCGAACGAACTCGACGAGGTAGGTCACGTTCGGGTCGAGCGGACCGTTGTTGGCGACCGATTCCAGGGCGTCGCCGAGCGTGGCGTGTTGTCGTGCGCTGCGCTTGCCGAACAACCGGCGGAAGGCTTGTCGCAGGGCGTCGATTTCCTCGCTGGAAAACCCGCGGCGACCGAGCCCTTCGGTGTTGACGCCGCGGACCCGTCCGGGGTAGCCGGCGAACTTCATGAACGGCGGCACGTCGGTGGTGATGCGGGTCATGCCGGCGATGAAGGCATACTTGCCGACGGTCGAGAAGTGGTGCATCGCCGCCGCGCCGCCGATGGTCACCCCGTCCTCGATGTTCACGTGGCCGGCGATCAGCGTGTTGTTGGCGATGATGATGCGGTCACCGAGGCGGACGTCGTGGGCGACGTGCACGCCGACCATGATGTGGTTCTGATGACCGATCCGGGTGACCGACCCGCCGGGCACGGTCCCGGTGTGGACGGTGACGTTTTCGCGAAAGCTGTTGCCGTCGCCGATCTCCAGCCGCGTCGGCTCACCCTGGTACTTCAAGTCCTGCGGGTCCTCGCCGATGACCGCATTGGCATAGAAGATGTTGTTGACTCCGACGGTCGTGTGGCCGGTGAGGGTCACGTGGTTGCGCAAGTGACACCCGGCGCCCAGCACGACGTGCGGGCCGACGTAACTGAGCGGCCCGACGATCACGTCGTCGGCCAGTCGGGCGGTCGGTTCGACAACTGCGGTGGGATGAATCGTGCTCATATCGGATCAGCGTCAACCATCATGAATTTGACGTCGGCCTCGGCGACGAGGGTGTCGCCCACGCGGGCGTTGCAGCGCACATGGCCGGTCCGCGCTTTGACGCGAACCGCCAGGGCTTCGAGGATCAACTGGTCGCCGGGCACCACCGGCCGGCGAAATTTCACCTTGTCGAGACTCAGCAGCACCGCGATCTTCCCCTTGTGCTCGAGTTCCTGCGACAGCAGGATGCCGCCGAGTTGGGCCATCGCTTCGATCACCAGCACCCCGGGCATGATCGGCTGGCCGGGATAGTGGCCCTGAAAATACGCCTCGTTGATCGTGACGTTCTTGATCGCCACCGCGCGCTCGGTGCCCTCGAGGCTGACCACGCGATCGATCATGAGCAACGGATAGCGATGGGGAATGATACGCTGTATCTGCCGCACGTCATAGGTGGGCCGGGTGGCGGCGAGTTGATTCGCCTCGCGCACCTCGGCCGCTTTGCGCAGGTGGCGAACCAGGCTGTGGTTCAGCGCGTGCCCGGACCGCCGGGCGAACACGTTCCCCCAGATCGGTCGGCCGAAGAGCATGAGGTCGCCGATGAGGTCGAGGATCTTGTGCCGCACGCATTCTTCGGGATAGCGCAGCTCGTTCTCGATCGGCCCGTCGCCGTTGAAGACGAGAATGTCGCGGTAGGTCAGGTGGCACCCGAGTCCGGCGGCCTGGAGCTGCTCGGCCTCGGCTTGCAGGACGAACGTCCGCGACGGTGCGATCTCGGCCAGGTAATCCTCCGGCGTCAAACGAATGCTGTAGGCCTGCCGTCCGATCGGTCCGCCCCCGTAGTCGAGCTCGTAGCGGACGGTCAGGCTGTCGTCCTCGCCGGGCCAGGCGACCAGCTCGGCGTCACCCTCGGTCACGCGTACGGGTTGCTCGATGCGATAACCACGTTTTTCAGTCGATTGCGTCTCGAATCCCGCGTTCCGCAGGGCGTCGACGAAGATCTGCGACGAACCGTCGCCGGACGGCAGCTCGTCGGCGCTGATCTCGATCTCGAGGTTGTCGACCCCCAGCCCGGAACAGGCGGACAGGCAGTGCTCGACGGTTTCGATCGCGACGGTGCCGTTGCGCAGGGTGGTGCGTCGGGCCCGCTTGGTCACGTTTTCCACCACCGCGGCGATGCGCACCGGGGCGGGCTGATCGGAGCGCACGAACGTGATGCCGGCGTTGACGGGCGCCGGCTTGAAGCGCACGAAGGATTCTTCACCGGTGAAGAGTCCCCGACCGGTGATTTCCGCGGGTTGGCTAATCGTCTGCTGCGGCTTCAAGCTGCTCGACCCGTCTGCTCAGTTCCTTGATCAGCCGGACATAGTCCGGCAAGCGGTGAATCAGCGCCTTCTCACGGAAGTGCTGTACGCTGTCGACAGCGGGATTGCCGTTGAGGATCTTGCCCGCCGGCACGTCCTTGGTAATGCCCGTAAAGGCCGCCGCCCGCACGCGTTCCCCGATGTGGACGTGATCACGCACACCTACGCCGCCGCCCAGAACCCCAAACGCCCCCACAGTCGCGCTGCCGGCGATTCCCGTCTGAGCGACGATCACGCAATGCGGACCAACCTCCACATTATGTGCGATCTGCACCTGGTTATCAATTTTCGACCCCTCGCCGATGCGGGTTTGCCCGTACTTGGCCCGGTCGACGCAGCTCCCCGCCCCGATCTCGACCCGATCCTCGATCACCACCGTGCCGATCTGCGGAATCTTGACGTGCCGACCTTCGGTGAAATGATACCCGAAACCGTCCGCGCCGATGGTGACGTTGGGGTGCAGCACGACCTCGTTGCCCACCTGGCATCGCTCTCGAACAACGACGCCCGGCCACAACACACAGTCCCGGCCGATCGTGGTTTCGGCGCCGATGACCACGTTGGGACAGCAGACGGTGCGATCGCCGATGACCGCGCCCTCGCCCACGACGACATGCGGACCCACGGCCGCCGAATCGCCCAGTTTCGCCGACGGCGCAACCACCGCCGTGGGATGGACGCCGGGCGGAGGATGGTCCGGCAACGGTGCGAACAGGGTAAGAATACCGATGACGGTAACATTCGGATCGGCGACGAGCAACGCGGGCATCGGCGTCTCGCCGAAATCGGCGGGCACGATGACCGCTCCGGCGCGACTGGTCGACAGCTTGTCGGCATACCGCGCATCACCGACCCAGGTGATCTCGTCCGGCCCGGCCTGATCGACGGACGCAACGCCCGACAGGACCCGCGTCGCGTCGCCGCGCACCGTCCCGTCAACCGCCTCGGCCAATTCGGCAAGCGTGTAGGTGTGCGTCATGGTCATCCGTCGTCTTCCGTCGTCATTCGTTGGTGTTCGCGTCAGGCGCTCGCGCTCGAGCGAGAATCACGCATGACGGACCGCGCCGACCTACTCGTCGGGGCCGATCATCAGCTTGATCGTCGAGCGACCGCCGGTGTTTTTGTAATGCTGATTGACGACATTGAGCACTTCGTCGGTCATGTCGACGTGATCGGCCCGATAGACGACCTCGCGCAGGATGATCTCACGCAGGATCGCCGCTCGGTCCGGCCCGCCCATCTCCGGCGCATGGTAGGTGAGCACGACTTCCACGTTGCGTTTCTTGGCCACCTCGGCCACGGACTGGACGATCAGGTTGTAGGTCTCGATCGTCCAGTTGCGCTTCTCGCGTTTGATGTCCGCCTCGACGGTCTCGGCGAAGTGACGGATATCGAGGGCTCGGCGTTGCAGGACTTGCTGCTGCCGGCGGAATTCGGGCGAGTTGGGATTGAACGAATCGAGCACCAGCTTGGCCTTCTCGGCTGATTGCTGCAGTTCCTGCGCCTTGGCGTCCAGACCGGTTCGACGGGCCTGAAGCTCGGTATCGATGTCGCGGGTCTGCTGGTTCTCGTTAAACAGTCGGCCGATGTCGACGACCGCGACCCCGCCGGTCCTTGCCGGACCCGCTTGGGCGTGGAGATCGTCACGCACCATCCAAATCGTGCCACAAAACGCTACGCAGGCCACGGTCGGCCAGGTCCAGTTCGATTGCATGAGGATGACTCCTGTTCAATGTGGTGTCCGCGGCGCTCCCGTGCCGCATTCGTTCCGCCCGCGATGCCCCATTGTCCGCAGATTGAGCATGGTGACAAGGCGCGGCGGTCGGGAATGACAGAACAAGAACCCGCTCGCTGGCGCTCGCGGCTCGGATTTCGTGTTCACCCTGAACCCGGCGCCCTCAGGACATCGCCGTGGCCGCCTGCTGATGAAGCCTCTGTTTGAGATCCAGAAGTGCTTTGAGCCCGATCTCCTCGTACGCCCGGCAGGGCAGGGGCACGAGCGCGGGCCGGATGCCGGCCTCGTCGGCGAAGCGACGGCACAGGGCGGCGGTCGCCGCGTTTCGGTCGGCGTCGGGAGGAAGAATCGGTCGGCGCAGCCGTTCGAGCGCTTCTCGTGCGATGAGGGTAGCCGACAGCCCCACATAGTCGACTACGCTCGGCCGATCCCGCCGCGCGTCGTCGACATCCGACAGCAGCGTCACTTGACCGTCGTCGTCCAACAGGCCGGCGTCGTAAAACACCTCGTTGTCGACGACCACCCGATAGCAACCGGCTGCGACCGGCACCCGCAAGCCCAGCGCGCGGTCCAGAAACGCCGGCGGCGGAGCGACGCGGTTGCCGAGCATCAACAAGTGCGAGCAGTGTGAGCGATCGAGAAACTCATCGAACAGTTGGTTGCACGTCGGAGCCCAATCGACGCCGAAGTTGTAGCTCACGTTCGCGACGCGCGACCAAGGCGCACTGAGTTGCTGGAAGACGAAGTCCGACACCGCCGGCTCGATCCACTCGTCCGGCCCGACCGTCGCGATCATGACCTTCGGCTCACCGTCGTTGCGGGGCGCCGCGGGCGTATCGGCCCACGGCCAGGTCGAGGGATCGTCGGTAAAGAGCTCCTCGATTCGCGACAGATCCATCACCTTGAACAGGTCGCACGTAGCCACCGGGTCGGCGACGATGTCGAACCCGGCATCGCGAACCCGGCGACAGAACTCGATGTCGTCCGGCACGTAATTGGCATGGGCATCGAGCCGGCTGCGGAACCAGGGACGTTCCACCGCTTCGAGTACGTCCCGACGAATCAGGCAGAACCCCGCCCCGGCGGCATCGAACGTCGCGGGCGTCTCGTCCAGGTCATACGCATCGAGCCAGTGGTACATCACCCGGCCGGATCCGGCGTCGGACGCGCGATCTGGAACGCCCGCGACCGTCGAACGACCGAGCGACGTCGTCACGTTGTGACGGTCCGATCCGTCGACGGCGCTGAGACGTGATCGCAACTCGGGATAAACGCCCGCCGCGAGCGGCGCGTCGAGCCGCAGCAGGCGATTCAACCCCTCGACCGGAAACGACAGGTTCGCACCGACCAACAGCATGTGGGTGTAGTCGGCCATGTCCAGGAATTGCGCGGCCAACTGATTCCGCGACTTCTCGATTGCCGGTCCGGGCTGGAAGACCACCCGGATCTCGGTCGCCTCCCGGGTCGAGGCGATCATGCCCTGGAGGGACGCCATCGCTTGGAGGCGTACTTGGCCGGTCGTCGGCATCCCGATCAGCACCTTGGCGGACATAGCCCGAATCCCTTCTCGGCGCCGGCGCGCACCGTCTCGTCCTCTGGTCTCGACTTATCGGTCTATCGGCCCGATGGGGCCCGCAGCTTTCGCTTCCCACAACCGATTCTCGGCAGGGTTCATGCTTCACATGCTTGCCGAGTCGTGCAACTTCCTGGATGATAGGCAACCTATGTTCATTTTGGCGCAACTGACCAACGACGCGGTCGCCATCGGCTCGGGGGCGCTGCTGGCCCTGATCCTCGTGGCGGGGGCGGTCGGCGGAGCGCTCGCGCGATTCGCGCGCCTGCCCAAAGTCATGGGCTACCTCGCCGGCGGCATCGCCCTGCGGCTGGGGGTCACCGCCTACCTCAGGGCGCCCGACCTGTCCGACGCCCAGGTCAGCGACGCCGCGCGCAACGCCGTCGAACCGTTGGACCCGCTCGTCGACCTCGCGCTCGGTTTGATCGTTTTTACCCTGGGCGGCGTCTTCGAGGTTCGCCGGCTCAAGCTCGTCGGTCGCCGCGTGCTCCGCATCGCCGTCGCCGATGCGCTGATGGTCACCGGGCTGGTCACCACCGGCTGTCTGATCACGTTGCTGGTCACCGACGCGCTGCCGCCGGCCGACGAACTCGCCCCGTCCGCTTGGACCGCGCTGGCCGTGCTGCTCGGCATCGCCGCGCTCGACGCGGCGCCGGCGACGACGTTGCTCGTGCTCGACGAGTATGAAGCCAAAGGGCCGGCAACCAATGCCGCGCTGACGATGGTCGGACTCAACACCGTGGCCGCCAGCGTCCTGTTCTTTCTCGCCCTGCTCGTTTTCGTCGAGTTGGGCATCGTGCCCGCTCGGGCCGACGCCGGTGGCTCGATGATCGCCCGGCTGGTCATGGCCACGCTCGGCAGCGCGATCATCGGCGTGGGATTGGGGCTCGCGCTCTCGGTGGTGCACGTCCAGGCCGCCACCCCGCAAACGTTCCTGCTGTTTACCGCCATGCTCCTGGGCCTCAGCGCGGCGCAGGAAATGCTCGCCATCAATTACCTGATGACCTGTCTGCTGATCGGCGCGGTGTTCGCCAACGTCGCCATGGATCCCGGGCGCTTCGAGACCGCGGTGCGCACCGTGGGCACGCCGATCTACGTCGCGTTCTTCGCCCTGGCCGGCTACCTGCTGCACCTCGAGGAGTCGTTGCACCTCGGTTGGTTGGGCATCACCTACGTCGTGGCTCGCATCGTCGGTCGGATGATCGGATGCTGGCTGGGGACGCGCTGGGCCCGCGCCACCGACATATTGGCCCCGACGTTCGGGGCGGGGTTGCTGTGTCACGCCGGGGTGGTGATCGGGCTGGCCAACTACCTGGACCAGTTTTGGCCCGGCGCGGCGGCGCGCACCTTTCATACGGTGATTCTCGGTTCGGTGGTGCTGTTCGAGATGCTCGGCCCGCCGGCGGTCCGGTGGGTGGCGGTGCGCAGCGGCGAGGTCAAAGCGGTCACGTTGATGCGACGCACCCGGGCCGCCCCACGTTCGGTGGAAGGGGAATCGTTCGGTGAGATCGTGCTCGATTTGGTGCGGCGCCTGTTCCGGCCGACCGGTTCGCCGCAGGCGCAGGGCACGTCATCGCTGACCGCCCGGCACATCATGCGCACCAACGTCCGTTTCGTGACCGCCGCCGCCACGCTGGACGACGTCATGCACTTTGTGGAACGCAGTCCGTTCAACGATTTTCCCGTCGTCGACGAACAGAACAAGCTGATCGGCGTCATCCGGTTCGGGGATCTGCGGGCGATGTTCTACGACCCGATGGCGAGCCAACTCGTCACCGCGTTCGACCTGGCCGACACCGCGTCGCCGGTCGTCGCGGTCGGTGACTCACTCGACGCCGTGCTCGAGGTTTTCCGCGCCAACGACATCGGCTCGGTCCCCGTCGTCGACGGTCACGATTCCCGAGTCATGCTCGGCGTCCTCGAACAGCGCGACGTGTTACGCGCGTTGCACCTCGATCGACGCGCGTCGGATCCGAAGTAAAACAACCCCGACTCCCATGACGGCAACTCGAGCGTCGAATTACAAATCCATGAGCATCCCGCGCTACCGCGTGAATTCGTCAAGCAGCGATCCGGTCCACCCCCGTTTTCCACCGCAGGCGTACCCATCCCGCAACCCCGAGCAGCAAAGTCATCGCCGCCAGACGCCAACGCGATAGCGCAGGCACCTCCGGTGGTCCTTCAATCTGACAACTCGCGTCGCACCCGTCGCCCGGCGTGGTGCCTCCGTCGTCACACGTCTCGGTCTCCGGGCAGATCAGGTTGTCACCACAAATCGAGCCGCCACCGGCGCCGTCACACGTGGCGTTACACGTGCCGCACGCGTCGGTGAATCCGTCGTCACATGTTTCGCCGCCTTCGACGATACCGTTCCCGCAGACCGGTTGCATCGTGGTGCAAAAGCCGGCGATGAACGTGGCCCACTCGGAGTTCGCGGTGGCGGACGACCAGGCGAATTCGTTCGCGACCCAGAAGCAATCGTCCGTCGGATCCACCACGGTGGCGGAGTAATCGCCCCAACGGTCCGGATTCGGGGTCGAGAAGCTGTCATAAAAACCCGGTCCCGCCCTGGCCTGAACCGGCGCACCGAACGTCCCCGGCGGGTCGGTGCTAAGCCGGCTCACATACCAAACGCCGGGGCACTCGGTCGCGGAAGATTGGGTGTAGCCGATGGCGGCGTCCCCGGCCTCGTTGACGTTGATCGACGGCATATAGGTCCACGGATTCGTCCCGGTCCCGTCAATGAAACCCGAATCGGCCACCGTCGGCGCGGTGGGCGGACCGCCGTTGGTATTGATGACTTGCCAGACGACTTCCGTTTCCCCGTCGTCGTCGGGATCGGAGGTCAGGCACAGCCAGATTTTCCCATCGCGATAGAGCGCATTCATGACCCGCGACGACAAAGTGTCCAGGTCCGGGTTGGACACCGTGCACTGGTCGGCGCCGCGATCCGCCGGAAACGTTCCCGCCGCCCAGGTGAAAAAACCCGAGGCGACAACCGGCGCCGCCGGCGCCCCGGAGACGTGGAAGATGCGAAAGGTGGTCGAACCGATTCGAGAAATCAGATAGAAACCTCCGCTGTCCGTCACGCCGTACACGTGCGCGGGCTGCGTCGTGGTCGCCGGACTCGCGAGCGTGCTCTCGAAGTCGACGTCGTTGAACGTATAGGTCCCCCCCAGCAACGCGGCTTTGTCGAAGACGCGAATCTTCAGGCCGATGCTGAAGTCGGCGTCATCGAACTGATTCGTGGTGATGAACAGCGAACCGCTGTCGGCGCCGATGCTCGGATAGTCCGCCCAAGTCGCGACTCCGCCGATGATCGACACCGCCGAACCGGAAAGGAAAGTCCAATCCGTGGTGAGATTGTCGGGCGTTCCGTCATCCGAGACGGCGATGTGAATGTTGCTCAGCGCCGACGAGCTGCCTTGCAACGCCACCATAAAGAAGCGTCCGGCGTGCTGGTCGTAGAGCACCTTCGGGTCGAAACAATTGGCGTTGAACACGGTATCGAGCAAAGTCGGTCCGGCCACCGTGGCGCCGGTCTTGTCCCAGATTTGCAGATGCCCGTTGGTGACCATCATCACCCGACCGGCCGTGGTCAGCCCCGGACCGACCGCAATGTGGGCGTCCGGCGGCGTGCCGGTGGTCGGCGAATTGATGACGCCGTTGAAGGCTATTGTGGGAGACGGCGTCGCGGGCTCAGGTGGCGGGTCAATCGACAACGCGGCATGGGACGACACGAGCGGAGGCACGGCGCCCCCGACCACAATGTCATCGAGTTCAACCCATATCGGGTCACCGACCGGCCCAACCACGACCCCCGAACCGCCGGACGGTCGGGGCGGCGGGTCAATCAGCACGGGATCGGCAATCACGACGGCCGTGAACGCGAGGGGCGCGAGAGCAACCAGCCCAGAAATGTTTGCATGATGCGTCGCAAGCATTTCACCCTCCTTACCATGACACGTACCGTCATCATGATCGATTCCCGCCGGCCGATCAATGATCACGCCTCAACCCGACAGCTGGGTCCCCATAGCGAAAGGAAAATGGGCCGATAACGCATGTTGATGCACGTCGGACGATCAGGGAAGGACAGGGACAATGGGCTCGCTTGACCGAATCACGTCTCCTTACGTTTGGGATGCGATTAGATCACGATGAATATAATTTAAAGATATGTTGAAGAATTGAAATTCTGGTAACGTGTGCGACGTGCATTCTCTTTACGGTTTGCCGGATGGTGCGTGCTGTTCAGCGCTTCGATGGTCCGTGCCGGTGCGTCGCCGTTTGACGTCGGCGACCGGTCGCAACTGTTTGTCGACGGCGTGTTGGTGCGTTCTTCGGCCGGGGTGTCGTTTTCGCTCATACCGGCTCACAAGCACTCGAGCAATCCGTTGGTTCGGGCGGATCAGCCTTGGGAGGGTTGGCGACTCGAGATCGATGGAAACGTGATCCATGACGTCGACGCGATGCGCTTCAAGATGTGGTACATGCCCGAGTCGACCACGGACTTTCCGCATGATGCCGTGCACTACGCGACGAGCATCGACGGGGGGCTTTGGAACAGGCCGCTTGTCGGCACGATCGTTTCGAAACGCGGTGCCATCGTCGTCGAGATGCTCGATGCCGCGGGAAAGCCCATCGACAGTGTCAAACCGTCGATACCGATACATGGTGACGATTTGCGCCATCAGGTCGATTTCGGCGACGCATCGATCGTGACGGCGTGGATCGGCAGACCCGTAACGCTGGGCTTTCGATTGAAAATGCGCAACGCTTCGCGTTCGCGTTTCGTAGCGCGAAAGAAGATCGGACCCCGTGCGGATCGCGATCGTTCGATACGCTTGGTTTTTGGAAGCGTGCGTTGTGAGCGACCGCTCCGCCTCGCCCTACGGATAAATCGAGCCGAGCGCGTCGGGGTCCCGCAACATCTCGTCGATGGTGCTGTCGAGTTTCTCGTCGGTTTCGTAGTCGCCGCGTTCGATGGCGGCGCGGACTTCGTTGATCTTGTCGATGCGGATATCCGGCATCACCTTCAGGACGCTCATCATTTGCCCGTGCGGGGAGATCTCGACCTGATCGCTGCCCGCGACGCCGGAGGTAGCGGCGGGCGCTTGGGCCGAGGCCGCGTTGGCACGCGCGGCGGCAATGCGTTGAGCGTTGTTGGAATTGTTAACCTGTCCGATTCCGTCCATCGTGGTGCCTCGTTCGTAGGGCCATTCACCTACCGGTCGGCCCGCGGCTCACCCGATCGCTTACGGGTAACCCATTCGCCGTAGGCATTTCGTTGCGACGACCAAGCCGATTCGCTCGTCATCCGTGACGACTTGGCTTGCCGCAGCAAACACCCGCTGCTGTATCTGCCTGCCGCCGTACCCACCAGCAGGTGCGTCAGGTCACGGCCTCCTCCCTGATTCACCGCGTATCCGCAACCGCCCCTCACAGTGGGGCTGCCCAACCGGGCTCTTCTGTTCTGGTTATTCTATTCCCCACACTCGTAGTATCAACGCCAGTAGCAGTATCGTCGTGGTTTCGCTCGAAACTTGAGCCATTCCAACCACCGGTGGGAGGGTAGTTGTTACCGGACGACCCCGGGCAAACCTGCAGTAAGATCATATCTCATAACTATTTACACGTCTCCCGGAGCGAGGTTTTCACAGGCCGGCGCCATTTTAGGGAAGTGTTCGGGTTTTTTGAAAGGTTTGCGAAGACGCAGAGACGGAGATCGCATCATCGACGCGATCGCCGGGAGTGTTTTTGCAAGCCGCCATGGAGACGCTCGGGGCATTACCCGGTGACAATCACAGTCCTCGTCACCTCAAAGTGAAACGGCGTATCTGTGTCGAATCCAGTCATTCGCCGTAGCCATTCGTTCTTGACATCGTGCACGGCTGCGGATACCCGTACACATGCGCGCTCATCTTCACTTCCACGCAAGGAGGCCGCGTTTGCCGAGCGTCAGTGACATCATCGCCAAGAAGGGTCGGGACGTAGCCACCGTGAGCCGGGAAACCTGCGTGCTCGACGCGGTGAAGGAAATGAACAACCGCCGGATCGGTGCGGTGGTGGTCATCAACGAGAATCGCGTGGTCGGCGTGTTCACCGAACGCGACCTGCTCAACCGGGTGGTGGCCAAACAACTCGACGTGACCCAGGTGCTGGTCAACGACGTGATGAGCACGCCCGTGGCCTGCTGCCAGCTCTCCACCGAGCTGACCGAGGCACAGGGAGTCATGACCAAGAAGCGCATCCGCCACCTGCCCGTGGTCGAGGGCGACGATCTGGTGGGCATCATCTCGATCGGCGACCTCATGGCCCGCCAGGTCGCCGATCAGCAGAACACCATTCGCTACCTCAATGAATATCTCTACGGCCGGACGTGATCGGCCGGACCTGATCGGGCAGGCCAGATCGGTCGGTGATTTGCCGCCGTTCGACCTGACGTCTAGAATCGCGCGGTATGCGGTTGACGCGCGAAGTCAGATTGTCGGTGGTCCCCGAGCCGGTCGCCTCGGCCACGACGGTGCGCAACGGTTGGGCGGGCTGGCCGCCGGCGGTCGGGATCGTGCCCTACCTCATCTGTCGCGTCACGATCGAGGGTGAGCCGGACCCGACCACCGGCTACCTGTGCGACATTCGGGAAATCGATGCCCGGGTGCGCGCGATCGCGGTGGAGGCGGCCGGTCGCGCCGTCGCCGAGCGTCAGTCGCCCGAGCAACTGCTGCTCCACGTACACGACCGGCTCGACGCCTCGTCCACCGGCCCGGGACGGATCGCCCGCCTGACCCTCGCGACGACACCCTTTCTCGAATACGCCGTCGACCACGGAGATGCGCGCATGACTTACGTAACACAATCGTTCGAGTTTTCAGCCGCCCATCGTCTGCATTGCGCGTCGTTGTCGGACGAGGAGAACCGGACGGTCTTCGGCAAGTGCAACAACCCGTCGGGCCACGGGCACAACTACCGACTCGACGTCACCGTAGCCGCGGCCGTCGACGACGACAACCCGCTCGTTATCGGCGTCGGGGAACTCGAAGCGATCGTCAAACAGTGTGTGATCGACCGACTCGACCACAAGCATCTGAACCTCGATTGCCCCGAGTTCGCCGAGCGTGTCCCGTCGATCGAAAACATCGCCGCCGTGATCTGGGACCTGGTCGACGGCCGTTTCGGCCGGGCCCATCTACACCGCGTCCGCGCCTGGGAAACCCCCAAAACCTACGTCGACTACTTCGGGCAGGGATAAACGTGCACGTGAACGCCCTACACCGACGACACGGCGTCGTCGGTCACAAAGTTCGCACGAGCACGGCCAGGATGACGAGTAGGGCCTTGCGGATCATGGATCGCGCTCCACCCGCGTCCCGCATTGGGGGCAGATGCCGTACACGTTGCCGGTGAGATCGTGTTTACACTCGGGGCAAACATTAGAATCACGGTGGTTGCGGCGAGATTGTTTGCCGGAACGACCACGTCTTCCAAAGAACAGGTAGAGGATGCCCCAGAGCGAGATCGACAGGATAACGCTGACCACTGCCTGTTCGGTTAAGGATCGCATCAGATTCGCTCACCACATTCCGGGCGCCGCGGCTCGGTGATGCCCCGCAGGATGTAGCCGCACTTGCGACAGCGGGTTTCGGGGTCATGTTGCTTCAGTTCGTAGAAGCTACGAGTGCTGAATCCAGCTTCCTTACCCGCGCAAATGCATGAGGTAGTATCCTCTGCCGTCAGGACTACATTGCACGTTCTGCTGCTGGTTCAATGCGGCATCCCGCTTACCCGGCACCGGTTGAGCGCGAACGCTCCCGCCAGCAGCAGCGCGACGGTCAGCACGACGATGGTCTGGCCGGACGCGGCGGGGATCGTTCCGGTGGACGGGCAGCCGTCGGGGCCGACCAGGGCAGCCGCCGGGGTGCTCGGGCATGCGTCGTCGCAGTCGGGCACGCCGTCGTTGTCGGCGTCCAGTCCGCAGGTCGGTGCGCCGGTGTACTCGATACGCGCGAGTTGGGCGTCGGCGTTGTTGCCGCCGAACGTACCGCCCCATTCGAGCAGGTAGATCGCGCCGTCCGGACCGACGGTCATGTCGATGGGACGGGTGAACGTGGTGGTCGGCATGAAGGGATTGATCTTCAGCAGATTGCCGTTGTCATCGAGCTTCACCTCTTTGATCCACCTGCGCGACCATTCGAATATGAAGAGCGTCTTGTCGTAGTACGCCGGCAGCTTGACCGCCGAGATCAAGCTCGGATCGTAGTGATACACCGGCCCGCCCATCGCGGTGCGCCCGCCGCCGCCGCCGTCGAGTTCGGGGAACTCGGCGGAGTTGCCGTACGGATACCAGATCCAAGCCGGTTGCGCCGGCGGGAGTGATTGCGCTCCGGTGTTGTTGGGCGAGTCGTTGACCGGTGCGTCGCAGTCGAACGCCGGCCCCGAGACGCCCGTGCCGAAGTCGTAGTCCCGGTAGGCTTCGTTGTCGCCGATGCAGTAAGGCCAGCCGTAGTTGCCCGGGCCGCGGGCCTGGTTGAACTCGTCGTATCCCGCCGGCCCGCGCTGCGCATCGGCGTTGCCGGCGTCGGGTCCCACTTCGCCCCAGTAGAGCCAACCGGTTTCGGCCTCGATGGACATGCGAAACGGATTTCGACAACCCATGACGTAGATCTCCGGGCGTCCCGCCGAACCGTCGGCCGGAAACAGGTTGCCCGCTGGGACCGTTGCGGTGCCGTCGGGCCGCGGCGTGATGCGCAGGATTTTGCCGCGCAGATCGTTTGCGTTCGACGACGACATCTGCGCATCCCAGGCCGAGCGTCCCGGCTGTTCGTCGATCGGCGTGAAGCCGCCCGAGGCGAACGGGTTGGTATTGTCGCCGGTCGAAATGAACAGGTTGCCGTTCGGTCCGAACCGCAACGCACCGGCCGCATGACAACACTCGTCGCGCTGGGTGGGAATCTCGAGCAACACCTGTTCGGATCCGAGATCGAGCGTGTCGCCGATGACGGTGAACCGCGAGACATGCTGCTTGGCCACCGCGCCGGCGGGTGAGTAGCACAGATAGAGCCAGCCGTTGGTTGCGAAGCCCGGGTCGAGGGCGATACCCAGCAATCCGTCCTCGTGGATCGTGGTGACATTGATCTGGCCGGCGACGACCGTATCGTCCGGACCCGGCCGGTAGATTTTGACATCGCCGGGACGTTCGACGAAGAACACGCGACCGTCCGGTGCGACGTCGAGCGCCATCGGGTTGGTCGTGGCCGTATCGAGCACCACCTTCGCGAAGTTGCTCTCGATCGTGGCTCCGCAATCGCCCGGTACGTCCCCGGCCGCCCACAGGATGCCGCCGGCCAGATGGTCGAGAAAGCGCGGTTCGGTGTAGGTGGTCGCGTTGTGCCCGCTGTTCGTGTACCAGGCCCGCCCGCCGTCGTATGCGTGGCACCAGGCGATCGGGTGGTCGAAGCCCATGTTCCCGCCGCTGTAGGTGTTCTCATCGATCGTCGCGAGCACGTGCACATCGCCGCGCGGATTGGCGGTGAAGTTGTACCACTCGTCGGTGCGGACCCAGCGCGCCGGCAGCCCGGCCGTGCTGGGATGCACGCGGTCCGCCACTTTGATCGTCGCGCTTTGAATCGCGGGATGGCTGTGAAAGTAGGCGCCGACCAGCTCGCCGTACCATGGCCAGCCGTACTCGGTGTCGGCGGCCGCGTGCACGCCGACGTATCCGCCGCCGGCCTGGATGTAACCTTCGAACGCCGTCTGCTGGGTTGCATCGAGCACGTCACCGGTGGTGTTCAGAAACACGACCGCGGCGTACTGAGCGAGGTTGACGTTCGTGAAGTCACCTGCGTCCTCGGTGGCATCGACGGCGAAATCGTGCGCTATCCCGAGCTACTCGACGGCTGCGATGCCGTCGGGGATGGATGTGTGTCGGAAACCGGCCGTTTTGGAGAACACGAGCACCTTGAAAGCCGGCGCGCCACCCTGTAGCACCGGCGTCACCGAGTATGCGCAGATCGTCCCGAGTATCGCCCAATGCCACCTGCGTGCGTGGTAACGTTGCTGATGCATTCAACCCTCCCCTCGACGGCAACCGTGTTTCCGGTCGGGCTGCCACGTATGTCGGATCTCAAAGATCTATCGTAGAGGAACGACCCACCCGATCCAAGCCACCGGCTTTGTCGCCGAGCACCACCGATGAACGGTGCGTGCGGAACACTCAGTTTGCCGCGACGAGTT
>Ga0299906_10002155_pt1 | contig 16490 bp, 13 predicted proteins | sample RVTome_14_FD_200259 | JGI IMG/M metagenome (GOLD analysis project Ga0299906, IMG submission 200259) | Soil microbial communities from uranium-contaminated site in the Upper Colorado River Basin, Wyoming, United States - RVT145D125 (version 2) ...
CGCGCCATCCGGAACTGCTTTCGGGCATTGACGCTCGCTTCGATCGGCATCGTGTCGTCACGGCGCGTCTTCACCTCGACGATGACGACGGTCGTCCCGTCCGGATCGAGCACGACCAGGTCGGCCTCATCGTCGCCGACCTTGTAATTGCAATGAAGGATCCGGTAGCCCTGCCGCCGCAGCCAGCGGGCGGCGTGCCGCTCGCCGCGGCGGCCGAGCCGCTTCCGATCGTCGCCCCGGTCGGAGTTCCGCCGCAGGAGTCCCATGGTCAGGGGCTGTAGCGCAACATGGCGATCGCGAGCAGCCGATCCAGCATCTGGTCCATGTCATCCTGCGTGGCGCTCCGGCGGACCAGCGTGAGCAAGTAGCGGCTTTGCTCCTGGGCCATTCGCTGCTGGCGAATCCGCGCATCGAGCATCTGCTGCACCTCCGGATCGTACAGACTGCGGCCTTCCGGCCGGGTCACCTCGGCGATGTGAAACCACATCGTGCGCCCGTTGAGATCGATCGCCTTCGTCGTCTGGCCCGGACCCAGGCCCTCCAGATACGGCTTGTACGCGTCGTTGATCGGAATGTCCGTCAGGCCGCCGGGGCCGACATTGAAGACCTGCCAGCGCCCGCGGTCCCTCATGCCGGCGAATTCCGCCACGTCCGCAAAGTCCTCGCCGGCGGTCAGTCGCCCGTGCACTTCGTCAATGAGCGCCGCCTGGTCATTGGTCAGGCGAATGAGCGACAGGGACACGCTGGCCGGCGGGTTGAATTCGTCGAAGTGCCGCTCATATTCCCGCTTGATGTCATGCCAGGAGACGACGATCCGGGAGCGGATCTTCCGCCGCAGAATGTCGTAGATCAGCGCCTGGTCCTTCTGCAAGTCGAGGTATTCATCGAGCGTCTTGCCTTCCTCCTCCAGCAACTGCCGCTCCGCCTCCTGGCGGTTGCCGCTCCGCCGGGCGACCTCCTCCTCGCGCATATTGCGAATGTAGAACAAGAGCCCCTGCTGCTGCTCGTCGGTCAGCGACGTCACCGCCTCGGAGAGGATCAGCTCGCTCTGCACCACGTCCATGAGCCGGACGCCGACAATTCCCGTCGCCTCCGCCATGAATTCCTCGGTCGTGTTCACTCGCTGGCTCAGGGCGACGAGCTGGTCCTCCACGGGAAGCAGGATGTCGTCGGCGAAGACCGGCCGCCCGTTGATCTGACCGATGAGACTGTCGACGATCACGCGGTCGCCGGGCAGGCGGATGCTCATGCTGCGGCGGTCCGGCTCCGGCTGTTCGAGCCGCGCCAGCAGGTCTTCATCAAAGTCCGGCGAAGCGGCGCCCAGCCGCGGCGGGGCCACGACCGTCGTTCGCGCCGGCACGATGTCGTCCGGCATGCTCCCGCGATCCGTGTCCTCGCCCTGATTCGGCGCCTCGCCGCGCTCGCCCGGATCCGGCGAAGCGAATTCCGCGAGACTGACCGTGCGCGGTCCGGCGGCGATGTCCGCGCCGTCGGTGGCGCATCCTCCCGCGACCGCCACGAGCGCGAGCGCGATGGCGAGTGATCGGCGACCGGCGGGCAGTTGCTGCATCGTCGAATCCTCCACGAAATCGGCCCGTCGGCGGATTGTAACGGCCCGCGGACCCTATACTGCCCCGCACTCACACACTTTCAACGAGATCGACGCATGGCCGATGACGCCCCCAAGATTCACGTGGACACCGACTGGAAGGCCCAGGCCCAGGCCGAGAAGGAACGACTGGCCCGACTCGAGCAGGAGAAGCAGGCCCAGCGGGGCGACACCGGGCGCGATCGGGGCCTGCCGCCGGCCGACTTTCGCACCCTGGTCGGCACGCTGGCCTCGCAGGCGATCATGGGGCTCGGGGCGATGGGCGACCCGAAGACCGGCCGCGTCGTCGTAGACCTGGACGGCTCGAAGTTCGCGATCGATCTCCTGGGCGTGCTCGAGGAAAAGTCCAGGGGGAATCTCACCAAGGATGAATCGACCGAGCTGACGCAGGTTCTTTTGGAGCTTCGCAACAGGTTCGTGCAGATCACCCAGCTTGTCGCCAAGCAGGCCGCCGCGACGGGTCAGCCGGCGGGCGGCGGCGCCGGCGCATCGCCGGCTTCCGGCATCATTACACCGGGCTAGGCCCATCCGCCACCGGCGCCCGGCGGGTCAGGAGCAGATCGATGCGCTTCACGGCGGCGGGCAGCGGGCCGCGAACAGCCCGTGGCGGCGCGCAGCAGCGCGGCCAGAGATACCGCCACGGCCAATAGCTGTTCTCCATCGTGAAGGCCCGGAATCCCGCCGCGCAAAGCGGTGCGAGGATCTGGTCCGGCGTCCGCGATCGATCCGGCCACCACGCCGGCGAGAGCTCGATCAACAGGTCCACATCGTGGGGCAGGATCGGAAGCAGCTCGATGAGCCCGTCGATCACACCCGCCTCGGCGCCCTCCACATCGATCTTGATGACAGCGGCCCTGCGGCATTCCTCCGGCTCGAGCAGCGACCCCAGCGGCGCGGCTTCAACGGTCGCCGTCCGTCGAAAGCCGCGCGATGCCACCGTGGTCGTCAGGCCCACGTTCATCGCCGGCCCGGCGTACAGATCGACCATCCCCACGCTGCCGGCGGCGGCCCGATCGACCACGCGAACGCGGTCATCCAGATCGTTGATCCGCACATTGTGCCGCAGTTCCGCGAGAATCCACGGCGCCGGCTCAATCGCCACCACGCGCCCGCCCGGCCCGAGAAAGCGCGCGGCTTCCAGGCCGTAGTATCCGATGTTCGCGCCGACATCGATGAACACACCGCCGGGGCGCAGGCGCTGGCGCAAGAACGCGGTCAGATCAGGCTCCCAGAGGCCGAAGAGATAGATGTACATGGGCACGAGGTCCGGCGGGCGGCATCGCAGTCGCATCCCGCCGTCGGTTTCGGCCACCAGCGCGATGCCGCCGCGCCGCCACGAATGGAGTCTCAGCAGGGCCAGCCACACCGAGAAGACGGGCACGAAGAGCGCGGCGAGCGCGACCTTTCGCATCGGCCCGACGGTGGTTCGCTGGGTCTGCAACCGCCGCGCCCACACGCGCACGCGCCGTGCGCCCCAGGCCAGCGCCCGCTCGGACCACGAGACCGCCATGTGCGATGGCGACGCGGCCGGGGCCGTATCCGGGGGCGGGGTCGGGGCCGTGTCCGGGGGCGGGGGCGGGGCCGCATCCGGGGGCGAATGGTCGCGATCGTCGCTTGTGCCCGCCATGATGCGCTAGCGCCCGCCCCGCTTGCGGTAGTGCCAGACGATCCGAAGGAGGTCGAAGTGCATGCGAATGAAATCCCACAGGCGGAGCTTGGAGCCCCGCTTCTCGTGCCAGATGTGGAGCGGGCACTCGCAGATCACATCGGCGGCAGCGCGCTCGCCGGTCCGACCCCGCGCCCGGATCAGCCGGGCGATCAGCTCGACGTCGAAGATCCAGCGCGAGATGAACGGTTCGGCGAAGAGTCCGACGATGTCAGGCGTGTTCCGGAACAGCTTGGCGCCGCATTGCGTGTCGTAGATGCCCAGTCCGAGGACGAAGGCCGCCAGCGTCGCGAACGTGCGGCCGACGTAGTGACGGATCAGTTTCCGCCGCACATCGCGCCCGAGCAGGTTGACCCGGGCGCCGAAGACCATCTCGATCTCCGGCCGGTCCATCAGGCACGCGCGAAAGGCGTGGACCTCGGTCAGCGGCGTGGAGAAGTCGGCATCCCAGAATCCGATAGAGGCCACCGGCTTCTTCGCGGCCGCAAGCAGACCCTGGCGCACCGCCTCGGCCTTGCCCCGATTGGGTTCCAGCCGCAGCGTCTCGATGCGGCCGGGGTGCGCCACGGCCAGCCGCGCCACGACGCCGGCCGTGTCGTCGGTGCTGCCATCGTCGACGAAGAGCAGCTCGGCGTACGGCGCTTTTTCCAGAAACGCGTCGATCGCCGCGCCATCGAGTCGCTCGGCTTCGTTGTAGCACGGGATGACCAGGATGGTGTCGAGCATGGTTCCGGGCCGGGTCGGCCTGCCCATCATCGGCACATCCGGGCCTCCGCTGGCGAATCCGTCGGCCACAATTGCGCTGCCGCATCGTCGCCGCGCCGGCGAAGAATCGCCAGGAGACTGACGCCGAATCGATAGCCGTGCGTCGACCTCGTCCGCCATTGCCTGATCAGCCGGGCGGACTCGCCGGCGAAGACCCGCTCGAGGATTCGATTGACGGGAGCGGGCGGCATGCGCATGTCCGTGCCGGCGCGGCCGTGGGCGGCGCCGCGCAGTCGGCCGACCAGACGCACGGCGCGGATGGCCGGATACAGACGCGTGTTGAAGTGCGACAGCATCAGGTCCTCGACCGGCGCATCGCGCCACAGCGCGCGAAACGAGGCGGCATCGTACCGGCGATGGTGGCCCAGACTCACATCGTGGGGCGACCAGAGACGCATGTCCGCAGGCACTGTGAGCAGCGCGAGGCCGCCGGACCGCAACGTCGAAAGCTGCGCTGCGAGCAGACCGCGGTCGTCCTCGACATGCTCGAGGACATCGGTCATGAGGAGGGCATCGACGCGCCCCGCCCGCTCGCCCAGCGCCTGCGGCGAATCGCCGCGAATGAACTCGACGTCCGGGAAGCGCGCCCGCGCGTGGCGGATGGCGTCCTCGGAGGCGTCGATGCCGACGCAGGCGTAGGAACCGGCGAGCGAGGCGATGTTGGCCCCCGTGCCGCAACCCACATCCACGACCAGGCGCTGCGGGTCGGGCGGAAGCGCTTCGCGAAGCAGGCGCCCGATGATGCGCCGCCGCGCGACGAACCACCAGTGATGCTGCTCAATCTCAGCCAGAAGTTGGAAGACCGACGAATCCAAGCCGTCTCCGTCGTGACGCCGGACCGGATGATATGCTCAGGCGTGCCGCCGGTCATTGCCGGCGCCGGTCGATCGTCCAGTCCCCGCCTGCGCCGAGGCGATGTCGCCGGTGGCGTCGGCGCAGGAAGCACCCGCCGTGGTCGAGTCCGCCACCGTCCTTGGAGGCAAGCTGGCCGTCGCCCTGCTCTGCGCGGTGATGACCCTTGTCCTGGCGCGGCATCCGCGGGTCCTGGCGCTCTCATCGCGCCGGTTCGACCTCGGAGTGCTCATCCTCGCCGCGGCGATGCGTCTGGGCCTGTTCGTGGCCGTCTTCATCGTCCTCGGCATGAACGTGACCGGCGATGTCTCGGGCTATTACGTGCCGCAGGGCGAGTGGGCCCTGGAGGGCAGGATCGTCTACCGCGACTTCGAGTCCAGCTACAGCGTGCTCTTTCCATATCTTGTCGGGCTGATCCTGCTCACCTGGCACTCGGCCAAGGCCGTCGTCCTTGCCGCGATCGCGCTGGAACTGCTGTCTCTGCCTCTGTGGCTGGCGGCGGCGCGGCGCTGGCTGCCGGAACGGACCGTGCGCATCGCGGCGCTGCTGTACGTGACGAGCCCGATTCCGTTCCTCAACATCGCCCTCAAGGGCCACAACCAGGTCTGGGTCTCCATCCTGATCGCGGCATCGCTCTGGGCGTTGGCGCGGCGGGACATCCTCTCCGGCGCCGTCCAGGGCTTCTCGCTCATGGCGGTCAAGGTCCTGAGTCTGCTCTTCGCGCCGGTGATCTGGCTTTTCGCGCCCGGCCGCATCCGCTGGGCGATCGCCTTCTCGGCGCTGCCGCTGGCGGCGCTCGCCCTCTGCGCCCCCAACAAAGTCGACCTGCTCTTCCCGCTGAAATTCCAGGCACAGCACTTCAGCGGCGGCAATCTGCCCTATCTCAGCACGATCTTCGGTCTCGATCCCACCGCCGCGCCGCTGCGCCATCTGTACGACGGCCTGACGATGCTGGCCCTGGCCGGGGTATTCCTGTACGCCTGGGCCCGCGGCGTTCATCGGCGCCCCGAGAATGTCCTTCACCTGCTGACGCTGGTGCTCATGACGTTCTTTCTGGCCAGCAAGAAGGCCTACGCCTCGTACCTGGTCATGTGCTTCTTTCCCCTGTGCATCACACTCGCCGCCGGCACGGTGTCGTGGCCGGCGCTGGCGGTCTTCGGGGCGTTCGGCGCCCTGGCGGCGCTGGAGCCGAGCCTGCACTTCCGGTGGATGTTCGCGAACGACGCCAAGCAGTACCTCTCCATCCTGTTTCGGGAACAACTGCCCGATGGCATGGTGCGCTGGAAGGCGCTGATGTTCCTGGCGTGGGATGTCGCCCTGGTGTCGTGCTATGCCGCGTACTTCACGCTGGCCTGGCGGCGCCTCTTTGCCGACAAAAGCGCGGCCGCTCAGGAGTCCTGAGATGACCGCTTCGGCCGCGCCGGGCGAATCCAGTGCCAGATATAGGCGAACATCGAGCCCCCCGTCCGCCGGCGCAGGTGCACATATTGCCGCACAAGCCAGAGCGGCACGAGCAGGATGGAGCCCAGGATTCGCAGGGGCTCGACGGGCGTCGGCCTGGTGTCGTAGCCCGATGCGCGAATCTGCCGACGCGCCACGAGATTGAGCCAGAAGCCCTCTTCGCCGCGCAGGCGAGGCCGCACGCCCGCCGGGAAGCTGGTGTTGTCCGGCGGCACGGCCGATGCCAGGCCCGACTGGGGCTCCAGGCCGAAGAACCGTTGCACGCGCTCCAGGACGCCGGCGGCATCGGCGCCCAGGTCCTCGAATCGCACCACCAGCGTCCGATCGGGCCACTCCCGCGTCGCGCGGTCGATGAACCGCAGGTAGCCCTTCCAGACCAGGGCCGTGCCCATGGGATGGTTTTTCCAGCGGTACTTCCACCGTTCCGCCCCGGACTTCCGCGCGCCCTGATGCTGGTAGGAGACCATGAAGTCGTACGGGTCGCGCATCAGGATCAGAAACCGGGCCGACGGAATCTCCCTGATGATCCGCCCGATCCAGTTCACGTGATGAGGCGTCTTCTCGATCGCGATCGCGGCGCCCTCGGCGCGGGCCACCATGGCGCCGAGGCGCTGAAAGAGCGCCAACGGCGTCTGCGGCGCGCGGAAGCCGGCGAAGGCCTCGTCGAGATGGCCGCCGACGTTTTCGCGATTGAGCACCCGGAGGCAGCCCGGCCCGTCGCCCGAGAGACTCTGCACGCACGTTCCGCGGCGCTTGAGGCGTTCGAGAATCCCGTCGATCTGCGCCTGGTCGTACGTGCCATCGTCGCGCGGCGGGACGTACCACCGGCCCCAGAAGCTCGTCTCGCCGAACACCGCCACATCCGGACGCGAATTCAGGCACTTGCCCATCCACGTCGTCCCCGCCCGGGACATGCCCGTGATGAACCGGGCGACGGATTCCGATTCAGCGCCGATGTGGTCCGCGGTTTCGCTCATCATCGGTGGGCGGTCCGCATCAGAGCAGGTCCACGAGCACTTCATTGGCCAGCAGCAGGCCGCGCGACGACAGGGCCAGCGCGCCATCGCGGCATTCCAGCAGGCCGCCGCGGCGGTGCTTCTCGATCGCGCGGCGGCGCTGGACGGATCGGACGTCCGCGGAAAGCCAGTCCTCCAGTCGCTCCAGGTTCACGCCGTCGAGCAGCCGCAGCCCCATCATCAGCTTCTCGCCGACCGCGACATCGGCCTCGCATCGCTCGAACTCGGCGATCGGCGGCGCATCGCGGCTCTCCAGGTAATCCGTCAGTCGCGAAGCGTTCTTCCAGCGGATGCCGTTGACATGGCCCGATGCGCTGGGCCCGACGGCCCACCACTCGGCGGATGTCCAGTACAGCAGATTGTGGCGACAGCGATGACCGGGCTTCGCCCAGGCGCTGATCTCGTAGTGCTCGTACCCGGCCTCGCGGAGCATCGAGCGGCTCGTCTCGTACATCTCGGCCTCATCGTCGTCGCCGACCGGCTCGAAGTCCCCCCGCGCCAACCGCCGGTCCATCGGCGTGTTCGGCTCGTAGGTGAGACCGTAACAGCTCACGTGGTCCGGCCCCAGGCTCAGGGCCTTCTCAAGGTCCCGCCGCCAGTCCTCGGTCGTCTGGTCGGGAATCGCGAAGATCATGTCAACGTTGATCGACTCGATGCCGCCGTGCCGCACCAGGTCCACCGCCCGGGACACGCTGGCGGGGTCGTGCCACCGTTCCAGCGTTTTCAGATGGCGAGGGTCGAACGACTGGGCCCCGATGCTGACCCGGTTGACCCCGGCGGCCGACAACTTATCCACAATCGATGCCGAAACCGTCTCCGGATTGGCCTCCGTCGTGAATTCCACGTCCGGGGCGAGCGGCAGGTGCCGGCGGACGCCGTCGAGGACACGCCCCAGCAGCGCCGGCTTGAGCAAAGTCGGCGTTCCCCCGCCCACGAAAACTGTCTCCAGCGGCTGCTTGAGGAGGCCCCCGGCCCAGGCCAGCTCTCGCTCGATCCGGTCCACGAACGCCTCATGCCGCGCGGGCGAGTCAACGATGCTGAAAAAATCGCAGTAGTGGCACTTGTGAAAGCAGAACGGAACGTGGATGTAGGCCCCCTGCGGCACGACTGGTCCGCGGAAGTCGAGTTCCGCCAGCGTTTTCGGGTCGTTTTTGCCTTTGAGATCGGGTCTCTGACTGGTAAGCTGGGCAATCGGAATCATCGGCGTCCTTGGGTCGTGGGGATGGCTGCGCAAACGACCCGAGATCATAGGTCACGTCGCAAAGGGCACATATGGGCATCTGGCTCGTCATGAAGACGGCCGACGGGAAGGAGCGACCCTTCCCCATTCGCAAGCCGCGAACCATCATCGGTCGCGAGACCCGATGCGATGTCCGTATTGCCGTCTCGTCCGTCGCCAACCGACATTGCGAAATCACGCTCCAGGATGAGACGTTGACGTTGTCGGATCTTGACTCGGCCGGGGCCATTCTCCACAACGGCGAGCGCGTCACGAGTGCGCGGCTGAGTCACGAGGACACGGTCACAATCGGCCCGGTGACGTTTGTGGTGCGGATCGTCGACGGCGAGGAAACGCACATCGTGCGGCGAGACCTGCCGCGGCCCGCTCCGGAAGTCTGATTCACTCCGCGAATCGTCGGGCGCGCCGGCTGGCGACCGTAGCGACCGGGGCAACCGGGGCGACAGGACCTTGCGTCCGGGCCGGCGACGGTTGTGCCGCGCCCGCGAGCGCGCGGCCGCGCGGCACGAGCAGTCGGCCGCCGCAGGCGCCACAGCGGACAAGTCGTCCGCGGGCGGACTCCGGCACGGCCAGCACGCGCCGACAGGTCAAATCCGGGCAGCGGACACGGAGAATCGCCGGTCGTGTCATCGTGGTGGTGTTCATGACGATGAGGCTCATCATCGACACGTCCGGAAACCGACTTGAGCGGCAGGCCGGCCCGTGCCTTGACCCCCCCGCCGACGGCTCATAGTCTTGCCCCGTTTGCGGCCATCGTCGCCGCGTCGACGATTCCGGCCGCCGACTTGCCCCGCCCAGAGGAGCCGCTCGTGCACACCGCCATCGTCGGACTTCAGTGGGGTGACGAGGGCAAGGGCAAGATCGTCGATCTGCTCACCGCCGATCACGATGTCATCGTCCGCTACAACGGCGGGGCCAACGCCGGCCACACGGTGGTGGTGGACGGCCAGCGTTACGCGCTGCACCTGATCCCATCGGGCATTCTCTACCCGGACAAGACCTGCGTCATCGCCAACGGGCTCGTGATCGATCCACAGACGCTTCTGGAGGAGATCGACGCCCTCCGCCGCCGAGGCATCGAGATCGGCGACAACCTCCGCATTTCCGACCGGGCTCATGTCGTCATGCCCTACCACAAGGAGCATGACGCCGCGCTTGAGAACTTTCTGGCCGGGCGCGTGATCAAGGACTCCGCCGGAGACCTTTCCATCGGCACGACGAAGCGCGGCATCGGCCCGGCGTACGCCGACAAGGTCCACCGGTCGACCGCGATCCGCATCGGCGATCTGCTGGCCCCGGACTACCTGTTGCGCAAGCTGGAGATCATCTGCGCGATCCGGACCGCGGAGCTGGCGGCGCTGGGCGTCAATGTTCCGCCCCTGGACCCCCGGAAGCTGGCCGAGACCTATGTCGGCCTGGGGCGCCGCATCGCACCGCACGTGACCGATACCGCCTATCTTCTCAACGATTACATCGCCGAGGGCCGGCGCATTCTGTTCGAGGGGGCCAACGCGTGCCTTCTGGACATCGATCATGGCACGTTCCCCTATGTCACCAGCTCCAACTGCTCGACGCTCGGCATTCCGGCCGGCACGGGCGTCCCCGGGGTGCACATCACGCGCGTCATCGGCATCATGAAGGCGTATTCCACGCGCGTCGGGGCCGGTCCCTTCCCCACCGAGCAGGACAACGAGACCGGTTCGCGCATCCGCGAGCGCGGGCACGAGTACGGCACGACGACCGGGCGGCCCCGGCGTTGCGGCTGGCTGGACCTGGTCGCGGTCCGCTACTCGGCGATGATCTGCGGCGCCACCGGCCTGGCCTGCATGCTCCTGGATGTGCTGTCCGGGTTCGACGAACTGCAGCTCTGCACGCACTATCGCCTTCCCGACGGCACGATCACCGACCGCTTCCTGCCGGATGCGCGGCGACTCGAGGACATCGAGCCGATTTACGAGTCGGTGCCCGGATGGGACGAGGAGATCGCCGAGGCCACGCAGCGCACCGGCCTGCCCGCCAACGCGCAGCGCTACCTGAAGCGCATCGAGCAGCTCACCGGCCTGCCGGTGGACATCGTCAGCGTCGGGCCGGAGCGGACGCAGACCTTGGCCGCCGTCTGAGGCGCCGTCGCAGCGTGGCGGCGAATTCTTCGCGCCGAGTTCCGAACAAGTTGACGATCGGCACGGTACGATCATCTGACGCCCGTCATGACGCAGGCCCCCGTCCATACCGCCGATGATCGCAACGCCCTGCCCGATGTCCCGGCGGACCGCCGACCGCGGCACATCGCGATCATCATGGACGGGAACGGCCGCTGGGCCCGGCAGCGCAACCTGCCGCGCGTCGCCGGCCACCGCGAGGGGGCCAAGTCGGTGCGCGATGTGGTGATCGCCTGCGGACGCCTGGGCATCGAGGCGCTGACGCTGTTCTCGTTCTCGATGGAGAACTGGAAGCGCCCCTCGGAGGAAATCGGCGCGCTCATGGGGCTGTACCTGGAGTACCTGCACAGGGAGCGCCAGGAGCTGCTCGACAACAACGTGCGATTCCGCCAGATCGGTCGCCGCGAGGGCCTGCCCGCCGAGGTGCTCGCCACCATGGACGACGTGGTGGACGCAACAAGGCACTGCACAGGCCTGACGCTCGTGCTCGCCATCAACTACGGGGCGCGGGCGGAGATCACCGACGCCGTTCGCGCCATCGCCCGCGAGGTCCGCGCCGGGACGCTCGACCCCGCGGATATCTCGCCCGACACCATCAGCGCCCGCCTCTACACGGCCGGCCTGCCCGACCCGGACCTGCTGGTGCGCACCGCCGGTGAGATGCGGATCTCCAACTATCTGCTCTGGCAGATCAGCTACGCCGAGCTGTATGTGACGGACGTGTGCTGGCCGGACTTCCGCGTGGGCCACCTGCACGAGGCGATCCGCGCCTATGCCGCGCGGCATCGGCGTTTCGGGGCGCTCGATGCCAGCAACACCTGACCGCCGTTGACGCCGGCCGCCGCCCGCGATCAGCCCCAGTCGCCGAGCACAATCAGCAGGTCCGTCACGTCCACCACGCCGTTGAAGTTCACATCCGCCGGGCAGGGCGCCGCGCAGAACCCCCAGTTGGCCAGCACGGCGAGCAGGTCGGTCACATCCACGGCGCCGTCATCGTTGGTGTCGCCGACGCGCTCGCACTCGTCCGGCACGTTGTTGTGGTCGAGGTCGAGGCTGGTCCCGTTGGCCAGGTCAACGTAGTCTGCCCGGACGTTGCCGTTGCAGTCCTCGCAGAAGTCGGGAATGCCGTTGCCGTTGATGTCCGGCGACTCGCACATGTCCATGACGAGGTTGCGGTTGCAGTCCAGGACCGGGTTGATGGCGATCTCCACGGAGTCGAACACGCCGTTGACATTGCAGTCCTGGCAGATGTCCGGCACGCCGTCGAGATTGATGTCCTCGAACGTCGCGTTGGCGAGCTGGCACTCGTCGGCGATCCCGTCCTCGTTGCAGTCGCCGCTCTCGCCGCCGGCGATGTCGCAGACGTCGGGGATGGCGTTGAAGTTGCAGTCCTGGTGAATGCCCTGGACGATCTGGATAAGGTCCGACTCGCCGTCGCCGTCGCAGTCCGGGTCGCACTCGTCCGGCACGCCGTCGTCGTTGGCGTCGATGCTGTCGCCGTTGGAGATGTCCAGGTCGTCCGGCAGACCGTTCATGTTGCAGTCCGGATCGCAGGCGTCAGGCCGGTTGTTGCCGTTGATGTCGGGCGCGCCGTTGATGATGTCCTGGAAGTCGGGCGTGCCGTTCATGTTGCAGTCGTCGCACTCATCCGGCGCGCCGTTCATGTCGGCGTCGACGCTGGTGCCTTCGGCGAGATCGCACACGTCCGGCACCCCGTTGAGATTGCAATCCAGCAGCGGATCGTTCGCGATCTCGTCCGGGTCGAAGATCATGTTGCCGTTGCAGTCCTGGCAGAGGTCGGCGATATCGTCGCCGTTCATGTCGATCAGGATGCCGTCGTCCAGGTCGCACTCGTCCGGCACGCCGTTGGCATTGCAGTCGGTGTCCGTGCCGTCCGCGACGTCGCACTCGTCGGGCACGCCGTTGGCGTTGCAGTCCGGGCTGAGGGCGATCTCGGGATCGACGTCGCACGGATCGGGGATGCCGTTGGCGTTGCAGTCGGGCTGGCGGCCCTCGAGGATGTCGCACGCATCGAGAATGCCGTTGCCGTCGCAGTCGCTGGAGATCGCGTTGGCCCCGAACAGGTACGCCGCGCCCTGGCCGCCGGCCCGCATCCACGCCCCGGCGATGATCGTCGCCCCGTCCGTGGCGACCGAACGCCCGAAGTTGTCGCCCGGCATCGCATCGACCGCGATCACGCGCGGCGAGGCGATCCACTGCCCGCCCACGAACGCGTACGGGTACGCCGCGCCTTCGTTGCCGTCCACGGTCACATCGTCGAGCAGGGCGCCGACCACGACCTCATCCAGGCCGATCGCCACCGCCGCCCCGAAGCCGGTGTTGGGCGGGGCGTGCTGACCGTCGTCGTTGCTGGAGCTGAGCTTGACCTCCTGCACCCAGTTCATCCCGTCGAAGCTGTAGATGAAGGCCGAGCCGACGTTCGACGAGACCTTGTCGTCGCCCCGCGCCCCCACCACCACCACCGAGTTGTCGATCGACACCGACACGCCGAAGAGGAACGCGTCCTTCTCCGCCCCCGGCGGCAGCAGCTTCACCTCGGGGACCCAGACGGCGCCGTCGAAGCGGAAGATCAACGCCGCGCCCGCATCCGTGCCGACATCGTCGTCCATCCACGACCCGACCACCGCAAGGTCGCCGTCGATCCCCACGGAGAGGCCGAAGTTGTCGTTGAGGCCGGCCACGTCGGCGTGGAGTTTGGCGGTCTGCGACCACATGAGGGTCATGGCGTCGTAGGTGAAGATGTAGGCCGACCCTGAGTTCGACAGTGTGTCGTCATCGCGCAGCGAGCCCACGATGATGCGGTCGAGATCCACGGCGACGGAAGCGCCGAAGTTGTCCAGGGCTGCGCCGCCGTTGAAGCCGTCGTCCGGATCGGGCGCGAGCTTCTGCTCGAAGACCCACGCGTCCACGCCGTTGTGCCGGAAGACATACGCCGCGCCGGAGTCCGTGCCGTTGTCGTCATCGCGCGTCGCGCCGACCGCGATCACGGTTCCGTCGTCGGAGATCGCCACCGACGCCCCGAAGTCGTCGTTGAATGCCTGGTCATCGGCCAGGAGCTTGGCCTCCTCGATCCAGGTCAGGCCGTCGAAGCGATAAACGTATGCCGCGCCCGTGTCGGCGACGATCGTCCCGTCGCCGTTCAAGGCGCCCACCACCGCGACGTCGCCGGCGATGTCCACGCTGATGCCGAACTGGTCGTCCGGCAGGCCGTCGCTCGCCTCGATGGCCACGTCGGCATCCACGGTGGCGGTCGGGGTCAGCGGGACCGGGGCGATGCGGAAGTTGGCCACGATGGGCGCGGTCTCGTCGATCGTCCGCGCGTTGTCCGTGAGCGGCTCGCCGGTAGGCTGGCCGGCGAAGAGCACATCCGGATTGGAGAAGTGCTTGATCCACATGCCGGGCGCGTAGGACATGGTCGTGCGATACAGAATGCCGTCGTCGCCGGTGAACCGGTGCCCCCAGGAATACGGTAAGACGCCGCCGCCGCAGTTGTCGCGATCGTGGCAGCACCCGAAATTGTGGCCGACTTCGTGGGCGAGCACGCTGTGCGCCGCCCGCGCCCAGTAGTTCACGTTGAACGCCCGCGACTGGAACGAGGCGCTCGGCGACGACATGATCCACGCGATGCCGCCGAGACTGTTGTTCCGCACCAGCATGCACACGACATCGGCGCTCACGGCATCGCGCACGGGGTGGACTTCGTCATAGAACCCGTCGGTCGTCGACGTGATCCGATCGAGCATCGTGCTGAAGCTGCCGGACTCCGGCTGAAGCAGCTCCAGCGTATGCACCACGTTCACGCGGGGGATGTTCTCGCTGTTCGTCAGGATCGTGTTGAAGTCCAGCTCCGCGAGGTCGATCTCGGCCAGGATCGCCGAGGGATCGCCGTTGGGGATGCCGGCGGCGGCTTCGCGCGCCTCCTTCGTGTAGACGATCATCAGGTCGATGACCAGCCCGGTGTCGCACCCCTCGATCTCGCCGCCAAGCCGCCGGGCGGGATCGGCCGGCGCCGCCCGGGCCGCCAGCTCGTCGGGATCCCCCACGCCGCACACCGGCGCCACGGTGTCATCGAGCTGCACGATCTGGTAGCGCCCGGGTCCGGCGGAGTAGATGCGGATGTTCTCGAATCCTGGAGCGTGAATCAGCCCCGCCACCACCCCGTTGATCTCCGCCAGGAGCACCTGGCTGTCCTCCATGCCGCGCACGCGGCCGCGCCACTGCGTCGAGCCGCGATGGGTCAGCCGGCGCGTGGTCACGTCGATCTCCAGCTCGAGATCGTCAAACAGGTTCAGGCGCAGCGAGTCGCCCCGCGCGGCGGTCATCACCGCGGCCACATCCATCGTCACCGTCCGCGCCCGCACGACGCCGTCGAAGCGCTGTCTGGCGTCGGCGACCCGCGCCGACGGATCCGCCGGGCGGAAGATGCCGCGCCCGCGGCCCGATTGACCCGCGGCCGGCCCCGCCAGGCCCAGACTCGCCACGAGGGCGGCAACGAGGCCCAGTCTGACTTCACGCGATGACACGAAGCGCATCGTTCTTCCCTGCGTGGCCGGTTCGACAGCGACTAAGTCGGGCGTTGACAGGACCTTGCCACAACCTCGGCGACCATCGTACCGTCTGGCGCGGCGGCCTCAACCATCATTTCCGTCCATTTCCCCATCCCGCAGACCCAAGGCAATCGCTTGCTCGCGTAGCACGCCATCCGAGGGCGGAATCGCAGCCGAAACGGGTGAAAAGTCCCCGGCGCCAAGGTGTCGGACCCGAGGGATGGTCTCTTCGGCGGCTCTAAGACTGCCGGGCGGGATTGAGTGGAACGGGGGAACCGGCCGCCCCAACTCATTGATTTGCGCATTCATTCGCTCGCGCATAGAGCGGCCGGATCGACGCGGTCGAACTGGATGTTCAGAGAGAACGCCAGGTTCTTCTCCGGGAACACATCGCCCATGTCCTCGTAGGAGGTGCCATCCGGCCCAAGCCAGAAGGCCGAGTAGTTCCAGTCCGGCGGTGAGGCCACATCCGCGGCCCACGCCCAGTGCCAGTGGCAGCCGCCGGCCGATGCCTCCCCGCCATTGTTGCGGACTTCGATGAAGTGGCAGCCGCCCCCAGCGACGGTGACGGCGCTGTGGGAGAGGGTGTACACGTACAGCGGCAGCCCGTTGCCCAGCCATTCGCCCTGCGGCATGAGCGTGCGCATGGGCTGGGCGGTAAAGGTGGCCATCACGCCTCCGGGGACGCGAGTGCCGGTCGCGGGGTGCAACACCGAGTCGTAGTAGGTCACGGTGAACGAATCCGTGTACCCACTGGTGCAGTCACCGCCCTGCTCTTCATAGAACCCGAACCACTGCGCCTGCGTAATGGCCCCGCCCCCGGAAGCCGTCACATGGAAGTCCTCCGCGGTAACCTGGTAAATGACCTCGCCGGGAAGCCCCTTGGTCATGCTCCACCTGTCGCTGACGGAGCCGTACTCGTCGGACGTCGCGTCGTAGATCTGAGCGGTCCCCTTGGGCTCACCAGCCATGGTGCACGGTCCCCATGCAGCAAGAAGCTGAAGCAAATCACTGACATTTACCGCGTTACTAATCAGGCCACTATTTATTTGACTATTCATGAGGTGCATGTTATGATGGTGCATGGCCAGGCACGATGCACGGAAGCTCTCGTCCGAAGCCCAGGAGGACTTGCGGCGCCGCGTGATGGCAGC
>Ga0299906_10002156_pt1 | contig 16485 bp, 10 predicted proteins | sample RVTome_14_FD_200259 | JGI IMG/M metagenome (GOLD analysis project Ga0299906, IMG submission 200259) | Soil microbial communities from uranium-contaminated site in the Upper Colorado River Basin, Wyoming, United States - RVT145D125 (version 2) ...
GACAAGTTCTTTCGTATTCGAGACGAGGAAGGGAGCGCCTCGGCACGGCTAACGAAGCTGCGGTTGACAGCGCAGACAGACCCTGTCTCATTAAGCCGAGATGTAGCGATCCTGCTCGAGGGTCTGCGGTCCCGACCCGCCTTCTACGTCCGGCTTCTCAACACCGACCACGAGTACTACGAGGGCGTTGAAGCTTTCTTCCGGGGAGTCGTCGATAGCGTCGTGCTCGAGCGAGGTTTCAGACCACGTGAGATGGGCCGCGATCGGCCAGAAAACGCATTCATGAACGTTGATATATTCGCAGCGCTCCACCGCGCAGGCCTTGTGGTCGTGGATCTCACCGGCGTCAGACCTAATTGCACAATGGAACTCGGTTACGCCCTAGCGCGGCGTCGAAGAGTCGTCATCAGTGCGATGGAAGGCACCTCGCTCCCCTTTGATGAAGACAAACTGCCGACCTTTATGTGGAGCCACGACACCGATCCCGATGATCTGCGGTCAAGGTTCCTTCGGTGGTTCGACCTCTATAGCGAGTTGCCACCGATCGTTCAGTAGTAAGTGCGAGGTCCGCGGGACCTTCAACTTCCGAACACGATGTCTCCGAACGTCGCTGCGGCGTCGGCCTGCATCCCAGGAAGGACGTGCTGGTACACCTGCATCGTGAAGGCCACACTGGCGTGGCCGAGGCGTTCACTGACGACCTTGATCGGAACGCCGGCCTTGAGCAGGAGGGTTGCGTGGGTATGCCGCATGTCGTGGAACCTGATCCTGGGAAGGTCCAACTTGGCGATGAGTCTCTCGAACGCTTGAGAGAAGTAGTCAGGGTGGAGGGGATCGCCGTCGGGGCGGGCGAAGACGAATCCTGAGTCGTCGGTTCTGACCCCGGTCTGCATGTAGATCTCGAGCTGGCGCTTCCGCCACGACCGCAGGACTGCCACGGTGCGCGCGTCGAGGTCGATGGTGCGCAGGCTATGGGCGCTCTTCACGTCGGAGACCTTCAACTGGTAGTCGGGGGCGGTGACGGTCTGGGTCACCGAGAGTCGGGCATTGTCGAAATCGACGACCCTCCAGGTGAGACCGAGCACCTCGCTGCGCCGCATCCCGGTGTTGGCCGTGACGTAGAACGCGGCGTATAGGTCGTGGCTCTCGATCAGCTCGAAGAAGTGCCTTAGCTCGTCGGCGTTCCACACCTTCATCTTCGGGCGAGATCGGGTGGAGATCTTCGGAGAGTCAGCGAGGTCGGCGACGTTTCGAGCCACCGAACCCTTGCGATGGGCGTCTGCGAGCGCCTTGTGGACCACGGCATGCACCAGCCGGACCGTCTTCGGCTCAAGGGCGCCACCACCCTTGTTGCGTCTTCCGTTGCTGAGGAGCTGGGCATAGAGGTTGTCGAGATCCTCTGGAGTAAGACGCTGGATCGGGATCGCGCCGATATAAGGGAGGACGTGGAGCCTGATGTTCCGCTGATACGACGAGAAGGTCGACGCTGCCAACGGCTGCCGTTGGGTGGGCAGCCATCGCTCCAGGTACTCGCCGAGGGTGATCTTCTCCGGTGGCCGGTAGTCGCCGTCGTGGTGACGCTTGACCAAGTCGGCGAGTAGTCGCTCAGCTTCCTTACGGGTCGATCCGGCGGCGTGCCAGCGGTGGCGTCCTTTCCCAGTGGCCGGGTCGATGCCCTCGTAGATGACGGCGTAGTAGCGATCGCCCTTCTTGGCGATGTGGCCTCTCATCTCGTGTCTCCTGATGTCTCGCGGTCGTCAGTTCCGCCGTCTGATGTCGTTTCGTCCTCATCGAAGGACGGTCGGGAGTCCGGGGTCGGGGGGTCCCCTTTGAAGGTGAATTCTTCGTCGTGGGTGTGCTCGGCGATGAACCCTCGGATGCCGACCTGACGTAGGTGGTCGACGATCTGTCCGAGCTCGTCGATGTTCTTGTCGAAGTTGTCGGCGTGATCATCAAGAAGGGCGAGGAGCAGCTCCTTGCGCCGCTCCCGGTAGCTCCACTGTTTGGCCGGACTGGTGATGCCGGTGATCTTCTCGACGGTCTCCTCGGCGGCGGTGGGATCAGTGATGCCGAGCTGGCGAAGCCGCTCGTAGACCGGTTCCACCTGTCCTTCCCTGCCGAGCAGCCACACGTACAGCTCATTGACCTGAGCGCTGGTGCCTTGCATCCGACGACGGTCGCCGGGTGGCGGGAGAAGGAAGTAGAGGATCGGCAGGTTGAAGACCATGGCGAAGACCAACAGCTCATGAGCGTCGAATTCTCGGCGCCGTTCACCATCCCAGGCCCGTTCGATCGAGGAGACGCCGGCTTGGGTGAGCCGCTGGCCGAGGTAGGGCTCAAGGCGGTCGGCGAGTTCTTCTTGAGTCCAGCCACGTAGTTGGCGGGCTTCCCGCACGTTGTAGGCGACCACCTGGTTGAGGTCGATCTCGGCGGACGGGTCTGGCTCGTCGTTCTGGGTCACGGCCCCAGCGTACACCGTCTCATGCTTGTGAAGACATTGCACTGACACTCTGCCATGATACTATCTGTGAACAGTGGAGACAAAGGTTACAGCTTGTGCCTGGTGATGGGATTCCGGTGCTACTGACCGTGGAGGAGGCGGGTGAGCTGCTGCGGATCGGTCGTACCAAGGCCTACGCGATGGCCAGGGAGTGGCGGGAGACCGATGGACGTTCGGGGCTACCGGTGATCGACCTGGGTCACGTGTTGAGAGTGCCACGCCAGGCATTGGAGGAGCTGGTCGGCACCGACCTATCCCACGTGTCCGGCCAGCGCCGGGTCGACGAGGCGCCGGCCGCGGGGCCTCCCACGGAATCGGAGCATCCACCGACATCTGAATCCGAGGTGACGCCGGTCAAGCCTTCACTCGTGACCAGACGAACACGACGCCGCAAGAGCCGCATCGCCAACCAACTCGACCTCTTCAACTCCGATTCCAGGTCTACCTGAGGACGAGATCCCATGCCCACGACACAGCCACCTCGCCAGTCCAAGATCGACAGACGAGTGCACACCTGCGGTTGCCCACTCTTGGAGAGGTTGTTGTGACGGTTCGGGTGACCACACTGAAGGGCGCCGCGGCCGGCCGCTACTACACCAGCCACCTCCCTTCGTACTACCTCGATGGTGATGAGCCGCCGGGCCGATGGTGGGGCCTGGCGATCGAGCGTCTCGGCTTGAACGGTGAGATCGCGGCCGATTCGTTTCATGCTGTGATCGATGGCAAGCATCCGATCACGGGCGCTGATCTTGGTAGGCGGTTTGGCGATGGGTCGGTGCGAGGGTTCGACGCTACCTTCTCGGCTCCAAAGTCCGTCTCGGTGTTGTTCGGTCTCGGCGACGAGACGATCCGGGACCAGGTCGTCGAGGCCCACGACGCCTCAGTCAACGCGGTCCTGGGCTGGATCCAGCAGCACGCCCATACCCGTATGCGTGTCCATGGTCATGTCATGTGTGTCGATGCTGACGGCATCGTTGCTGGGGTGTTCCGTCAGCACAGCAGCCGACGTCTCGATCCCCAACTCCACACCCACGCCGTGATCGCCAACCGGGTCCTTGCCCCGGACGGACGGTGGCTCGCCCTCGACGCAAGGACGATCAAGCTCGACCAGCGGACTCTTTCCGCCCTCTATCACGCAGGCTTGCGGGCCGAGCTCACCGGCCGTCTCGGTGTCAGATGGCAAGATGTCGAGCACGGGATCGCTGAGATCGTCGACATGCCTGATGAGGTGTTGGCTGAGTTCTCACAGCGGACCACCGACATCGACGAACGGACGGAGGTCAAGTTCGCCAGATTCCGACACGATCTTGGCCGTGATCCGACGCCAGAGGAGCGGTGGCGGCTGGAGCGGGAAGCGGTCATCGAGAGCCGACCTGCCAAGCGCCACGGCATCGACGGTGAGGAGCTGCGACAGGAATGGAAAGTCCGAGTTCGAGAACTCGGACTTGACCCACACGATCTCGTCCACACAGCCATTGGCAGGCGAAGGTCGAGAGATCAGGTTGACTCGACGCTGGTCGTGCGCATGGTCGACCAGGCGATGGAGAGGTTGGAGGCGGACCAGTCGTCGTGGCGATCGGCCGAGGTCTTGCGAGCGCTCGCCGCCACTTTCCCAACAACTGTTTCTGCCAACGCCGAACGACTCACAGGCTGGCTCCAGACTCTCACCGACCAGACGATCGACCACCGCTGCGTAGACCTGGGTTCACCAATGTCATCGGCGACTCCGCTCCGTCGGGATGGCCGTCCCATCACAGAGGCTGCGGTCGACAGAAGGCTCACCACTCAGACGATCCTCGACCAGGAAGAACAACTCATCACATGGGCTGAACACCGGTTCACTCAACCGTCATCGATTGGGAGAGTCGACGGGCGAGGCTTGGACCCTGGCCAGGTCGAAGTCGCCAGCATGGTTGCCGGGCACCGGCGCCTGGAACTCGTCGAAGGTCCGGCTGGGACGGGCAAGACCACCGCCCTCGCCGCAGCAGTCGTCAGCCTCCAGGCTCAACGCCGTGATGTGTTTGGTGTTGCGCCGACCGCTGCGGCTGCCGAAGTCCTCGGTGCCCAGACCGGGATGGATGCCGACACTCTGGACAAGCTGCTCGTCGAACATTCCCTCACCCAACGCCCGCCGCGGCCGGAGTATGACCTATCCGCCGGGACTACGGTCATCGTCGACGAAGCAGGCACCGCATCAACAACAGCACTCGCCCAACTCGCCGACCTCGCCGACGAGAAGGACTGGCGGGTGATCATGGTCGGTGACCCACGCCAGTTTTCCGCCGTGGGCAGGGGTGGCATGTTCGCCCACCTGGTCAACCAGCACGGCGCAGTCGAACTCGACCAGGTCCACCGGTTCCGCAACGACTGGGAACGCAAAGCAAGCCTCCAACTCCGCACGGGCAACCCGAACGCCCTCGCTGACTATGAACAACATGGCCGACTGCACGGCGGATCAGCTCAGGAGATGGAATCGACGATCATCGCCGCCTGGACCGCCGCCCGCAGCCGAGGCGAAACCGTCGCGCTCATGGCCAACTCCAACCAGGCGGTGAACCGTCTGAACCGGCTCGCCCAGATCACCAGGTTCATGGATGGAGAGATGTCGATCCAGAACGGACGCCTCCGCATCGGCGAAGAAGTCCTCTGCGTCGGCGACGAAGTGGTGACCCGCCGCAACGACCGAACCCTCCGAACTAGCGAAGGCATGATGGTCAAGAACCGCGACCGTTGGGTCGTCCAAACCATCCACCCCGACCGCAGCATCACGGTCGCGGGAGGAAGCGGCACCATTCGCCTCCCCGCGGACTACGTCGCCAGCGACTTGAGACTCGGGTACGCCCAGACAAGCCACGCCACCCAAGGCCGCACCGTCAACACCGCCCTGCTCCTCATCGACAGTCCCACCGACCACGCCGGTGTCTACACCCCCATGACCCGAGGCCGCGACGCCAACCACGCTTACGTCATCGCGGAGGACACCCAGACGGCGCTCGACGTGGTCTCCCAGGCCCTCACCAGGGACTGGGTCGACCAGCCCGCGATCGCTCGCCAAGCCCACCTCGACCCACATCACTCTCCGGAGCGACCCGACCGTTGTGACGAAGACGAGTTCGGCCAGTTCACGCGGCAGGCCTTCCGACTCATTGAGGAACGGCGAGCACGGGCCTGGGAGGCAGAACAGGCCCCGGTGCGCGGCTTTGGCCTGACTATCAATTGATCCTTTCGCAGGTCAGTGCTACTTGCCAGGAAGGCGACGATGCGGCACCTTCCTCTATCGTGAGAAAGGGTCGACAGCAGGAGTTCCATGGCCGAGGCACACGAGCAGATCAATAACCATGCCGGTTTCATCTGGTCGGTGGCCGACCTGCTGCGCGGCGATTACAAGCAGTCCGAATACGGCAGAGTGATCCTCCCGCTTACCGTGCTTCGTCGCCTCGATTGCGTTCTCGACCCGGTGAAACCGGCGATGCTCGAGAAGTACCAGCAGGTGAGGGGCAAGGTCGGGAACTTCGGTCCGCTCCTCGACAAGCTCACCGACATCAAAGATCTATGGAACATCTCCCCGTTCGACTTCCCCAAGCTGTTGGACGATCCAGACCACCTCGCCGACAACCTCCGCGCCTACATCCACGGATTCTCGCCCGAGATCCGCGACATCATCGACAAGTTCGACCTTGCCGCACAGATCACCCGGCTCGACAAGGCCAACCTGCTCTACCTGGTCGTCTCCAAGTTCGCCGAGATCGACCTCCATCCCGACAAGGTCTCCAACATCGAGATGGGCTACCTCTACGAAGAGCTGATCCGACGATTCTCCGAACTGTCCAACGAGACCGCAGGTGAGCACTTCACTCCCCGCGAGGTGATCCGCCTCATGGTGAGTCTGCTCTTCATCGAAGACGACAAGCTCCTGTCCAAACCGGGCGTGGTCAAGACCATCTTCGACCCGGCCTGCGGTACGGGCGGGATGCTGTCGGTGGCCGAGGACTACCTTCGAACGCAAAACCCGCACGCCAACCTCAAGGTGTTCGGCCAGGAGCTCAATGCCGAGACCTACGCCGTGTGCCGGTCCGACATGATGCTGAAAGGCCAGGACGCGTCCAACATCGTTTACGGCAACTCGTTCTCCGAGGACGGCCACCAGGGCCGTCACTTCGACTATCTCCTCGCCAATCCTCCGTTCGGCGTCGAGTGGAAGAAGGTCCACAAGGAGATCAAGGACGAGCACCAAACCAAAGGCTTCGCCGGCCGCTTCGGTGCAGGACTCCCGCCGATCAACGATGGCAGCCTGTTGTTCATCCAGCACATGATCTCCAAGATGAAGCCCGCATCAGAAGGCGGGTCCCGGCTGGCGATAGTGTTCAACGGGTCGCCTCTGTTCACCGGCGCCGCCCAATCCGGCCCGTCAGAGATCCGGCGGTGGATTATCGAGAATGACTGGCTCGAGGCAGTGGTGGCTCTGCCGGACCAGCTCTTCTACAACACCGGGATCTCCACCTACTTCTGGATCCTCACCAACCGCAAGCCCCCGCAGCGGCGGGGCAAGGTCCAGCTCGTCGACGCGCGGGCGCTGTGGACCAAGATGAGCAAGAGCCTGGGCGAGAAGCGCAAGCAGCTCTCCGACGACCAGATCGCCGAGATCGTCCGCCTCTACGGCGAGTTCGAAGAGGGCGACCAGGTCAAGATTATCCCCAACGAGGCGTTCGGGTTCCTCCGCATCACCGTCGAGCGGGCGCTCGAAGGCGAGGCCGATTCAACGGGGCGCCCCAAACCCGACCCGAGTCTTCGGGACAACGAGAACGTGCCGTTACCCGACGGCAAGGTCGCCTTCGAGCCGGACCCGACCGAACGGCTCGGAACACCCGTGTATCGGGCGGCCATCGAGATGTACATGGAGGCCGAGGTGCTGCCCTATGTTCCCGACGCCTGGGTCGACCACTCGAAGACCAAGATCGGATACGAGATTCCTCTCACCCGGCAGTTCTACCGGTACGAAGCTCCAAGGCCACTTGAAGAGATCGACGCCGAGATCAAATCGTTGGAGGCGGAAATTCAGAACTTGCTCGCCGAGGTGACCGGGTGAAGGGTTGGGACGAGCGGCCACTTCGCGCGTATTCAGAGATCCGCTTGGGCCGGCAGCGCTCCCCCGAAAACAGCGAAGGTCCGCACATGATCCGTTACCTCAGGGCCGCCAACGTACAGGACGGCACTCTGGACCTAACCGACGTCAAGGTAATGAACTTCACTCCAGAGGAGCAGGCTGTCTTCTCGCTGCGGTCAGGTGACGTGCTTGTGACTGAGGGGTCAGGCAGTCTCAGCTCCGTTGGCGCATCGGCCGTCTGGCGTGAGGAGCTGTCTGGAGTCGTGTGCTTCCAAAACACCCTCATTCGTCTGCGGCCCCGGTCAGATCGTACAGACGGACGCTTCCTCGGTTGGTGGGCTCGTCACGCGTTTGCTGATGGGCTGTTCGCGGCCATCGCGACAGGAGCGAATATCCATCATGTCTCTGCTGAGCGGGTTCGGGACCTCCGGATGAGATTCCCACAACTTGACATCCAGCGGGCGATTGCCGACTTCCTCGACGTCGAGACGGCCCGGATCGACGCGCTCGTCGCCAAGAAGCGCAGAATGTCGGAGCTGGCGTTTGAGCAGCTCGGGGCGCGCATCGAGCAGTTGCTGACCGATTCTGACGTTGAATTTGCTCTCCTGCGGCGCTTGTTGACCAGGCCTCCGCAATATGGTGCAAGCGAGACTGGCGCACCTATAGGCGATGGGTGGCCGAGGTACATCCGTATCACGGACCTGAACCTTGATGGCACGTTGCGTTCGGGGGATGTTCGGTTTCTCGCACCAGAGATTGCGGAGTCATACCTGCTCGATGACGGTGACATCCTTGTGGCTCGGAGTGGGGCCACTGTCGGGAAGGCCTTCATGTACAAGAACACGATGGGCCCGTCTGCTTTTGCTGGCTATTTGATCAGGCTGGTGTTTGATCCTGAAACACTCCTTCCCGGCTTGGTTGAGCACTGGACCCAGACCAATCACTATTGGTCCCAAATAGGTGGATCGTTGGTGCAGGCAACCATCCAGAACGTGAGCGCCGAGAAGTACAAGGATTTGCTGGTGCCGGTGCCAGACCGAGAGCGCCAGGCTGACATCCTTGAACTGCTTGATCGTCATCGAGGACGAGTACACGATGTAACCGAAGCACTCAAGCGCCAAATCGGCCTCCTCAGCGAGCATCGTCAGGCCCTTATCACCGCCGCAGTGACCGGCGGACTCGACGTTGCCGAAAGCCTCGCTGAGGAGGCGTCGTGACCAGGACCGTCCATCAGTTGAAGGTGACCTTGCGTCAGGTGAAGCCGCCGGTGTGGCGGCGGATCCTGGTGGAGTCGACTTTGACCTTTGGGGAGTTGGCCCCGGTGTTGGAGGCTGCGATCGGATGGATGGGCGGACACCTCCACGTTTTCGATGTCGGTGGCAGTCGGTACGGGACGCCGGACCCGGATTGGGGGATCGCCGATCTCGACGAGAACCTGTTCCGTCTCGACGACGTGCTCCCCAAGGCGGGGATGAAGCTGCGGTGGGACTACGACTTCGGCGACGGCTGGGAGCACGATGTGCTGGTGGAGGCGATCAGCATTCCCGCGCGTGGCGTCGAATACCCGCTGTGCCTCGCCGGGCGGCGAGCATGCCCGCCCGAGGACTGCGGCGGTCCGCCGGACTATGCCGATCTGCTGGATGCCCTGGCGAACCCCGACCGTGCCGAGCACGAGCACCTCCGCGAGTGGGCTGCGCTGGACTTCGATCCTGCTTCTTTCGACGTCGATGAGGCGACCGAGGGCATGCGTTCGCCCCGGCCCCTCGAGGGTTGGGTGTAGTCCATCGCAGGCGGCTTCAACTCGGACGCGAACGCGGTTGGTAGGGGGACGTTTCCGCGGTTTGGGGTTAGTACCACTTGTTGGTTGCGACCGCACCTTCGGCGAAACTGCCGTTAGGAGTGGTGCGAAACTGCCGCTAGAGTATTTGCGAAACTGCCCCTAGACTGAGGCTCGGATTGATCACCCTGTCGCGCGTCGTGCCCCGTCTGGCCGATGGCCACATTCGAATGCTCGTGTCCGAGGAGCCCGCCGTCTTGATCGAAGGGCCGCGCGGTTCGGGAAAGTCGACGGTGCTCCGTGCCATTGCTGCCGAGCACGGCGTGCCGGTGGTGGATCTGGACGATCTCCCGACTCGCACAGCCATCCTAGAGGGCTCCGAGGCGCCGCTTCGCTCGCCGGGGTTGGTGGTGATCGACGAGTTCCAGCACGCACCGGGTGTCCTATCGATCGTGAAGCGGGTTGTCGACCGAGAGGGTGGGCAGGCGAAGTTTCTCTTGGCCGGTTCTGTGAGTGGACGGCTACTTCCGGTGGGCACCGAGACATTGACGGGTCGGGTTCACCGAGTCACTCTGTTGCCACTTGCCGCCGGCGAGGTACTCGGGGCGCCCCGTCAGTGGCTTGCCGAGGTTCTCGCCGCGGGGGAACCGCCGAGTCTGAGGTCGGGCGTCGGTCGCGACGGAGTATTCGAACTGGTGGCTGCGGGCGGGTACCCCGGCGCGCTGACAAGGCCAACGCTCAAACTGCGAGACCGCTGGTTCGCCAGCTATCTGTCGACGGTCGCAGACCGGGATCTCCCCAACCTCGTCGACATCCGCAACCCGGGTGCCATCAGCCGGCTATACCGGCTCGCCGCAGAACGGACCGCATCGGTCGTGACGATGACCGAGCTGGCGCAACGCCTTGACATCAAACCGCAGACGACACGCTCCTACCTCGACCTGCTCGATCGGTGCTACCTGGTTCACGAACTCCCATCTTGGACAGTGGGGTTGTCTGCCCGGGTGGGCCGTAAACCGAAACTCCACGTCACGGACACCGGGCTCGCGGCGGCGGTTTTGGGGCTCGATGCGGCTCGCCTCAGTCGAATGCCGGTGGGAGGGTCGTTGCTCGAGTCGTTCGTGGTGACAGAACTGATCAAACAAGCGGCGATGATCGACCAGCCGCTCGCTCTCTCACACTTCCGCGATCGAACCGGGACCGAGGTCGACCTGGTCGTGGAACAATCCGACGGGTCGGTGATCGCCGTCGAGGTCAAGTCGGCGGCGACAGTGGACCGATCCGACGGAAAAGGGCTGAGGTTCCTTCGTGACAAGCTCGGCGATCGGCTGATCGCCGGTGTGGTGTTCCACACCGGCCCACTCACTGTTGAACTCGATGACCGGATCTGGGCTACTCCCGTCTCGGCGTTGTGGGGTGGCGCCGGATTGGCCTCCGGCCAGAATGAACCTTCATGATTGCCGGTCGCCTTAGCTTCCTATTCCAGAATCGTGCCGATCGCTGGAATAGTGGTCTGGAGCGGTTGCCGTTATTCCAGTCCACTGGACCGAGCGGTGAGGTGATGTCGTGAAACCGGACGAGGCGGCTTTCGAAACCCACATCGCCGAGTGGCTCGCCGACCACGGCGGCTACACCGGCTGGAAACTCGGCTCCCAGTCCACCGACTTCGACGCCAGCCGCGGGCTCGACACCGCCGAGTTGTTCGCCTTCATCGATGACACCCAGCCCGACGAGTGGGCCAAGGTGCTGAAGACCCACACTGGTAGCCCGGCCGCCGCCCAGGCCGGGTTCCTCGACCGGCTCACCAAGGAGCTCGACGCCCGCGGCACGGTGGACGTGCTCCGCCATGGACTGGTGTACGCCGGTCATGAGAAGGCCGAGTTCGCCCTTGCCTTCTTTCGTCCTGCTTCCGGGCTCAATCCGCTGCTCGCCACGCGGTACGGAGCCAACCGGCTGACCGTCACCCGCCAACTGCCCTACGAGCTCGGTTCCAACAGGACGGTCGACCTCGGCTTGTTCGTCAACGGGATCCCGGTGGCCACCGCCGAAATGAAGAACCATCTCACCGGCCAGACCGTCGACAACGCCAAGGCCCAGTACCGAACCGACCGGGATCCGAAGAACCTGACCCTGAGGCGTGCGCTCGTGCATTTCGCGGTCGACACCGAGCAGGTGTTCATGACTACCCGCCTCGACGGGGAACGGACCGTCTTCCTTCCCTTCAACCGGGGTGACGGTTTGGCAGCCGGGAACCCGCCCAACCCATCGGGGCACCGGAGCGCCTACCTGTGGGAGTCGGTGTGGCAAAAGGACGCCTGGCTCGACATCCTCGCCCGGTTCATTCACGTCGAACCCGCCCCCAAGGGGTCGAAGGCGCCGGCGACGATGATCTTCCCCCGTTTCCACCAGTGGGACGCGGTACGGCAATTGGAGGAGGCGGCACGGTCCGAGGGTGCAGGCCACTCCTACCTGGTGCAGCATTCGGCCGGATCAGGTAAGTCGAACACCATTGCCTGGCTCGCCCACCGGCTGTCGAGCCTGCACGCTGGGGACCTCAAGGTGTTCGACAAGGTGGTGGTGATCACCGACCGGGTGGTGCTGGACCGTCAGCTTCAGGACACCATCTACCAGTTCGAACATGCCCACGGGGTGGTGCAGAAGATCGAAATCGACTCCATGCAGCTCGCAGACGCGCTCGCCGGGGAGCAGGCTCGGATCGTCATCACCACCCTCCAGAAGTTCCCGTTCGTACTCGACAAGGTTGGCGCCCTCCCGTCGCGGCGGTACGCCGTGATCATCGACGAGGCCCATTCCAGCCAGACCGGCGAAGCGGCCAAAGACTTGAAGAAGGTGCTCGGCGCCGCCGACTCCGACCCCGAGACCGAGCTGGCGCAGGCGGAGGCTGCTGAGGCGTCATTGACGGTCGAGGTGGGGGACCCGGCGGAGGAGGCATTGCTGGCCGAGGTCGCCGCTCGGGGCCAGCAACCCAACCTGAGCTTCTTCGCGTTCACCGCCACCCCTAAAGGTCGCACCCTGGAGATGTTCGGCAGGGTGAACCCCGAGACCGGCAAGCACGAGCCGTCCCACCTGTACTCGATGCGCCAGGCGATCGACGAAGGGTTCATCTGGGACGTGCTCGCCAACTACACCACCTACAAGACGTATTGGCGGATCGAAAAGGCAGTGGAGGACGACCCCGAGTATGAGACGTCGAAGGCGAAGGCGGCGATCGCCCGGTTCTTTGCTTTCCACGAGCACAACCTGGCCCAGAAGTCCGAGGTGATCGTCGAGCACTACCGCCAACACGTCCGATCCCGGATCCGAGGCAAGGCCAAGGCGATGGTCGTCACCTCGTCCCGGCTTCACGCAGTCCGCTACTGGCAGGCGCTGAAGAAGTACTGCAACGACAACGGCTACGGCGACATCGGCGTGCTGGTCGCCTTCTCCGACTCGCTGACAGTCGACGGGGAGAAGGTGACCGAATCCAACCTCAACGGCTTTCCCGAGACCCAGACCACCCGCCGCTTCGACTTGGACGACAACCACATCCTGGTGGTGGCCGAGAAGTACCAGACCGAGTTCGACCAGCCCAAGCTCTACGCCATGTACGTCGACAAGGTCCTCACCGGCCTGGCTGCCGTCCAGACGCTATCGCGGCTCAACCGGACCCACCCGGACAAGACCGGGACCTTCATCCTCGACTTCAGCAACGAGGCCGAGGACATCCGTACCTCGTTCGCCCCCTGGTACGTGCAGACGGTGGCGCCTCCCACCGACCCCCACCTGCTTTACGACACTCACAATCAACTGCAGGGCTACGGCATCCTCCAGCCCGAGGAGGTGGAGACGGTGGTGCGGCTCCTGCTCAGTGACGCCTCTGCTAACCACGCCCGCATCCACGGCGCACTGTCACCTGCTGTCGATCGCTTCCGACATGATCTCGCCGCCGACGAGCAGGACGCCTTCCGGGATGCGCTGAACCGATTCGTCCGCATCTACTCGTTCCTGTCGCAGATCGTGGGGTTCGGCGACACCAAGCTGGAGCGCGATTATCTCTTCGCCCGGGCACTCGCCCCGTTCATCCGCGCCGACGCCGAGCCTGGAGTGGATCTGGGCAGCCAGGTCGAACTTACCCATCTGGCGTTGGAGAAGACCTCCGAGGGTTCGGCGTCACTCGACCCCGACGTTGAGGGCGAGGTGGTGACCATTTTCAGTGGCGCCGGGAAGATCTACCAACCCGACGAGGCGCCGCTTTCGGAGATCATCGCCCAAATGAACGCGAGATACGGGACCAGCTTCACCGACGCCCAGGCCGTGCACACCAGCATGATCGTTGGGGCCCTGGTAGCCGACGAGGACATGCAACAGGTGGCGTGGGCCAACGACGAGAAGGCCTTTGGAGAGGTATATCCGGTGTTCTTCGAGGGTGCGATGCTCGACCTGCAGAAGAGCAACGAGGACTTCACCTACAAGCTCCTCGACGACCCCGAGCTGTTCGGCAAGCTGATCGCCGCCACCCTCCCCGGCGCCTACGCCGCGGCCAAGGTTGCCAGCCAGGAGTGGATTCCGATCGGTGATCTGCTTGCGGCCGGCGAGACCGCGTCGATCGAGTACAAGACGAGCCTCCGCACCCACGCCGACAGCGGCGACGTCTTCAAGCCGCTCGAGACCGCAACACTGAAGACGATCGCCGCGTTCCTCAACTCACGAGCGGGAGGAACCCTTGTGATCGGAGTGGCCGACGACGGCACCGTTGTGGGTCTCGACTCCGACTACGCCAGCCTCGCCAAGGAAGGCAAGGGCGACGCCGACCGGTTCCAACTCCACCTCACCCAGATCGTCCAGGCGTCGATGGGCGACGCCGCCGCGGCCAACATTTCTACCCAGATCCATACCATCGACGGCAAGGACCTGTCACGGGTCCACGTCAAGCCGGCGGCGTACCCGGTCGACGCCGAGGTGACCCTTGTCAAGGACGACCAACACTGGAAAAAGACCGCCTTCTACGTACGTCTCAACAACAAGACCCACGAATTCACTGACGACGGTGAGAAGCAGAAGTACATCGCCCAACGCTGGGGGACGGGGTGATGGTGATGGTCGTGCGGGATCGAGGCGAGGCATCGGCATGACAACCCTGTCCGTCCACGACGCGAACTACCGACCCTTCGACGGTTTCCAGGTTTGGACAGGCACTCGGATCGCCAAGGACGTCTGGGACCGGTACTACTACCGACTCCAGACGACTCGTGAGTCGGTCCAGACTGCCACCGACCCCCAGTTTGAGCTCAATCGGTCACTTCTGGCTGCGGCCGTTAACACGGGAGCCATCGAGGGCCTCCACAACGCGGACCGTGGGCTGACGCTGACCGCCATCGAGCACGCGATCGACTGGGGCCAGTACGTTCGACGGGCCGAGGGGGAGGAGGCCGAGGCACACGTGCGTGCCGGTCTGGAAGCGTTCGACCTAGCCCTAGACGTCGCAACGAAGAAGCAGGAGATCTCGGAGGCATTGATCCGGCACCTCCACGAAGTTGCATGTGCTGCTCAAGAGACAGTCACAGTGACGACCTCGGTGGGGGTTCAGGAGCAGACGCTCCTCAAAGGACAGTACAAGACACTGCCGAACCATGTGCTTCAGGCGGATGGGTCAATACACGCCTACTGCCCCGTCGATTCTGTTCCTGTGCAAATGGCTCGGCTGGTCAATGAGTTGAGATCGCCTGTGTTTCTCGACGGTCATCCTGTGCTCCAGGCCGCCTTCGCTCATCACGCCTTGACGAACATTCATCCCTTTCAAGATGGCAACGGCCGGGTAGCCCGTGTGCTGTCCAGTGTGTATCTCCTGCGAACCGCGTCCATCCCGTTGGTCATCTATCCAGATCAGACCGTCGGCTACTTCGGTTCGCTGGAAGAGGCCGATAGGGGCGAGCACCGGCCCTTCGTGGATTTCATCTTCGATCGGGCAGTAGACATGCTCGCCTTCACGGCGGACATGATCTCTGGCGACGGGCCTCTAGAAGCGGTTCTGCCGATGACACGGGTGCCTCCGAGCGCGGTAGAAGCGGGCACTCGCTTGTCTGACCTCATCGACCGAGAGCTCCGGCAGCAAGTCGCGGACGTAGTCGTGTCTGATGGAGTGGAGATCGGCGTAGAGACCATGGGATTCTCACATGGTGCGCGCGACCAGATCGGAAGGCGCACGATTCTGCACACCCATCCGATGGTGCGGGTCTCGGTACGGCAGTACGGACTTGACATCAATCGGTGGTTTCCTGTCTTTGCGAGCCTTGACGCGAGCGCCCACTTCCCGGTGGCAATAGAGGTTGATGCTCGCGATGACATGCTGGAGTTTCGGCTTGATGAGCTACATCCGGAGGTCACGACGGCAGCGATGCTCAAGCTAGGGGCATTCCTTCGTCGGGTGCTCGCCGATCTTCTTAACCAACTTGAGGCCGAGCTCGACAAGAGATAGGGAACCGCCCTGCGGGAGGCGCCGCAGCAGCTCTGCTTTGGTGGCCTAGGGGAGTCAGCCCCAGTTGATCGACGAACGCCCTCCCCCGAACTGATCCCATTGCCTCTCATTCGGAAACCCTTCAGGTGGTTCAGGTCCGTCGTAGAGCCATTCATCCGGAGGCGGTCCGTCTGCGCCGATCGCGAACCACCAGCCCGTGACCACCTGTCGGGTCGCATACCAACGCTGACCGTCCCTTGATACATGCGTCTCCACTCCGTGGTCTTCGGGTAGGCCATCGCGAACGAAGTGGGACTCGACGATCGGGAGCAAGTCTGCTCGGTACCGTTGACCTCTGTTCTGGTAGTGACCCATGTGGCATGTGGCGAGGAATCGCAACGCGTCGCGCGTCTCCCTGAACTCTCGTTGGTCGAGCTGGCGTCCCGACTCATCTGTGCCTACGACCCCGATGTTGTCGATCAGCCGCTGCTTGGCTGCAGCCTCGTCAGCGATCCGTTGGCGGAGCCCATCCTCGAGGGCGCCGAGCTCTCTCCATGAATTCCGGAACGTGTTGGTCCGGGCGATGCGCTGGATGCCAGGCCCGGTAAGGAGACGCAGTTTGCCGAGTCTTCCGTTTGCACGCGCCACCA
>Ga0299906_10002157_pt1 | contig 16481 bp, 17 predicted proteins | sample RVTome_14_FD_200259 | JGI IMG/M metagenome (GOLD analysis project Ga0299906, IMG submission 200259) | Soil microbial communities from uranium-contaminated site in the Upper Colorado River Basin, Wyoming, United States - RVT145D125 (version 2) ...
CAGCGGCGGGCTGGCGCCGCCGCCCGTCCCCACCCTGGGCAGCGGCTGGGGCGACCGGATCTCCATCCGTCACACCCCGGGACAGCTCGAGGTCGAGCGGGTGCTGTTCCTTCCGCGGGAGATCCAGCCGACTGTCCGCTACCGCTTCGCGCTGGACGGCAGCGAGACCGTGAACGCGGTGAGCACGGGGCGCCCGGGCCCGGCCCCGGTCTCCACCGCAGCGTGGGACGGGGACCGGTTGGTGATCACCACGCGCCATCCCTACCCGGAGACCGAAGGCGGAGCCTGGCTCTCCTGCGAGGTCACCCAGACGCTCTGGCTGGAACCCGCTGACGGCCCGCCCTGGGAGCCGTCGCTGGTCGTGGAGACGCGGCGCGGAGCCGCTTTCGGTGGGTCTCCCTCGGTGACGCGGACCGTCTACGCCGGCGGGTACCGGTAGGGCGCCCCGCCTCAGCGCAGACAGGTCCCGCTTCCCCCCTGACGCGCCCAGCCGTATCGAGCGCAGGGGACGCTCCCACTATCTTCCTCGGCTCGATGGGTCGAGAAGGCCGTGGCGCGGGGATGCGAGCCGCGCATCAGGGGGAGACGGCGCTCCACTGCGAGGTGTCTCCGCTCTCGAAACCGTCCGAGAAGATCGCTCCGTCGTCGGCAACGGAGTTGATCCGGAACACGTTGTCACTTCCGCCGCCGGCGACGAAGGCGCTCGTCCCGGCAGCGGCAACCTGACCGGGTCCATCCAGAATGGCCACGCCATCGCCCGTCGCATCGATGATGGTCGTGATGGTGCAGGGTGTGCCGCCGGTGCTGCACGAAGTGGGGGTGTCCAGGCGCAGAGCGTCGTCGCCGTTGCCGCCCGCGACGAAGACGTTGTCCCCCGCGTCGACGACCATGCCGGAGGACTGTTGCGGAAGCAATCGCTCCGCGACCTCGGTTACCGTACACGGTGTGCCGACGGTGCTGCACGTGCCAGGAGTATCGATCCTGAAGATCCTGGGCGGCTCGGCGGCCCCGAACCCGATGGCGCTCGCGTAGACGTTGCCGCTGCTGTCCGCCACGATGCCCCGCCCGAAGCCGAACACGTTGCCGAGGCCGTCGCCGGTGGAGTCGAGTATCTCGGTGATGGTGCACGGGGTGCCGCTCGCGCTGCACGTCGTCGGGGTGGCGATCTTGAACACGTTGTCGGAGTTCTGGTGGGTCACGAACACGTTCCCAGAAGCGTCGACCGCCACGCCTGACGGTTGATCGCTGGCGTTTCCCGAGCCGTCGCCTGTGGAGTCGAGTATCTCGGTGATGGTGCAGGGCGTGCCGCTGGTGCTGCACGTCGTCGAAGCGGCGATCCGGAAGACGTTGTCCGAGGAGGCGCCGCCGACGTACAGGTTGCCGGAGCTGTCGATCGCGATGCTGAAAGGCACCTCGAGAGCGCTCGTACCGTCACCTGTGGTATCGATGATCTCGGCGATGTCACAGGGTGTCCCGCCGGTGCTGCAGGTCGTCGGATTCAGGATCCGGAACACGTTGTCGCTGAACTGTCCGACCACGTAGACGTTTCCCGACGCGTCGGTGACGACCGCAGCCGCCCTGTCCAGGTAGTTCCCGGTCCCGGCGTTGATGTCGCCGGTCCCGTCGCCGGTGTCGTCGATGATCTCGGTGATGGAACAGGGCGTGCCGCCGGTGCTGCAAGTCGTCGAGGCGGCAATGCGGAATCCGTTGTTCGTGTTGATGCCGACGACGAACACGTTGCCCGCTGCGTCAGCGGTGATGTTCGGAAAGTCCAGGGGATTGGTGCCGTCCCCGCTGGAGTTGATGATCTCAGCGATCTGCGCCGTCGCAACGGTGGGTAGCGCCGAGGCGAGAATCATCAAGACAGCCAGTCTCACCATTGTCATCGTCAGCCTCGAGCCCCCCCGGTGGCGCGACCATTGCGAGCCCACCCAGAGTATGGGCCTGGAGTCCTCGACGCAAGGCGATGCCCGGATGGCTCGGCGGACGCCCCTCAGCGGAGGCGGTCCGACAGCTCGGCGCTCCCCTCTCCCCGGGACGCCGAGGTCTCGGTCCAGGCCTCCTTCTCCACGCCCCGAATCTCCATGCACAGGTGCCGGGCCCGGAGTCGCACCGCCAGGGCCCGGGGCCGGAGCCTGCGGTTCAGCAGCTCCGCGATCTGGTCGGTGAGCCGCTCCTGGACCTGGGGCCGGCGCGAGAGGTAGTCCACGACCCGAGCCGGCTTCGACAGGCCCACGAGATGGCTTCCCGGAACGTAGGCGATCCGCGCCTCCCCGAAGAAGGGCAGAAAGTGATGGGAGCAGATGGAGTGGAAGCGGATCCCCGAGAGCACGACGGGTTCCCGGTAGCCTTCGGCGTTCGGGAAGGTGGTGATCTCGGGCTCCGGGGCTTCGAGTCCCCCGAGCAGCGCCCCCAGGGCGCGCGCGACCCGGCGCGGCGTGTCGCTGAGGTGCGGATCCCGGAGGTCGAGGCCGTGGGCCTCCAGGATCGCGGCGAAGAGATCGCTGACGATCTCCTCCCGCGCGTCCGGTGGATCGGCGGCCGGTCCCGGCGCGAGGGGCAGGGTCTCGACGAGAGCCACGGCTACTCCAGCCGGATCGAGCGGACCGTGACGGTCTCGCCGGCCCGCGTTCCGACCACGGTGGCCCGGAGCCGCTTCTCTTTCTCCGTCGCCTCGAGGACGGCCTGGGTCTGCTCGTTGCCGGCCGCGTCGAAGCGCAGGAACTCCCCCTCCGGGGTGATCAAACCGTAGCCTCCCTTCACGCACTGCAGCGCGCAGGAGGTGGTGTGCTCGTCGGGGGCGTCCTTGACGTCCTCGTAGCAGAGGCTGTCGACGACGGCCACCCCCATCCATGTCTCTTCCGCCGCCGCGGCGCTCAGCGCCGCGCTCAGGGCCAGGATCACTGCGTTCATCTCGCTCCTCCTCGCCGGGCATGCTCCCGGCCTCTCCTGATTAGAGCGGCGGGCGGGCCGGAGGTGACGGTCCGGACGCATTCCCCCGTCACCTTTCCGGGCCTGGCCACTCTGTAGGAGCGGTAGGGGAGATCCCTCGGCAAGGCGGGGCGAGGGGAAAGGAGCGGGGTCATGGCGGGAGCGCGGACGTCCGGGAGCAACGGGAGGTGGGGCCGGCGCGCGGCGCTGCTGCTGGCGACGCTGGTGGGGGTGGCGTCGTCGGGCGGACCGGGGCTGGCGCTCGAGGGCCGGGGGCGCGGCCATCACCGCGACAGCCTGGAGCGAGCGGCCGGACGCCTCGACCGCGACCTGGCCCGGGACGCGCTCCGGACGCTCTCCCGCGGCCAGGCGATCTTCCGGTACGACAGCTTCGGGAACGAGGATTTCTGGGGAGGCGCGCTACGGCTGCACGAGGCCGTGGCCACGGTGGATCCCGTCACCGCCCTGGCCGTCGGTCTGAAGGTCGACGTCGAGGCCTTGCCCCGGTCGCTGGTGAAGGCCCTCAAACGGGGCGAGGTGGACCTGACCGATCCCCAGGTGACCGTGGCGCTGCTGAAGCTCGACGCCGTGGTCGGGGTCAAGGGGGTCTTCGACGCGGGCGGCCAGTTCGAGTCGATGGGGATCCAGTGCGCCCTCTGCCATTCCACGGTGGACGACTCCTTCGCGCCGGGGATCGGCCGCCGGCTGGACGGCTGGGCGAACCGGGATCTGAACGTGGGCGCGATCGTGGCGCTCGCCCCCGACCTGTCGCCCTTCGCCGACCTGCTGGGGGTCTCCGAGGCCACAGTGCGCCAGGTGCTGAACAGCTGGGGGCCGGGGAAGTTCGACGCGTCGCTCTCCTTCGACGGCAAGGCGTTCCGGGACGACGGGCAGCCCGGAGCCGTCCTGATCCCTCCCGCCTTCGGCCTGGCCGGGGTCAACCTCCATACCTGGACCGGCTGGGGCTCGGTGAGCCACTGGAATGCCCTGGTCGCGGTGCTGGAGATGCACGGCAAGGGGACCTTCGTGGACGCCCGCCTGAATGACGCCGCCCGCTTCCCGATCGCGGCCGCCGCGGGATTCGCCGACGTGCGGACCGACGACGACCGGGTCACCGGCAAGCTCGGCGCGCTCCACCTCTACCAGCTCGCCCTGGAGGCCCCCCCGCCGCCGCGCGGGAGCTACGACCGCCACGCCGCCAAGGCGGGGGAGGAGCTGTTCTCCGGAAAGGCGGGCTGCGGGACCTGCCACGTGCCGCCCCTCTACACGGAGCCGGGCCACAACCTGCACTCCCCGGAGGAGATCGGGATCGACGCGTTCCAGGCGGAGCGCTCGCCGGCCCGGGGCTACCGCACGTCCCCTCTGAAGGGTCTGTGGACCCACGCCAAGGGCGGCTTCTACCACGACGGCCGGTTTGAGACACTGGCGGACGTGGTGGACCACTACGACGCGTTCCAGGCCCTCGGGCTGACTCCGGCGGAGAAGAGGCAGCTCGTCGAGTTCCTGAAGTCGATCTGAGCCGGCCAGCATGGCGACCCAGGAGACACCCGGCGCCTTGATCCTCGAGGCGTTCCGCGACCTCTCGGACGAGGAGGTGGTGCGCCGGGTGCGGGCCGGGGAGACGGCGCTCTTCGAGGTGCTGATGCGCCGCTACAACCAGCGGGTGTTCCGGGTCGCACGCTCCATCCTGCGGGAGGACGCCGAGGCGGAGGACGTGATGCAGCAGGCGTACGTCAACGCCTACCAGTGTCTCGACCAGTTCGAGGGGCGGGCCCGTTTCTCGACCTGGCTGACCCGGATCGCGGTCCACGAGGCGTCGGCGCGGGCGAAGCGGCGGCGGCGGCTGTCGGGCCTCGGGGACGCGGAAGGGCTCGAAGCCGGTGAGGAGACCGCCGGCCCTGCCGGGCGCCTCGACCCAGAGCAGCAGACGCTGGTGGGAGAGGTCCGCCGCGCCCTCGAGGCGGCCATCGCGACGCTCCCCGAGGCGCACCGCTGCGTCTTCGTGCTCAGGGAGGTGGAGGGGCTCTCCACCCTGGAGACGGCGGAGTGCCTCGGGGTGAGCCCCGACGTGGTCAAGACGCGGATGTACCGGGCCCGGCAGCGGCTGAAGTCCGAGCTGCTGAGGCGAGCCGACCTCGCCGCGCCCCAGCTCTTCTCGTTCCACCTCTCCCGCTGCGACCGCGTCGTGGCGGCGGTCTTCCGGCGGCTGGACAGCGGGGCCCGGGTCCACTGAGAGCCGCGGGCCCTGCCGCCGAGAGTTGACAGCATTTCAGCCCTCTCCTTATACTCTGCCGCTGTGACGACCGAGTCCCCGACCCGATCCTGGCACGCTCGTCGGTGGCGTCACCGCCATTACGGCTAGCGGCGGGCCTCCGGGCCCGGCCGCTTGTCGACATCGGGTTCCCGGGGTAGCTGGCGAGAGGATCAAGAAGGCCTCTTCGGGATTCCCGGAGAGGCCTTTTGACGTCATGGCAGCAGATCCTCCCCGAGGCGTCGTCCCCTCCGCTGCGGCGGGCGGGCAGCGGCTCGCCCAGGTGCCGCGGGGCGTGCAGTGCTTCTTCGGCGACGAGGCCCGCCGCCGCCGCGCCCTGGAGAGCCAGGTGGTGTCCGTCTTCGAGGGCTGGGACTACGAGGAGATCATCCCGCCCCTCTACGACTACGCCGAGGTCTTCTCGGACCCCGACCTCCAGCCGCGGACGCTCTCCTTCATGGGCCGCGACGGGGGGGTGCTCGCGCTCCGCTCCGACTTCACGAGCCTGCTCGCCAAGATCGCCGCCGGCCGGCTGTCGGATCGGCCCGCTCCGATCCGCCTGTACTACTCCGGCGAGGTGCTCCGGGACGAGCCGCTCCGGACCGGCACCCAGAGCGAGCTGTACCAGATGGGGCTCGAGCACCTCGGGGGCGATCCGCGGGCCGCCGACGCCGAGGTGGTGGCCGTGGCCGCCGAGTGCCTGGAGCGGCTCGGCGTGGAGGGCTGGGTCGTCGCCGTCGGCCACGTGGGCGTGCTCGGGGGACTGGCCGCCGAGGCCGGCCTGGCTCAGGGCGCCCTCGAGCCGCTCCGGGAGCGCGTCGACGCGAAGGACGCGGCGGGCGTGCGGGCCCTGGCCGAGCAGGCCGGCGCCTCCCCGGAGTGCGTCGCGGCGCTGGGCGCACTGATCGAGCAGACCGGGCCGCCGGGCGTGCTCCCGCGGCTCGCGGCGGCCCTGGCGTTCTGCGGCCCGGCCCGGGACGCGCTCGCCGAGCTGACCGGGCTCGTCTCCTCCCTGGTCGAGGCCGGGCTCGGGGACCGGGTCGTGATCGACCTGGCCGAGGTGCGCGGCTTCGGCTACTACACCGGGGTCGTGCTCCGGGCCTACGCTCCCGGTGCGGGGGCCGACGTGGGCAGGGGGGGCCGCTACGATTCGCTGCTTTCCCGCTTCGGGCGCCCGATGCCGGCCGTGGGCTTCATGTTCGGTCTCGACCGTCTCGCGGCACTGCTCGACGGGCGGCGGCCGGCCGCGAGCGGCGCGCCTCCGGAAGCGGAGGTCGTGACTGCCGCGGCGCTGCCCGACGCGCTGCGGGAGGCCCGGGCGCGTCGAGCGAGAGGGGCGCGGGTGCGCCTGGAGGTCCCCGAGCCGTGACCCTCACCATCGCCCTGGCCAAGGGCAAGCTGCTCTCCGGGACCGAGGCGTTGTTCCGGAAAGCGGGGCTCCCGTTCCCGAACGGCGACGGGCGCCGGCTCGTGATCCCGGTGGACGCGGTCCGCTTCCTCCTCGTCAAGGACGTCGACGTGCCCACCTACGTGGAGCACGGCTCGGCGGACTGTGGCATCGTGGGCCGGGACGTGCTCCTGGAATCGGTCCCCGACGTCTACGAGCCCCTGGACCTGCGCTTCGGCCACTGCACCCTGGCCCTGGCCCGGCTCGCCGGCAGCGACTTCGACCCGCGCCGGGCTTCCACCCTCAGCGTGGCCACGAAGTACCCCCGGTTGAGCACCGCCTGGTTCCTCGAGCGGGGGATCTCCCCGGAGATCGTCCCCCTGGGCGGCTCGGTGGAGATCGCCCCCGCCCTGGGCCTGGCCGACTGCATCGTGGACGTGGTGGAGACGGGGCGCACGCTGCGGGAGAACGGGCTGGAGGTCGTCGACGAGGTCGCGGTCTCGACCGCCCGCCTGATCGTGAACCGCGCCAGCTACCACGCCCGGCGCGAGGCGGTGGCGGAGCTGATGGCGACGCTGCAGAGAGCGATCCCGTGAGGACGCTGCGCTTCGGCACGGCCGCGTGGCGGCGCTACCTCGAACGGCGCAGGGGAGACTCGGGCGCGCGCCCCGGGCGCGAGCGGGCCGTCAGCCGCATCCTCGCCGCGGTCCGGCGCGACGGCGACGCGGCATTGGTGCGCCTCACGCGCCGCTTCGACGGCGTGCGTCTGGAGCCGCGACGGCTCTGGGCCGCCACGACCGAGGTGCGAGCCCTCGCCCGGCGCGCCGATCCCGAGCTGGTCGCTGCGCTACGCGCCATGGCCCGCCGCATCGAGTCCTTCCACCGGCGCCAGCTCCTGCGGGGCTTCTCGATGCGGCTCCCCGACGGCTCGCGGCTGGAGGAGCGGGTAGCCCCGATCGGCGCCGTGGGGCTGTACGTCCCCGGCGGGGCCGGCGCCTACCCCTCCTCGGTGCTGATGAACGCGATACCCGCCCAGGTGGCGGGCGTGCCGCGAATCGTGGTGGCGACGCCCCCCCGCTCCCTGGAGACGAACCCCGCGGTGGCGGCGGCGCTGACACTGATCGGCCTCGAGAGGAGCGTGCTCCGGGTGGGAGGCGCCCAGGGGATCGCCGCTCTCGCTTTCGGAACCCGCAGCGTGGAGCCCGTGGCGAAGATCGTCGGTCCCGGGAACGCGTTCGTGGCCGCCGCGAAGCGCCAGGTACGGGGCCGGGTGGAGATCGACCAGGACGCGGGACCGAGCGAGGTCGTGATCCTGGCCGACGCGAGCGCCGATCCCCGCTGGGTCGCGGCCGACCTGCTCGCCCAGGCGGAGCACGGCAGCGGCGACGAGGCGGTGGTGCTCGTGACCGACTCGGAGTCCCTGGCGTCGGAGGTTCCGCGGCTCGTCGCGGGGGGCGTGAGCGGGGTGGCGAACGCGGCGGCGGCCCGGCGCGCGCTGCGCCGGAACGGCGCCGTGGTGCGCGTCAGGGACATCGCAGCCGGCGTGGCCGCGGTCAACGCCCTGGCTCCGGAGCACGCCCAGGTGATGACGCGGAGCGCGTCCCGCGTGGCCCGGGGGATCGTGGCGGGGGGCGTGTTCGTCGGCTCGCAGGCGCCCGTGGCCGTGGGGGACTACGGCGTCGGGCCGAACCACGTGCTGCCCACCGGCGGCGCGGCCCGCTTCTCGTCGCCGCTGTCGGTGCGGGACTTCCAGCGCAGCCAGGGCGTCGTCACGCTCACCCGTTCCGGCCTGCGCCGGCTGGCCCCCGGAGTCATGGCCGTGGCCCGGGCGGAGGGCTTCATTGGCCACGCTCGGAGCGTCGCGCTGCGGCTGCCCGGGAAGGCGGCGCGGGGAAGACGATGAGCGACCCGCTGCGTTTCGTGAAGCCGGCGGTGCGCCGGGTGGCCGCCTACACCCTCGCGCCGCGGCCCTCCCGGGTGAAGCTCGACCAGAACGAGAACCCCTACGAGCTTCCGGACACCGTGAAGCGCCACGTCCTGGAGCGGGCCATGGCGCGTCCCTGGGCGCGCTATCCCGACTTCAACCCCGAGCCGTTCTGCGCCCGGCTGGCCGCCCACGCCGGCTGGCGCGCGGACGGGGTGCTGGCGGGGAACGGCTCCAACGAGCTGATCGAGGCGCTGCTCATGGTCACCGTGTCCGAGGGGACGCCGGTGGTGATCCCGGAGCCCACGTTCACCCTCTACTCCCTGCTCACGGGGATCCTGGGCGGCCGCGCGGTCCCGGTGCCCCTGGACGACAGGTTGCGCTACGACGCCCCCGCGTTGTCCGCGGCGCAGCGCGATAGCGGGGCGACGCTCACGATCGTCTGCTCGCCGAACAACCCCACGGGCTGCTCGCTCTCCCGGGATGCGATCGAGGAGCTGTGCGCGGGGAGCGGCCTGGTCGTCGTGGACGAGGCCTACGGCGAGTTCGCAACGTGGAGCGCGGTGGAGCTGCTGGAGCGCCACCCCAACCTGATCGTGCTGCGGACCTTCTCCAAGGCGGTCGCCCTGGCGGGGCTGCGGGTCGGCTATCTGCTCGCGGCCCCGGAGCTGGTCCGGGAGATCAACAAGGCCCGGCTCCCTTACAACCTCAACTTCTTCTCCCAGATCGCCGCCGAGACCGCCCTCGACGACTGGGGCTCGGTGAGCGGCGCCATCGCCCGCATCCTGCGCGAGCGCGAGGCCCTCGCCGCGGCGCTGGCCCGGGTTCCGGGAGTTCGCTGCTACCCCTCCGACGGGAACTTCCTTCTCGTCGAGCTGCGGGACGCGAAGCCGCGCCCGGTCTTCGAGGCTCTCGCCGCCGAGGGGATCCTGGTCCGGGACGTGTCCCGCTACCCGCGGCTCGAGCGCTGTCTCCGGATCAGCGTGGGATCCCCGGAAGAGAGCCTGGCCCTGCTCGACGCGCTCCCCGGAGCCCTGGAGCGGGGCCGGGAGCAGCTGGAGGCGCAATGAAGAGACGCGAGGCGACCGTGGAACGCAGGACCCGCGAGACCGAGATCCGCGCCCGCCTGCACCTGGACGGCCGGGGCGAAGCGAAGATCGCCACGGGGGTCGGCTTCCTCGACCACATGCTCGAAGCGCTCACGAAGCATGCGCTGTTCGATCTCGAGCTGACCTGCAAGGGCGACCTGCACATCGACGCCCACCACAGCGTCGAGGACGTGGGGATCGTCGTGGGCGAGGCCCTGCTCGAGGCCCTCGGCGACAAGCGGGGGATCGCCCGCTTCGGGTCCGCCTACGCGCCGCTCGACGAGGCTATGACCCGGGCGGTGGTGGACCTCTCGGGGCGCGCCTGGCTGCACTTCGGCGTGGAATTCCCCACCGAGCGGGTCGGGGAGATGCCCACGGAGCTGTTCGAGGACTTCTTCTGGGCCCTGGCCGACCGCGGACGCTTCAACCTCCACCTCGACGCGCTGCGCGGGCGCAACGCGCACCACATCGCCGAGACGCTGTTCAAGGCCACGGCCCGGGCGCTGTCGGCGGCGGTGGCGCTGGACCCCCGCATCGAGGGGGTCCCGAGCACGAAAGGAAGTCTCTGAAGCGTGAAGGTCGCGATCGTCGACTTCGGCATCGGCAACCTCGGGAGCGTCACGAAGGGCTTCCGCCACGCAGGCGTGGAGCCGCTCCTCACCGGGGAGCTGTCCGCCCTCGAGTCCGCCGACGTGCTCGTGCTCCCGGGTGACGGCGCCTTCGCGGCCTGCCGGGCGGAGCTGGAGTCGCGGGGGATGCTGCCGCTGCTGCGGCGCGCGGCGGACGCGGGCAAGCCCCTGCTCGGCATCTGCATCGGGATGCAGCTGCTGTTCGAGGAGAGCGAGGAGCACGGGCGTCACCCGGGACTGGGCCTGCTCCCGGGCCGGGTGCGGCGCTTCGAGGGCGGGCTGCCGGTGCCCCACATGGGCTGGAACGAGCTGCGGCCGAAGCAGCCCCATCCGCTGCTCGAGAAGCTGGCGCCGGGAGACCGCGTCTACTTCATCCACTCCTACTACTGCGACGCCGCCCCCGAGGTGGTGCTCGCGACCTCCGACTACGGGCGCGACTTCGCCGCCGTAGTGGGACGCGACAACGTGCTCGGGGTGCAGTTCCACCCCGAGAAGAGCCAGCGCGTCGGCCTGAGCATGGTGGAGGGCTTCGTGCGCTTCTGCTCGGAGCGGCTCGCCCATTCCGTGGGGGCGACCCGATGATCGTGCTCCCCGCCATCGACCTGCGGGGCGGCAGGGTCGTGCGCCTGCGCCGCGGCCAGCCCGGCAGCGAGAGCTTCTACGGCGACGACCCGGTCGAGGTGGCTCGGCGCTGGGCGGCGGAGGGGGCGGCCTCCATCCACGTCGTGGACCTGGACGCGGCCATCGACGGCCGGGACCAGGGCCCGGCGATCGCCCGGCTGGCCGCCGGGGCGGGGATCCCCATCGAGGTGGGCGGAGGCCTGCGCAGCATCGAGGTGGCCCGGCGCTACCGCGACGGGGGCGTGGCCCGGCTGATCTTCGGCACGGCCGCAGTGAAGCAGCCCGAGGTGGTGCGCGCAGCGGCGCAGGCGTGGCCGGGCGCCGTGGCGGTGGCGATCGACGCCCGCGACGGACGCGTCACCACCGCCGGCTGGCTCGAGGAGTCGGAGCTGACGGCCCTGGAGCTGGCGCAGCGGGCGGCCGGCTGGGGCGTGGACCGGATCCAGTACACCGACGTGACCCGGGACGGCATGCTCACCGGGCCGAACGTCGCGGCCACCGAGGAGCTGGCTCGGGGCTCCGGGCTCCGGGTGACGGCCTCCGGCGGTGTGGGCCGGCTGGACGACCTGCGGGCTCTCGCCGCCCTGGAGGCCTGCGGCGTGGACGAGGTGATCGTGGGCAAGGCGCTCTACGAGGGCTGCTTCAGCCTGGGGGAGGCCATCGCGGCCGCGGGAGACGCCGCGTGCTGACGAAGCGCCTGATCCCGTGCCTGGACGTGGACCGGGGCCGCGTCGTCAAGGGCGTCCAGTTCGTCTCCCTGCGCGACGCCGGGGACCCCGTGGAGTGCGCCGCCCGCTACGACGCCGAGGGGGCGGACGAGCTGGTGTTCCTGGACATCACCGCGTCCTCGGACGCCCGGCCGATCGTGCTGGACATGGTGCGACGGGTGGCGGAGACGGTCTTCCTGCCCTTCACCGTTGGCGGCGGCGTCCGCACCGTCGATGACGCCGAGGCGCTGCTCAGGGCGGGAGCGGACAAGGTGGGGATCAACACTGCCGCGGTCGGCCGCCCGGAGCTGATCACCGAGCTGTCCCGCCGCTTCGGCGCCCAGGCCGTGGTGCTCGCGATCGACGCCCGGCGCCGGGAGGACGGGGCGAGCTGGGAGGTCTACGTGCGCGGGGGCCGGACCCCGAGCGGACGCGACGCCGTGGCCTGGGCGACGGAGGGCGCCGAGCGGGGCGCGGGGGAGATCCTGCTGACGAGCATGGACGGCGACGGCACGAAGGACGGCTACGACATCGGCCTGACCCGCGCCGTGTCCGAGGCGGTCCCGGTGCCCGTGATCGCCTCGGGGGGGTGCGGCTCCGTGGAGCACCTCGCCGAGGCGCTCACCGAGGGGAAGGCCAGCGCGGCCCTGGCCGCCTCGGTCTTCCACTTCGGCGAGATCCGGATCCCCGACGCGAAGCGGCGGCTCGCCGCGGCGGGGGTGCCGGTCCGGCTCCTCGAGGAGGTAGCTTCGTGAGCCTCGCCGTCCCCGGAGAGCTGCGCTTCGACGACGCGGGGCTCGTGCCCGTGGTGGTCCAGGATCGCGCCAGCGGCGACGTGCTGATGCTGGCCTTCGCGAACGCCGAGGCCCTGGCGCGGACCGCGGAGACCGGCCTGGCCCACTTCTGGAGCCGCTCCCGCCAGTCGCTGTGGCGGAAGGGCGAGACCTCGGGGAACGCGCTCCGGGTGCGGGAGCTGCGCGCGGACTGCGACCGCGACGCCGTGCTGATGGTGGCCGACCCGCAGGGCCCCACCTGCCACACGGGTACCCGGAGCTGCTTCGGGGAGGACTCGCCGACGCTGGCCGGGGTGATCGCGGAGCTGGGCCGGGTGTTCCGGCGGCGCGCGGGCGCCGACCCGGAGACCTCCTACACGGCCCGGATGCTCGGGGCTCCGATCGACGCGGTCCTGAAGAAGATCGGCGAGGAGGGGACCGAGGTCGTGATCGCCGCCAAGTCGGAGGGCGACGAGCGCCTGGCGGAGGAGAGCGCGGACCTGCTGTTCCACCTGCTGCTGGTCCTGGCGCGGCGCGGCCTCGACGTGAGCGCGCCCCTCGAGGCGCTCCGGAGCCGCCGCCGGTGAGATCGCTCCGCCTCGAGGACTACGAGCGGCTCTCGCAGGGAGGCGCCCGGGTCCCGGTCTACCGGGAGATCCCCGGCGACCTCGTCACACCGGTCTCGGCCTTCGCGGCGCTGAGCGCCCGCTCGGAGCGGGCCTTCCTCCTGGAGAGCGTCCTGGGCGGGGAGCGGGTGGCCCGCTACTCGTTCCTGGGTCGGGATCCCCGCTCCTCGATCGAGGTGCGCCCCGACGGGGTTTTCGAGCGGGGGGAGGACGGCGAGCGCGCCCTGAGCGAGCCCCTGATCCCGGCGCTGCGGCGGAAGCTGGGTCCCCCGGCCGCGCTGGTGCCGGAGCTGCCCCGCTTCACGGGGGGGGCCGTCGGCTACCTGACCTGGGACGCGGCGCGGCTCTTCGAGAGGCTCCCCGACCGCCACGCGGCGCTCCCCGGACCCCTCGCCGCGTTCGCGTTCTACGACTCCCTGGTCGCCTTCGACCACGCGCTGCAACGCCTGGTGCTGATCGCCGTGGCCGAGCCCGGTGGGCGCCGGGCGTTCCAGGACGCGCAGCGGCGCCTGGACACCCTCGAGGCCGACCTGCGCCAGCCGATCCCTATGGCGGCTGCGGCGTCGGGAGCTCCCCTCGCCGTCGAGACCGACTTTGCGGACGGTCCCCGATTCCGCGAGGCCGTGGTCCGGGCCAAGGAGTACATCGCGGCCGGGGACGCGTTCCAGGTCGTGCTCTCCCGCCGCCACGCCTTCGACTGCCCGCTGCCTCCCTTCAGCGTCTACCGCGCGCTTCGCATGGTGAACCCGTCGCCCTACATGTACTTTCTCAAGGAGGGGGACTCCGCGGTGGCGGGGGCCTCCCCCGAGATGCTCGTCCGGGTCGAGGCGGGCCGGGTGGAGACGCACCCGATCGCGGGGACGCGCCCCCGGGGCGCGGACGAGGACGCCGACAGGCAGGCCGCGGCGAGCCTGCTCGCGGACGAGAAGGAGCGCGCCGAGCACCTGATGCTCGTGGACCTGGGCCGCAACGACCTGGGGCGGGTCTGCCGCTTCTCGAGCGTCACCGTCCCGCAGTTCATGGAGATCGAGCGCTACAGCCACGTCATGCACATCGTCAGCCGCGTGGTGGGGGAGCTCTCCGAAGGCCGCGACGCGCTCGACGCCCTGGTGGCGGCCTTCCCCGCGGGCACCCTGAGCGGCGCGCCGAAGATCCGTGCCATGGAGATCATCGACGAGCTGGAGCCGGTGCGGCGCGGGCTCTACGGCGGGGCCCTCGGGTACATCGACCTGGCCGGCAACCTCGACTTCTGCATCGCGATCCGGACGCTGCTGCTGCGGGGCGGGAAAGCGCTGGTCCAGACCGGGGCCGGGATCGTGGCCGACTCCGACCCCGCGTACGAGCAGGCGGAGACCGAGGCCAAGGCCGCGGCCATGGTGGAGGCGCTGCGGCTGGCGGGGACGCTGCGATGATCCTGCTGCTCGACAACTACGACTCCTTCACCTTCAACCTCTACCAGTACCTGGGCGAGCTGGGGCAGGAGGTGAAGGTGGTGCGGAACGACGCCCTGGGCGCGGCGGAGGCGCTGGAGCTGCGGCCGGACCGGATCGTGATCTCTCCCGGGCCCGGGGCGCCCGACGACGCGGGCATCAGCCTGGAGCTGGTGCGCCTCGCCGCCGGGAAGGTTCCGCTGCTGGGGGTCTGCCTCGGCCACCAGGCCCTGGGGCAGTGCTTTGGAGGCCGCGTGGTGCGGGCGCCGAAGCTGATGCACGGCAAGACCTCCATGATCCACCACGACGGCCGGGGCATCTTCGAGGGCCTCGCGTCCCCTCTCGAGGCGACGCGCTACCACTCGCTGATGGTGGAGCGGGAGTCGCTGCCGGAGTGTCTGGCGGTGACCGCCTGGACCGAGGACGGGACGATCATGGGGATCCGGCACCGGGACTGGCCTCTCGAGGGCGTACAGTTCCACCCGGAGAGCATCCTCACGGCCTCGGGCCGCGAGATGCTCGCGGGCTTCCTGAAGCTGGGCGGGGCCGGAGGTGGCGGGTGAAGGAGTTCCTGGCCAGGGTGACGGCGGGAGAGCGGCTGAGCGAGGACGAGGCCGGGCGCGCCATGGCCGTGATCATGGACGGTCAGGCCACCCCGGCGCAGATCGGGGGGTTGCTCGCGGCCCTCGCCGTGCGCGGGGAAAGCCTGGACGAGGTCGTGGGCTTCGCCAGGACCATGCGCGACCGGGCCGTGCCGCTGCGCTCCGAGGGCGCCCTCGACACCTGCGGCACCGGCGGCGACGGGGCGGGGACGTTCAACATCTCGACCCTGGCGTCCCTCGTGGCGGCGGCTTGCGGCGTGCCCGTGGCCAAGCACGGCAACCGCTCCGCCAGCGGCCGCTGCGGCAGCGCCGACGTCCTCGAGGCCCTGGGGGTCAGGATCGACGCCCATGCGGAGACGGTCCAGCGCTGCCTGGACGAGACGGGCTGGACCTTCCTGTTCGCGCCGAGCTTCCACGCTGCCACGCGCCACGCGGTCGGCCCGCGCCGGGAGCTGGGCGTGCGGACAGCCTTCAACCTGCTCGGACCGCTCACGAACCCGGCCCGGCCCGCGGCGCAGCTGGTCGGAGTGCCCCGCCCCGAGCTGGCCGAGCTGATGGCCGCGGCGCTGCAGCGGCTGGGTATCCGCCGCGGCTGGGTCGTCCACGGTACCGGTCTCGACGAGGTCTCGCTGTGCGGGGAGACGCGCGTGACCGCCTTCGCGGACGGCCGCAGCGAGCAGCTCCAGGTGACTCCCGAGGACGCCGGCCTGGTGAGGGCGGAGCTCGAGGCGTTGAGCTGCGAGGGGCCCGCGGAGGGAGCGGCGATCGCCCGCGAGGTGCTCGGGGGAAAGGCGGGGCCGAAGCGGGACGCGGTGGTGCTGAACGCCGCCGCCGCGCTCACGGCGGCAGGGAAGGCCTACGACGTGCGCGACGGCGCGGCCCGGGCCGCCCAGGCGATCGACGAGGGGGAGGCGGCGGCCCTGCTCGACCGGGTGCGCGGGGTACTCGGTTCGTGAGCGCCCCGGCGACCCTCGACGCGATCGTGGCCCGGGTCCGGGAGCGCGTTGCCGAGCTGAAGCGCTCCGCTCCGCTGGAGCGGATCCTCGCGGAGTCTCCGACACCGGGAGCGCTGCGCCGCTTCACGGCGTCGTTGCGGGTGGAGCGTCCCTGCGTCATCGCCGAGTTCAAGCGCCGGTCGCCGTCCAGGGGGACGATCCGGGAGGACCTGACGCCCTTCGCCGTGGCACAGCAGTACGAGACGGCCGGGGCCGCCGCGCTCTCGGTGCTCACCGAGCCGGAGTTCTTCGGCGGCAGCCTGGAGGACCTGCGCCAGGCCCGCGCCGCCACGATGCTGCCGACGCTGCGCAAGGACTTCGTCGTGGACGAGTACCAGATCTGGGAAGCGCGGCTCTCGGGCGCCGACGCCGTGCTGCTGATCGTCGCGGCCCTCGACGATGCCGAGCTGCGCGGGCTGCTGGGCGTCGCCGGGGAGGCGCTGCTCGACGCTCTCGTGGAGGTCCACGACGGCGCCGAGCTGAAACGCGCCCTGGAAGCGGGGGCCACCCTGATCGG
>Ga0299906_10002158_pt1 | contig 16480 bp, 16 predicted proteins | sample RVTome_14_FD_200259 | JGI IMG/M metagenome (GOLD analysis project Ga0299906, IMG submission 200259) | Soil microbial communities from uranium-contaminated site in the Upper Colorado River Basin, Wyoming, United States - RVT145D125 (version 2) ...
GCTATAGTAAAAAGCACCACTAACGAGAACGCCCGAAACGTCCGATAAAAAAGACCCCTTTTCATCATTTAAACCTCTCCCTGAGCACTGGTTGCCTCGGTACATCGCAGTTCCATTGCCTGTATTCGCACCCCTGAGGGCAATTACACCGGCGCCGGCGTTCGCTCTATACATACTAATAAGCACTTGTCTGTACGGTAGCCCGCGTAGGCACCAAACATACATATAAGTTCGTTATCTATGGACTAACGTGCGCTGGAAGGAGCGTTAGGTCTGACGAGCGGGTATACGATCATTCTGGTAGGTTTTGCTCGGCATTCGTCGCGCGCGGCGACCGGGAAATCCGTCGCACACAAAAAGGGCCCGGCATATCGCACGGGCCCTTTAGAATTTTACACAGTACATCTCCGGCTCGTCGCTCCTGGGAGGAAACGACTGCCATCTTCTCAACCGCTGATCCCTATACAGGGCGCGGCTTATTCGCGATCGGCGCGAACAACACTACACCGCGCATGCCATTGGCTCCGCTTATAGGAGCTTCGACCGGAAAACTGAAACAGCAAACCGATACGGCGGCGGGCGCCTCAAAGCAGGGAGTTTCGACCGGATCGGGTGCTTTTACAATAGTACGCAGTGAAGGCAAGTTCAGGGTGAACCTGCCTTCCTCCTGACGCCGCCAGTTTAATTCTTTATTGCCTCTTTGGTTTTGTCGACCGACTCGTCGATCTTTTCACCGGCCTTTTCCATCGGCCCCTGGGGATTGACCGCGTCCTGAATTTTCTCAACAGCGGTTTTCTTTTCACAAGCTAAAAGTCCGGCTGCAAACAGCAGACTGACGGACAGAATAGACAGATTTTTCAAGACAGACATGCGCATACTCCTTTCTAGTGCAGATTAAAGTTCCCGGCGCCAAACAGCCCGAGCAGCCCGATAATAATCAGATAAATGGCGACGATATAGTTCAGCAGGCGCGGCACGGCCAGAATGAGTATGCCCGCGACAAGTGAAATCAACGGGGCAATGCTTAAAGTCATGTTCATGCCGGCCTCCGGTCAGACTTGTTAACGAAGCGATGAATAACGGCGTGTTTGCCGTGCAAATCTCATGGAAGGCCCGCCAGCGCCACCGCAGAGATAAATACGCCTGGCGTCCTGCCGGTTCTGTGCGCTATCGCACGTAGCGCGGGTCTTTTGTGAATTCGGCTGGTAACACCCCGATGGTGCTCGAATAACCCAAAAACGATGCGACCGCGGGTGAACGCGGGTCATGATGAGATCTGCGCAGATTGGTCATGAAGATTCTGGACTACCTGTACTCATCAGAATCAATCTGCGTGGATCAATGGACTTAACCAAGCCCAAAATACCCAAGAACAAACAGCACGATGACCACAAGTCCTGCAATATAAACGATGGAGTTCATGTTATTCCTCAACTGTCATGATGAATTTAAGAATCTGCTTCGTGACTGCTCTGGCGGCCATTCCTGAAATCGCCATAGCCCCGGATATCATCCTCGAGATCGTTATAGCCCTGGATGTCATCCTTGAAATCGCCATAACCGGCCTGGATCCGGCCTCCGATTTTTTGAGCTCGCCCCTTCTTTTCCAGTGACTTGTCACGGGTGAGCTTGCCGCTGATTTCCTTGATCCTGCCTTTTGCCTGCTTGATTCGACCCTTGAATTGATCCTTATTCACGATTGCCTCCTGACGAAGAATTTCGAGAGTTTTTTCGTACCGTCATCCCCGGTGATGCGGCTTCACTGACAATTAACAGTGTGTTCGCAGAAACGCGTCAAATCGGTGCGGTAGCCCACATGCCCAGGAATGCCCGGCCCTTGCGCCAAAAACAGATCACCGCAGGGTGTATCCGGCGTCGGTCAAATGACCATGGGTCTCTGATGTAGAATGGCGAAAGGATTACTGCGCCCTGAACCCGGTTTATAGCAAGCCAATGCCTTACCACGATTTTCACCCATCGCTGCTATCGCGCCTCTCCGGCCTGTTTCGCCCGGGCGCGACAGTCAGGCGCATGGCCGTCGCCTGCTGTCTGCTGGGTATTGCCGGATGCGCGACCCTCCCCGACGCCGAACGCGAGCTGGAAAAACCGCATGCACAGGCGGTGGAGTTCGATAGCGCGAGCGGGCCTGTCTCGGCAGGCAGGAGCGCCGCCATCCTCGAAGAACTCAAGAGCAAATCCGGCGACATCGACATACTGCAGAAACACCTGGCCCTGGAGCAGGCAATTAACACCGACAGCCCGCTGGTACTGGGCAACAGGCTGGTCCTGTTGCAGGACGGGCCGGCGACCTACCGGGCCATGTTCGCGGCCATCCGCAAGGCCAAAGACCACATCAACCTGGAAACATACATCTTCGAAGACGACGATATCGGCCGGCGGTTCGCGGACCTGCTGCTGGAACGACAGGCGGCCGGCGTCCAGGTCAACCTGATTTACGACAGCGTCGGCTGCCTGCAGACGCCCAGGGAATTTTTTGAGCGCCTCAAGGCGGGCGGCATCCAGGTACTCGAGTTCAATCCCGTCAATCCGTTGGCCGGAAACAAAAAGGAATGGCTGCTCAATAACCGCGACCACCGCAAGTTGCTGGTGATCGACGGCCGCATCGCTTTCATCGGCGGCATCAATATCAGCGAATCCTATTCCAGCGGCCCATCCGCCAGGTCGGTCAGGAAAAAAGAAACGCTACCCGTCGGTTGGCGCGACACCCACCTCCAGATCGAAGGCCCGGTGGTGGCGGAATTCCAGAAGCTCTTCATGGAAACCTGGATCAAACAAAAAGGGCAGCCACTGGCCCGGAGAAACTACTTTCCTCCGCTCGACAAACGGGGTGACGAAATCGTGCGTGCCATCGGCAGCGCCTCCGCCGAGCCGCACAGCCTGATCTACCTCACGCTGCTATCGGCGATCGGCAATGCCGAACAGCGCATATACCTCACGAACGCCTATTTCGTTCCCGATCCGCAATTGCTCAAGTCCCTGACCGACGCGGCACAACGCGGCGTCGACGTGAAGCTGGTTTTGCCGAGCCACACCGACTCCTGGACGGTGTTCCATGCCGGGCGCTCGCATTACACCAGGCTGCTCCGCACCGGCGTCAGGATCTACGAGCGGCGCGGCGCGGTGATGCATTCCAAGACCGCCTCCATTGACGGCGTCTGGTCAACCGTTGGCTCAACCAACCTGGATTGGCGCAGCTTTCTGCACAACGATGAAATCAACGCGACGATACTGGGGCGCGACTTTACGCGGCAAATGGATGCCATGTTTGCCGCGGATCTGGCCGAGTCCGATACCGTCGACCTCGAGCGCTGGAAGCACCGGTCGCTGATGCTCCGATTGAAAGAGTGGCTGGCGCGAATCGCGGAATACTGGCTGTAGCCGGGTCCGGCGGGCGAAGCTCAGGCCCGGTCTGCTTCTCGCGCGTTTTGGCTTAGATCCGTTTCCATTCACCTTCAATACGATTCCAGTTCATTTGGTATCGTATCAAACGACGCGCTCAACCTGCATTACGCCGCGATCAGATGGGGGAGCATGCGGTCGAATTCATTTTTAACCACGGCATAGCACTCGCAACTGCGATCCTCGAGCCGCGGCCGGTCAAGCACGGTGATACGGCCGCGGGCATAATGAATCAGGCCGGCGCTGCGCAATTTTCCGGCCGCATCCGTGACACCTTCGCGGCGCACGCCGAGCTTGTTGGCGATCGATTCATGGGTCATGGCCAATTCATTGGTGGGTGAACGGTCAAGATTCAACAACAACCAACGGCAGAGTTGCTGATCCACCGAATGATGGCGGTTGCACACCACTGTTTGCGCCATATGTGTGATCAGCGCCTGGGTGTAACGCAACAAGACATGCCGCACCGAACACGAATGATCGAATTTTTTCTTCAATAATTGCTTGTTCAGTCGATAAGCGTAACCGGCGCTCTGCACAACGGCTTGACAAGGCGCGGTTTCCGCTCCCATAAAGGTGGAAACGCCGATCATTCCCTCGCTGCCCACCACGGCGATTTCGGCGCATGCGCCTTCCTCCGTGACATACAGCAAGGAGATAACAGAGGTGATGGGAAAGTAGACGTAATTAAACGCTGCTCCGGACTCACAAAGGACTTTCCCCTGGGGCAGGTGGATTAATTCCAGTTGCATCGACAGAAGCTTGTAGTCGGACGCCGGTAAAGCGGCGAGAAGATGATTTTGTCGCTGGTTATACGAATCAGTCATGGCTGGGCTCCTTTAAAGTAAAATGTTCTATCGAGCTAGCTCACGGCATATTCCCCGGTATGGGTTGGTTGCCGTCGTTGAATTCGCGTTCACCCGCGAAACTGTCTCGGTCCGGATCCATCCGGGACAGTGATGCGGCGACATGAAAATCCTCGCACGCTTTTCCCCCTCCGCACGATTGACAATCGTGACACGGACTCGACTCTGATGACGGGGTCGTGGCGCAAGGCGCCGATGCCAATTGGCAATTACCCCGCCCCTGCTTTTTAGCTTGATACATGGCCGTGTCAGCGGCTTGCATCAGGGTCTCCATATCCTGACTATCGGCGGGATAAATGCCGATACCAATGCTGGCGCTGACGTTCAATTCGTGGCTGCCCACGACAAAGGGTTCGCGCAGGGTCTCGAGGATTTTTCCGGCAATCAAGGTGGCATCGCTGCTGTCCGTCAGGGCCGCGAGACCGACAACGAATTCATCGCCTCCCAGACGAGCGATGGCGTCGCCCTCGCGCAGGCAGCGCCGCAGACGGCTGGCCGTGACCTGGAGCAGACGGTCTCCAATTTGATGTCCCAGTGAATCGTTGATCTGCTTGAATCGATCGAGGTCGATAAACAGCAGTGCCACCTGAAAGTCGTGGCGGCGCGCCTGGGCGAGGGCCTGGCAAACGCGCTCGCGAAATAAAAAGCGGTTGGGCAGGCCCGTAAGGGCGTCGTGGAACGCCAGCTGATGCAGCCGATTTTCGATGCGCCTGCGCTCGGTGATATCGCGCGCAATCGTCGCGGTGCCTACAATAGCGCCGGTCTTGTCTCTGATGGGCGAAAGCGACAAGGAAACGCCAACCCGCTTGCCATCTTGACGGATACATTCCGTTTCGTGACATTCAATTTGTTCGCCTCTGCCGCTGCGTTGGAGGAGCGACTGCATTTCATCGGTTCCATCGCACGGAAAGAGCATGGTGACAGGGCGGCCTATCGCCGCCGCGGCGGAGTAGCCGAAAAGGCGTTTGGCGGCCGGATTCCAGGAAAGGATAATCCCCTCTGATGATTCTCCAATAATGGCGTCGCTCGAAGACCCCACGATCATGGCGAGCCATTGCTGAGCGCTTTCACCCCACTGATGTACGCTGATAGGGTGCACCACCGCCAAGGTTTCCGATTTTTCCCGAGGGCGGCTCGATTCGTGATGGCGTGGCGCCAACTCGATGACATTTTCATCCGTGAACATCATTTTACTTTCTCCTGGACCGTTATTATTGACGTGCGTAGGATGGCCTGTCGCACGACGTCTAACAATCAAGACAACACCGGAATATGAATCGGGGAAAGACCGGAATCGGGGGAAGGAGGATTCCGGGATTAACTGAATAAGGATGGGGTCTTCAGGGAAAATTTAGCCACGAACGAATCAAACGATAAAGCTACGGTTGGATAATCCCCCGACGGATGGCATAACGCACCAGTCCGGCGGTTTCGTGGATGTCGAGCTTCTCCATGATCCGCGCGCGATGCGATTCCGCGGTTTTAACGCTGAGACCCAGCAACGAGGCAACTTTCTTCGTGGTGTTTCCTTCCGCAACGAGCTGCAAGACCTGCCGTTCTCGTCCGCTCAAGGGATCGGAAGAATAATCGGATTTATTAAGATACGCCTGAACCACTACCTCGGAAATGCCGGGACTCAAGTAGACCTCTCCGTGCGCCACTTGCGTGATGGCGCGCACCAAATCCTCGCGTGAGTGGCTTTTCATGACGTAGCCGCGAACTCCGGCGCGTAGCGCCTCCAGGACATAGTGGTCCTCCGTATGCATGGTCAACAGCATCGGCTTGGTCCGGGTATGCATTTTGAGGATCTCACGCGCCGCATCAAGGCCGTTTAACAGCGGCATCGCGAGATCCAGAACCGCCACGTCCGGTTTGTGCTCGCGCACCATTTTCACAGCTTGCCGTCCATCGGCTGCCTCACACACGACATCAATGCCTTCTTTATCCAGAAGAGCCTTGAGTCCTTGCCGCACGATCGCATGATCGTCGGCGAGTAAAACACGAATCGCCATTTTTCAGCTCTCCAGTGGTATCGAGATCAACATCTCAGTTCCACGTTGCGCCGAGGAATTTATTTTCAAGGTGCCGCCCACTGCTTTAAGCCGCTCGCCGATAACGATCAACCCCAGGCCACGCTGGCTTTTCCTGGACTGTATCTCACGCACATTGAAACCGGTTCCATTATCCCGAATCGCACAATGTATTGAATACGGTTCCCGCGCCACTTGCACCATGGCATGGCTGGCATGGGCATGCTTGGTCGCGTTGACCAGGGCTTCCTGAACAATACGGTAAAGCGTGATTTCAATGGAAGAGGCAAGCCGGCCATTCGTCGAACCCTCAATGACGATCGCCAGTGCCGCGCGCTTGGTTATCCTCTCGGCCAGGAACTCCAGCGCCGGCATCAGCCCCAGGTCGTCCAGTATGGTCGGACGCAATTCATGGGATATGCGTCGAAGCTGCGCTTCTATTTGGTCCAGATGATCCCGGACTTCCCGGACACGCACACCCATCTCTGCCGGTAAATCATCGGCCAGGCTCGCCAGGGCAATATGTACCACGGCCAACAGCTGGGTGGCGTCGTCATGCACCATGTGGGCGATACGCTTGGTTTCTTCCTCGAGGGTTTCGTTCAGCCGGTGCAGCGCGTCATTGGCTTCGCGAAAGCTGCGGTGCGTTATCTCAAACGACGATAAACTCTCCATCAGGAAGGCGTACGTCGCTTTAGTTTGCTTTGCCGGATTCTCCCGGGATTTGGTATTGCGCGCCGCGGTCCTGGCCGCTTCTTCGTGAATGGCAACCAAATCCAGCACGCCCAGCCCCTGAATCATTGCTTCACGTCCCAGTTCGTAGGCCTGCCGCAAAGCGGTTTCTCCGGCTCCATCCAGATATTCCCGCAAAGACTGGGCATACAGCGATGCCAGTTTCGGCTCGGTTTTGCGCAATGCGTTCATCCTAAATATCGCCCGACCAATACCAGCGCATCGTCTGTATGACGCGCCGATCGAGCCATGATGTCATCGGCAAGCTGTTGTGGCGATTGTTTCAGGTTCAAGTCCTGATCGAAATCTTCACGTACTCCGTCGGTTGAAAAAATCAACGTGTCTCCGGCCTTTATTGGAAGCACGGCGGGATGAATCGGGCTTAACTGGTGTCCCAAGGTGCCCACACTTAACAACAATGTACGCGGCTGAGAACGAGTGTCTCGAGACAGCAATTTGCCATCGACATTCCCGACTCCAGCCCATGTCATGATCATCTCAACATGATTGAACGAGGCCACGCTCATCACCACCCCGCGTGTCCCACGCAGTTCGTCATGGCAACGTTTAAGCAACGACTCGAGCGCCTCGTGGGGCCGGCTTTTCAATATGTTCCCGGCAATCTCGGCCGCCCTGGCGGCTTCCGCGCCATGCCCGATTCCATCCACGGCTGCCACCAGGATACCGTCAGAGAAGGGTGCCACGACATACCGGTCGCCACATTCTTCCTGGCCTGGCAGCGTCAAGGTCGCGGCTCCCAAATCCAATACAGCCTGGCTCATCGTTTCCATATTTTTATCGTCACGGTCGTACCGTGTCCGGGCCGCGAATCGATCTTGAATTCATCCATCAAGCGGCGCACCCCCGGGAGGCCTATACCCAGACTGCCGGAGGTCGAGAACCCCATTTTCATCGCCTGCTCCAGATTGGAAATACCCGGTCCTTTATCGCGCGCCACCACGACAATGCCGCAAGCTTCGCTCTTATTGAGAGTGCTTAAGGTAATTTCTCCTTCTTTTGCGTAGTGAACAATATTACGCGCCAATTCCGAAATGGCGGTGGCGATCAAGGTAGCGTCGGTATTACTGAAACCGAGCCCAGTCGCGAGCGCGCGCCCGCTTTGACGCGCTGCAACAATATCCATGTCCACGCGGATCACTATGCGGGTTTCATCCATCGCGAGGAGCGCTTACTTTCCTTGTGGTGGTCTGATCCAAATACGCTAATCCTTCCTCCAGATCCAAGGCCGTCGCGACGCCTTCCAGCGTGAGTCCAAGCTGCACCATGGCAAACGCCACCTCCGGCTGGATGCCCACGATCACCGTAACCGCGCCGCGCAACTTGATCATGTGCACCAGGTCGCGCAGGGTGCGCGAGGCGAACGAATCCATGACATCCAGCACCGTCACATCGACGATAACGCCACGCGAGCGAAACGTGCTCACTTTGGCCACCAGGGCATCGCGCAACTGCATCAGGTCGGCATCCGACAGGGCTGATTGAATCGAAGCGATGAGATACGCTCCTTGCTTGAGAATAGGAACTTGCACCAGTAGGCCCTTTAGATAAACCCTTTCTAGGGTTGTTGAACCGACGTTACCTCACGGATGGAAACGACTTTGTAACCCAACAAGCGTTCGGCCTCCTCGATGCCACCCTGAAGATCGCCCACGGTATTCATCTTGCTGAGATCCACGCCGATGTTCACCAGCGTCTGGGAAATCTCCGGCGACAGGCCGGTCACAATCACCGTCGCGCCCAAAAGCCGTGAGGCTTCCACCGTCAACACCAGGTGGTTGGCGACATTGGAGTCCATGGCGGCCACGCCCGTGATGTCGATAACCACCACTTTGGCGCGGTTGGTGCGGATACCACGCAGGAGTTGTTCCGTCAATTGGCGTGCGCGCTGTGGATCGATCAGACCGATGATGGGGAGAATCAGCAGGCGCTCGCGCACTTGCAGCACCGGCGTTGAAAGTTCGCGAATCGCTTCTTGCTGCTCGCGAATGGTGCGCTCGCGTTCCTGCACGAAACCCACCGCCACGGTGATGGCGATGCGGTTGGCGGCCGGTTCGTAGGCGTCGAGAATGCGGTTGAGCTTGTCGAAGTCAGCTTGATATTTGGCGAACAAGGAACGCGCCAGCACGTCGCGCAGAAGCAGTACGATCCCCACCACTTCATGGGTTTCCACGCCCCGCGGAATGATGCGTTCGGAAAGATTGCGCGAATAGGCTTGCAGGGCCTCGAGTGTGCCCGTTTCCAGGGCTTCGACGTAGTTATCGTAGACCGACGTGGCCTCGGCGAATATTTCGTCTTTGCTCATGGCCATGAGCAGTTGCGCTTCGGTGATGCGCCGCGCCCATTCCTCGCGCAATTGAGTGCGATTTTGCCGCAGGTGGGAGACCAGCTCGCTTAGTAACTGGTCAGGGGTCGAGTTCGCAGAAGTTGGCGAAACACGCGATAAATCGGAATTTTTTCTCACAAGTTCTCCTGTATAAAACGATTATTTATCCAGAAAAAAACTGACTCCCACTATCCGGATTAACTCTGTAGTGTCAACCAGGTAAATCACCTAAAATCCGAATGGGAAAGTACTTGGGTTGGCAAGACAAGGTTGTGTTTTATGCACAGGAACCCGGGAATCCAATAATTTTCTGTGTGATTTCTTGCTGGTTATACGTGCCACTGATCACGCGCGTATCCGCGCACCCACTGTAATTCGTCAGCGAATCCGTAGTGTTCGAGGAAAAACGACTGGTGGCATTGTTTTGCGCGGCAGCATCGGCAGCTATCGCGACGGACAAGGACGGGGTGAGGGTAATCTGCAGGCGCCAGGCCTGGTTTATGGATCACAGCTCACGACCCGGCAGGAGCGTAATCATCATCGCGCCCGGATGAACGCCGCAACAACCGGCCAGGAACGCGATCAAATCCACCAGGCCCATCAGGAGCAGATGCAAGAGCGCGCCAAAAATAACGAATGGGTCCCGGCGGTGGCGTCGGGCGGCAGCAGGCGCATGAAACAGGTGTACCAAAAAGTGTCCGGTATGAACGTAACACCTGAATCATGCGCCGCTGCAAGTCTCTCTTGCCTGCGCCGGCGCGCCCTTCACTGCTTGTCAGAACTTGAACTCGAGACCGACCGTGAAGGTATTGAGATTGGTATCCGCCACTTCATAGCGTTCCGCATCGAGACGTAATGCAAGGTGGTCGTTAAAGCCAAACTTCAAGCCGCCGCCCCAGAACGGATCGTTGCCTTTACTGGCTCCCAACGTTCCGCCCAATGACGAATCCGATTCCCACCAGAATTGCCCGGCTTTCAGAAAGGCCGACGACGCAGCCCCCACCGGCATCGAAAACACCGCCGACAGGCCCTTGCCATCGGATTCGAACCTGTCGCCACCGCCGATGACGCGGCTGAAATCGGTCCACGAGCCTTCGACGCCGAACCAGTCGTTGAACTGGCCGCCAATGACTGCCTTCAACACATCGTCATTGTCGTCAAGGTCGCTTTTCTTGATGCTATAGGCGCCCCACGAGGCGCCAAGATAAATCCCGGGACCTTTTGCCTGTGCGGCGGTCAAGGGACCGAGAACCAGTGCGGCCGACAGGCCGATGAGAGAACTGAGTTTGTTGATTCGCATGCCTAAACTCCTTGTTGATTGGGTTATTCAGCAAAAACACCCTATCACCCGGATCGCCATACTTCTGTTTCCTGCCGCACATAGGCTCACATTATCGCGGCTGAGGCATTCCCGATATGCCGGATATCCGGAGACAACGAACTGCGTTACACGCGGATTTTTTCAGCGCGCCTCGAGAACCATGCCCGTCACGACAAGGTTTCCGTGGAACTCGAAGCGCCCCATCCAGGGCGTTGTGTCATGCTCCAACAATGCAATGCTCTTCCGCGGCCGCAGGACAAAACATCCGGCATTCGCATAGTTGGAGGGAAGGTCCAGCGTGACAGCGTCAAACTCAAGCCACTGCCGGGTCACGCCGTATTGATACTTATAGAAGGATTCCTTGGCGCTGAAAATGAGAGCGGCGCATCGATCCTGCTCCGGTTGGCGCAGCGCCGCGAGCCAGGCGGTCTCCACCGGCGTACAGATAACCGGCCAGATTTCCGGCGTCACGCGCCCGACGATCTCCATATCCAGGCCGATGGCGCGGTATTGTTTCCGGCTTGCGACGACGGCGCCGCTCATCCCGGTGGTGTGGGTTATGCTGCCGATGACGGGAGCCGGCCAGTGCGGCCGCCGGTCGCGGTTCATGCGCAGCGGGTAGCCGGTGACTCCGAACTCTGCCAGGGCGCGGCGCGCGCACAGGCGCCCGGCGGCGAACTCCCGGGTCCGTTTCGGGACAGCGCGTCCGAGATACCGCGTCTCGTCGGGAAATAACAGCGACGGGTCTCCGGCCATCCGAAGCCCGGCGGCCGCCACGCCCGGCGGGAACAAACTGGCCAACAGCGGAGAAAGACTGGCGGGATTGTTTTGAAACGACGAGGTGTAACCGTATTCGACTGACTTATGGCCCGGGGCACCAGGGGAATTCCGGCCGCTCTTGTTTTCCTCAGTGGATATGGTGTGCCTGGACATGTTTATTTATGCGCTTACGGTGTGTCGTTTTCCCGGATTGTCATAAACATCCATCAACGCCGAGACTTGTGCGGCCATCTGCTCCAGGCCCTGGCCCTTGAACACAGTGAAATGATCGCCGTCGAGGACGGAAACATCGACGCCCCCCGACGCGAAAGCGCCCCAACCCATCCGGGGGTCGAGAAACAGGCCTTTGGGCTCCTGGGCGCTGCACAAAAGCGTTATTTTTCCGGAGTAGGGTTTGGGCTCATAGGCTTGCGCCGTTTCTTCAAGATAGCCGAGCAGCCATTGATCATAATTTTCTGCACTTGACTCCCTGGTTTCGAACGAGACGCGTGCCGGCGCATTGCCCGGCGAGCGGCCAAACCAGCGCAACAGTCTTTTATAAATGACCCGCTGCTTCAGGAACGCCGCCAGCGTCTGCTCGCGCGACATCACTCTCTGCCAGTCCGCGCCAATCAGTTGCCAGCGATACGAGTAATCGGCAAGGATGGCGCGCGTCCGGGAAAGTCGTCGATGCTGGCCCGGCGCCCAGGCATCGATCATGGCGAGCAGCGACACCTCGTGTCCCGCTTCGGTAAGCTGGCGCGCCACCTCGAAGGCCAGCACCCCGCCGACGCACCAGCCGATCAGTTTGTAAGGGCCGGTGGCCTGAAACCTGCGGATAAGCTGCACGTACTCGGCGGCGATGTCTTCCAGGGTGCGCGGCAGGCTTTGGCGCGTTATCGAAGGATCGAACAACTGAAGCGCCGTGAGAGGCTGGTCCGGGCCGAGACGCCTGGAAAGATTGTAATAATAAACACCGGTGTTGTGGATGGCGATCAAGGGCGGCTTCGAACCATTAGGCTGCAACCGGACCACTTGCCGAAAATCGAATTCGCGCTGGCCGCTGTGCGTCAACAGCTTTGCCTGCTCGACGATGCTCGATGCCTTGAACAGGGTCAACAGGCTCAGGCGCTGTCCGAACTCTGCTTCGATACGGGCCAAGAGCCGCGCCGCCAGCAGGGAATGACCGCCCGATTCGAAGAAATCCGCCGTCTTGTCAATCGTCTCCAGCCCAAGAACCGAACTCCAGATCCTTGCCAGGCGACGCTCAATCTCGTTGAGTGGCTGCGCCGTTTCCATGTTTTGACGCGGTGCCGGTGCCGGCAGGGAGCGGCGGTCGATTTTGCCGTTTGGCGTGCGCGGCATGGCGTCGAGCATGACGATGGATGAAGGACACATATAACCCGGCAAGGATTGCGTGAGGCTGGCGCGCAATGCACCCATCAGGACTTCAGGCGGTTCCACCCGGGCGGCCCGTGGAACCACGTAGGCCCAGATCGCGCCCTCCCCCGAAGGATCATGCCCGAGCACGGCGACGGCTTCGGCAATGCCCGGATGGCGCAACAACACCGTCTCGATTTCTCCCAGTTCGATGCGAAAACCCCGCAACTTGATCTGGTGATCGGTACGGCCGAGATACTCCATGCTCCCGTGCTGTTTCATCCGCACCATGTCACCGGTACGGTACATCTTCGCGCCGGCATGCTTGCGGAACTTGTCCGGGATAAATTTCTCCCTGGTTGCCTCCGGCTGCTCGAAATAGCCGTGTGCGACTCCGTCGCCCCCGATACAAAGTTCACCCGGCACGCCGTGCGGCACCAGCTCCTGATGACTGTCGACAATGTAGAACTGCGTATTGGCGATCGGCGGCCCGATCGGAACCGGACCCGCGCCGGCCTCAACCCGGAGCGCCGAGGACCAGACGGTGGTCTCGGTGGGTCCGTACATATTCCAGAGTTCGCCGCCGCATACCAGGAGCCGTTCAGCCAGCTGGCGCGGCATCGCTTCACCGCCGCACAACATCTTGAGCGGCGGGTCTCCATGCCAGCCTGCTTCAAGCAGAACCTGCCACATCACCGGCGTGGCCTGCATGAAGCTGGCATGGTGTCGCTGCAAAAGCGCGTACAACGCCGCGCCGTCCGCTATTTCCTGTTCCGTCGCCAAAACCAGCCTGGCGCCGACGATCAAGGGAAGAAACAGGTCCGGCACCGCCATATCGAAAGAGATCGTGGTAACCGAAACCACCGTATCTTCATGGGTGAGCCCGGGCAGACGCCGCATCGCGCAAAGCAGATTGACCAGCGCGCGGTGATGAATCGCCACTCCTTTTGGCCGTCCGGTCGATCCGGAGGTGTAGATGACATAGGCGGGATCGTCGGGCGATACGGAGAGTGGCAAAGTCTCCGCGCTCTGTTTTTCAATCAGCATGGATTGGGAGTCGACAACGATTACCGATATCGCCTCATGCGCCAGGCGCTCGCGTAACGAAGCTTGCGTAATAAGGGCCGCGGGTCGCGCGCTCTCGAATATGTACTGCAGACGCTCCACCGGATAAGTCGGGTCGAGCGGGATATAGGCACTGCCGGATTTAAGAACGGCCAGGAGCGCCACCATCAGCTCGGGCGAGCGGTCCAGCACCACCGCGACCCGGCTGGCCGGATCCACCCCGCGCCGTTGCAGCTCGTGAGCCAGCCGGTTCGATGCGAGGTCGAGTTCACGATAGCTCATGCGGTACTCACCGCAAACCACGGCGACCGCTTCCGGCGTGCGTCTGGCCTGGGCTTCGAAAAGTTGCGGCAGCGTCAGATGCCTCGGATAGATTGCGCTGGTGCGATTGTTTTCGACGACCAGCTGATGGCGCTCGCTGTCGTCAAGGATCGCCAGGCTCGAGATTTTGCGCGCCGGGTCGGCCACCACGGAATGCAACAGTACCCTGAGATGATCGAGAAGGCGGACGATCGTTTGATTCTCGAACAAATCAAGATTGTATTCACAGCATACGCTCCAGCCATCCGGTCCTTCCACCATGGAGAAATCCAGATCGCAGGCCGCTCGCACGGAACACGAGGGTAGTTCAGTCAGCCTGAAGCCGGCAGGGTTATTGCTCGCCATGAACGGCCGCGGGAACGTGAAATTCACCGAAAACAGCGGATTCCGGCTCAGATCAGGCGCGGGCTTCACGATCTCGATCAGGTCCTGCGGCGTAATTTGCTGATGCCTCAGGATTTCAGCAAGATTGTCGCGGGTACGCGCCAGCATTTCGAGGAAGCCCGGATCGCCCGACAAGTCGTTGCGCACCACCAGCATGTTGCTGAACAGGCCGATCAGATTCCCGAGATCCGCCTCGTCTCGGCCGGCGAATTCACTGCCGATGGCAATATCGGATTCCCCTGTATAGCGGTGCAGCAGCGTGAACAGCGCCGCCAGAACCGTGACAGGCAGCGTGGCACCGTTAAGACGGCCAAGCTGCGCCAGCTCGTTGACCAGTTCTCTGCCCAATGGAACCGACAGGATGCTTCCATTCGGCGTCATCATTGGTGGGCGCACGCGATCGGTTTGAAGTTCGAAATGCTTGAGGCCGCGCAAGGCGCGTTCCCAGTAATCCGCATCTGTCTGCCGGATTGGCCCGGCGAGTCGTTGCGCCTGCCCTGCCGAAAATCCTCCGTAACTGACGGGCAGATCCGGCAACATCGGCGGCCGCCCGGCATCCAGGGCCGCAATAATCTCGCTCAGCTCGCGCGCCAGGATATTGATCGACCACGAGTCACTGACGATATGATGCAGCGTCGCCAGCAATACGGAAACATCCTTGCGCAGACGCACATGCGTCATTCGCATCAGAGGTGGCGCCGATAAATCGAAAGGGGTGCACGCTTCAAGACGTGCGATGCGCTCGGTTTCCGTCAGCGCTTCCGCTTCGGGTAATCCGGTCAAATCGATGATGGGAATGTGGAATGAAACATGCGGCTCAACGATCTGCAAGACTTCGCCTCCGGCCTCCGCGAAAAACGTGCGCAAGACCTGGTGCCGCGCCATGATCAACCAAAATGATTTTTCCAGTCCGGCATTGGAAATCGCGCCTTGCGGGCGCCAGCGCACGGTGATGTTCAGTGATGGATGGCGCGGGTTGAGTTGATGCAGCAGCCAGAAGCGACGCTGGCCAGGAAAGCAGGGAAACTGGAGCCTTTCCTTCCCCGCCATAACGGGTGACCGGGCACGCATCGTTGACTTGATGACGTCATCAGTCGTTGCGGTCATGTCGTCAATGTTTTCCCGGATTTTGACTGTAGTACCCACGAATCATGGGCTGGATACCGACGGCCAAGCTTTGGCGGAGGCAACATCTGAACAGCCTCTTATCCATTCGCCATGGCCAAATAAAAATAGTATGCAGAAAATTCTTTCCGCCTATTTCGGTTAATGCACAAACACGGACGCTATGCTTCCGGGGCCACCGGGTCTGTACGCAGACGTACATAATCGTGGTCCAACCGATTGCCGTCTTTGTCGCGGCCGGGAGCTGGTGACGCGGGTGCGGGGGATTTAACAGTCCGGCGCCGATGCCTTGTGTACGACACCGCACAGACGGTAATGCCTGTGTCCCTATAAAAAGCTATTTCAAATCACCAGTTTTGAGCTGGTCAATCCTGTCGATGATATGGAATTTCGAAAACGGTACCGGCAGGGGCGGTTATCGCATCTGTCTCTGTCATCGTAAATGGGCTTTCTATGCGTCAATGCCATCATGTGGGACGGGTACCTGCTTATGAACAATCTCCCCGTCGTCTCCCGGGAAACCGCCGTGTCGGTAGTCACGCCGGTTATTCCGCTGAACTTCGTTTATCCCGGCCTTTCGCTGGCACAGATCCTTTCGATCATCCAGGCCTACCGGAAGCTGAGCCTGCTCATCCTGCTCGCGGTTTTGTCCCTCACGGCGCTGGTCATGGCGTTGTGGCCGCGAACCTACACGGCCATGGTGACGCTGATGGTGAACTACGAGGTCAACGAC
>Ga0299906_10002159_pt1 | contig 16476 bp, 8 predicted proteins | sample RVTome_14_FD_200259 | JGI IMG/M metagenome (GOLD analysis project Ga0299906, IMG submission 200259) | Soil microbial communities from uranium-contaminated site in the Upper Colorado River Basin, Wyoming, United States - RVT145D125 (version 2) ...
ACTCCGGGAGCACCTCCTGAAACGCCTGGCGTCCGGTCCCGGCGTCGCCTCCGTCTACGCCGGCGCTTCGGTGATGACGCTGTACGACTTCGCCGTGCGCCTGTTGAAGCACCGGGGGATCTTCCCGGCGGAGCTCCCTCCGGCGAGGATGGCGGCGGCGATCCTCGCGGCGGTCCGGGAAACGTACGCCTCGGGGGGCGGGGATTTCGGGGGGATTTCCGCGATGCCCGGCTTCCTCCCCGCTCTCGCCCGCACCCTTTCCGACCTCGAGGAAGGTTGCGTGGGGGACGCGGAGCTCGCGTTGACCGAAAGGACGGCGAAGGATCGGGGAGACGTCCGGAAGGCGGCGCGGTGGGCCGAGTGGCGGCTGCTGCGGGCGTCCGTGGGCCGGAAAATCCGGGCGATGGGGGGGGAGACGCGACGCCGGATCTTTCGGGAGGCGGTGGCGGGGTTCGAGCAGCCCGGCTACCCGTTCCGCGCGACCCTGTACGGTTTCTACGATTTCACCCGGCTTCAGTGGATGCTGGTCGAGCGGCTCCTCTCTTCGGGCCTGCTGGACGAGGTCTATTTCCCCGGTCTCTTCGACGGCGGGGGGACCCTCCGTCCTTCGTTCCTGTACGCCGCCAGGGCGTGGGATCGTCTGCGCGCCGCCTTCGAGGGAAACGTGGAATTTCTGGCCGACGTCCCTTCCGCCGGGATCGCGTTGGTGCGCGACCGGATCTTCTCCCCCACCCCGCCCGCGGAAACGGAGCCCGCGCCGTTCGCCGTCCTCTCCGCTCCCCACGCGGAAGGGGAGATGCGGCTCGCCGCCAGGCGGGTCCGCTCCTGGCTCGACGCTTCTCCCGCGGCTTCCGTTTTTCTCGTCGCGAGGAAGGTGACCCCTGAAATGGCGGCCGACTGGGAACGGATCGCCGCGGAGTACGGCATCGACACGGCGGGGCGCCTCGATGTCCCTCTCTCTTCCGTCCCCCTCGTGCGGCTCCTCCTTCGGATGATCGCGGTCGCGCGGGATGATTTCCCGCGTCGGGAAGTGATCGACGTCCTCACGTCTCCCTATCGCCGTTTCGCGGGAGGGGAGGACGGCATCGCAGCGCGGCCCGACCTGTGGGACCTTCTCTCGAAGGAGCTCCTGATCGTTTCCGGGTCCGATTGGGAATCGCGGCTGGCCCGGCCTCCGCGGAGCCGACGTCCGGCGGAGGATGCGGATACGGCGGAGGACGGCCGCGCGGCCCAGCTCGCCCGGCTCCGGTCCGAGGTGCGCGCCCTGCGTTCCTCCCTGCGGCCCCTCGCGGAGGCGGCGGGGTACGCCGCTTTCGCACGGGCGGTGCGGGCTCTCCTCCTGGGCGGGTTCCGGGTCGTTCGGGACGACGCCCCGGAGTGGGAGCGCGACCGACGTGCGGTGGAGGCGCTCTTCGCGATCCTTGACGACCTCGAGGCGATTCCCGACCGCGAGGCGCCGTGGCCGGGGGCGCGGGAGGGGGCGGAGGGATTTTCGGCCCTCCTCTCCGCGCAGCGGCTCTTCGTCGGAGAGCGCGGAGGGATGCGCAGGCCCGGTGCGGTCGTTCTCGGGGATGCCGTCGTCCTGCGGGGCGTCACGGCGGATCGGGCGATCGTTTTGTCGGTGAACGAGGACGCGGTGCCTGCCCAGCTCGAGGAGGACCCGCTCCTGCCGGATGATGACCGGGAGGAGATCAACCGCGGGACGCGGCGGACGGACTTGCCGGACGCCTTGACGCTTCGGCGGCGCAACGCGGCGGAGGAGAAGCTCCTCTTCGCCCTTCCCGCCGCCTCCGTGCGGGAGGAGGTCGCCTTCTCGGTCCTGCGCGCCGACGCCGCGGGCGCGGCCCGGCGCCCCTCCCGGTACCTGCTCCACCTGTTGTCGCGCTTCGCCGGTCCCGCGGTCTTCTCCGAGGAGTGGGAAGCCGCCTCCGGCGCCGCCGTCGAACGCCTCCCCCGGTCTCCCTTCGACGCCCTCGGGGGAGAGGGTCCGCGCAGTGCCCGGGAGTCGGCACTGCGCTCGTGGCGCGCGGGAGCGGAGCCGGAGGTCGTCGCGTCCGCCGTGCCTTGGGGCAAGGTACGCGGGATCCTGGCCACGTGGGCCGCGCGGGCCGCGGGGGAGGGGATCTTCCCCGGCCCGGGTCTCCGCGTCCGCCTCCCGGCCTGGCACAGCGCTTCCGCCCTGGAGGAGCTGGCCCGCTGCCCGTACCGGTACTTCCTCCACCGCGTCGTCCGCCTCGATCCGCCGGGGGAGCCCGAAGAGGCGCTCGCGCTCTCTCCCTCGGAGCTGGGCGAGATCGCCCATGACATCCTGCGCCGTCTCGGCCGGGACGCCGCGGCGGGCAAGGGGTGGGGGGACATCGAGGCCGCCGCGCGGGGCGTAGTTGACCGCTTCGCCCGGGAGAACCCGACCGGGCTTCCCGGCCTCTTCCGGATCCGGTGCCGGGGCGTGGAGCGGGACGTGGCGCGCCTGGCGGCGTGGGAGCGGAGCCGGGAGGCCGAGCGCCCCGGGTGGCGGGTCGACCGGGTCGAAGAGGCGTTCTCCCTCCCCGCCACCTCCCACCTTCCCGCGCTTCGAGGGCGTGTCGACCGGATCGACCGCGGCCCCGCGGGGGAAGCCCGGGTGATCGACTACAAGTATCGCGACCCGGCCCGCGGGGAGATCCCCCCGGACTGGATCCGTCACGGCCTCTCCCACCAGATCCCCGTCTACCTGGCGTTCGCGGCGTCGCTCTCCCCCGAGCCGTCCGCCGTCTCGGCGGCCTTCTATTTTCTTCGAAACGGGTTCGGGGCGGAGGAGGCGCCGGAGTGGGACGATATCCGCGGGGAGTGGACGGCGGCCCTCGCCGGCTGGCTCTCCCTCGCGGCGGCGGGTACGTTCCCGCCGGTGCCGCACCACCGGTTCAGCAGTGCGGGGCGGGCGTCGCCCCGGTATTGCGATTCCTGCCCGTACCGGGATCATTGCCGCGTCTCGCCCGTCTACGACGGCTCGGAGATCGACCCCGGCGCGCTCGGAGCGCGGATCGCGCGGGAACCGTCGCTGCGTCCGATAGCCGACCACCGGCCCGGGAAGGAGTAGTCGTGCGGGAGAACCGGGAGAAGGCGGCCGGCGAGTTCCGGCGCGACCTCGCCGTCGACGCCTCCGCGGGGACGGGGAAAACGTCCACCCTGGTGGCGCGGGCGACCAACCTCTTCCTCGCCCATCCGGACCTGTCCACCGACCGCGTCCTCCTGCTGACCTTCACCGACAAGGCGGCGGCGGAGATGAAGGCGCGGGTCACGGAGGGGTGGGAGCGGCTCTTCGCGGCGACGCAGGAAACCGACGACCTCGACGAGGTCGGGCGGCGCGCGGCGGCGTGGAATCCGCTCGCCCGCGTCCCCGCGAAGGTCTATCCCGACTTCGCCGCGCTCCGGCGGCGGGTCGAGGAGATGGTCGACGGGGTGGGCCGCCTCTCCGTGACGACGTTCCACTCGTTCTGCGCCCGCGTTCTCCGCTCCTTCCCGGCGGAGGCGGGGGTCGACCCCCTCTTCGAGGTGCTCCCGGAGACCGCCGCGGCCGACGCGTGGGACGCCGCGTTCCGGAAATTTCTGCAGGGGGAGTTCGGGGGGGAAGAGGTCCTCCCGGAGTGGGAGCGGATCCTCGCCCGCCTTCCCGATCCCTCGAAGGCGTGGCGGGTGATCCGCCGCCTCTGCCTCTTTCAGCGCGACCTGCTGCGGGGCCCGGCGCCGGACTTCGGGTCCCCGGGGGACTTCCTCGAATTCCTGGCCCGGGAACACGGTCCCGACGTCGACTATTTCCGCGCGTTCGTCGCCGGGATCCGGGCTCCCGCCGACGACCCGGCGGCGGAGAGGTTCCGCGAAGCCCTCCGCGTCCTGGATTCCGCGTGGGAAGCGGTCTTGCGGGGGGAGATCGAAGCCGCCGCGGCGAGCGCCGAGGGGGGGGCGGTGGTCTTTGCGCTGGATCTCCGCAAGGCGGCGAGCAAAAAAAAGTTCCCGCGCCCCGAGGGGCCGAAATTGTCCGAGGTGCGCGACGCGCTGCTCCGGTTCTGGAAACGGGTGGCCGAGGTGCCGGAGGGGGACGCGGCGGCTCGCTTCCTCGTGGCGCGGGCCGGGGCGGCGCTCGCTTCCTACGAGGCGGCGAAGGGGAGCGGGCTCGACTTCATGGACCTGCTGCTGCGGGCGAGCGAGCTTCTCGCGGGGAACCCCACGGTCGCGCGCCGGCTGGGGGAACGGTTTCGTTACATCTTCGTGGACGAGTTCCAGGATACGGATCCTTTGCAGGCGGGGGTTCTCCGGGCGATCGCGGCCGACGCGGTTCCGGGGCGCCTCTTCGTCGTCGGGGATCCGAAGCAGTCGATCTACGGCTTCCGCCGCGCGGACATCCAGGTATACCGGAAGTTCCGCGAGGGGATGATCGACGCCGGTGGGGAGGATGTCCCGCTGGCCCGCAACTTCCGCAGCCGCCCCGACCTGCTCGCGACGCTCTCCGGCCTCTTCTCCCGGGTCCTCTCAGGCGGGGAGGACTTCTCCCCCGCCTACGCGCACGTCGTGTCCGACCGGAACGATCCCGGCGAGGGACATCCCGTTTCGCTCTATCGGCTCGACCCCGCCGTGGACGAGTCGGAGTTCCTCGCGGCGCTGGTCGGGCGGATCGCCGGATCGGTGAAGGTCCGGGATCGCGACGGCATCGAACGCCCCGCGACGTTCCGGGACATCGCCGTTCTCTATCGCTCCGACGCCTCGGGCGAGTTGCTGTCGGGGTATCGCGCGGCGCTCGCGGCTGCGGGGATCCCCCACGTCGTCCCTTCGCGCAAGGGGTTCTTCCTGCGGCAGGAGATCCAGGACTTGCGGATGGTGTTCTCCGCCGTCGATGTTCCCGCCGACCGGTCTGCGCGCCACGCCGCGATGAAGACGATCTTCTTCGGGCTGTCGGACGAGGAGATCCAGCCGCTCTACGGGGAGGACCCGGCCGCGGTCCCGCCCCGCGTGCGCGAGGCCGTGGCGCTCCTTTCCCGCCTCACCGCGCGGCGGGGGCGTGCGTCCCTTCCGGATCTTCTCGCGGCCTTGTACGGAGAGACGGGGGTCGATTTCGTCGCGGCGAGGATTCCCGACGGGGAGCGGATCCTCCGGAACCTGTCGAAGGCCGCGGAGATGGCGAGGGACTTCGCGTGGGGCGGCGCGGGTTCCCTCAAGCTCTTCCTCGCGGAGATCCGCCGCAAGGCCGCCGAGGGGAGGGAGGAGGACGAGGTCCCCGACTTCGAGGAGGGGGAGGATGCCGTGCGCCTCTCCACGATCCACGGAGCGAAGGGGCTCGAGTTCCCGGTCGTGATCCTCGCCGGGATCTCCCGGGGCGGGCGGAAGGGGCCGGAGGGGCTTCGGGCGGACCGGGTCCGGGGCCTCTCCGCGGTGATCTTCCCCGGGTTCCGGACCTATTCGGCGTTCCGCCAGGTGCCGGGCGCGGGTCGCCCGGTGACGTTCGAGGAGTGGGAGAAGGAGAAGATGATGGCGGAGGAGCGCCGTCTCCTCTACGTCGCGGCCACCCGGGCGAAGGACCGGCTCTTCCTGGTGGACGGGGGGAAGGGGCCCGGCTCGACCCTTCGGGACGCTCTGATGGAAGGGACCTCGGGGGCGACGGCGGCGGGAGAGGGCCGCTGCCTCGTCACGGGGCTTCCGGGGGAACGTCTCCGGGTCTGCGAAGGACCGGCCGACGGATCCGCGGGCGGGGAGCTGCTCCGCGTGGCGGTGACGTCGGCCTTGGCGGAGGAGGCGCGCCCTCCCCTCGCGTCCCTCGTCGTGCCGGTGATCTCCGGGGATTGGGTCGCACCGGTCGCGGAGCCGCCCCCGCCCTCGCCGGCGCCCGAGCCGGTCTCCCTCGCGGAGCTGCACGACCGGTCGCGCGGGAAGCGGTTCGGGGAGAAGGTCCACCGCGTCTTCGAGGCGTACCCGCCGGTGACCGACCCGTGGCCGCCGCCGGGGGCGGCCCTCCCCGTGATCCTGGACGAGGAGGAGGGGCGGCGGTGGAACGCGATCGTCGACGCCGTGCGCTCCTCTCCCCTGTACCGGGAGCTTCGCACCTCCCGCGTCGTCGGCACGGAGCTGCCGCTCCTGCGGATACGCGGCTTCACCGCGGGCGAGGAGCGCGCCGACCTCGTCGTTTCGCCCCCCGGACCGGCGGGAGAGCTATGGGTCATCGACTTCAAGACCGGGGAGCGCGATCGGGCGCTTGAGGAGGCGTACTTTCTCCAGCTGCGCGAATACCGCGGCATTCTCTCCGAGGCGTGGCGCGTACCCGTGCGGGGGATCTTGTGGTACGTGGAATCCGGCGCGTCGATCGATCTGCCGGAAACCCCGGAACCGGGACCGCAGAACAGAACCGCAGAACAGGGACGTTCCTGAGAACTCCCGTTGAAGTGGGACAGACGTCCTTGATTATCTGGAGTTCTCAGGAACGTCCCTGTTCTGCGGTCCGTCCCTGTTCTGCGGTGTGGTGGCTGACCTCAGCGGACCCGCTTCAGGTAGATGAGCTTGTCGTCGCCCACCGCGTAGTAGTCGGGCAGCCGCGCGGCGAGGGTGCAGCCGACCTTGTCGTAGAATTCCCGCGTGGAGCCGTAGCTCTCCTGCGACGACGTCTCGATCACCAGGAGGTATCCCCCGCGCCGCCGGACCTCCTCCTCGACGAACGACAGGATGGACCGTCCGTACCCTTTCCCCATCCGGTCGGTCCGCGTCGCGATCCAGTACAGGTCGAAGGTCCCCGTGGTCATCGCGTTCTTCCCGAAGCAGGCGTAGGCGGCCACCGTGCCGTCGTCCTCCACCAGGACGTACGGGTGGTAGTCGTCCTGCTCTTTCCGCGTCAACGCGACGTCCACCAGCTCCATGGCCACGTCCACCTCGAACGGCTTGAACGCGTTCGTTCCCGCGACCAGTTCCCGGATCGCCTCGCGGTCCCCCGCCTCGATGCCGCGGATGCGCGTCACCGCGCCCCCAGGGCCAGGCCCAGCCGCAGGATCTCGGCGACCAGGTCCGGGTAGGAGAGCCCCGCCGCGCGCGCCGCGCGTACGGTCCCCGCGTCGGGCGATATGTCGGGATTCGGGTTGACCTCGAGGACGAACAGCTCCCCCTCGGCGTTCATGCGGAAGTCGACCCTGGCATACCCCGTCAGCCGGAAGATCCGCGCGCAGGCGAGGGCGATCCCCGATAGCCGGGCGGTGAGCTCGGGCGGGGCGTCCGCGGGGCAGACCGGGGCGATCTCCGCGTAGGAGGGGTGCGTCGCGTTCCACTTCGATTCGTAGGTGCAGAGCCGCCAGCGCGGGTTCCGGTACACGAGCTCCGCGGGCGGGAGCGACCGGTGCGGATCGGCGGTCGACCCGTTCCCGAGCACGCCGACGTTGAACTCCCGCCCGTCGACGAACTCCTCGACGAGCGAATCCTGCCGGAACCCCTCCCGAAGCCATTTCACCTGCCGGCGCAATCCGGCAAGGTCGGCGACGACGCTGTCCTCGGTGATCCCGGCCGAGCCGTCCTCGTTCGCCGGTTTCACGACCAGCGGGTACGACAGACCCGGCTCCCCGGCGGGATCGCAGGTGTAGAGCCGGAAGCGCGGCGTAGAGATCCCGTTGGCGATCATCAGTTGCTTGGCGAGCGACTTGCTGTTGCAGATCCCGAGCGCGAGCGGGCCGTTCCCGGTGTACGGCAGTCGCAGCAGCTCGAGGAGCGCGCAGGCGTGCAGCTCCTTTTCCGGGGAGAGGTCCGGGCACTCGCACAGGTTGAAGACCGCCTCGGCTCCCGAGGAACGCAGCGCCGGGATCAGCTCCCCCGGGTCCTTTCCGAACGCGTGGGTCCACGCGTCGTGGCCGGCGGAGCGGAGGGTCTCCGCCACCGACCTCGCGTTGACCGCCAGGTCCATGGCCTCCCGGATCTCCTCCTTCACGTCCTTGAGCGCCTCGAAGACGGAGGTGTAGAGAACGGCGACGCGCGCCCCCTTCGTCGCGACGGGGCTCACGCGGCCCCCATCCCGAGGCGGGAGAGGGCGTGGGAAAGGATCTCACCGACGAGGGACGGATAAGGGATTCCCATCCGGTTCGCCATGATCGGCAGGTCGCCGTACCCCGGAGAAAGACCCGGCAGGGGATTGCACTCGATGAAGTGCGGCATGCCGGAAGCGTCCAGGCGGAAGTCGAGCCGGGAGAAATCGCGGCATCCGAGGGCCCGGTAGATCCCGAGCGCGCAACGCTCGATCTCGGAGAGGACCGCACGCGGCAACGCGGGCGGCACGCGATACTCGACGCGGTTCTCCCAGTCCCTCTTCACTTCGAGGGAGTAGACGAACTCCGCCGGGGAGACCGTCGTCGGGACGATCTCCATCATCCCTGCGATCCGGGGAGGATCGTTCCCCAGCACCCCCACCGTGACCTCCGCCCCCGGCACGAACGCTTCGACCATCGCCTCCTGGCGGTACGTCTGCGTGACGAACCGCACCATCTCCCTCGCCTGGTCGAGCGACGTTGCGCGCGAAGCGATCCGCACCCCTTTGCTGGATCCTTCGAAGGCGGGTTTCACGATCACGGGGAAGGGAAACGGCAGGGAATCGAGCTCCTCCGCGGACCGGAAGGTCCGGAACGGCGGGGTGGGAAAGCCCTCGTGTTCCACGAGGCGCTTGGCCACCGGCTTGTCGAGGGTGACACAGAGGGTCAGCGGATCGGAGCCGACGTACGGGACGCCGAGCATCTCGAGGACGGCCGGGACGTGCGCCTCGCGGCATCGGCCGCCTTCCCCTTCCGCGATGTTGAAGACGATGTCGGGCGCGGCGCCCCGCACGGTGTCGACGAACCCGCGCCCTGCGGGAAGACGGCGGACGTCGTGGCCCAGGCGGGAGAGGGCGTTCTCGATGTGGGCCACCGTCGCCTCGGAGTCGTACTCCTCGAAGGCGTCCTCGGGCAGGTGATCGGGCGTGTCGGCCGGTTTTACGTTGAAGGCGAGCCCGACTCGCACCGGCGTTTCCTCCTGGCCATCCGCTCGTTCCCCGCGGGGATGAGCGCGCGGACCTCCCCGGTCAGCAGGCGGTAGACGTCGTTGCGCGGCGGCGGAAGCGCCGACTCGACCCGCGCGGAGGCGCGTCCGTCGTCCCGCGCCTCCTCGTAGCTCACGATGATCCCTTCGTAGTTCCGCAGAACCGTACGTTCCTCGCCCATCGAGAGGATGTAGTTCGGCATCAGCGGGATCTTGCCGCCCCCCCCGGGGACGTCCACCACGTAGGAAGGGATCGCGAGCCCCGAGGTGAGGCCCCTCAGCCCCTCCATGATCTGGATCCCCTTCGACAGGCGGGTGCGGAAGTGGTCGAGACCCCGGACCATGTCGCACTGGAAAAGGTAGTAGGGGCGGACCTTCGCCCTCAGCAGCTCCGTGTTGAGCTTGCGGATGATCTCGGCGTGGTCGTTGACGCCCTTGAGCAGAACGGTCTGGTTGTTCACGGGCACGCCCGTGCGAAGGAGCCGGTCGCACGCCTGGCGCGCCTCGGGGGTGACCTCCCGGGGGTGGTTGAACTGCGTGTTCAGCCAGATCGGGCCGTACTTTTCCAGCACCGCGCAAAGTTCTTCGTCGATCCGCATCGGAAGGACCACCGGTACGCGGGTGCCGATCCGGATGATCTCGACGTGCGGGATCTTGCGGAGGCTCTTCAATATGTACTCGATCCGCTCGGTCGGAAGCGTCAGCGGGTCCCCGCCCGAGACGATGACGTCGCGGATCTCCTCGTGGCGCCGGATGTAGGCGAACATCTTCGACAGCTCGAACTCGGTCTTGGCCGCTTCGCCCAGGGTCCAGATCCGCTTCCGGGTGCAGTGGCGGCAATACATCGAGCAGAAGTTCGTGACGACCATCAGGCAGCGGTCCGGGTACCGGTGCGTGAGCCCCGGGACCGGCATGTCCTTCTCCTCCTCGAGCGGGTCGTCCTCGCCGTCCTCGGCGCCGAAATATTCCTCGGCGGAGGGGATCGACTGGCGGGCGATCGGATCGTCGGGGTCGTCGAACCGGATGAGCGAGAGGTAGTAGGGGGTGATGCCGAGCCGGTAGATGTCCGTCACGCGGGACAGACGCTGCGCCTCTTCCGCGGGGATCCGGCAGAGCCCCGCGAGGTCGTCGACGGAGGTGATGCGGTGGGACAGCTGCCAGCGGTAATCGTTCCACTGCTCGCGCGAGACCTGCGGCCAGGGAAGGCCGACCGGCGCGGTCCTCCCCTTGGGGCGCCTCAACGGTGCGGCGACGTCACCGGGATGGGTCTCCATGATCCTCCTCGAGTTCCCCGTGTCCGGGGTGGATGGTCGGGGGCTCGTTCCCCCGACGTTATCGCCCGCTCGTTCGCACCCAGAGAAAGTCGACGAGCGTCTTCCCCTTGTTCGAATATGCGAACTCCTGCTCCCCCGCGAAGTAGAGGCTCTCCCCCTTGCGGGCCACGTAGGAGATCTGTCCGAGCTGAAGCCCCAGCCGCCCGGCGAGAACGTGGATGTAGTTCTCCCCTTCCTGCGGAGGCTCCGGGGGCGTCTGCTTCCCCGGGGCGATCGTGGCGCGGTAGGCGACGATGGAGCGGTAGCGGCTCTTGGGCAGGAGCGTGTCGAACTCCTTGTATCCGGTGACCTCGGAGGGGAGTGCGTCGCTCTTCCGGAAGAGCACCTTTTCCTCGTCGACGTCGGCGAAGAAGGAGGAGGGAGTTTCGTTGAGGGCGGTGAGGATCTCGAAGAGGTTCGCGACGGAGGGCGAGGTGAGATTGCGCTCGACCTGGGAGATGGCGCCCTTGGTCAGGCCCGCGCGTTCGGCCAGGTCGGCCTGGGCCAGCCCGTTGATCTGGCGGAGGTGCTTGATCCTTGCGCCGATGTCGATCACGGGATTGTTTTTTAAACCCTCCGTTTAGTAAACCTATCCAAATTTTAGAAATATGCATTCGTCGTGTCAACCGGAAAATACCGATTACCATAAACTTTTTTAATATTGACCCTCTTGCCTCTAATCACGTGGGGACGGTTTGCTATACCCGAAAAATGCCGCTTCAGGGGAAGGGAATCCGCGTCCGGTGCGGCTTCCCGCGTCGTCCGCTCAACCAAATGCTTCAATTCATGAATGCGGTAACGTACCGGGAAGACGGCACGGAAGGCGCTGTGCCCCCCGTTCTTCCTACGGCGGGGGTACCCCGGCAGCGCGAAGCTCGTACTGGGGCGCCTCCGGGACTCACCCTTTGGCTGCGCCGCCTCGGAGGGCGGGGCTCCGTTCGTGGCTCGCCGTGCGGTGAACCTGCACGGCTGCGCTTTACCTCACTGCGCCCCCCCCTCCTGCGGCGACTCCGCCGTCACACGCGACACAAGCCACAGATGGATCTTTTCAGCGTATGGTGCGGCAGGAGAAGGTCCCTGAAAGGCGCAGGCGCTTTCGGGGGACATACCTGGTGTAAACCTGGGACGCAGGGAAGGTGTGTCCCACGCCCACAACCCACAAGCCGACGCACACTTCTTCGTGCGGCATTGACAGTCCGGGGACAAATCAGCGACAATTCTACCTTGCGCGCAGGTGGGGGAGTAGCTCAGCTGGGAGAGCACCACGTTCGCAACGTGGGGGTCGAGGGTTCAATCCCCTTCTCCTCCACCATCCTTCGCTCCTTCGGAGTTCCGGATGGTGCCCACCGCAGCACGAAGCGCGAAGTCGGGCCCACCTTCTTCTATACGAACCGTCGGCAGGTTGAGGTTGCGATACTGCCATCGCCGCCGCGGTGAACCGGTGCCGGATCATCGATTCCAGGACCTCCTGAATCGAACCCCGGCTCCAGGCCATCCCGGGTACCTTCTCCGGGCGCATCCCGCCATCGGCACGTAGACACAGGAAAGGGCGCACGCAGATGGAACCGGACCGTTCGTGGGAGAAAGAGGCGGAGGCGCGGGAAGCCACGATCGAGTTGCTGCGCCTTTGCAACAAGGCAGGCAGCATGACGGGATTGGTGCGCGACCTGGTGCTCTTCTTCCAGCGCCTCACCGGATGTGAAGCCGTCGGTGTGCGGCTGCGGGAGGGGGACGACTTCCCGTATTACGAAACTCGCGGCTTCCCCGAGGAATTCGTGCTGGCGGAGAACCACCTCTGCGCAATCGAGCCGTCCGGGGAAACGGTTCGCGACTGCGCGGGTCATCCGGCCCTCGATTGCATGTGCGGCAACATCCTCTGCGGGCGGGTCGATCCCTCCAAACCGTTCTTCACCGCGCGCGGCAGCTTCTGGTCGAGCTGCACGACCGAATTGCTGGCGAGCACGACGGATGCCGACCGGCAGGCGAAAACGCGCAACCGCTGCAACGGCGAGGGGTACGAATCGGTGGCCCTCGTCCCCCTCCGCTCGCAGGAGGAAAGCTTCGGCCTCTTCCAGTTCAATGACAAGCGCAGAGGGCGTTTCACGGCGGAGAGGGTCGCCCTGCTCGAGGACCTGGTGGACCATGTTGCGATCGCGCTGGCGAAGCTGAGGTCCGACGCGGCGCTCCGGTTCAGCGAAGAGCGTTACCGTTCGCTGTTCGAGAATATGCTCGAAGGGTACGCGTATTGCGAAATGGTCGTCGATAACGGGGAGCCACGGGACTTCGTGTACCTCGACGTGAATCCCGCCTTCGAACGATTGACGGGACTTACGGGTGTCGTGGGGAAAAGGGTGACCGAGGTCATTCCCGGCATCCGCGAGTCCAACCCCGAGCTGTTCGAACTCTACGCCAGGGTGTCTTCGACCGGAAACGCCGAGAGGACGGAAATTTACGTGGATCCGTTGAAGATCCGGTTTTCCCTTTCCGTCTATAGTCCGGCGAGAGGATTTTTTGTCGCGGTATTCGACAACATCACCGAACGCAGGAAACTTGAGGAGCAGTTGCGCCAGTCGCAGAAGATGGAGGCGGTGGGCCTGCTCGCCGGCGGGATCGCCCACGACTTCAACAACCTGCTGATGGTGATCAACGGGTACGCCGAGCTCCTCCAGAACCGCATCGACGAAAAATCGCCGCTTCGCGTAAACGTGGACGAGATCCGTCACGCGGGGGACCGGGCCGCATCGCTCACACGGCAGCTGCTTGCCTTCAGCCGACGCCAGGTCCTGCAGCCGAAGGTCCTCGACCTGAACGGGGTGATCTCCCACCTGGGAACGATGCTTCAAAGGCTGATCGGGGAGGATCTCGAGCTTCGGATGCTCCTCCGGCAGGATCTGGGGACCGTGTTGGCGGACCCGGGACAGATCGAGCAGGTTCTGCTCAACCTTGTGGTGAATGCGAGGGACGCGATGTCCACCGGGGGAAAATTGATCCTGGAGACCGACAACGTCGTCCTCGACGAAACCTTCGCGAAGGAGCATCCCGCCGTCGTCCCGGGCCCCCATGTGCTCCTGGCGGTCAGCGACACGGGCGCGGGGATTCCCGGGGAGATCCGGGAGCGCATCTTCGAGCCGTTCTTCTCCACCAAGGAGAGAGGCAAGGGGACGGGACTGGGGCTCTCCACGGTGTACGGCATCATAAAACAAAGCAACGGGTACATAAGCGTCTGGAGCGAGGTCGGAAAGGGTACGACCTTCAAGATCTACCTTCCGCGTGTGGAAGGGGAGGTTCAGGTCTTGTCCTCCGCTTCCCCCGCGGCGTCGTTGCAAGGCGCCGAAACGGTGCTCGTGGTGGAGGACGAGAGCGCCGTGCAGGTGGTCATCGAGAGAGTGCTTTCCGGGAACGGCTACCGCGTGCTCCTGGCATGCGAGGGGAGCGAAGCCCTCCGCGTCTCCGGGGAGCACGAAGGGCCGATCGACCTTCTCATCACGGACGTGGTGATGCCGGGGATGGGGGGGCGGGAAGTCGCAAGTCGGCTGGAGACGTCGAGGCCGGGATTGCGGGTGTTGTTCATGTCCGGATACACGGATGACGCCATCAGCCACCGCGGGATCCTGGAAACGGGTCTGAAGTTCCTCCAGAAACCGTTCACCACCGATGCGCTCCTGAGGAAGGTGCGCGAGGCCCTCGAACGGTAGTATGATCCGGCAATGACGTTCTCCCTCTCGGCGCCGCTGTTCGTCGAAGTGGCCGTGCCGCTCCCCATCGACCATCCGTTCACGTACCGGGTCCCCTTCGGTGAAGAGCACCGCGCCCGGATCGGCGTGCGCGTCCTTGTCCCTTTCGGCGCACGGAAGATGACGGGGCTGGTCACGGCGATCACCGACGCCTCCGGCCTCGGCGGACGGGACGCGAAGGATCTTCTCGCGATCCTCGATGAAACGCCGTACGTGTCGGAGCGGCATCTCGCATTCCTCTCCGCGACCGCCCGCGAATGTCTCGCCCCGCTGGGCGAGACGCTGCGCGCCGCCCTCCCTCGCGGGCTCCCCCGGAAGGAAGCCCCCGCCACGCCCCGGATGGAGGCGTTCTACCGTCCCTCACCGCTCCCTCCCGAAGATCGGTTGACTCCGAAGCAGCGCCTGGCGTTCGAAGCGGTCTGCGAGGCCGGAGGGATGTCTTCGTCCGAACTCTCGTTACGGGTTCCGGGAGGGGCGGAGGCGGCGAAGCGTCTTGCCGCGAAAGGATTCCTGCTCGTCGAGTCGCGGCCCCGGCCGGTGACCCTCCGCGCCGCGTCCCTTCCCGACCTGGCGGGGGACCTCTCGCCCACGCCCGGCCAGGAGGCCGCGCTTGTGCGGATCGGGGTCGCCGTCGCCTCGGGGCGGCACGCCGCCTTCGTGCTGCACGGCGTGACCGGATCCGGGAAGACCGAGGTCTACCTGCGCGCGGTCGAGCAGGTGCGCGCCACGGGGCGCCAGGCGATCTACCTCGTCCCCGAAATCGCCCTCACCCCCCAGTTGCTCGGCAGGGTCCGCTCCCGGTTCCGCGACGGCGTCGCGGTGCTCCACAGCGGGCTCACGCCGGCGGAGCGGTCCTCCCAGTGGAGGAAGATCCGCGACGGCGAGGTGTTCCTCTGCGTGGGAGCGCGCTCCGCCGTCTTCTCCCCCTTCCCGTCCGTGGGGCTCGTCGTCGTGGACGAGGAGCACGACGCCGCGTACAAGCAGGAAGACGGCGTCCGGTACCAGGCGCGGGACCTTGCCCTTCTGCTGGGTCGCATGGAGAACGCCGTCGTCCTGCTGGGCTCCGCCACCCCTTCCGCCGAGTCGTTCCACCTCGCGCGGACCGGCGCCGCGACGCTTCTTTCCCTCCCCGAGCGGATCGGCGGGAGCGGCATGCCGGAAATCTCCGTGGTCGACCTCAAGGGGCGCACGGACCGGCGCGGCGCCGACCGCTACTTCTCCCCCGAGCTCGAGGCGGAAATCGACGCGACCCTTTCCTGCGGCGAGAAGGCGATGCTCTTCCTCAACCGGCGCGGGTTCGCCGCCGCCCTCACGTGCCTCGAATGCGGAACCACGGTGCAGTGCCGGAATTGCCAGGTGGCGCTCACGTACCACCGGGAGCACGAGGCGCTCCTGTGCCACTACTGCAACCTGAAGCGAAAGGAGCCCGAATCGTGCGCGAAGTGCGGCGGGCACAAGCTCGCCCAGGTGGGGATCGGGACGGAGCGGCTCCTCTCCTGGGTCTCGAAGCGGTGGAAGGAGGCGCGGGTCGCCCGGCTCGACTCGGACGTCACGCGGAAGCGCGGGGCGTATGCCGAGGTCCTCTCCGGGATGCAGCGGGGGGAGGTGGACATCCTGGTCGGGACGCAGATGATCGCCAAGGGACACGACTTCCCCGAAGTCACCTTCGTCGGGGTTCTGCTGGCCGACCTCTCCCTGTCGTTCCCCGACTTCCGGGCGTCGGAGCGCACGTTCCAGATCCTGACCCAGGTGGCGGGACGTTCAGGTCGCGGAGACCGGCCGGGCAAGGTCCTCTACCAGACGATGGCGCCGGAAAGCCCGGCCATCCGCAAGGCGGCGGAGCACGACTACGCCGGGTTCATGGAAGACGAGCTCGCCGCGAGGGAGGCGATGGGGTACCCCCCGTTCGGCCGGATGCTGCTCCTTCGCCTTTCGGGAGCGAGGCAGGACGCCGCGCGCGAGGCGGCCGATCTTGTAACCGGTGCGCTTTCCGGTCCGATGTCCGGCCACGGAGTTCGCCTCCTGGGCCCCGCCCCCTCGCCGATCGCCCGGGTCAAGCGCCGCTTCCACTACCAGATCCTGCTGGTGATGCCCCCTGACCTCCCGGTGGGCGATCTCTTCCCGGAGCTCCTGCGCCCCCTCCGCGAGCGGGTCCGAAAGCTCGGCGCGCGCCTCGAGGCCGACGTCGACCCGTACCAGATGATGGTGTGACCCTTCCCGGAACCCCGAAACCGGATCCGCAGAACAGGGACGTTCCTGCGAACTCCCGTTGAACAGGAACGTCCCTGTTCTGCGATTCCGCGTCTTGGCACAGGGATTGAACTCCTCCCGCGCATCAACGCGCAAAGGAGGGCACGACCATGCGGGTGCATTACGTGCTGAACCACGGGGGGACGCCGGCGTCGAAGCTGGCCGACGTCGAG
>Ga0299906_10002161_pt1 | contig 16466 bp, 19 predicted proteins | sample RVTome_14_FD_200259 | JGI IMG/M metagenome (GOLD analysis project Ga0299906, IMG submission 200259) | Soil microbial communities from uranium-contaminated site in the Upper Colorado River Basin, Wyoming, United States - RVT145D125 (version 2) ...
GCCAGGGCCAGGGCCAAGGTCAGGGTCAGGGCCAAGGAGGTGGCGGAGGCCAGGGCGCGGGAGGCGTCAACAACCCGAACCCGGTGAGCGGGGGCACCGGCTCGGCAGGGAATCCCGATCTCGGAGCCGGCGACGGCGACGCGGCCCACGATCCCGGGCGCTCCAACGTGCTGGACCCCCAGGGCTTCACGCAGGGCGACGAGCAGCGTGTCGACTTCGACGGGAACGACCCGACCGGCAACGTCGAGGGAACCACCTCCGGGCAAGGACTGCAGAACCTCCCGCTCGTCCCGTACACCGACAGGTTCACGGCTTATCAGCAGCAGGCACTCGGAGCTCTCGACCGGATGTCGATACCGAGCAGCCTGCAGGACATCGTTCGGATCTACTTCACGGAGTTAGGCGGCCAATGAACCCGGAAACGTTCGCCCAAAACGTCGAAGCGATCGAGGCCGAGATCGGCAAGGTCATCGTCGGCCAGCACGATCTGGTGCGCGCCGTTCTCCTCGGCCTGCTGTGCGAGGGACATGTGCTGCTCGAAGGCGTCCCCGGCCTCGGGAAGACGCTGCTGCTGCGCACGCTCGGTGAGGCGCTCTCGGTCGAGTTCGGCCGCGTCCAGTTCACACCCGACCTGATGCCGGCCGACATCGTCGGAACCAACGTCCTGCGCGAGGGGGAGTTCCGGTTCCACGAGGGCCCGATCTTCGCCAATGTCGTCCTCGCAGACGAAGTCAACCGGGCGACCCCGAAGACCCAATCGGCCCTTCTCGAGGCGATGCAGGAGCGCCGCGTCACCCTCGGGGGGACGACCCACCCGCTGCCGAGGCCGTTCTTCGTGATGGCCACGCAGAACCCGCTGGAGATGGAGGGAACGTACCCGCTTCCCGAGGCGCAGCTCGACCGGTTTCTCTTCAAGATCCTCGTGCCGTTTCCCTCGACGGACGACATGGTCGGCATCCTGCAACGGACGACTGCCGACGAGTCGGTCGAGGTGAGCGCCCTTGCAGACGATCAGGTGCTCAAGGAGATGCTCGGTCTCGTTCGACAGGTGCCTGCCGCCACCCACGTGCTGCGATACGCCTCCACACTGATCACCGCCACCCACCCGGGGCACGACTCAGCGACCCCCCTCGTCCGTCGCTACGTTCGCTTCGGCGCCAGCCCGCGCGGCGCGCAGGCGGTGGTGCTCGGCGGGAAGGCGCGGGCGCTGATCGACGGGCGGCTCAACCTGTCGGGCGAAGACGTCCGCGAGATCGCCAAGCTGGCGCTGCGACACCGGCTGGTGCTCGGGTACGAGGCAGCCGCCGACGGTGTCATCTCAGACTCCATCATCGACGAGCTCCTCGAGGCGAATCCGGCCCCGATCCCTACGAACTGATGCTCCTCGAGCCCGAGCTACGTGCCCGCCTCGAGCGGCTGAGCCTCACCAACCGCAGGCGCCTTCGTGGCATGTGGAGCGGGAGACACCGTTCGAAGCAGCTCGGCGAGAGCCTCGACTTCGCCGACTACCGCGAGTACAACCCCGGGGACGACTTCCGGCGCATCGACTACAACCTGTGGGCGAGGCTGGGCGTGGTGCTCGTACGCCTCTTCGAGGCCGAGGACGAGATGCCACTGCAGATCGTCGTCGACACGTCGTCGTCGATGGAGTTCGGCGAGAAGTTCGCAACCGCCCAGCGGCTCGCTGCTGCGATCACCTTCCTCGGCCTGGCCGCCGGGGAGAGGGTGCGCCTCGTCACCGTCCCGGCTTCCGACCGCCCTTCGTTGCGCGGCCCATGGGCCCGTCACGTGTCGAGCTGGCCGCAGATGGAGGGATTCCTGGAATCGCTGAGCCCCGAGGGAGGTACCGACCTCCCTGGAGCGGCTCATCTCATGGCGGCTGCCGGCGCCCACCGCGGTCCCGTCGTCCTCGTCAGCGACCTCCTGGCGCCCGGCTGGGAGGCGGCCGTCGACCTCCTCGGGAGCCTCGGCGGCGGTGTCGTCCTCCACGTGCTCTCCCCTTCAGAGCTCGACCCGGACTTCAGCGGCGACCTCACGCTGCGGGACATCGAGACGAAGGCAGAGCTCCCCGTCTCGATCAGCGAAGCCGCCGTGTCGCGGTACCGCGAGCGGATGCAGTCGTTCGTTGCAGAGGCTTCGGCGAGGGCCCGGCGCTCGGGCATGGACTACGTAACAGTCCTCGCCGGCCCGGAAGCGTTGACCGCGGCGCTCCGTGAGCTCGTCGCCGCTGGGAGGCTGACGTGAGCCTGCTCGCACCCCTGGCTCTTGCCCTGGCGTCACTCGTCATCCCGCTCGTTGTGCTGTACATGCTGAAGAGCAGGAGGCAGAGGCTCGAGGTGCCGAGCATCCGCATGTGGGAGGACGAAGAACAGTACGTCTCCGCCTCCCTTCCTTGGCAGCGCCTCAAGGTCACCGCGGCGCTCGTGCTCCAGATCCTCGCCCTGCTCGGCTTCGCCTTCCTGCTCGCCCGGCCGTTCTTCAGGGAAGCAACGCTGCTCGGTCCCCACACCGTGCTCGTCATAGACACGTCCGGATCGATGGCGACGGCCGGCCGCTTCGCAGCGGCCCAGGCGGAGGCCAGAGGCCTGGCCGACGACGCCTCGGACGCCCAGCTCATCTCCGTCGTCGACGCCGGGCCGCGCCCCCGTGTCGTGACGGCCTTCTCCCGAGACCCCGCAACCGTCCTCTCTGCCATCGACGGCCTGGCTGTCGGGGGTGGCGGAGAGGACCTCGAGGGAGCACTGCGGCTGGCGCGGGGCCTCGCCACCCCCGATCGCCCGACGAAGATCCTCCTGCTGAGCGACGGCGGGGTCGAAGGGGCGCTCCTGGAGCCGGTGAGCGACGCCAGTCACATCCTGTTCGACCAGGTCGGCGACAACGTCGCCATCACCGCCTTCGGAACTGGCGTGCCCGGGGAGGGTGCCGCCAACATGTTCCTCGAGGTGTCGAGCTTCTCCCGTAGGACCGAATCGATCTCGGTCCAGATGCTGGTCGACGGCCTCGAGGTCGGGTCGGTCGACATCGAGTTGGCGGCGGCGGAGCGGGAACAGCGCGTCGTTCCCGTCGACGCCGGGATCGGCCAGACGGTCGAGGCGGTGATCGTCGAGGCGGACGACGCCAACCCGCTCGACGACCGCGCTGCTCTCATCCTCTCGGGCGCCGGCGACCTGGCGGTCACAGTGACGGGCGAAGGATCTCCCTTCCTGGATGCGCTGCTCGGGGCGCTCCCCGGCGTCCACCCGGCCGTGGGCGAGCCACCCGACGTCGTCGTCATCGACGGTGGCTCGGCTGCGGAGATCGACCGCCCGGCATGGATCATCGCCCCCGACCCGCCGCCGGAAGGGATCACGGTCACGGGCCGGCTCGACAACCCGGTGATCACCTTTCAGCGTCCGGGCGAGCCGATCCTCGAGGACGTCGACCTCACGAGCCTCGCCATCGGCGAGGTGCAACTCCTCGACCTCGGGCCCGGATGGCTGCGACTGGTGACGGCAGGCGATGTGCCGATCGTCATGCTCGGTGAGGTCAACGGGCACCGGGTCGTCTACTTCACTTTCGACGTGGTCCGATCGAACCTCCCGGTGGACGTCACCTTCCCGATACTCGGTGCGAGGATCCTCGACTTCCTGGGAGGCAACCGGCTCGGCAGCGCCGCCACGGCGACGGCCGGCACGCCGCTCAGCCTGGCGCCGCCTCCCGACGGATCGACGGTTGTGACGAAGCCCGACGGCACCTCCGTGTCACTCGAAGGGAACGTCGTCGAGTTCGCCGACACTGCGGCGCCGGGCACGTACCAGGTGGACTACCTCGACGCCTCCGGTGCGCTCGTCGAACACGAGAGGGCAGTCCGGCAGTTCGCGGCGGCCGAGGCTCCCGGGTCCGCCAGGCAGATCGCGACGACCGCCGACGATACGGCAGATGCGCAGGACGCCACGTTGCTGCGGGAGTGGGCGCCGTGGATCCTGGCGCTGTTGCTGCTGGTCGTCCTCGTCGAGTGGTGGGTCGCCTACGGCAGGCCGAGCCCGTGGCGCAGGCGTTCCGGCGCGGGAGCGGCCGTATGAGGCTCCAACAGCCCTGGCTGCTCCTGGTGCTCATCCCGGCGCTCGGGGCCGTCGTGCTCGTCGCCCGTCACGGTCGCCGCTCGGTGCCGAGCAGGCAGAACCGTGTGGCGACGTTCGTCCGATCCGCTGGCGTGGTGTTGCTCGTTCTCGCATTGACGCAACCACTCATCGTCCGGACGTCGGGAGAGAAGTCTGTCCTGTTCCTCCTCGACAGGTCGGCGTCGATCACGGCTGAGGCCCGCGCCGCGCAGGAGGTCTACGTGCGGCAAGCGCTCGCACTCGCCGGACCGCAGGATCGGACCGCGGTGGCCGTTTTCGGCAGGGAGATCCGCCTGGACCAGGCGCTCTCGAGCGACCCGGCATTCCAAGGCGTCAACACGGTCGTCGACGACACGGCCACCGATCTCGGGGTCGCGCTCCGGGGGGCTGCGGCAGTGCTCCCGACCGAGGGGTCGCGGCGCATCGTCGTGCTCACCGACGGCGTCGAGACGTCGGGCGACGCCCGAGAGGCAGCCCGAGAGATCTCAGAGTCGGGCATCGCGGTCGACATCCTGACGCTGGAGACCGGTCGATCCTCGGACGCCTTGATCACCCGCGTCGACACCCCCGTCACCGCCAGAGAGGGAGAGGAAGTCCCGGTCGAGATCACCGTGCAGTCGTCCATCGCGGGGCCGGCGGTGCTCGTCGTGGAAGCCGGAGGTGAGCCGATCCGTCTCGATGTCGATCTCGTGCCGGGTACGAACCGCTTCACGGTCGAGATCCCGGCGACCGAATCCGGGCCGCTGCGCGTCAGGGCGTCGATCGAGACGCCCGCAGACGAGATCCCGGAGAACGACCAAGCCGAGGCGCTCGTCAGGGTGCTTGGGCCCGCCCGGGTCGCCGTGGTGGAAGGCAAGATCGGCGAAGGGGGAGACGTGGCGAGAGCGCTCGAGGCGTCCGGCATGCGGGCCGTGACCCTCAACGCCATACCAGGTCCCGAGGACCTCCTCACCTACGACGGGATCGTGCTCGTGAACGTCCCCAACCCCGGCGACGAGCAGAGTGCCGACCTCGCTGCATTCGTGGAGGAGCTCGGCAGGGGCCTCGTCGTCGTCGGCGGCGACCAGTCTTACGGCCTCGGCGACTACCACAACAGCGCCCTCGAGGAACTGCTGCCCGTCACGAGCGATCCGGACGATCTCATCAGGCGCCAGCCGATCGCCGAGGTCCTCGTGATCGACACGTCCGGGTCGATGGCGGACTGCCACTGCGGCGACCCTGCGCTGGGTCACAACCCCGACGGACAGCTCGGTTACACGAAGACGTCGATAGCCCAGGCGGGCGCCGGACTGGCGATCGGGGCGCTGCAGCCGGAGGATCGGGTGGGCGTCCTGGCGTTCACGTCGGGCACGCGTTGGGCGCTGCCGCTTGCGCCGAGGCCGGACGCCAACACGGTGGCGTCCGCTCTGGCGACACTCACACCAGAGGGTGACACGGAGATCGCCCAGGCACTGCGGGTTGCCCTCGAGGAGTTGCGGGATGCGCCCGAGGAGATCAAGCACATGGTCCTGTTCACGGACGGGTGGGGCGACGACGTCGAGGTGCTCACGGTGGCCCAGGAGATCGCCGAGGCGGGGATCACGCTGTCCGTGCTCGGCACCGGTGAGGGTTCCGGTGAGTCGCTCAGGCGCATGGCGTCGCTCGGTGGCGGCCAGTTCTACCCGGGGCGCGACCTCGAATCCGTGCCCGAGATCTTCGTCGAAGAGACGCTGCGAGTGTCGAGGCCCCTCATCGCAGAGGGCGCCTTTCTCCCGACGCTGGGGGCCGCCTCCCAGGTCACGGCGGGGCTGACCGAGGCGCCGCCGCTGCTCGGATACGTCCTGACGCGGGCCAAGTCGACGGCATCGATCCCGCTCGAAGTCGGTCCGGGTGACCCTCTGCTCGCCTCCTGGCAGCGTGGGCTCGGCAGGGCGACCGCCTGGACGTCGGATGCTACGGCGCGATGGTCGGTCGACTGGCTGCCGTGGCAGGGGTTCGTCGACTTCTGGGGAAAGGTCGTCAGCGACGTGCTGCCGCCGGGCCTCGACAACCCGCCCGAAGTGCGGCTCTCGGGAGGGGGGCTCGACATCACGTACGAGGCCGACGTCCCGCTCGACGCCGTCGCCATCGCCAACGTGCGCGACTCGACCGGGAACGTGAGGAGCATCGCATTGCAGCGCACGGGCGAGTCGACGTTCGCGGGACGCGTTCCGGTCACCGAGGGAGGCGCCTACTGGGTGGCGGTGCAGGTGGAGAACGCCAGCGGCACCCTCGCATCGGGTAGCAACGGCGTCGTGGCGGGTTACGCCGACGAGTTCGCCTTCCGGGATCCGGACCCCGGCCTGGCGCTCGACGTGACCGACGTAACTGAGGGGCGGGTGGATCCGGCCGCCGCCGACGTGTTCGACCCCGCCCCCGCTGCCGGCGCGGCAGCCACGGAGATCTGGTCGTGGCTCGTGGCGGCGGCCCTCGTTCTCTTCATGGCCGACATCGTGCTCAGGAGGCTCATCGTCTCGAGCGGAGATTTCGCCGTGTGGAAGGAAACCCTCACGCCTACAAGCAGGGCACCCGTCGAGGCGATCCGAACCGACGAGCCTTCCCGGGAGGCCCCGCCGGACCAACCGGCGCCACCGCGCCACCGCGAGGTCCATCCCGAGGAGGAGACGTTCGGCAAGCTGCTCCGGAGGAAGCGGAAGGGCTGACGAGGGAACGCGCCGGGGGTGACGGCTCTATCATTCGCCGCCAGGCGATGGAGCTCGCCTTCGACCGCCGAACGGCTGATGGCTCCTGCAAGAACCAGGTCGACTCGCAGAGGCCATGCCAGCAGAGGACCAGCAGAGACGGAGACCGACTCTCGAGCGCGCCTCGATCCCGCTCGCAGTGATCGGTGGGGGATTGGTCGGCTCCGCTGCGAGGACGGCGGCCGGCGCGTTGGCCGCGACACCTGCGGGAGCGTTCCCGACGACAACGCTCGCCGTCAACCTGGCGGGATCGCTCCTGCTCGGGTGGTACCTGGCGAGGCGGGAGCGTGCGGCCGGCTCACGGTGGGGGTTGCGGTTCTGGGCGATCGGCGGACTCGGCTCCTTCACGACGTTCTCGGCGTTCGGTGTCGAAGTCGTCCAACTCGTCGAGGCGGGGCGGTCGGCAGTCGGGATCGGGTATGTCCTCGCCTCGACCGCCGGCGGGCTGATCATGGCTGCTGCAGGCGAGCAGATCGGGCGTACGACGAGATGAACACGGTGCTTGCCGTGGTCGCCGGGTCGGTCGGCGCCCTGTCCAGGTATGTCCTCACCGGGGCGGTCCAGAGACGATCGCAGTCGGCGCTCCCGCTCGGCACCGCCGCCGTCAATGTACTCGGCGCCCTCGGGATCGGACTGGCGACCGGCGGGCTCCACTCCGGCTCGCTGCCGCTCGTCGTCGTCGCAGGGTTCCTCGGGGGCTTCACCACGTTCTCGACGTGGATGGTCGAGACGGTTCGCCTCGGAGCGCTCCCCGTTTGGAGGCCTGCGGCACTCGCAAACCTGCTCGTCCCGCTCGTCAGTGGTGTCGGGGCAGCCGCGTTCGGCTATTACTTGACTCGATGAGAGAGAGCTCGACGTGAACGACGCATCCGACAGCCGCCTTCTCCGGATCTTCATCGGCGAATCGGACAGCCACGAGGGACGTCCGCTCTACGAGGCGATCGTCGCCACGTTGCGTCGTGCCGGGCTGGCGGGCGCCACCGTACTCAGGGGGATCGAGGGTTTCGGCAAGTCGAGCAGGCTGCACACGGCCCACATCCTCCGGCTGTCCGAGGACCTGCCGATCGTCATCGAGTGCGTCGACACCGCACCCAAGATCGAGGCGATCCTTCCAGAGCTGGAGGCGATGATCGGAGACGGCCTCGTGACCATCGAGCGCGTCGAAGTGCGCATCTACCGCGCCGAGAGACCCTGACGCTCACCGTCGCGGTGGCGGCGGCTCGCGGTCGTGCTTCGCCGATCTGCGGGCGAGCGCCACCGCTGCCACGAGCGTTCCCGCTGCCAGCGCCCCGGCGTACCACGCGACGGGCCCGCCGTGCAATGAGGGGCGCAGCGGTTCGGTGACGAGGCGCGCCATCCCGGCGGCCGCCAGCGCCGCGCCTGCCGGGGCGAAGAGAGGTGCGCGGCGGCGCCAGATCCAGACGAGCGCCGCAGCCAAGAGCAGCAAGGCGGCCGCGTAGAGCTCGACGGGGTGCCGCACGATCTCGCTGCCCGGCTGCGCCCATCCAACAGGGAGCGACGTCGGCGTGCCCAGACAGGCGCTCCGCAACACGCAACCTGCGTGCCACCCGGCCAAACCGGTGAGCGCAGCCGGGGCGAGTGCGTCGGGGAGCTTCGGCCGGCGCCGTCGCCATGCTGCCACGCCGATCGTGACGAGGCCGGCGAGCCCCGCCCATCCGGTGGCGACCCCACCGCGAATCACGACGACGTCACCGAGGTGGGTGATCGGGTTCACGCCTGCCGTCAGCATGGCCGCCAGGCGGCCCACCAAGACACCGGCGATGATCCCCGTCAGCATCGTGTCCCACAGCTCCCGCCGGGAAGCCTCGGCCTCGTCGTGGGGCTCCCCGAAGCGCAGCACGATCCAGGCGGCACCAGGGCCGACCGCGGCGGCGAAGAGCAGAGTGAACTCCATCAGCCTCTGAGGAGCTCGTCGATCTGGATGGCGAGCGTTCGTTCGTCGATGACGCCGTTGTGGAGGACGACCAGTTCTCCTCCCGCGGCGAAGAAGAAGGTCAACGGCACGGCGCGGCTGCCACCGAGGTCCACCGGAACGCCACCCTCCCTGTCGTAGACGTTCTCGATGGCAGCTCCCCGGTAGAACTCGGCGACGAACTCTCTCGCCTGGGTCTGGCTGTCGCGGACGTTCAGGCCGACGAATCGCACCTCCGGCCCGTACTCGTCGGCGGCGGCCGCCAGCAACGGGGCCTCTGAGCGGCACGGAGTGCACCACGACGCCCACACGTTCACAATCACCGGGAGGTCGGAGCCCGCCAGGAGGCTCGTCAGGTCCGCAGTGGAGACGGCAGGCAGCTCGGGGATGTCGTCGATGCTCTGTGAGCTGGCGCCGCAGGCGGCGAGCAACACGACGAGAGAGAGCGTGAGGCGGCGCATCGGAGGAGTGTACGGCGAGCCAAGCTCGACCTCGCTGGTCGGAGGCAGCACGAGGAGGCCCCCGCTGTCTTCAGAGAGACAAGGTCAGGACGCTGCTGTGGGGCAAGAGCCCCTCGATCAGAGACGGTCGGCGATGGCCGTCACCGTGTTCCAGTTGCGGGCCGTGCCGCGCACCGCGAGTTGCCTCTCCAGCCAGTCGAGCGTGAGCTTCGAGCGACCCGAGCCGTGTGGATAGTTGAGAAAGATCTCCCGCCCTCGCACCTCGAATCGATCAGGAGGGGAGCGGTCGGGCTCGACTGCGGCGACGGCCTCTCCGGTCGGGGCGGCGACCAGGAAGGCCACGTGGAGCGTCGTCGGCTCGGCCGCGGCGCCCGGAAACGGGTTCCGAGCGATGGCAGCCGCCAGCTCGGAGGCCCTGCGCAGCACGACATCGATCGTGAAGCCGAGTCGTTCCGCCAGCTCGATCTCGAGCGCACGCCGGGTGGGCTCCTCGTCGGCTCCGCTCGTGAAGAACACGTTGCCGCTCTGCAGATATGTCGTGACGTCGGCGTGGCCGAGAGACTCGAAGAGGTGGGGGATGTCCGCCATGGCGACCCTGCGGCCTCCGACGTTCACGGCGCGCAGAAGCGCCACGTATCGGGTTCGGGTCGACATGGCGACAGGCTAAGCGGGTCAGCGGATGCCGGTGTCGTAGGCGATCTGGACCTCAGGGTTCAGCCCGGCCCCGACCGTGAAGCTCACCTGGTCGGCTGTGCCGAGGAAACCCTCCACCGGTTGAGGAACGACGACGTAGTCACCCTCCGGCAGGTCCAGCGAGAAGCGACCTTCTGAATCGGTGACGACCTCGCCGACCTCGGTGTCTCCTTGCATGATGACGAGATGGGCACCGGCCACGGGGCGCGCCGCGCATGCGGGATCTGGCGGATCGGTCTCGACGGCGCACGTTGGACCTGCAAAGACCATGCCCGACACCGGGTAGCCAGGGATCGTCTCGGTGGTCCTCTCGACTGTGCATGCTCCGAGGAGCGCGGCGGTGACCACGAGGGCGGCGACGGATCGCATGACGCTCAGACGTCGCGGCACGGCGGGCGGTTCCACCGGGAGGCGACTCTGCGATGACTCAACGCGACCGCTCGTCGAGGACGTGGGCGACGAGCCCCGGCTCGACGGCGCGCTCGGCCATCAGCACCAGCAGGTGGTAGAGGAGATCGGCGACCTCTTCGGCCACTCTGCCGACATCGGAGTCACCCGCGGCGTTGTCCTTCGCTGCGATCAGCACCTCCGTGGCTTCCTCGATGAGCTTGCGGCCGACGGCGTCGACGCCGCCCGCAACGAGTCCCACCGTGTACGAGTCGTCGGGCTGCTCGACGAGGCGTTGCTTGATCGTGGCATGGAGCCTGCCGAGGGCGGCGAATGGTGGCCCGTCAGACTCGAAGCAGCTCGTGGAACCGGTGTGGCAGGTCGGTCCTGCCGGTCGAGCGAGGACGAGCACGGCGTCTCCGTCGCAGTCGTGCAGCATCCCGACGAGCTCGAGCGTGTTGCCGGAGGTCGCCCCCTTGCGCCACAACTCGTCTCTCGAGCGGCTCCAGAAGTGGACCTGCCCGCTGGCAACGCTCGCCGCCAGGCTCTCGTCGTTGCCGTACCCGACCATGAGCACCGTGCCGGTGTCGGCGTCCTGGACGACCATCGGGACGAGCGCCACGGCGCCGGGCTCGATGCGTTCGCTCGTCATGCCACCTCCCGCACCGGGATTCCGGCGCCGGCGAGCCCGCGCTTCAGCTCGACGATGCCGATCTCGCGCCTGTGGAAGATCGAGGCGGCCAGGACGGCGTCTGCATACCGCAGGGCCGCCACGCAATGCGCCACCGATCCGGCGCCACCCGAGGCGATGACGGGGACGGTGACCGCGCACCGGACGGCGTCGAGCAGCTCGAGGTCGTATCCGTCGTGTGTGCCGTCACGGTCCATCGAGGTGAGCAAGATCTCACCGGCGCCTCGCTCCGCAGCGATCGCCGCCCACAGCACGGCATCCTTGCCGGTCGGCGTCCTGCCTCCGTTGGTGTGCACCTCCCAGCCCCCGCCGCTCGTGCGTTTGGCGTCGATGGCCACCACGACGCATTGTGTACCGAACTCGGCGGCGCACTCGCCGATGAGGTCTGGACGGTCGGCCGCCGCGGTGTTGACCGAGACTTTGTCCGCCCCGGCTCGAAGGGCGGCCCGCATGTCGGCAGTGCTGCGGATGCCGCCCCCGACCGTGAGCGGTACGAACACCGACCCTGCCGTCCTGCGCACGACGTCGAGCATGGTGGCTCGGTCTTCGCTCGATGCGGTGATGTCGAGGAAGCAGATCTCGTCGGCACCCTCTTCGACATATCGTGCGGCGAGCTCGACCGGGTCGCCTTCGTCGACGAGGTCGACGAACCGGACGCCCTTGACGACGCGCCCCGCGGCGACGTCGAGGCACGGGATGACCCTCCTACGCAGCACGGGCAGCAGCCTCCTCGGCGGCGGTGACGAAGTTGCGGAGAACCAGCAGGCCCGCCCGGCCGGACCGCTCCGGGTGGAACTGCACCCCGGCGACGTTCTCGTGACGGATCGCCGCCGCGAACCGGGCACCGTACTCGGCGGTGCCGATGACCATCCCCGCGGTGGTGGGCACGGGGGCGTAGCTGTGCACGAAATAGAACGGCTCCGTCTCGCCGAGCCCGGTGAACAGACGGTCGCCGGACAGGGCGACGTCGTTCCATCCGATGTGGGGGAGCAGTGGAGCGTCGTAGAGGCGGACCACTTCGCCGGGTGCGATGCCGAGACACGGGGTGCCGTCCTCGTCGGAGGCGTCGAAGAGGAGCTGCATGCCGACGCATATCCCGAGGAGTGGACGCTCCCAAGCTCGTAACACTCCGACGAACCCGGCGTGCTCGAGGCGCTCCATCGCCGCGCCGGTGCGGCCGACGCCCGGCAGGACCAACCCGGCGGCGTCCCCGATCTCGCCCGGGTGCTCGGCAACGACGACGTCTGCGCCCGCCCTCCGGAGTCCCTGAACGATTGAAACGATGTTCCCTGCCCCGTGATCGACGACTGCCAGGCGAGTCACGAGGCGCCCTTGGTCGAGGCGACCCCGTGGCGACGCGGGTCGAGAGCTGTGGCAGCACGAAGCGCCCTCGCCAACGCCTTGAACGCCGCTTCTGCGATGTGGTGGTCGTTGGCACCGTCCGCAGTGAGGTGGATCGTCACACCGGCGGCCCTGGTGAACGACTCGATCGCATGCGGGATCATCTGGGTTCCGAGCGCCCCGATCCGCTCACCGTGGAAGCGGAGGTCGAGCACCGCGTATGGTCGCCCCCCGACGTCGACGACCGCGGTGCCGATCGCCTCGTCCATCGGCACTGTGGCATCGCCGTAGCGGGCGATGCCTGCCCGTTGGCCGAGCGCCTCGGCGAATGCCTGGCCGAGTACGAGCGCAACGTCCTCGACGGTGTGGTGCTCGTCGACGTCCAGGTCGCCGGCCGTCGTGACCTCCAGGTCGAACATGGCGTGGTGGGCCAGGGCGCCGAGCAGGTGGTCGTAGAACCCGACGCCGGTGGCCACCTGTGCCGTACCCGTCCCATCGAGATCGAGGCTGACGCGCACGTCTGTCTCGAGAGTCTTGCGTGACACTTCGGCACTCCGGGTCATGTGTCGCCTCCGGCGTCGAGGATCTCGGTCAGCGCGGCAACGAGCCGGTCGTGGGCCGCCGGCGTGCGGACCGTGAATCGCAGGTAGTCGGCGAGGGGCCCGCCTGTCGGGAACTTGCGGACGACGATGCCGCGGTCCATGAGGAGGCGTTCGACGTCATGCGCTCGTCGGCCGACCTCGCACAGCACGAAGTTCGTGACGGAAGGCAGCACCCGCAGCCCCACCTCTTCGAGCCGCTTGGTGAGCAGCTCTCGCTCGGACTCGACGTGGCCGACCAGCTCCGTGACACGTCTGCGGTCCTGCAGTGCGGCGACGGCGAGCTCGACCGAGAGGCTGGCGATGCTCCCCGGAGGGCGGACACCATCGATGGCCGCCACCAGGTCAGGATGACCGATGGCGTACCCCACTCGCGCCCCGGCGAGCCCGTATGCCTTGGACAGCGTGTGCATCACGAGGAGGTTGCCGTGCCGGCGCACCCGCCTCGCCCACCCGTCGCCGGCGAACTCGGCGTAGGCGGCGTCGAGCACGACGACGCCTTCGGTTGCCGTGACGACGGCGTCCACCGCCTCGTCGGGTACACGGTTGCCGAGAGGGTTGGAGGGGGTGCAGAGCCAGACGACGTCGGCCCGGTGGGCCGCCTCGACCACGGCGCCCGTCGGAAAGTCGAAGCCCGGACCGGCAGCTTGCACCTCGACGACGGTGGCGCCCACCTGGAGCGAAGCGATCTCGTAGAGCGGGTACGCCGGCGCCGCCATCACCGCCCTCGATCCAGGCTTCAGGAAGGCCCGTCCTGCCAGCAGGATGAGCTCGTCGACCCCGGCCCCCGGCACGACGTTGTCAGGCTCGAGGCCCGTGAGTGCGGCGACCGCCTCGCATATCACCGAGTAGCTGGCCGCCGGATACTCGTTGAGGCGGCTGCTCGGAGCGGCGACGACGTCGAGTGCCCACCCGGTCGGGATGGGCGACGTGTTCTGGTCCATCCGCTCGACCTCGGATGGAGCTATGCCGGCGCGCTCGGCGATCTCCTCCGACGTCGGCTGCCACTCGTATCTCGGTGCGTTCATGTGCCGTCTCCGAACCGGATCTCAACGGCGTTTCGATGGGCGGTCAACCCTTCGGTGGCGGCCAGGGTGGCGATCGTGCCGCGCAGCGACGCCAGGCCTTGCTCGGTGAGCTCCTGGATCTGGCGCCACGACCCGAAGTCCTCGACGCCGAGGGGACCGTGCGCCTTGGCGAGGCCTCCTGTCGGGAGGATGTGGTTGGCCCCGCTGGCGTAGTCGCCCGCAGATTCTGGTGACCAGTGCCCTACGAACACCGACCCGGCGGCGACGATCCGCTCGGCGACGGACGGCGCGTCGGCCGTGTGCACGCTGCAATGCTCGGGGGCGAATCGGTTGGCGAACTCGACGGCAGCGTCGATGTCGGGCGCCAGGACGATGGCGCCGTGCTTCGAGAGGGCGGTTCGCAGGATTTGGGCCCTCTCGAGCCGGGAGAGCTGCTTCTCGATCGAGTCGAGCACTCGCCCGAGGACCGCCGGGGCCGTCGTGACCAGGACGACGGGCGAGTCCTCGCCGTGCTCGGCCTGACACAGCACGTCGGCGGCCACCACGACGGGGTCGGCGGTCGAGTCGGCGATGACGAGAGCCTCGCTCGGGCCTGCCGGCAGGTCCACTGCGCACTCGCCGTATATGGCCAGCTTGGCTGCGGTGACCCAGACGCTGCCCGGTCCAACGACCTTGTCGACCGCGGCGACGGTCTGGGTTCCGTATGCGAGGGCACCGATGGCTTGGGCGCCCCCGATCGAGTAGAACTCGTCGACCTCCAGCATGGCGGCTGCCGCCAGGACCGCCTGGGGGTGCCTGCCGCCCTGGTCGGCCGGCGAGGCGACCACCACTTCGCCGACACCGGCGATTCGTGCCGGAATGACGCCCATGAGAAGCGACGAGGGATAGGCGGCTCCCCCTCCCGGGACGTACACCCCGACCCGTCGCAGCGGTGTCCAGACGCGCCGGATCGAGATACCGGGACCCACCTGGACCTGCGAGTCGGTCGGGCGCTGCGGAAGGTGGCACGCCCGGACGTTGGAAGCCGCCGTCTCGAGCGCTGCGGAAACGTTGGGATCGAGCGAGTCGAGTGCCGCCCGCAGTTCCTCGTCGGGCACCCGGATCGAACCGTCCTTGCGTCCCCCTCCGTAGCGCTCTGCCGCGTCGAGGACCGCGGCGTCGCCGCCGAACCTGACGCTCGACACGATGTTCGAAGCCGCCGCCCGGACGGCGTGGTCCGGCACGGCGGCCCGGCTGAAGAATGCGTTGAGCTCGGAGCGAGTCGCCGAGCGGAGGTCGACGAGGCGGATCTCCATCGTCACGGGATCATCTGCTCGATCGGCAGAACGAGGATCCCTGAGGCGCCGGCGGCCTCGAGGCGGGGGAGCACGTCCCACAAGCGGTCGGCGTCGACGACGGAGTGCACCGCGACGTGGTCGCTCCCTGCCAGGGGGACCACGGACGGAGCGTCGAGGCCGGGGATGATCTCCTCGATCAGGGGGAGGGCGTCCGCCGGAGCGTTCATGAGCACGTACCGCTTGCGGCGGGCCGCTACCACGGCGCGCAGCATCGTCACGACCCTGGCGGTGTCGCCGCCGTCGGCCCGGCGATCGGCGGTCGCGACGAGGACGGCTTCGGACTCGAGGAGCGTCACGACCGGGCGCAGGCCGTTGACGAGCAGGGTGCTCCCCGAGGACACGAGGTCGACGATCGCATCTGCGACATCGAGCTTGGGCGCAACCTCGACGGAACCCGTCAGCGGGACGGTGGTGATGTCGACTCCCTTGCCGGCGAAGAAGCGGCTGGTGGACCTGGGGTGAGAGGTGGCGATCCTGAGTCCTGCGAAGTCCTCGACGCCTGCCACCTCCGAGGCGTTGGGAGCCGCCGCGGTCAGGGTGCAGTTCCCGTATCCGAGCTCGCATACGACGTCGAGCCCGAGCTCGCTCTCCATGACTAGGTCGAGGCCCGTGACACCGAGTGCGGCGACACCGTCGGCGACGAGCTCGCAGACGTCCTCGGCGCGCACGAAGAGCAACTCCACGTTGGCGCCGCGCACCGGCACGCTCAATGCTCGGTCGGTCTTCTCGTACCGCAGCCCTGCCTGGGCGAGCAGTGACGCCGTCGGATCCTCGAGCCTCCCCTTGTTGGGAACGGCCATCCTGATGGGTGTCACCGTCTCTCCTCTCGGGCGCGTTCGAGCATTCGCCTGTAGCCTCCCGTGCCGTGCTGCACCCATTGGTTGATGCGGGTGATCGTTGCCGTGGAGACGCCGGTGATCTCGTGGATCTCGCGGTATGGGAGCCCGTTCTCGAGCAGGCGGGCAACCGCCCAGCGCTGACTCATCTCTTCGAGCTCCCGGCGGGTGCACAGATCGCGGAAGAAGGCGGCGGCCTCGTCGCGGTCGGCGAGGTCGACGATGGCGTCGAACAGCGCTGCGGTGTCGTCGTTCCGCCAATCGTCTGATGAGGGTGACGCCGTCATCGGCCTGCGCTCTCGTGTCTGAAGCCGTCGCGGTGTTGTAGCATGTTAACACA
>Ga0299906_10002162_pt1 | contig 16452 bp, 12 predicted proteins | sample RVTome_14_FD_200259 | JGI IMG/M metagenome (GOLD analysis project Ga0299906, IMG submission 200259) | Soil microbial communities from uranium-contaminated site in the Upper Colorado River Basin, Wyoming, United States - RVT145D125 (version 2) ...
GCCAGCACACCTACATCGAGCGCAAGGGCTTCTTCGCCGAGGCCGCCAGCCTGGGCACGCAGGGCCTCGAATCCGAGGAGAGCGGCAGCCTCGAGTCCGGGGAGAGCGGCGACCTCGGGCTCGAGGAGGGCGGGAGCCTCGGCCTGCCGTGATCCCGGCCGCCCCCTCGGCGCTGACCCACATCCTCGTGCGCGGCGCCCGGGAGCACAACCTGGCCGACCTCGACCTGGCGCTGCCCCGGGACCGGCTAGTGGTGATCACCGGGCTCTCGGGCTCCGGCAAGTCGTCCCTGGCCTTCGACACCATCTACGCCGAGGGACAACGGCGCTACGTCGAGTCGCTCTCCGCCTACGCGCGGCAGTTCCTCGACCAGATGAGCAAGGCCGACGTCGACTCGATCGAGGGCCTGTCGCCGGCCATCGCCATCGAGCAGCGCAGCGTCGGCCGAAACCCGCGCTCGACGGTCGGCACCATCACCGAGATCCAGGACTACCTGCGGCTGCTCTTCGCGCGGGTGGGCGAGCCCCACTGTCCCGGCTGCGGGCGGCCCATCGCCAGCCAGACCGTGCAGCAGATGACCGACCGCGTGCTGGAGCTCGCCGAGGGCACGCCGGTCCTGGTGCTGGCGCCGCTGGTGCGGGACCGCAAGGGCGAGTACCGCAAGGAGCTCGCCGAGCTGCGCCGCCGCGGCTTCGTGCGCGCCCGCATCGACGGCGAGCTGCGAGACCTGGCCGACGAGATCCGCCTCTCGAGATCCGCCCGCCACTCGATCGACGTGGTCGTGGACCGCATCGCGGTCCGGCCCGCCGCCCGGGGCCGCATCGCCGAGAGCCTGGAGACGGCGCTGCGCCTGGCCGACGGCCTGGTCGGCGTCGAGAGCGGGTCGCAGTCGATGCTCTTCTCCGAGCGCAACGCCTGTCCGGAGTGCGGCATCTCGTACCCCGAGATCTCGCCGCGCTCGTTCTCGTTCAACAGCCCGCACGGGGCCTGTCCCGCCTGCGACGGCCTCGGCACCCGCGACGAGTTCGACGCCGACCTGGTGGTGCCCGACGCCTCGAAGTCGCTGGCCGGGGGGGCCATCGAGCCCTGGAGCGGGCGCGGGGCGCCGCGTTACTACCGCGGGCTCCTGGACGCGCTGGCCGCCCACTACCGCGTCGACCCGCAGGCCCCATGGGCGAAGCTCCCGGAGCGGGCGCGGGAGGGCATCCTCTCGGGCAGCCCCGGCGAGATCGCCTTCGAGCTCGAGCGCAGCGGGCGCCGCTCGACCCTCCGGCGCCGCTGGGACGGAGTCCTCGGCGAGCTCGCGAGGCGCCACGAGGCGGGGGGCGAGGCCGAGCGGCAGGCCCTGGCCCGCTACCGCAGCCCGCGGCCCTGTCCGGCATGCGGGGGTACCCGCCTGCGCGTCGAGGCGCGCAGCGTGCGCCTCGGCGGCGCGTCGATCGCCGACGTCAGCGCCCTGTCGGTGACCCAGGCCGCCGCCTTCCTGGACGGCCTCGAGCTCACGCCCACCCGCCGGCACATCGCCGAGCGCGTGCTGCGGGAGATCCGCGAGCGCCTGGACTTCCTCGACGACGTGGGCCTCGCCTACCTGACCCTCGACCGGGCGGCGGCCACGCTCTCCGGCGGCGAGTCCCAGCGCATCCGCCTGGCCACCCAGGTGGGCGCGCGCCTGATCGGCGTGCTCTACATCCTGGACGAGCCCTCCATCGGGCTGCATCCCCGGGACAACGAGCGGCTGCTGGCGAGCCTGGAGCGGCTGCGCGACCTCGGCAACAGCGTGCTGGTGGTGGAGCACGACGAGGCCACCATCCGGCGCGCCGACCACGTGGTCGACATGGGCCCGGGGGCGGGGATCCACGGCGGGCGGGTGGTGGCCGAGGGAACCCCCGCCGAGATCGCGGCGAACGAGTCCTCGCTCACCGGGGCCTACCTCTCGGGGCGCCGGAAGATCGCCGTGCCGAAGCGCCGGCGTCCGGCCGGGGTGCGGGCCGTCGTGCTGACCGGCTGCCGGGAGCACAACCTGAAGGGCGTGACCCTGCGCGTGCCCCTGGGGCTCCTGTGCGTGGTCACGGGGGTCTCGGGCTCGGGCAAGTCGACGCTGGTCAACGACACGCTCCACCGGGCCCTGGCGGCGCGCCTGCACGGCGCGCGCGGCGCGCCCGGCCGCTTCGAGCGCATGGCCGGCCTGGAGGAGCTCGACAAGGTGCTGCTCGTCGACCAGTCGCCGATCGGCCGCACCCCGCGCTCCAACCCGGCCACCTACACCGGGGTCTTCGACGGCATCCGCCGCCTCTTCAGCCAGGTGCCCGAGGCGCGGGTGCGCGGCTACGCGCCGGGCCGCTTCTCGTTCAACGTGAAGGGGGGGCGCTGCGAGGCCTGCCAGGGCGACGGCCTGCTGCGGGTGGAGATGCACTTCCTGCCCGATCTCTTCGTCACCTGCGAGACCTGCGGCGGCCGCCGCTACAACCGCGAGACCCTGGAGATCGCCTACCGCGGCCGCAGCATCGCCGAGGTGCTCGACATGACCGTGGAGGAGGCGCTGGAGCTCCTCGGCAACCTGCCCTCGATCGTGCGCCCGCTCCGGACGCTCGGCGAGGTGGGCCTCGGCTACCTGCGCCTGGGCCAGCCCGCCACGACGCTCTCCGGCGGCGAGGCCCAGCGCATCAAGCTGGCCCGGGAGCTCTCGCGCCGGGCCACGGGCCGGACGCTCTACCTGCTCGACGAGCCCACCACGGGCCTGCACCTGGCCGACGTGGAGCGGCTGCTGGAGGTGCTGAACCGCCTGGTGGACGCGGGCAACACGGTGCTGGTGATCGAGCACCACCCGGACGTGATCAAGAGCGCCGACCACGTGATCGACCTGGGGCCCGAGGGCGGGGAGAAGGGCGGCGAGATCGTCGTCGAGGGCACGCCCGAGCAGGTGGCGCAGGATCCCATGAGCCATACCGGCCGGGCCCTGGCGCCGCTGCTCTTCGGGTAGACTCGGCGGCGCGGAGACCGGCCGTGGACCCGGAACGCCTCAAGGACTACGCGAAGCTCGTCTTCGGCGCCTTCGGCGGTGTCGCCACCTCGGTCATGATCTACCTGGGGGACCGCCTCGGCCTGTACCGGGCGCTGGCCGGCGCCGGGGCGCTCACCAGCCGGGAGCTCGCCGACAAGACTGGCCTCGACGAGCGCTGGCTGCGCGAGTGGCTCCACCAGCAGGGCGCCGCCCGGGTGCTCGAGTACCGGGGCGAGGGGCGCTTCGCCCTGTCCGAGGAGGGCGGGGCGGTGCTGGCCGACGAGAGCCATCCGGCCTTCGGGGCGGGCTTCTTCTCGCACCTGCCCCAGCAGGTGGGCGTGGCCGAGCGGCTCGCCGAGTCCTTCCGCACCGGCCTCGGGCTGCCCTACGACGCCTTCGGCCCCGAGGGCGCCGCCGGCGTCGAGCGGGGCCTGGCCCCCTGGTTCCGCGCGCTGCTCGTGCCCATGGCCCTGCCCCGGGTGCAGGGCGTGGTGGAGCGCCTGCGCCGGGGCGGCCTTGCCGCCGACGTGGGCTGCGGCGCCGGCGTGGCCCTCGTCGAGATGGCGCGGGCCTTTCCGAACTCCGAGTTCCACGGCTGGGACATCTCGCGCCACGCCCTGGCCCGCGCCGAGCGCCGCCGCCGCGAGTCCGGGCTCGCGAACGTGTCCTTCCACGACGCCACCTCGGAGCCGCTGCCCGCCGACGCGCGCTTCGACTTCGTCACCACCTTCGACTGCCTGCACGACATGACGGACCCCGCGGCCACCGTGCGCGCCATCCGCCGCGACGGCGTCTGGCTGATCGCGGATCTCAAGGCCCACGAGAGCTACGAGAAGAACGTGGAGCGGAACCCGATGGCGGCCATGATGTACGGCATGTCCGTGATGGCCTGCATGTCGTCCGGGCTCTCGGAGCCGGGCGGGGCGGGCCTGGGGACCCTCGGCTTCCACGAGCCGCTGGCGCGCCAGATGACGGCCGAGGCGGGCTTCACGCGCTTCGAGCCCCTCGACCTGGGGCACGCGGTGAACGCCTTCTACGTGGTGCGGCCGTAGCCGGACACCCGGCTCAGTCGAAGCGGGGGCGGCGCTTCTCGAGGAAGGCCCGCATGCCCTCCTTCGCGTCCGGCGTCTGGGTGGCCTCGGCCATCACCCGGCTGGCGTAGTCGTAGGCCGCGTCGCGCTCCAGGTCGACCTGGCGGTAGAAGGACTGCTTGCCGATGGCCTTGGCCTGGCGGCTGCCCCGGGTGGCCCGCGCCAGCAGCTCCCGGGTCTCGCGCTCGAGCGCCTCGTCGGGCACCACCCGATTGACCAGACCCCAGGCCAGCGCCGTGCGGGCGTCGATCGGATCCCCGGTCAGCAGCATCTCGAGGGCGTGCTTGCGGCCGACCGCGCGGGCCAGGGCCACCCCGGGCGTGATGCAGAAGAGCCCGCCGCGGCCGCCGGGAACCTGGAAGCGGGCGGACTCGGCCGCCACCGCCAGGTCGCAGGCCGCCACCAGCTGACAGCCGGCAGCGGTGGCCAGGGCCTGGACCTGGGCCACCACCGGCTGCCCGATCGACTGGATCGTGCGCATGAGCTCGGCGCACACGCCGAGCAGCCGCTCGCTGGCGGCCAGGTCGCGGCCGGACATGTCGGCGAAGTCGTGGCCGGCGGAGAAGACCGGGCCCTCGGCCGCCAGGATGGCGCCGCGGCTCGCGCCCTTGCCGATGGTCTCGAAGGCGTGGAGCAGCTCGCGCAGGTGCTCCTCGGACAGGGCGTTGCGCCGCTCCGGCCGACACATGGTGACGCGCTCGAAATCCCCGTCCCTCGCCACCTCGATGTGCCGGTACTCCACGGCGCCTCCCTCCGACTCGCCCCTCCGCACCAGGGTATCATGGAGGCTCCGGTCACCGTCCGGTGTAGAACTCGGGGTGCCAGCGGAGCGTCAGGTGCTGGCAGGCCAGCAGCATCAGCCACAGCCAGGCCGCCGCGGCGCGCCACGGCCGGGCCGGGCGTCCGGGCCCCGAGACCGCCACCGCCACCAGCACCGCCGCCCCGCCGAGCGCGACGTCCCAGCGCTCCACGCTCCAGGGCTCGTAGAGGACCGAGTGGGCCGCCTCGAGGGCGACGCCGGCGCCGAGCAGCCGGGCGGCCGGAAGCCGCCGCGTGCGCCACGCGCCGGCCAGGGCGGCGGCGAGCGCGAGCGCGACGAGCAGGTCGAGGTAGTGGACCGGCCCGGCCGAGAGCGTCACGTCGCGCAGCAACGGGAAGGTGACGAGGCTCGCGTGGAGCCCGTCCCAGACCAGGCCCGCCTGCGCCAGCCAGCCGCCCTCGCCCGCCGGGAACCACCAGGCCGGGTTCCGGTGGTGGGCGCTCCCGAGCAGGCGGCCGAGATCGCCCGGCAGCCACAGGAACGCCGCCAGCAGGTGGGTGGCCGCCGCGGCGCCGAGCGCCAGTGCCAGCCCCGCCAGGGCGCGCCGGCTCCTGAAGGCGGCGGCCGCGAGCGGCGCCAGGGGCACGAGCGCCAGCCACAGGAGCGCCTTGCGGTGGAGCGACACGGCCAGACCGAGGAGCACGCCGGCCGCGAGCATGTGCGGGGCCAGGCGCCCGCCGCCGTCGGCCCGGGCCACTGCGGCCACCAGGGCGAGGAAGGCCGCCCACTGCAGGGCCGAGGCGAAGGCGTTGTCGTCGAGGCTCGCCGCGATCCAGCCGCCGCCGAAGCTCGAGAGCGGAGCCAGGGCCGCCAGGCTCGCCGCCCACGGGTCGGCGCCGAGCCGGCGGGCCAGGGCGCGCAGCACGAGCGCCGTGGCCGCTGCGCCGGCCAGGGCCAGGAACAGGTAGACGCGCAGGGCGCCGACGCCGAGGAGCCGGGAGAGGCCGTAGACGAGCGGCGTCTGGAGGATGTAGTCCGCCGCCCACTGCCCGCGCGCGCCCAGGGCCTCGGCCAGGGACGGGGCGGCGTCGAGGAGCGCCGCGTGCTGCGCGCTGTCCACGTCGAGCGCGAGGGGCTGGAGCGCGAGCCGAGCCAGCCAGCCGAGCTGGAGGCCGAGCCCCAGGGCGAAGGCCGCGTCCGGCAGCCGGGGCTGCCAGGTCGCGGGGGCGCGCCGCAGGCCGAGGGCGACGACCGCGCCCGCCAGCGAAACCGCCGCGAGCTGCGCCAGCAGCTCGAGGCCCGCCGCACCGCCGAGGAGCCCCACGGCGCCCCCTAGACCAGGTCGAGCCGGCGCCGCACGCAGCGGGCGACGGCCTCTGCGACCGCGTCCGGCGGCGCCCCGGCGTCGATGCGCTCGACGTAGTCGCGGTCGATGCTCCGGAAGATCTCGGCCACCCGCGCGAGGCGCGAGCGCTCCTCGAAGAGCGCCTCGAGGGCGGCACCGCGGCCGTGCACGCGGGCCAGCCCCACCTCGACGCCGATCTCGAGCAAGAGCACCAGGTCGGGAAGGGGGAACTCGGCCTCGCCCTGCTCGAGGATGGCTCGTGGGTCGAGCCCGGCCGCGCCCTGGTAGGCGACGCTCGAGAGCGTGTAGCGGTCCGAGACCACGATGCGGTCCGCGGCCAGGGCCGGCGCGATCACGCGCTCCACGTGGTCGCGGCGGTCCGCCACGAACCAGGCCAGCTCCTCGGCCGCCGGCACGCGCTCGCCCGCCCGGGCGCGCTCGCGGATGCGCCGGCCGTGGGGCCCGTCGCTCGGCTCGCGGGTCTCGACCACGTCGCGACCCGCCCGGCGCAGGCGCTCGGCCAGGCGCGCGGCCTGGGTGGTCTTGCCGCAGCCGTCGAGCCCCTCGAAGACCAGCAGTCGCCCCCGCTTCACGGCCTCTCCGTGGCGCGGCGTTCACGCGGCGCGCCCCGCCGCAGCGCCGCCGGCCCGCAACCCCGCGAAAGCACGGCGCCTGCGCCCGGCCGGCGGGACCTGCGGAATCGGCACGCCTCTTGCTCCAGGCCGGTTTGCGCTTCGGCGCACCCGCCATGCCCCTCTAACGGGACCGGGGGACGGCGGGACACGGGGCGCCGGGCGGGGGCATGGGTTCGCCGCGGGAAATTCAAACGGGGTGAGGCCCGCGTCGAGCTCCCGCCCGGCGTCTCCTTCGGATCCCGGATCAGGCGGGAGGCGCGGGGAGCGAGCCGTAGAGCAGGAGCGCGATGACGAGGCCGTAGATCGCGATCGACTCGATCAGCACCATCGCCAGGATGAAGTTCGTGAACATGCTGCCGGCGGCCCCGGGATTGCGGGCGATGCCGGCGGTGGTGTTGCCCGCCGTCAGGCCCTGGCCGATTCCGCAGCCGAGGCCCGCCAGGCCCACCGCCAGGCCGGCGCCGATGGCCAGGCCCGCTCCGATTCCGAGGAACGAATCGGCGCCGGGCTCGGCCGCCATCGCCAGCGAGGGCGCGGCGACGAAGGCCAGGCTCCAGAGCACGATCCCGAGGACTCTACGCATTTCGATCTCTCCTCCTGTGACCAAGGGTAGGCGGGGGCGGAGCCGGCGCTAGTGCGGCTCCTCCATGGCCAGCCCGATGTAGATCATCGTGAGCAGCGAGAACACGAAGGCCTGGAGCACCGCCACCAGCATGCCGAGCCCCATGAACACCGCGGGAATGGCGATGGGCACGAGCGTGATCCAGACCGCCACCACGGTGTGGTCGGCGAACATGTTCGCAAGCAGCCGCACCGAGAGCGTCAGGATGCGCGCCAAGTGCAGGAATAGCTCCAGGATGGGGAATCCGAAGAACAACAGAGGTCGGACGTGGATCTTGCGCCCGAAGAGGGTGACGTCGAAGAGGACCGGCCCCAGGAACTGGTTGATGTACCAGAAGCCGTGCTTGCGGATGCCCACGTAGTTGTAGGCCGCGAAGGAGAGGATTGCCCAGGCGGTGGTGGTGTTGACGTCGCTGGTGGCGCCGCCGAGGCCCGGCACCATCCCCATCAGGTTCGAGACCAGGATGAAGACGAAGATGGTGCCGACCAGCGGGAAGTAGCGGCGCCACTCCTCGCCCATGATGTCCCGGGCGAGCGACGCGATCGAGTCCACGAGCACCTCGACCACGTTGCGGAGCGTCACCCCCTCGTCCGGCACCACGCCGCCGCCGGCCGCCGCGATCTGGCGCCGCAGCACCAGGCCCGCCACCACCAGCAGCCCCGCCGCCAGCAGCGAGGCCTGGACCACCGCGGGGACGTGCGTGGCGTGCTCGATGGAGGCGTAGACGCTCACCAGGCGCGCTCCTCGTCTTCGTCCGGGTCGCGCTCCCGGGCCAGCCACGGGTCCCAGCGCTCCCAGCCCGGGTCGTCGGGGGCGAGGGCCGGCGCCGCCGGGTCGACCGGCGGCCGGCTGCGCCAGGCCTCGATCAGGGCGGACGGCATGATCAGGGAGAGGCCGACCAGCAGGCCGACCGGATGGGCACCCAGCCAGAGGGCGACGCCGATGCCGAGGGCCAGGAAGGCGAAGCGCAGCGCCCAGCCGGCGTTCCAGCCCCCGGCGCTGCCGGCGAAGAGGCTGCGGCCGGCCCGCACCAGGCCCCGGAAGTTCACGCTCTCGAGCAGCGCCCCGGCGGCCACGCTCGCCGCGAAGCCCGGCGAGACCAGCGGCACGCTGGCGGCCACGGCGCCGGCGCAGAGCACCAGGTTCAGCCGCTCGACCCGCTCCACCCGCAGGGACTCGCTCATTCGCTCCTGGACTCCGGGCCCTCGCCGTCCCTCAGGGTCTCGAGCTGCCGGGCCAGGCGCACCAGCCTCAGCACGAAGGCGCCGAAGCCGAGGGCCAAGCCCACCAGCAGACCCCAGGGCGCGGTCTCGAAGCTGGAGTCGACCCAGTAGCCGAGGCCGGCGCCGATCAGGATGGCGAAGAGCGCCTCGAAGGCGGCCTGGTAGGCCGTTCCCGCCCGCCGAACGTTCAGCCGACGCTCGCCCAGCGGGACCTTCACGGACCTCTCCGGCCTGGTTTGCGGGGGCGAGGCTAGCCGAGGCCCCCGCAAAGCTCAACGCGGCGAAGCCGCCAGGCCGAGCGCCTGGCGGGCGGCGCCGAGCGTGGCCTCCACCTCGGCGGGGCCGTGGGCCAGCGACACGAAGCAGGCCTCGAAGCGCGACGGGGGCAGGTAGATGCCCTGGTCCAGCATGGCGTGGAAGAAGCGCCGGAAGCGGCCCTCGTCGGAGGCGGCGGCCTCGGCGAAGCTCGCGACCGGCCCCGAGCGGAAGAAGAAGCCGAACAGGCCGCCCACCCAGGCCGTAAAGAGCGCGACGCCGGCCTCGCCGGCCAGCTGCCCGAGCCCCTCGGCGAGCCGGCGGCTGGTGCCGGACAGGCGCTCGTAGGTGCCCGGTCGCTCCAGCTCGCCGAGCGTGGCGAGGCCGGCCGCCATGGCCAGGGGGTTCCCCGACAGGGTGCCCGCCTGGTAGACGGGCCCCTCCGGCGCCACCCGGGCCATCCACTCCGCCCGGCCCCCGTAGGCGGCCGCCGGCAGGCCCCCGCCCACCACCTTGCCCAGCACCGTCAGGTCCGGATCGACACCGTAGAGTGTCTGCGCGCCGCCCCAGGCCACGCGGAAGCCGGTCATCACCTCGTCGAAGACCAGCAGGGCGCCGGTTTGGTCGCAGAGACGGCGCAGCCCCTCGAGGAAGCCCGGGCGCGGCGGCACCAGGCCCATGTTGCCCGCCACCGGCTCGACGATGGCGCAGGCCAGGTCGTGGCCCCAGCGCTCGAAGGCCTCGCCCGCCGCCTCGAGGTCGTTGAAGGGCGCCTGCACCGTGAGGGCCGTGAACTCCTCGGGCACGCCGGGCGAGCCGGGAATGCCGAGGGTCGCCACGCCGCTGCCGGCGCCCACCAGCAGCGCGTCGGCGTGGCCGTGGTAGCAGCCGTCGAACTTGAGCACGCGCTTGCGCCCGGTGGCGCCGCGCGCCAGACGCAGCGCGCTCATGGCGGCCTCGGTGCCCGAGCTGACCATGCGCAGCTTCTCCACCGAGGGCAGGGCGGCACACACGCGCTCGGCCAGCTCCACCTCGAGCTCGGTAGGCGCGCCGAAGCTCGTCCCCGCGGCCAGGGTCTCGCTGAGCGCGCGCGCCACCGCCGGGTGGGCGTGCCCCAGGATCAGCGGCCCCCAGGAGCCCACGTAGTCCAGGTACTCGTTGCCGTCCGCGTCCCAGATGCGGCAACCCCGGCCCCGGACCACGAAGGGCGGCGTGCCGCCCACCGCGCCGAAGGCGCGCACCGGGCTGTTGACGCCGCCCGGGATCACGCGGCAGGCGCGCTCGAAGAGCGCGCGCGAGCGCTCACGCTTCATCGACTGCGCTGGGATCGGGTCCGTCGTCGTCGCGCTCGGCCAGGCGGGCCATGGAGACGATCACCTCCCCCTCGGAGAGGTTCATGACGCGCACGCCCTGGGTGGCGCGGCCCATGGTGGAGATGCCCGCCACCCGGGCGCGCAGCACCTTGCCCGCGTCGGTGATCAGCATGACCTCGTCGTCGTCGACCACCTGGGCGACGCCCACCACCTGGCCGTTCCGCTCGCTGGTGCGGATGGTGATGATGCCCTGCCCACCGCGGCGCTGGACCCGGTAGGCGTCGAGGGGCGTGCGCTTGCCGTAGCCGCGCTCGGTGACGGTCAGGACCGTGGCCCCGGGCGAGAGCACCTCCATGCCGACGACCGCGTCGCCCGCGGCCAGCGACATGCCGCGCACGCCGGCGGCGGTGCGGCCCATGGGGCGCACGTCGCCCTCCGGGAAGCGGATCGACTTGCCGCCGCGGCTGGCGATCAGCACCTCCTGGTTTCCCTCGGTGCGGCAGGCCGCGATCAGCTCGTCGTCCTCGGCCAGGTGGATGGCGATGATACCGCCGCGCCGCGGGTTCGCGTAGGCGTCCAGGCGCGTCTTCTTGACGACGCCCTTGCGGGTGCAGAGCAGCACCATGTCGTCGGCGGCGTCCTCGAAGCTCCGCACCGGCAGCGTGGCGCGCACGCGCTCGCCCTCGGCCAGCTGCAGCACGTTCACCAGGGCCTTGCCCCGGGCCGCCCGGCCGAGCTGGGGGAGCTCGTGCACCTTCAGCCAGTGCACGCGCCCGCGGGTGGTGAAGAAGAGGATGAAGGCGTGGGTCGAGGCCACGAAGAGGCGGTCGACGAAGTCCTCTTCCCGGGCCTCCATGCCCTTCACGCCCTTGCCGCCCCGGCGCTGGGCCCGGTACTGGGTCAGGGGATTGCGCTTGATGTAGCCGAGGTGCGACACGGTCACGACCATGTCCTCCTCGACGATCAGGTCCTCGGTGGAGATGCCCTCCACCTCCGCCCCCAGCTCGGTGCGGCGCTCGTCGCCGAAGCTCTCGCGGATCGCCTCCAGCTCCTCGATCACCAGGTCGAGCACGCGATCGTCGCTGGCCAGCAGCTCCTCCAGCTCGGCGATCTTGGCCCGCACCTCCTCGAGCTCGCCCAGCACCTTGTCGCGCTCGAGCTGCGTGAGCGCCCGCAGGCGCATGTCGAGGATGGCGTTGGTCTGGCGCTCGGAGAGCTCGAAGCGCGACATCAGCCGGCTGCGGGCCGCCGGGGTGTCGGCCGAGCCGCGGATGACGGCGACCACCTCGTCGAGATTCTCCAGGGCCGTGGCGAAGCCCTCGAGCAGGTGGGCCCGGGCCTCGGCCTGGGCCAGGTCGTAGGTGGCGCGGCGCACCACGACCTCGCGGCGGAAGTCCAGGAACAGGCGCAGCGCCTCCTTCAGCGAGAGCAGCTGCGGCCGGCCGTTGACCAGGGCCAGCATGTTGACGCCGAAGGTCGACTGGAGCGGCGTCTGCTTGTAGAGCTGGTTCAGGACCACGTCCCCCGGCGCGTCGCGCCGCAGCTCGATCACGATGCGCATGCCCTGCCGGTTCGACTCGTCGCGCAGGTCGGAGACCCCGTCGATGCGCCCCTCGCGCACCAGCTCGGCGATGCGCTCGAGCAGCGAGGCCTTGTTCACCATGAACGGGATCTCGGTGACCACGATGCGCGGCCCGCGCTTGCTGTCCTCGAACCCGGCCCGGGCGCGCACGGTCAGCAGGCCCCGGCCCGTGGCGTAGGCCGAGCGGATCCCCTGGCGGCCGCAGATGATGGCGCCGGTGGGGAAGTCCGGTCCCGGCATCTTCTCGAGCAGCTCGTCCAGGCCGCAGCCGGGATGCCGGGCCTCGAGCACCAGGGCGTCCACCAGCTCGCGCAGGTTGTGGGGCGGCACGTTCGTGGCCATGCCCACGGCGATGCCCGAGGAGCCGTTCGCCAGCAGGTTCGGGAAGCGGGTGGGCAGGACCACCGGCTCGACCATGCCGCCGTCGAAGTTGGGCACGAAGTCGACCGTCTCGCGGTCGATGTCGCGCAGCATCTCCTCGGCCGCGGGCGTGAGCCGCGCCTCGGTGTAGCGGTAGGCGGCGGCCGGATCACCGTCGATGGAGCCGAAGTTGCCCTGGCCGTCCACCAGCGGGTACCGCAGGGAGAAGTCCTGGGCCATGCGCACCATGGCGTCGTAGACGGCGCTGTCCCCGTGCGGGTGGTAGTGCTTGAGCACCTCGCCCACCACGCCGGCCGACTTCGAGTAGGGCCGGTTCGAGAGCAGGCCCTCCTGCTGCATGGCGTAGAGGATGCGCCGGTGCACGGGCTTGAGGCCGTCGCGCACGTCGGGCAGGGCCCGGGAGATGATGACCGACATCGAGTAGTCGAGGAACGAGCGCCGGACCTCGTCCTCGATGGCGATCGGCACGAAGCTGGGCTCGGGCGGACCCCCGCCGCCCTGGCCCGGTTCGGGGTTCTGGATCGGTCCTTCGGACAAGCGGAGTCCCCGGCGGCGCTAGATGTCGAGGTTCTGGACGTCGAGCGCGTTGCGCTCGATGAACTCGCGCCGCGGCTCGACCTCGTCGCCCATCAGCGTGGTGAAGGCCTCGTCGGCCTCGACCGCATCCTCGATCCGCACCTGCAGGAGCGTGCGGCGGCGCGGATCCATGGTGGTCTCGGCCAGCTGCTCGGGGTTCATCTCGCCGAGGCCCTTGTAGCGCTGGATCGAGAGGCCCTTCTCGCCCAGGGCCAGCAGGCGCTCGAGCAGGGCCACCGGGTCGGCCACCTCCTCGGCAGCGGCGTCCTCGCCGCCGCGCTCCAGCCGGAAGGGCGGCGCGCCGATGCGGCGCAGCTCGCCGGCCAGCTCCACCAGGCGCTGGAACTCCGGCGAGCGCAGGAACTCGGTGTCCACCGTGGTGACGTAGGCGACGCCGCCGCGGCGGGTCTCGACCCGCAGCCGGAAGCCCCCGTGCTCCGGGTCCGGCGTGACGGCGCCGCGCAGACCTTCGCCGATCCGCTCCTGGAGGGCCGGCAGGATGCGCTCGCCGAGCGCCGCCTGATCGCCGAGGTCCGCCTCCCTCGGATCGCCTCCCCACACCACCGCGTCGATCACCCGGGAGTCGAGGCGCCGCAGGGCCATGCGCTCGACGATCTTCCGGTAGGCGCTCGCGCACTCGAGCAGCCGCCGCAGGGAGGCCTCGGCCAGGGGCGCCGCGGCGCCGCGCGGTACGACCCGGGCGTCGGCCAGGGCCAGGGCGAGCAGGTACTCCTCCAGCGCGCGCCCGTCCTTGACGTAGCGCTCGCTGCGGCCCTTCTTGACCTTGAAGAGCGGCGGCTGGGCGATGTAGAGGTAGCCGCGCTCGATCAGGTCGCGCATCTGGCGGAAGAAGAAGGTGAGGAGCAGCGTGCGGATGTGGCTCCCGTCCACGTCCGCGTCGGTCATGATCACGACCTTGTGGTAGCGGGCCTTGTCGACTTCGAAGTCGGGCCCGATGCCGCAGCCGATGGCGGCGACGAGCGCCTGGATCTCCTGGCTGGAGAGCATCTTGTCGAGCCGCGCGCGCTCGACGTTCAGGATCTTGCCGCGGATGGGCAGGATGGCCTGGGTCTCCCGGGAGCGGCCCTGCTTGGCCGTGCCGCCCGCCGAGACCCCCTCCACGATGAAGAGCTCGGCCTTGCCGGGGTCGCGCTCCTGGCAGTCGGCGAGCTTGCCGGGCAGGCTGTGGTCCGCGAGGGCGCCCTTGCGCCGCGCCAGGTCGCGGGCCTTGCGGGCGGCCGCCCGGGCGCGGGCCGCCTCCTGCACCTTGGCCATGATCGGCTTGGCGATCGCCGGGTTCTCCTCCAGGAAGTCACCGAGCTGGTCGTAGAGCGCCCCCTCCACCAGGCCGCGCACCTCGCTGGTACCGAGCTTGGTCTTGGTCTGCCCCTCGAACTCGGGCTGGGGGAGCTTGACCGAGATCACCGCCGTGAGCCCCTCGCGGGTGTCGTCGCCGCTGATCGAGTCGCCGGTGTCCTTGCCGTTCTTCTGGTGGGTGTTGACGTAGCGGTTGAGCGTGCGGGTCAGCGCCGTGCGGAACCCCACCAGATGAGTGCCGCCTTCGACCGTATTGATGTTGTTCGCGAAGGCGAAGACCGCCTCGTTGTAGGAGTCGTTGTACTGGAGGGCGATCTCGATGGTGACCGGGACGTCGCCGTGCTTGCCCGGGAAGGAGCGCTCGCTCTTGATGTAGATGGGCGGGCGGTGCAGGGGCGCCCGGTTGCGGTTGAGGTGCTCCACGAAGGTGACGATGCCGCCCTCGTAGCGGAAGTCGTGGGCCTTGCCGCTGCGCTCGTCCGTGATCTGGATGCGCAGGCCCGCGTTGAGGAAGGAGAGCTCGCGCAGGCGCTGGGAGAGGATGTCGAAGGAGAACTCGATGCTCGGGAAGATCTCCGGATCGGGATGGAAGGTGACCCGGGTGCCGGTCCGGTCGGTGGTCCCGATCACCTGGAAGGGACCGTCCGGCTCGCCCCGGCGGTAGGTCTGGCGCCACACCTTGCCGTCGCGCCGGATCTCGATCTCCAGGCGCTCCGAGAGGGCGTTCACCACCGAGACGCCGACGCCGTGGAGACCGCCCGAGACCTTGTAGGCCCCGTCGTCGAACTTGCCGCCCGCGTGCAGCGTGGTCATCACCACCTCGGCGGCAGGCCGCTTCTCGGTCGGGTGCATGTCCACGGGGACCCCGCGGCCCCAGTCGATGACCGTGACGCTGTGATCCTGGTGGAGGATCACCACGATCTCCTCGCCGAAGCCGACCACCGCCTCGTCGACGGAGTTGTCGACCACCTCGTAGACCAGGTGGTGCAGGCCGTCGGGACCCGTGCTTCCGATGTACATGGCCGGTCGCTTGCGGACCGGCTCGAGGCCCTCGAGCACCTCGATGGATGTGGCGTCGTAGCGGCTCAAGCGGAGTGCGGTCCCTGCAGTCCTCGGCTTCGTCCCGAGCGGCTCACCGGTGCCGCCTGGGCGGGGAAGGCGGCAACCGCACAAGGGTACAGAAAGGCTAAATACGCGTAAAGGTTCCGGGTTCGCGGATGCGCCGGCGCTTCACAGGCGCATCGGCATGACCACGGCCAGCGAATCGGGGTCGTCCGTGGGAACGAGCTGCGCGGGAGAGAGACCGTCGCGGAAGGAGAACCGCACCTCCTTGGAGCGGATCGCCGCCAGCGAGTCCATCAGGTAGCGCGCGTTGAACGCGATGCTGAGGGCCTCGCCGTCGTAGTCCACGTCGATCTCCTCGTGGGCCTCGCCGAGGTCCGGGTTGGCCGAGCTGAGGCGCAGCACGCCGCTCGCCAGCTCGAGCTTGATCGCGCGGCTGCGCTCCGCCGAGAGCAGCGCCACGCGGCGAAGCGCGTGCTGGAAGGGCTCGGTGGCCAGCACCAGCGTCTGCCCGGGCTCCTTCGGGATGACCTGCCGGTAGTTCGGGAACTCGCCCTCGATCAGGCGCATGACCAGCGTGACGTCGCCCTTGCGCACGAGGGCACTATTGCCCTCGAAGCCGATCTCCACCTCGTCGGCGTCCTCCTCGTCCACCAGGCGCTTGAGCTCGGCCAAGCCCTTGCGCGGCACGATGACGCCCGTCTGGAGGCCCACCAGGTCGGCACCGAGGGCGCGGTCCACGTAGGCGAGGCGATGGCCGTCGGTGGCGACCATGCGCAGCTTGCCGGCGTCCGGGAGCGTCTCCAGGTAGACGCCGTTCAAATTGTAGCGGGTCTCGTCCGCCGAGGCGGCGTACATGGTGCGCTCGATCATCTGCGAGAGCACCGCCGCCTGGAGCGTCACCATCCGCTCGGGCGACGCCGCCGGCAGCGTCGGATACTCCTCGGAAGCGCTGCCGGCCAGGCTGAACTCCGAGCGCGCGCAGCGCACGCCGAGGTAGGCGTCCGCGCCGGCCTCGAGCCGCACCGGCTCGTCCGGCAGCTCGCGCACGATCTCGAAGAGCTTCTTGGCCGCCACCGTGACGCTGCCCGCGCGCTCGACCTCGGCGGCATGCACGCCGCAGATCCCCACCTCGAGGTCGGTGGCCATGAACGTGAGGTTGCCGTTCGCGGCCCGGCCCTTCTTCGCCTCGAGCAGCACGTTGGCGAGGATCGGCATCGTGTTGCGCTTCTCCACGATGGACTGGATCCGCGCCAGGCCCTTCTGAAGCTCGGCTCTGGAGATCGATA
>Ga0299906_10002163_pt1 | contig 16450 bp, 13 predicted proteins | sample RVTome_14_FD_200259 | JGI IMG/M metagenome (GOLD analysis project Ga0299906, IMG submission 200259) | Soil microbial communities from uranium-contaminated site in the Upper Colorado River Basin, Wyoming, United States - RVT145D125 (version 2) ...
GGCCAAGTCGGTCGAGGGGTGGACGATGCGGGAGGCGGAGAAGGACGCCGGCGGCGACCTCGCGAAGCCGAGATCCGAAGGGGGAGCAGGGATTCCGCCGCTCGTGCTCGACCTGGCCCGCCAGGTGCAGGGGTTCCCCCGCCATCTCGGGATCCACTCCGGCGGGATGGTGATCGCCGACCGGCCCCTCGTCGAGTACTGCCCGGTGGAGTGGGCGGCGATGGAGGACCGGTCCGTCCTCCAGTGGGACAAGGACGACTGCGCCGCCGCCGGCCTCGTGAAGTTCGACCTCCTCGGCCTCGGGATGCTGACGCTGCTGCACCTGGCCGTCGACCTCATCCGGGAACACCGGGGAGAGGAGATCGACCTGGCCACCATCCCCCAGGAGGACGCCGTCTACGACATGTTGTGCGAGGCCGACACCGTCGGTGTGTTCCAGGTCGAGAGCCGGGCCCAGATGGCGACGTTGCCCCGGATGCGCCCGGAGCGCTTCTACGACCTGGTGGTGGAGGTGGCGATCATCCGCCCCGGACCGATCGTGGGCAAGATGGTCAACCCCTACCTGAAGCGCCGCGCGGGGCGGGAGCCGGTCACGTACCCGCACCCGTCCCTGGAGCCGATCCTGAAGCGCACCCTCGGGGTGCCGCTGTTCCAGGAGCAGCTGCTGCGGATCGCCATGACCGCGGCGGGCTTCACCGGCGGTGAGGCCGAGGAGCTGCGGCGGGCCATGGGCTTCAAGCGCTCCCAGAAGCGCATGGCGGCCCTGGAGGTGAAGCTGCGGGCGGGGATGCGGGAGAACGGCATCCGGGGAGACGCCGCCGACGAGATCATCCGCTCGATCAGCTCCTTCGCGCTCTACGGCTTTCCCGAGTCACACGCCGCGTCCTTCGCGCTGCTCGCCTACGCGAGCTGCTACCTGAAGGCCCACCACCCGGCGGTGTTTCTCTGCACCCTGCTCAACAACCAGCCCATGGGCTTCTACCAGCCGATGACCCTCGTCAAGGACGCCCAGCGCCACGGGGTCCGGGTCCGGCCCCTGGACGTGACGCGCAGCGACTGGGCGTGCACCCTCGAGGAGGGGGCGGTACGCCTCGGCCTGATGTACGCAGCGGGGCTGCGCCGGGAGGCGGGGGAGCGGATCGCCGCGGAATGGCGGCGGCGCGCCTTCTCGTCGCTCCAGGACTTCGCGGACCGCTGTCTGCTGCGCCGGGACGAGCGGCGACGGCTGGCCGAGGTGGGCGCCCTGAACGCCTTCGGGCTGACCCGGCGCAGCGCCCTGTGGCAGGTCGAGCGGGCCGGCCGCCCCCGTGGGCCGCTCTTCGGGAGCCTGCCCGACGACGAGGCGACCGTGACGGCCGCCTCGCCCCTGCCGGAGATGGGCTTCGGGGAGCGGCTGAGCGCCGATCTGCTCGGGACCGGAGTCACCGTCGGCCCCCACCCGATGCGGCTGTACCGCGACGCCCTGACGGCGCGGGGAATCCGGAGCGCCGCGGAGCTCGGGTCGCTCCCCGACGGGGCACGCGTCTCCGTCGCGGGCGCCGTGATCTGCAGGCAACGCCCCGGGACGGCCCAGGGCTTCCTGTTCCTGACCCTGGAGGACGAGACGGGCCTTGCGAACGTGACCGTCCGACCGGACCTGTTCCGGCAGCGCCACGAGGTCCTCGTGCGCACCGGGGTTCTCGAGATCGAGGGCGTCCTCCAGAACTACGAGGGCGTGTCCGTACGGGCCACCGGAGTTCGCCCGCTCGGGGCCGCCCCGCTGCCGTCCCGGGACTTCCACTGACCCGAAGCCGCTCAGCCCGCGAGGCTTGCCATTACACAGGAGAGTTGCCCAAGCGCTTCGACTTGAGGTAGCGTGGGCCCTTCGATGAGCGGGTCCGCCGCGACCTTCCCTCCCTGTGGCGGGCCAGGGGGTCAGCCCTCGGCCGGCCCCGGGTTGACGACAGGAGGACGACTCTCATGGCAACGGCCCAGCGCGCCGTCCGCTGTCATCTCTACATCAACGCGCCGGAGATCGGCTTCGACGCGGGTCTCGCCGCCGAGGCGGCGCAGGTCGCGGGCGACCTCACGCGGGAGGGCTTCCCGATCGGCGTCGAGGTGCGCTACGCCCGGGGGGACGCCCGGGTCCAGCGCGAGCAGATCGAGTCCGACCGTCGCAAGACCGGGGCGCCGGACCTGTTCGTGGTCGTCCCGGTCGACCAGAACGCGATGCAGGAGCTGGTCTCCGACGTGCTGGGCGCCGAGGGCGACGCGACCTTCGTGCTGCTGCACCAGCCCCTCACGCGGATGATGCGCGTCGAGCGTCTCGAGTACGGGAGCCGCCTCTACAGCGTCTCGGCCGACCAGGAGGAGATCGGTCGCATCCAGGCCCGCCAGTTCGCGAAGCTGCTTCCCGATGCGCAGGGGACCGTTCTCTACGTGCAGGGGCGGGAGGATTCCCACGCGACGCGACACCGGCTGAAGGGCGTTCTGGACGGTTTGGGCCAGACTCCCGGCGTGAAGCTGGCGGGGTACCGCGTGTTCGGGGACTGGTCCCCCGGGAGCGTTCGCCCGGCCATCGACGAGTGGGAGCGCCTCGGGGGCAGGATGAGATGGGTCGGCGCAGCGGGAGCCCAGAGCGACGACATGGCCATCGCCATGGCCGACCTGTTCCGGGAGCGGAAGGCCAAGGTCCCGGTGACCGGGGTCGACGGTCTGCAGGCCGGGAGGGACGCGGTCGACCGGGGCCTGCTCGTGGCGACGGTGGTCCAGCCCCTGGCAGTGGGTCAGGCGCTGCGCATCTTCCGCGAGCGCCGGTCGGGGGCCTCGGAGAAGGGGCAGATCCCCGAGGACGGCAACGTGCTCCTGCCCCCGGCCTCCTACCCGCCCGTCGAGCGTCTCGAACCGAATCGCGACGCGCCGCGCCACGGGACGACCCGGGTCCGCGCGGTCGACGTGGGCTGATACACTCGAACCCGAAACCGGGAGAGCTGATGAAGATAGCGACCATCGACACGGACAAGGGGACGATCCGCCTGCAGCTGCACGACGACAAGGTCCCCAAGACGTGCGCGAACTTCGAGAAGCTCGCGGCGAAGGGCTTCTACGACGGGCTGCTGTTCCACCGGGTCATCGCCGACTTCATGGTGCAGGCCGGCTGTCCCCAGGGGAGCGGGACCGGCGGCCCGGGCTACACCTTCGCCGACGAGTTCCATCCCGACCTGAAGCACGAGGGGCCCGGGGTGCTGTCCATGGCGAACGCGGGGCCGAACACGAACGGCTCCCAGTTCTTCATCACCCACGTGGCCACTCCCTGGCTGGACGGGAAGCACTCCATCTTCGGGAAGGTGCTCGCGGGGCAGGACGTCGTCGACGCGATCCGCCAGGGCGACAAGATGAAGAAGGTGACGATCAGCGAGTCGTGAGCCGCCTCAGCCGAGGAGGGCGAAGGCCTTCCGCATCGCCGCGACGGTGGCGGCCGTCGCCTCCTCGTCGGGCAGGGCGTTCAGCCGCTGGTTGAATGGCTCGGCGCGGACCGGCCCGTCGTAGCCCATCGCGACGAGCGCCCCCAGGAAGTCGCCGATCGGGATCACGCCGGTGGCGGCGGGCAGCTCCCGGGAGCCGTCCCGCTGCTCGTCCGCCGGGATTCCCGCCGGGGCGTCGTTGAGGTCCACGGCGACGACCTGCTCGTTGCGCAGCTCACGGAGCTGGTCGACGGTGTCCCCCGCCAGGAACCAGTGCCAGCTGTCGAGGACCAGCCCGACGTTGGCCACGCCGATCTCTTCCGCGAGCTCCAGGGTCTCGGCCAGGGTGTGGACGAAGGGATAGCGCAGCCGGGTCCAGGAGGTCTTCGGGCCCACGTACTCCAGGCCCAGCCGCAGCCCCTCGCCGTCGAGCAGCGTGGCGACCTCCCGCAGCCGGCTCGCCACGACGTCGAAGTACTTCCTGTAGGTGAGCGTCTCCGAACCGGGCATCAGCCAGGTCCCGACCCGGCTCACTCCCGCCCGCGTCAGGCCCCGGGCGAAGTCGGCGAGGCCGGCGAGGGAGCCCCGGTAGCGCTCCTCGTCGAAGCGGAAGTCGACCGGGAGGTTGGCCGCCCCCCAGCGCAGGCCCCCCTCCCGCATCTGCTCGAGCAGCGCGTCGAGCTCGGCATCCGTCATGCGCGCCAGCTCCTCTCCCCGGGCACCCACGGACTCGAAGCCGTGCGACACAGCCAGCTCCACAGCCCGCGACTGGTCGGCCTCGATGCCCAGTGCCCACCAGGCGAAGTCGATGGTCATGTGGCGTTCCGACGCGAGGCAGAGGCCGGGGCGAGCGACGGTGGCCGCGGCGAACGCGGCCGCCGTGCCGACGAACTCACGGCGCGTCGAGGGGACCATGGGCACCTCCTTGGAGGCCTCTCGCGTCGGACGGCTCGGTCGACGGGGAGAACGTCGATGCGATGATAGCAGCCCCCTCCGGTTGGGGGCCGAACCGGAGCGGGCGTAGAATCGTTCCGCGCTCGCCCCACGCTGCGCCTCTCTCCAATGAGCCCTCGCAAGACCGCCGCGCGTCCCGGAAAGCGTGCCGGCGGGAGCCAGATCGGGAAGCCCCGCCGGCACGGAAGGCCCCCCGAGTCGCCGGTGGACGACCCGGGTCGTTACGTCGTGCGGGTCAGCCGCCGGACCGGTGAGGAGCTCCCGGGGCCGATCCCGCCCGAGGAGCTCCTGATCCACGCCCACCGGGACCGCCATCCCGTGGAGTTCGCGGCGGAGTTCGTCGCGAGTCGACTGATCCAGCTCACCGGGCGCGACGATGGCGTGCGCCGGGGACTCCGGGGCCTGAACCAGCTTGGGGAGGCCGCGGCGGCCGGTGCCGGCTTCCTCCTGGGGAGCGAGCGCGCCGAGCGGACCGCCCGGAGGATCATGGGTGTGGTGGACCGGCGCTCGCGCTTCCGCTTCCGGGAGCCGGCGAGCCTCTCCGAGGCGGAGGCCCGGACGCGCATCGAGGCTCTGCAGCGGGACGCCCGCCGGGCCTTGCGGGCCCTGGGACGCAAGCCCCGCTTCCGGGTGCTGCTGACCGGGGCCACCGGCTTTCTGGGGCAGGAGATCGTGGCCCAGGCGGCCCGCGACCGGAGGGTCGAGAAGGTGGTGGCGGTGCTCCGGCCGGAGTCGCTCCGGGACCGGAAGAGCGGCGAGGTGACGGAGGTGATCCCTCCCGAGGAGCGCGGCAGGCGGCTCCTGAAGCGGCTGCGCATCCCGAAGGCGGCGGCCCGCAAGTTCGCCTTCGTAGCGGGAGACATCGAGCGCCCCCGGCTCGGGCTCGCGCCGGGCCTGGTCTCGGAGCTCCGGGCCGACGTGACCCACACCGTGCACTGCGCGGCCAGCGTCGCCTTCGACGCTCCCTACCCGGAGTCGTTCCGGGCGAACGTGCTCGGTTGCCGGAACGCCCTGGATCTCTCCCTCGAGCTGCAGCGCGCCCCCGGTTCCCGCTTCGTCCACCACGTGGCCATCGAGACCTCGTACATCCACGGCCGCAAGAAGCGGACCCTGGCCCAGGAGGGGCGCCTGGCGTTCCCCCGGGACTTCTACAACAACTACTACGAGCTGACGAAAGCCATGGCCTCCTTCGAGACCGACCGCCACATGGTGGAGCAGGGCCTGCGCGTCGTTCAGCTCCTGCCCTCGATCGTGATCGGCCATTGGAGGACCGGGAACAACCGGGGAGACACCAAGGTCGTCAACGCTCCCATCAACGCCTTCGGCCGCGCTCGCACCGCCCTCGACGAGGCCCGGAAGAAGGGTCGCGCGGAGCACGGCCGGGCCTGGCTCGCCGTGATGCTCGCCAGCGGGTTCCCGGGGGACCGGTCGGCGGAGCTGAACCTCGTCCCCGTGGATCGCGTCGCCGAGGGGATCCTCGCCGCGCTCGGTCGGCCCGAGGCCATCGGTGCGCGCATCCACCTCGCCACCGACAACCGGATCCGCGCCGAGGAGATGGTGCGCATCGCCCGGGAGGAGCTCGGCGCCACGGTGCGTCTCGCCGACCCCACGCTCTACCGCAACCTGACGCTGCCCGTGGTGGTGCGGCTGCTCCAGGCCCTGGGAGAGCCGCGGCTCGCGGCGGGGATCGGCAAGCTGGGGACGATCTTCGGCGGCTACAACGAGTGGGGCCAGCCGATCCACGAGATCGGAGGCGACGTGAGGATCCTGGGACTGGCGATCCGCAGGCCGAATACCGTCCAGGCCGTGCGCATGCTGTGCCGGCACAACCGCTACGTCCAGTCCTACGGTCGCGTCCGGGACCCGCGGGAGATCGCGCGCCGGGAGTCGGCCTGGGAGCGGGCGGTGGACGCCATCGAGGACCTCACGGGCCAGGAGGCGGGGGCGATCCGGGCCGCCCGCTTCCCGCGCCTGCTGAAGGGCGTCCTCGATCTGGAGAGCTTCGAGCTCCGGTCGCCGGAGCCGCTGCGGTGAAGGAGGATCGGTGAGCGACAGGGAGAGGGAGAGCGTCTTCGAGAGGCTCCGGACGACTACCGAGGGCCTCGTGGGACAGGTGTCGTCGGAGCTGATGAAGAGCCCCGCTTTCACGAAGGCCCTGCAGCAGGCCCTTCGCGGCAAGGAAGCCCTGGACCGCGCCGCGGGGCGAGCGCTGAAGCAGGCGAACATCCCCACGCGCACGGAGTTCGCCCGGGCCCTGCGCCGCATCGAGGCCCTCGAGTCCGAGCTCGAGACCCTGAGGGCCGCGAAGGCGAAGCCGCGACGCCCCGCCGCGAGGAAGAAGAAGACGACGGGTTGAGGGAGACCCCCGCAGGCACGGGAGACGCGCCCGCCCCGGGCCCCGGCCCGAGCCGGCGGGCGCCGCCCCAGCCTGGGCGGACCGCGATGACGGGCGTCCGCAGCTTCCTCGGCCGCCGTCTGGGTCGGGCGCTCCTCTCCCGACAACCCGCGGACTCCCTGATCTGCGTCGATCTGTCTCCTCCCGAAGGCCTCGGCGTGACGGTGGAGCACGCGCGGATCGACCTGCTCGAGACCGGGGCGGACAAGAGACTGCTCGAGCTGTTCCGGGAGCGGGGCGTCAGCCGGGTCGTCCACTGCGCCGTGGCCGGCCGTTCCGTCGCGGACGCCGACAGCGCCCGGCTCGACTCGACCGGCACCCTGAGCCTGCTCGCCGCGTCCGCGGCCGCCGGCGTGCGACAGTTCACCCTGCGCTCCTTTACGGAGCTCTACGGAGCCCGGCCCGGGAATGCGACGGACCTCGGCGAGGACACGCCGCTGCGGGCGGACCCGGGGCTGAGCTGGGCGCGGGGCAAGCTCGACGCGGAGGCGCACGCCGCGGCCTTCGCGCGGCGCTACCCGGGGATGAGGATCGGGGTGCTGCGCTTCGCGCCCGTGCTCGGCGCCGGAGCCGGGAGCCTCCCCGCCCGCATCCTGGCGCGACGCCACGTGCCCGTCCCCAGGGGCAGCAACCCGTTCGTCCAGCTCCTCCATCCTGACGATGCGAGCACGGCCCTGCTGGCGGCGGTCGAGCGGGGGGCCGAGGGCGCCTTCAACGTCGTTCCCAAGGCCCCGATCCCGTGGCGGACCGCGGTGCTGCTGGCGGACCGGGTGGCGCTGCCGCTGCCGTCGTCGCTGGTGCGCGTCGCGTCCCCGATGCTGTGGGGTGTCCCCGGGGGCTTCGTCGACTACCTCGAGCACGCCTGCGTCGCCGACGGCGCTCGTGCGCGATCGCAGCTCGGCTTCGCGCCTCGCTACAGGAGCCGCGAGTCGCTGGCGGTGTGGCTGCTGGGCCGCCGGAGCGGCTGACGGCCCCGGGGGCTCAGCCGCGCCGCAGCTTCGAGTCGAGAGCGTCGAGTGAGGCGCCCAGGGCGCGCCCCACGGACGAGCGGCCGGCTCGCGTCGCAGGAGAGCGGGGGAGCCCCCCGAGCCGGCCCAGGGCGATGCCGTGGCGGCGGAGGATCCGGCGCAGCGACGCCTCCCGCGCGGCGATCTGCGCGATCGTGGAGCGGTAGCCGTACTCGGCCACCGTACGGCGTGCCCCGGTGTGCATGATGTTGTAGCGGAACATCTTCATGTCGGACCGCTGCGGCTCGAGCAGCACGATGTCCACCTCGGGGTGCTCCAGGGCGTAGCGCTCCATCCCGTACTGCATGCGCCCGTGGAGCATGATCCGCATGGTCTGGTCGAGGACGTCGGTCAGACCCCGTTCGCTGAGGTGACCTCCCAGCGGACCGGTCCGCGGCTCGTTCAAGATCGGCACGAGGGGGTTGATGCAGACGACGAGGTCCGCGCCGTGGGCGATGGCGCGGTTGATGTGCGCGGTCTTCTTGACGCCCCCGTCAACGTAGTCCCGGCCGTCGATGCGCACGGGCCGGTACAGACCGGGCAGCGCGGTGGAGGCCTGGACCGCCAGGGAGATGGGCAGGCTGCGCTGCCCCTTCTCCCCGAACACGGTCTCCCGTCCGGAGTCGAGGTCGACGGCCACCACGAACAGCTCCCGGGAGAGGTCGTCGAAGCGGTCCCGGAAGCCCCGGGAGCGGAACAGCGCCGCGAGGTAGTCGCGGATCCCGGAGTTGTCCAGGAGGCCGGCGGGGAGGAGGTCGAGTACCGAGGGCGCCAGCGAGCCGATCTCACCCTCGGCGTCGCGCAGCGCACGGCGCAGGGCGTCCCCCAGCAGGCGCGGAGCGCGGGCGACCCTCGAGATCACGTCGCCCAGGCCCAGCCGGAACAGCGGTGGCGCCCCGAAGCCGCCGCTGTTCCTCGAGGTCGCCGCGGAGTAGATCTCTCCCGGCGAGATCCCGTGAGCGAGGAGGGAGGTGACGAAGGCGCCCCCGCTCACGCCGACGTAGAGATCCAGCTCCTGCGGGCGGACGTCCAGGAGGTCCTCCAGGGCCCGGAGCGCCCCGATCTCGTAGAGCGCTCCGGTGACGCCGCCGCCGGCGCAGACCAGCGCGACCCGCCCGCGGGCCGCAGGCCTGCCGCGCCCGTTCCGCCGGGACCTGTGCTGGCGGGGCGCCATGTCCTCGTCAGGCGCCGCGACGGGTACGGGGCCGGGCCTTTCGCTGCGCTCGCTGGCGCCCCGCTGGCAGGTCGTCGATCTGCCGGGAGAGGCGCTCCACCTTGCGGGTCAGGTTGGCGACCTCCTTGCGGCTGGGGATGTCGAAGGCGGCCAGCGTGCCCTGGACCGCGTCCTGGATCATGCCCTCGAGGGAACGGCGGTCCTTCCGAAGCTGCGCCCGGACGCGCTTGACGGTGGACTCCAGGTCCTTGGCCGCCTTCTTCCGCTCGCTCTGGATGCGCGCGCCGACCCGGGACAGCACCCGGGCCGCGTCCTTCCGGTGCAGCTTGTTGCGGTCGAGCAGCTCACGGATCTGGCGCTCCACCTCGACCTCGGCGTTGCCGAGGGCGGCCACGGTGCTGCGCCAGGCGCTGCCCAGGCTCTCCCGGACCGGGGGCTGCTTCGTCCGGCGCCGGGAGCTCGTCCGTCTCGCCGACTTCTTCATGGTGACCTTCTTCCTGCTCGCCATCTGCTCACCTTCCTTTCCGTCGTCCGGGCGGGCGACCCGCCCCGCGGGGCCGGCGGCCCCCGCCTGCCGTCCCGGCGACGCGCTCTTCCGCGCCGCCGTCGAGGTAGGCCTCGAAGCTCAGCAGGCGCTCCTTCAGCGCCTCCATCGCCGGCTGCACGCCGGACTCCCGGCCGTGCAGGTCGAGCAGTCGTCGGATCCGCGCCTCCACGCCCCGCTGCGCCTCGGAGGAGAAGCGGTGGATCGTGTCGGTGATGTCCTGGCGCAGGGAGAGCGCCTCCTCGAGGGAGAGCCGGCCGCTCCTCACGAGGGCCCCGACGATCCGCTCCGCTTCCGCCCGGGCCCTCCCGGCCATCTCGGCCGGATGCGGCAGCTCCGCTGCTGCCGCGTCTCCCCTGGCGCCGAGGCGGATCAGCCGTGAGAGGACGTGGCGCGGCACCTCGGCGGTGCGCTGCTTCACGCCCTCGAAGAACGCCTGGGCGAGGAGCGCCGTCGTGAGGTCGTCGCCGGTGGCCCGGTCCACCACGTGGAGATCCTGCCCCTGGGCCACCATCTCGAACAGCGCCTCGATGGTCACGTAGCGCCTCGAGGCGGTGTCGTAGAGCTTGCGGTTCTCGTAGCGCTTGATCAGGCGGGTTCCGGAGCTGCCCTTCACGTCCTCAATATAACGCGCTGCGTCATTCCTGGCAAGCAAGAATGACGCGATGCGTCAGTAGGCTCGGGCGGAGGCCGCGGGCGTGTCGGGGTCGCCGAGGTGGATCCCGACGTGGTCTCCCGCGGCCAGTTGGCGGTCGCGGCGGCCGCGGAGGATGAAGGCGACGCCCAGGATCGACCCGCAGAACGCCGCCAGGGCGATACAGAGCCCCGTGAAGCCCAGGGAGGCGACGATCACGCCCAGGATGTCGAAGCTCTCGCGCTCGACCTTGATCCAGGTGATGACCTCGTTCGGCGCGAGAGGTGGGAGGTCCGGACTCGGATTCAACGGCTGCCCTTTCCAGAGTCCACTTTAGACGTGGCGCTGGAGGCGGTCAACTGTCGGGTCTGGGTGCGGTTCAGGGCCTCGAGGTAGCCCGCCACGCCCACGCACAGGCTGCGGGCCACGAGCTGGCGGTGGTCGGCCCGGGACAGGTGCTGGGCCTCGGTGGGGTTGCTGATGAAGGCCAGCTCCGCCAGGACGCTCGGCATGTTCGCGCCGATGAGCACGTAGAACGGGGCGGTGCGCACTCCCCGGTCGCGGAGCGAGCCGTAGTGGGGCCGGATCTCGCCGACCAGCGCTCCCTGGACCGACTTCGCGAAGTCGCGGCTCTCGTCGATCTTGCTGTTGAGGGTGATTCCCTTGACCAGGTCCTCGAGGTCCTTGAGGGTGGCCCGGGAGATGGCGTTCTCCCGCGCCGCCACCTCCTCGGCGTGGCGGTCGGCGGCGAAGCTCAGGTAGTAGGTCTCGATGCCGCGGGCGTTCCGGCTGGGGGCGCTGTTGACGTGGATCGAGAGGAAGAGGTCGGCGTCCTCGGAGTTCGCGATCGCGGTGCGCTCCTCCAGCGGGATGAACACGTCGTCACGTCTGGTCATGATGACCTCGGCCCCCAGCTCGGAGCGCAGCAGCTTCTCGAGCCGCAGCGCCACGTCGAGGACCACGTCCTTCTCCCGGAGCCCGCCGTGTCCGATCGTCCCCGGGTCGCGCCCGCCGTGCCCCGGGTCGATGACGATGCGGCGGGCGCCCAGGCCCAGCTGCCGGGCGATGCTGTACGACCCGCCGCTGTTCGCCGAAGGCGGTTCCGGCGCTGGGAGGTCGGCGATGTCGGCCCGTCGCTCCCTCTCGGGATCGGGCGCGGCCTCGTCCACCGCGACCGCGACGGGGCCAGGCGGGTCGGGCGCGCCGACCGTCGCCACCTCGGGCTCGGCCTCGGGATGCGACGGCGCGGGGCCCGACTCCGCACGCAGCGGAGCCGGCGCCTCCTCGTCGCCGTGGACGTCGATCACGAGCCGGGCCGGATCCGCGAGGTAGAAGATGGAGTAGTCCCGGACCGTCTTGAAGTCGAGGACCACGCGGACGGCGTCGGGGCGGTTCTGCCCCACCCGGATCTGATCCAACAAACCGTCCCCGACGGGGAAGGCCCTGTGGGTGAGGCTGTCGCTCAGGCGGGTGCCGATCAGGTCCAGGTAGAGCCGCTCGGGACCGTGGAGCCGGTCGTACTCGACCCGGACCTGCCCCGCGAGGTCGAGGACGACGCGGGTGGACGAGTCGCCGCTCCAGAAGCGGAGGTTGCGCAGGGCGACGGGACCGCCCTCGGCGGCCTGCGCGGCGCGGGACGTCCGGACCTCGCCGCCGCCCTTCAGGTAGCGGCGCACCGCGGCGGCGTGCTCCGAACCCGGGTACCGCTCCAGGAACTCCTGGGCCGCGGGCGTCGCGGCGTCGCGTCCCGAGCCCCGATCCACGAGGAAGGCCGAGTAGAGCGCCTCCTCGCACAGGCTGCTGGACGGGTACTCCGAGACGATGAGCCGGTAGGCCTTCACCGCCTCCCGCTCGTGGTGCGGGCTCCGGAAGCGCTGGGCCACCTCCCGGCTCAGGTCCCCGACGGCGAGCAACGCGTTGTCCGCGTAGCCGCTGCGGGGGAACTCGTGGACGAGGAGCTGGTAGCGACGGATCACGCGCTCCCAGTTCGACTGGGAGCGGCGGCGCTCGTCGGATTTGAGCAGCTCGAGGCGGGCCGCCTCGGCGTCCCGGAAGGCGGCCCGGTCCCGGGTCCCCGCGGCGGCGGGGACCGCGAGGACGGCCGCGAGTCCCAGGGTCGCGAGGCGGGAGCCGGTCACCGTGGCCAACTGTCCACCGTCTCGTAGTAGTCCGCCGCGACGCGGATCTCCCGGGCCTTCGAGCCGTCGGCCGGGCCGATGATGCCGTCCTGCTCCATCATGTCGATCAGGCGTCCCGCCCGGGAGAAGCCGATCCGGAAACGCCGCTGCAGCATGCTGGTGGAGGCCTGTCCGGACTGCACCACGAAGCGCACCGCGTCGTCGAAGAGGGTGTCGCGATCGTCCGCCGCGGCCGCCTCGGCGGCCGCGGCCTCGGTGCGGCCGACGTTCTCGTCGTAGACGGGCTCGCCGATCTTCCTCAGGTAGGAGACGAGGCGCGCGATCTCCTTCTCGCTGACGTACGCGCCGTGGATGCGGGTGAGCCGGGCGCTTCCCGGAGGCAGGAACAGCATGTCCCCCTTGCCCAGGAGGTGCTCGGCGCCCACCGAGTCCAGGATCGTGCGGCTGTCCACCCGGGCCGCCACCCGGAACGAGATCCGGGAGGGGAAGTTGGCCTTGATCAGGCCCGTCAGCACGTCCACCGAGGGCCGCTGGGTGGCGAGGATCAGGTGGATGCCGACCGCCCGCGCCATCTGGGCGAGGCGCGTGATCGACTCCTCGACGTCCCGGGAGGAGACCATCATCAGGTCGGCCAGCTCGTCGATGACGACCACGATGTAGTGCAGCGGCTTCAGCGGCTCCGAGTCCTCATCCTCCGGGTCGGGGCGCGGGCCCTCGGCGCGGATGATGTTGTTGAACTGGTCGATGTTGCGCACGCCCTCCGAGGCCAGCATCCGGATGCGGCGCTCCATCTCGCCCACGGCCCACTTGAGCACGTTCGCCGCGATCTTCGCGTCGGTCACCACCGGAGTGAGCAGGTGCGGGATGTCGGCGTAGACGCCCAGCTCGAGGCGCTTGGGGTCGATCAGGATCAACCGCACCTCGTCCGGGGTCGCCTTGAACAGGATGCTCGAGATCATGCTGTTCAGCCCGACGCTCTTTCCGGTGCCGGTGGCCCCGGCGATCAGGAGGTGGGGCATCGCCGCCAGGTCCGCGACGCAGGTGTCGCCCCCAACCGACTTGCCCAGGGCCAGGGTCAGCCTGCCCGGAGCGCGCTGGAACCTCTCGCTCTCGATCACCTCCCGCAACGAGATCGTCTCCCGCACCTCGTTCGGGATCTCCACGGCCACCGTGCCGCGGCCGCTCATGCGGTCGATGCGGATCGACTCGGCCTCGAGGGCCAGGGCCAGGTCGTCGGCGAGGCCCACCACCTTGGAGTACTTCACGCCGGCCTCGGGCTTGAACTCGTAGGTGGTGACCACCGGCCCGGGGTGGCTCTGGACGACCTTTCCGTGCACGCCGAACTCGGCGCACTTCGACTGGAGCGTCCGGGCCCGCTCGAAGAGTCGGGTGGAGTCCACCGCGTCGTCCACCGGCAGCTCGTCGAGGATCGACGTGGGGGGGAGCAGGGCCTCCTCGCCGCTGGCCTTGCTGCGCCGCTTCCGGGGGCGGGGGGCGAGGCTCGCGGGCAGCTCGGGCTCGCCGTGCTGCTCCGGGACCACGTCGGGCATGGGCGGCAGGGGTTGCTCCGGCGGGGGCGTCGTCGAGCGACGCCGCGCCCTGGGCGCGATCTCCAGGCCGCCCAGGAGATCCTCCTCGACGTCCGACCCGGGCCCCGGGGCCGGGGCGGCGGCCGGCTCGGCGGGAGGCTCGGGTTCCTCCCCCGCGCGCTCTACCCTGCGGAGCCGGGGTCGCAGCCAGCCCGGGCGCGGGGGATCGTCCTTGCGGGCGTGCTTTCGGATGATCTCGCGACGCATGCGCTCCTTGCGCCGGGTCTCCCGGTAGCGGGCCCACGCGGTCCTCAGCTTGCGCCAGTGGGCCAGGCAGAGCGAGGCGATCGCGCTGCTCAGGGTGGCGAAGGAGAACTGCGTCGCGAGGATCACGGACACGAAGAGCGTGGTGGCCACGACGATGAAGGCCCCGGTCCGATTGAAGCTGGCCGTGAGCAGGGCCGCAGCCAGCTCGCCCGTGGCGCCTCCCGCCCGGATCGGCTCGCCGTCGATCGCGACGGTGCCGAAGGTGAGGGCCATCAGGGCCGTGAGCGCCAGGAGCATGACCCCGATCCCGGCCAGCTTCGTGTACGCAGCCTCGATGGGCCGGCACCAGAACAGCTTCCAGCCCGCGATCCCCAGGGCGATGGGGAGCAGCAGCGCCGCCACCCCGAACAGCTGGCGGAACAGCAGCTCCGCGACGAAGGCGCCGAAGGGGCCGATGAAGTTGCGGGCGCTGCCCGCCGGCCCCGACTCGAAGAACGGCGACGGGTCAGTGGGGGAGTACGTCGCGAGGCTGATCAGGAGCATCAGCCCCGTCGCGAGGCAGAGCAGGCCGGAGAACTCCCGGGTCAGCGTCGAGGTCTTGGGTGATCGAGCCACTTGGTCGCTCCGGGCCCGCTCAGATCTCCACGACGACCGGCTCGATCGCCGGCCGTCGGTGCGCCTGCCGGCGAAACATGAGCCGCAGGCCCGCTCGCAATCGCTCCTCGAGGGCGACCCCGGTCGTGATCGGCTCGCGCAGCATGCCCACGACGATCTCCCGGGCCTCGCACAGCAACGCGCCCGCCTCGTCCACGACGCCGCGGGTGACGAAGCGCGGGGGCACCCTGAGGGCCCGGGTCTCGCGATCCACCACGACCACCGGGACCACCAGGCCCCTGCCGGCGAGGGCCCGGCGCTCGCGCACGGTCCGCGGGCCGAAGGGGGCAGTCCCCGAGGGGTCGAGCAGCACCCGACCCGCGGGGGCGGAGCCCACCCTGGCGATACCCCCCGTCCCGACGCCGAGGACCTGCCCGTTCTCCGCGAGCCCGACCCGTTCCGCCGGGACGCCCGCCTCGACGGCCAGCCGCGCATGCTGGGCGAGCATCCGGAACTCTCCGTGGAGCGGGACGAGGTGTCGCGGCCGGGTGAGCCGGATCAGCTCGGCCAGGTCGTCCCGGTGGGCGTGGCCCGATACGTGGACCGGGGCGGTGCCCGGGTGGGCCACCTCGCAGCCGCGCCGGTAGAAAGCGCTGATCATCCGCGAGACCATTCGTTCGCACCCCGGGATCACCCGCGCCGAGAGCACGACCGTGTCTCCAGCGGACGTGGCGACGCCGCGGTGCTCTCCCTCGGATAGAGCGGCCAGGGCGGAGCCGCGCTCCCCCTGGCTTCCCGACGCGAGGAAGGTGACCCGGCCGGGCGGGTAGCCGGCGGCTTCCGCTGGAGAGATGCGCCATTCCGGGGCGATGCGCAGCTCCCCCAGCTCGGAGGCGACCCCCACGTTCTCGATCATGCGACGGCCCAGGAAGCAGACCCGGCGCCCGGCCCGGCGCGCGGCGTCGGCGACGCGCTGGATGCGGGGGAACGAGCTGGCAAAGCAGCCCACCACCACCCGTCCGGCGGCCCGGGCGAAGATCTCCTCGAAGGCCGGGATCACGTCGTCCTCGCTCCCGCCCCGCCCGCGGCGCTCCACGTTCGTGCTGTCCGACAGCAGCGCCAGCACGCCGCGCTCGCCCCATTCGGCCAGCGCCTCGACGTCGGTAGCGAGCCCCTCCGCCGCGTCGAGCTTGAAGTCGCCGCTGTGCAGCAGGGTCCCCGCCGGCGTCTGGATCGCCAGGGCCAGCGAGTCGCTGACGCTGTGGGCGACGCGGATGCCGTGGACGCGGAACGGCCCGGCCTCGACGCTCTCCCCGGCGGAGAGCGGCCGCAGGTCGGCCGAGGCGCCGCGCTCGCGGAGCCGGTGGCGCGCCAGCCCGAGGGTCAGCCGCGTCCCCCAGACGGGGGCCGCCTGCGCCCGCAGCGCGAAGGCGAGGGCGGCGACGTGGTCGTCGTGACCGTGGGTCAGGAACACGCCGTGCAGCTTCAGCCCGGGGCGGCGCAGGTAGCTGAAGTCCGGGGCGATCGAGTCCACGCCGGCCAGCTCGCTGGCCGGCACCATGGCACCCGCGTCCACCAGGATCGCGTCCTCACCCCACTCGACCACGAGTGCGTTGAGGCCGAACTCCCCCAGACCTCCCAGGGGCACGATCCGAAGCCGCCGGTCCGATTCGACTCCAGAGGGACCCGCCGCTGCGGTCAAATGACCTCCCCTACTCCCGCTCGTCCTGTCGCAGAGCGTCGTACAGCTCGACGAACTCGTCTACCGATA
>Ga0299906_10002164_pt1 | contig 16444 bp, 6 predicted proteins | sample RVTome_14_FD_200259 | JGI IMG/M metagenome (GOLD analysis project Ga0299906, IMG submission 200259) | Soil microbial communities from uranium-contaminated site in the Upper Colorado River Basin, Wyoming, United States - RVT145D125 (version 2) ...
ATATATAATAATTATTTAATTAGTATGTCGTAGTAGGTCTTGTGGATATGTGGACAAGGTCTCAAGGTAAGGAAATCGCCCCCTAGATTTAGGGGGCATTGTGTCAGCATAAACTAGATGTTGATCAGCCTGGCCCTGGCTGTTCGTGGACAATCGGTGGGGATAACGCGGCCAAACCCGGCATAGATAAATCTATGAAATTTTGTCAAATCGAGTTGAGTCTATATTTTGGGGTAGGAGGCAAAACTGTATCTATATATTGTGGTACTGGTAGAGAGGCAAAAAAATTGAATCTTAAAAAATTTTAGAGTTATCCCCAATTGAGGGTAGTTATCCACAGATACCCTATGGGTTATCCACAAATGCGAACCATCCTGGAAGCGGCAGGGCTGTATTTGAGCAGAGAAGCTATCAGTTGGCTGCGCCTCCAACCGAAACGCCTCCAACCAGAGACCGGTTGCCGGGATAGATGTCCCGATAGGTATAGGTTGAAGCAGATGGTGAAAGATGTAACTTATCCACACATATCCCCAAAATTGGATAACTTATCCACACATACCCTATGGGTTATCCACACATACCCAAAACTTCTTGAGCTAACAAATTTAAGAACAGCCTGCACGCGCACAGGCTGTTCTTAGTAAAGGGGGGAGATAAACTCGGTCGGCCTGTGTTTCCCTGCACAGACCAGAGGCTGAATGTCTCGTCCTTATGTCCTCATTTGGCGTAGAGGACTTCGCGAATCGACAACATTTCGCGCCGCAGCTTATCATCATGCTCTATTTGCGATGAGATCTTTTCCCAACCGTGTAAGACAGTGGAGTGATCCCTGCCGCCGAGAACATATCCGATTTGAGGCAACGAAGCATTTGTTTCTTCTCGAGCCAAAAACATAGCCATTTGCCTGGCCGCAGCAACTTCTTTGGTGCGACCCCGTTCAATCAGGGTTTCTTCGTCCAGTTTGTAGAAGCTGGCAACCGCCGAAACAACTTGCTCCACAGTTAATTCAGCTTGCCGAGAGACAATGTCTTGCAAGGCCGCCGCGGCCAGCTCCATACTGATCGATTGGCGCAGCATGGCGGCGTGGGCGATCACTTTGTTCAAGGCCCCTTCCAATTCGCGAATGTTGCTTTGAGCCCGCCGGGCGATAAATTCCATGACATCGTCAGGCAAACGCATGGCCTGCGAGTCGGCTTTGAAACGGAGAATGGCGATCCGGGTTTCAAGGTCTGGAGGTTGAATATCGGCCAGCAGGCCCCACTCGAATCGGGAGCGGAGCCGGTCTTCGAGGGTGGTGATGGCTTTGGGAGGGCGATCACTGGAAAGAACGATCTGTCCGCCGGAGGAGTGCAAGGCATTAAAGGTATGGAAAAATTCTTCCTGGGTACTTTCCTTGCCGGCGATAAATTGAATATCATCGATTAAAAGAAAATCAGGCTTACGGTATTTCTCGCGGAATAATTCGGTTGACTGGGACCGAATGGCGTTAATCAGGTCATTCGTAAATGTTTCGGACGTGGTATAGATGACCTGCTTACCATGCGCCACGGCAAAATGTGAAATCGCCTGCAACAAGTGGGTTTTGCCCAACCCAACGCCACCATACAAAAACAGAGGGTTGTAGGCTTCGGCCGGTCGTTCTGCTACGGCTAATGAAGCCGCATGCGCCAATCGATTTGAGGCGCCTACAATAAAATGCTCAAAGGTATATTTGTTGTTCAGCGCCCCCTGGCGATCTTTATCCAGACGAGGATATCCGTTATGCCCGTCCGGACTACCGTATAAAATAGGCGACTCGTTTTGGACGAAGAGCGGTCCTGGCATCTCTTCAGACTGACCCTCTTCGACCATATCGACCACAAATTGGATATTGAGCGGACGGCCTACAATGCCTGCCAAAGTGCGATTGATGGTGGTAAACAACCGATTTTCCAGCCAATCCTTGGCAAAAGCACTCTTCGTCCCGATGACCAGGCTCTCCTTATCTTGAGACACAATACGGGTGTCTTTTACCCAGGTATCAAAGGTAGCTCGGGTCATTTGATTCTGTAATTGTCCTAAGGCGGCTTGCCAGACCTGGTCTGGGTTCATCTTTCCTTCCCCCGCTAATATTGAATTTTCACAAGTTTGATCAAGCAAAGCACTTGAGATAAAAAAACTTGTGCCGCACGTTTTCAGATGAAACCGAAGGTTCTGATGTTGACAACAAGCAAAAATTTGCGAAAATTTGGGCTCCTCGAAAAATTGAGTAACGGAGATCATATCGTCCGAAAGTTGCCTTTCTGGACGGCTCCATGGTTCGAATTCTCGAAGAGCCCAAATTATTTTTTTATGCAGATGACGACTGCGTGAAGGAGACCTTTATTAGAGGATTGTCTCGTTAGAATTATGTTCGGCTGACTGAATCTTTGTATTCGACCTGACTAACATGTACATTACAATGGCTGATGATTAAGAGACAGAGGCCCTCCCTCAAAATTGTGGATCTTTACGAATGTAGCCTGTGCTGTGGTGATGGCATAACTGATAATGAGGATAAGTATCTGACACAGCAGTCGAAGAGCATTTTACCAAACCTGGCGATAACTGGCAATACCCCTACCTTAAAAAAAGCCATTCATTTTTGGTTTTTAAGAATAGTTATGGTGAGTCGAAATCTATTTGTGGATAAGGTGTTGATAACGAGTTGAAAGTTGGTACTATCTTGGGGACAACATGAGGATAACCGTTGTGAATGATGAATAGTAAATAATCTGACCGGCCTGAGGATTTCGTTAATAATTAACAATTGTCACATCACAATTCAAAATTCTAATTACCTTCTTTAGTGTCTTGTGTTATAATCAGGCACTTTTAAGGTTTTGGCTCGAAGCATCCCCAAGTTTTTGAACTCTTAAGCGTATAATTACCAGACCATGAAGAAACCAGTCAACACACCTGAAAATTTGTTGTTTCTGCTCATATTGACACCTTTGATTCTTCTCGCTTGTTCCATGTTGCTGGCTGACCCTGACCCTCGTGCTGAGCCGGCTCAAGATGCGGCCATCACTGGCTTGAATGAGAATAAAAGCGTTCCGGCCAATGAGGCCAGGATTGTAACCGCGATTGTCGTTGATCGTCAAACCAGCCAACTCGTGCCGCAAGCCATAATCGAGGTTTTCGATGAGCCGGCCTCCCGGTTTGAAATTATGCCCCAGGCCGGGCAGGACGCCGGCAGCTTTGAAATCACGCTTATGACTGATCCGGGGCAGATTGAGCCGGTGCTTCAGTTAAAGGCCATGGCCCCCGGTTATGTGGCCGGCACATTCTCGCTGCCGATGTCGCAGCAGGCGGTTCAGTTAATGCTTGAGCCAACCATGATCGAAGGCCAGGTGCTCGATGCCTGGACCGCTGATCCACTGCCGGTCACCCTTCAATTGAGCCACAACCGTCTATCGACCACCCGGACCGAATCCCTTGAAACCGGCCGTGACGGTCGATTCCAGGCGCTACGACTTGAGTCGCCCCTTACACTTCGCATTGACGAACCGGGCTACGAACCATGGCAAATGCAGTTCGACTCGCCCGAACAGTTGATCGAAGCCACGGCCGCAGCGTTGCAGATCGAACTCCAACCCCGGACCACAACCGGCGTATTACGCGCTGCGAATACCAATGAACCGCTGGCCGGGGTGAGTCTCAGCGCCGGTCTCGACAACCGCCGCCAGGCTGTCACGACCGATGCCGCCGGCAGCTTCGAATTCCATCGTCTGCAATCAGCCGATCCAATTGTGGTTCAAGCGCCGGCCGGCTATCTTTCTGTCGACCTGACCTACGCCGGCGAACCGGAGCTAACCGTGACCTTGCAGCCGGACCGGCTCATCGTTCAAGTTCAAGACAGTTTTTCCGGCCAGCCCGCCACCGGGGTGGAGTTAATGATCGCCGAAACCATAACGGCCACCACCGATACCCGGGGGCAGGCTACATTCACATCGGCCCCGGCCGCCGGTCAAATTACCCTGGCTGAACCCGGTTACCGGCCCGTTACGATTGATTATCAAAATCCCGGCACGGTCGAAATGAGCCTCACGCCAACCGCTTTGGCGGGCGTGGTTCGCGATGCTCAAACCGGCCAGCCGCTGCCCCAAACCGGCCTTTATCTGGGCGATGTCTATCTGCGCGCCAACGAGGCCGGGCGCTTTGTTATCGAAAATCTGCCGGAGGTTGAGACTCCCTTGCTGGTGAAAGCCTCCGGCTACCATCGTGCCTTTGCTCAACTGTCTCAAGCAGGCATCGTCACCGGCACGACCTCCATTCCGTTCAACGCCGCCGAAGGCCGTCCCTTGCTGACGGCCCCTTGTACCGAACCCTCCGGTCAGAGCGGCTCGCCCTGCCTGGAGGTCTTGCTTAGCCCGTTTGAGGTCAAAGCCATTTATATTCCCTTTCAATATCTCCGCAGCCGCGAGCTGATGCATGGCTACCTCGATTTCATCCAGGCCACCGAACTCAACGCCTTTGTGGTCGATGTCAAGGGTGATTTCGGCCTGATTGCCTGGGACAGCGACCTGGCTCTGGCCGCCGAGGTGGGGGCCGAAACAGGCCGTAGCGAGGCCTGGATGCCGCTCGATGAATTGATTGCCGAGGCCAAAAAGCGCCAGATTTACTCGATCGCGCGCCTGGTCGTGTTCAAGGATGATCCACTGGCCCACGGTAAGCCCGAACTGGCCGCCGTGCGCGAAGATGGCACGGTTTGGATCGATGGCGAAGAGTTGGGCTGGGCCAATCCTTTCAAAGAAGCGGTCTGGGACTACAACATCGCCCTGGCCAAAGAAGTGGCCGAGTTCGGTTTTGACGAACTCAACTTCGATTACATTCGCTTTCCGTCCGATGGCAATATCGGCGCGATTGTGTATCAAGAGGAGAGCACCCGCGAAACCCGGACCACTGCTATCCGTGAATTCATCCGGCGTTTGACCGAGGGCCTGCGGCCCTACGGCGTGTTCACCTCCGCCGATGTCTTTGGCCTGACCCTCTGGGTTACCCCGGAGAGTGATATGAACATCGGCCAGCGCGTCATCGATATTGCCCCTCAAATCGATTACCTGGCCCCGATGGTTTACCCTTCCACCTTTATCCCCGGCAATCTCGGCTATGATAACCCATCCGCCGAACCATACGGCATCATTTTTCGCAGCCAGCAAAAGGCCGAGGAGCTGGTTCCGCCTTACGTCAAAGTCCGGCCCTGGCTCCAGGGTTACTGGTACTCGCTGGAGGAGATGCGCTTGCTGAAACAAGCCGCCGGCGATGCCCAGTCGACCGGCTGGGCCTGGTGGAATGCCGGCGGCCGGTATGATGAGGCGTTGTTCGGCCCGGCCGGGAGCGAATAAACAGGTGAATCCGCAGGACTGGCTCTTGTGGATTAGCAGCGATAACAAATAAAAGGAGTGCAGTCGCAACTGCACTCCTTTTCATCATCGAACTCAGTCGATCCTTGAATTTTTAGTTTAAGGTCAGTTCAACTGCCGGAATGCTGTCAACGGCATTCCCCAGGGCATCACCGAACGGGATGGAGGAACTCAAGGCGTGTTCCAGAACTTCCTCGATGGTTTCGGCCACATGGAACGTCATCTCCTGACGAATATCTTCAGGCACATCGTCCAGATCGGCCTCGTTACGCTTGGGCAGAATGACTTTGGTCAGTCCGGCCCGGTGGGCGGCCATGACCTTTTGCTTGACCCCGCCGATGGGCAAGACATGGCCTTGCAGGCTAAGCTCACCCGTCATGCCGACCTCGGACTGTACCGCCCGACCGGTCAACAGCGAGACCAGCGCGGTGGTCATCGTGACCCCGGCCGACGGCCCATCTTTTGGCACGGCCCCGGCCGGGACGTGCAGGTGAATGTCGGCGTTGTTGAACTTTTCCGCGTCGATGCCCAACTCTTCGGCGTGAGCCCGAATGTAGCTCAAGGCGATCTGGCCGCTCTCTTTCATCACATCGCCTAACTGGCCGGTTAAGATCAAGCGATCTTTACCCGGCATCAGCGCGGCCTCGATGAACAGAACATCACCACCGATGGGCGTCACAGCCAGGCCGGTGGCTACGCCCGCCTTCTCGGTTCGCATCGCGGCATCGAAGTGGAACTTGCGTTTGCCCAGATATTCACGAACCTTATCAGGGCCAATTTTTAGGCCGGACGATTTTTTGCCGTTGGTGACAAGTAGTTCGCCGCTGGCAACTTTGGTCGCTATCTTGCGGGCAATGCGGCCGATTTCGCGCTCCAGGTTACGGACACCGGCTTCGCGGGTGTAATCGCGAATGATATGGCGCAGCCCCTCGTCGGTGAATTTGATTTCGTTGCTGCGTAAGCCGTTGGCCTTGATCTGGCGCGGAACCAGGTACCCTTTGGCAATTTCGACCTTTTCGTGTTCGGTATAGCCATCGAGTTGGATAAGTTCCATTCGATCGCGTAACGGCGCGGGAATGGTCTCAAGCGTGTTGGCCGTCGCGATGAACATGATTTCGCTCAGATCGAAATCGACATCGAGATAATGGTCCCGGAAGGCATAGTTTTGCTGCGGGTCCAATACTTCCAGCAAAGCGCTGCTGGGGTCACCGCGCCAATCCGAGCCGATTTTATCGACCTCGTCCAGCATGAAGACTGGGTTACGGGTACCGACGCGCTTGAGCGCCTGGATGACCCGGCCCGGCATGGCCCCGATATAGGTGCGCCGGTGGCCTCGGATCTCGGCTTCGTCGCGTACGCCGCCCAGGCTCATCCGGGTAAACTCGCGCCCCACAGCGCGGGCGATGCTGCGGCCAAGACTGGTCTTACCCACACCCGGCGGACCGACGAAGAGCAGGATGGAGCCGCCGGCGCGATCCTGTTCGCGACCCGCTTCCACCGTTTCGTCCTCCAGGTTACGTTCCAGGCGAAGCTTGCGGACGGCCAGATATTCCAGGATGCGCTCTTTGACGTCTTCCATGTCGTAATGGTCGGTATCAAGGACCTCTCGCGCATGGCCGATGGCCAGGTTATCTTCGGTCAACTTATCCCAGGGAAGGTCAACCATCCAATCCAAATAGGTTTGGATCACGCCATATTCGGCCGATTGTGGCTGGAGCTTTTCCATGCGGCTGAGTTCGCGCAGCGCCTCTTTTTTAGCCTCTGCCGGCAAACCGGCCGCCTCTATCTTGTCGCGATATTCATTGGCGATGGCCAGATCATCATCTTCCCCCAGCTCCTTTTGGATGGCCCGTAACTGCTGGCGCAGATAAAATTCACGCTGAGTCTTATCCAACTCCTCTTGCGTTTCCGAGCGGATGTGCTGCCCGATTTCCAACACTTCCAGTTCATGGCTCATCAGCCGAACCAGATTAGCCATCTTCTCGCGGAGTTGATCTTCCACCAATAGATCGAGACGGTCGCCAAGATCCAGACGCATATTGGAGGCAATCGTATAAACGATAATGCGCGGGTCATCGACCTGGTTCAAGAAATCACTGACCTCGTTGGGGACTTGAGGTAAATATTCCACGATCGATTGCGAAAGTTCGAGGATGCGGCGTTTGAAGGCCTCGATCTCTGTTTTTTGCTCTGGCTCGATGACATCGGGCGCAAGAGAAACCTTGGCCTTCAGGTAAGGCTCAGTTTGGGTCCAGCTATCGATTTTGATACGTTCAAGACCCTGCACGATCACATGGAGCGCATCCTCATCCCCTCGGACGACCCGATGGATGCGAGCAATGACTCCGGTCTGATATAGTTGATCGGGCCCTGGTTCCTCAAGTTCTGCATCTTTTGAGGTAACCAGCCCAATAATGTCCTCATCCTGAATAACGGATTTAATTAGCTTGATCGAACGAGCCACACCGACGCTGAGGGGAATAATAGCGAATGGATAAGCTACGGTTCCGCGTAAGGGTAGAATCGGTATCTCGTCCGGTAACTCGTCCAGTGCGTGCGATTTGCTGGTCAAATCATCAAAGGAACTAAACATAAATATACTCCTCACTCTGAACTATTTTGATTGTAGAGCGATTGGCTGTCGGTTTCGATTGTCCGAGGTTGCCCTACTTTATGAGACATATTGCCAATTTCAGAGTCGTAAAAAAGATTATACACGGCCACTATTAGATTCGTGTTAGAGGTTCGGAATTGGTTGTTGCATAAGCCAGGTTGCTGCCCAGGCGGGGTAGCAACCTGGGTGAGTCCTTTCAGTTAATTATGAGTTACGCAGTTGAAATGCCCTGGCCCAAAATCAACCACGGATTTCACGGATTACACAGATATAAGCGTAAAAATTCGTGAAATTCGTGAAATCCGTGGTTAAATTATTCCGAACTGCGTAAGTCCTATTAATTATCGAACGTTTTGATTTTACTTTTAGAGTGGGGGGGAAAGCAGGGACAAAACAGGAGGCTGGTTAGACGTTGAACCTGATCACGACAACATCGCCATCTTCGATGACGTGCTCTTTACCTTCGAGCCGAACCTTGCCCATCGATTTGGCGGCAGCGTTGCTGCCGGCCGCGACCAGGTCCTCATAACTGACCACTTCTGCCCGAATGAAGCCGCGCGCCAGGTCGCTGTGAATGGCGCCGGCACATTCAAGGGCCGTCGCACCCCGGTTGACTTCCCAGGCCCGGACCTCGTCCTCACCGACGGTGAAGAAGTTCATGCGTCCCAATAATTCATAACTCTGCCGGATGATGTGCTCGCTGCTCAGTTGGGTCAGGCCGTACTCTTCCATGAACATTGCCCGGTCTGCCTCGTCTTCGAGTTGGGCAATGTCCATTTCCAACCGGCCTCGTATCGAGGTAACGGCGCTTTGGCGGTGAGGATAGTCAATCTCGGGGGCGTCATTTTCGTCGCCCAGGTTCAGCAGAATCAGCACCGGTTTGGCGCTGAGGAATTGAAAGCCGCGCAGGCGTTTCGCTTCTTCAGGGCTCAATTCCAGGTCGCGGAGGGGCAGCCCCTGTTCGAGATGCGGCTTGAGGCGGCTTAACAGTTCAAACTCTTGCTGATCATCTTCGAAGGTTGGAAAGGTCTTGCCCCGCTTCAAGTTTGCGGCCAGCCGCTCCAGGCGATTTTCAACCTTGGTCAAATCCGATAAGTTCAACTCGGCCTCGATCAGGGTTATATCGCGAGCCGGGTCCACGGTTTCGAGGGGATGAGGCGCCGTCTCGTCGACAAAACCTCTGACGACGTGGAGCAGGGCATCATTGTTACCGATCGCGTTGATGAGCTCGCCACTCAGGCTGACATTGCGCTGTCCCTGTTCTGCGCCGCTCAACCCGGCGATGTCGGCATATTCAACCCGGGCGTAGGTGGTCTTTTTGGGTTGGTACATCCGGCTCAGGATATCGACCCGGCCATCGGGGACGTTGGCGATGGCCGTATTGACCTGAAAGCTGCCGCCGGCATAGGCCGCGGTTGGGGCGCTGCCGCCGGTCAGCACATTAAAGATGGTTGTTTTGCCACTGTTCGGCAAACCGATAATGCCGATTTGCATAAGGTCTCCTTTGTCTTAAGGATCGTGGATTAAATAACTTCCACAATCTCGTTCCCAAACTCAGTTTGGGAACGAGATTGTGGGGCAACTTATTTAATTTCTATTCCTAAGTAAAGAACCACCCATCGGGCAACCGATGGGTGTCTGATTACGTTCTATTCTATTAGATGATGCGTGATTGGTCAATCTGTGGATGTTGCCTCTACAGGTGGCTAGTTAATGCCGACGCCGCCACCACCACCGCCGCCATCGCTGCCGCCGCCGCTGCTGCCACCGCTTCGCCGGGCCTCAAATCGGAGTTGAGCCGGGGTTGCTTGCTGGCCTAAGTCAGCGTACTCCGGGCTGATTTGAACGAGGGCTACGGTCCATAAGTATACACCGCTCTGACCTTTTATCCCGGCCGCTTCGGTAATATCGGTGGCAAAGCTGTATCGACTTCCCCCCAGATATTCTATAAAGCCGCTTTGATTGTCGAGTACCGCGTTATGCACACCGGCAGGTGCTTTACCTTCGCTCCAGACGCGGACCTCAAAGCCGTAATTCGATGGTACGGCTCCGGCCCATTCCCACTCAAATTTAGTTGGTCCATAGGTAGGATCATTAATATTTGTGGGGCCAATGAGTACAAATGTACCCGCCGGCAGGCCCGGGGTCGGGGGGGCCACAGATGTACTAACAGAGGTGACAGGCCGAGGCGTGGCCGTAGGCGGAGCGGTTGGCGTGGGAGTCGTCGTCGGACGCCGGATTTCTGGCGTATCGGTTGGTATCGGGGTGGGCGAGGGCGTCGGCGATGGGGTCGGCGTTGGCGTGCTGGTTGGAGTCGGAACCAGGGCGATTAAGGTTTCCTGGCCGCTTTGGTCAATCCATAAGCCGTTATACAGATTCGGATCGCTTAATAGAGCTTGTTGAACCCTGGCCGTCCATCGTTCGTCCCAGTCAATTATTGACTCCAGCTCGTTCAAGCCCGCGGCCGGATCATCCAGGGCGGCATAAGCCAGGCTGCGATCCAGTCGTGTTCCCAGATTTCTATCGTTTAGCTCGATAGCAATATCGAGGGCGTCGATGGCCTGCCGGTACTGAGTTTGCTTGTAGAAATCTCGCCCTTTGAGCCAATTGGTAATTTCTAGTTCCAGGTCAACCGCCCGGAGCCAGACCGAGTAATCGATGGTCCGCAAATCATGGGCCATCGATTCTAACAAGGCATTATGCTCGTCATTGTTTTCAAGATATCGGCTGGTGTACAGCCCTTCGACGATCGTGATCAACTCTTCTTCCCGGTCAACCATATTGACCGCTTCAAAGATTTCCAACTGCTCGGCCGGATCGAGTTGGTTATAGAACAACTGCCGGCCCTCTTCATCGAGACCCAGGCTGAACAATCCGGCCAGGCTGATTAGCCGGTCTTCAGGGGTCGTCGCGTTTCTAAAATCCGTGGTGTATATCCCGGCCTGGCTGGCGATCATCGCCATTCGTTGTTGATAGAAATAGTAGCCCAGGCCACCGGCTAAGACCAGAACGATTAAGATGACCGCCGCCGCGAGCATGCGAACCAACGTCCGGTTCAATGACGTGGCGGCCTTGATCCAATCCAGGTTAAAGACCCGGCGATAGATCTGGTTGGATATCATCAACCGGTCGCGCTCCGGTCTAACCAGGCCCCAGAGTTTTAGCGTATTCTGGTCCAGAGATGATTCATCCTCGGCCACTCGCTGCCCCACATAGACCTGCCGATAGAGGTTGACCAGGTTGCGCCGGCGCGAACTGAAATCGATTTGCTCACGGATGAATTGCAAGTTTGGTTCAGTCTGAAAGTTTGCCAGAAACTGTTTTTCCACCAGCCAATCGATGCGGTGGTCAGAATCGGTCCCCATCCAACCATCGTTCTCATGGAGGTCGACGATATTGAGGCATAGGTTTTGAGTCAGGTAAGGATGTCCATGCGTCCAGTAGAAAATGCGGTCGATGATCGCCTGACCCTGGTTGGCGCAAACCGTTTCCATGTGCTCTTCCAGTACATCGACCTCGGCCCGGCTGAATTCGGCTAGCTGAACAACCTGGCCGATTTCGAATAGAGATCGATCGGCCTTGATCAGTTCGTTGCGGCCGGCCATACCGAGCAGAATGAAGGTTAAGCGCTCGGCGTCGGGGTCGGTCGCGCGAGCATCATAAATCGACCGGATCGCGGCAAAAAAACCGTCCGCAAATTTAAGGTTTAAGGCCACCTCCACCTCGTCGATGAAGATGGCGACCGGCTGTTTGATTTCTGTCAGAACGACCTTATGGAGAAAGTCTGCAAAGCGGGTGCCCGGATCAGGTGAGGTTTGCTCTTGCCACCAGACCTCGGGCTCGATGGGGAGTTTCAACTGGAGCTTCAGCCGGGCCAGCAGAGCCAGAAACCATTTTTCAGCGCCGGCTCTGGTATCGATATCGTTTAAGTAGAGCAGGGCGGACCTGACCCCCTGTTCTCGCAGGCGCTGGGCCGTGTGGATCATCAAGCTGGACTTGCCCAACTGCTTTGGGGCCAGGACAAAGGCCAATTGACCGGCCTGAGCCAGGCTGAATAACTCATCATCTGCGGCTCGCTTGATGTAGGTTGAAGCGTTAGGCGGTAAAGCCCGACCGACTACAAAAGAGTCTAAGGTTATCATGTCTCGAATCATCTTTGTCTGCCCCTGAACCTCATGATAACAAGTTGGTACGATGCGTCAAATGTGATGCGTCAAATGTGACATGTCAAATGTTGGGAATTGGTAATTTAGCCCAACCGCCATCACCAATGACCAATCACAAACCTCAGGCTTGCTCAGGCGGTAGGTAACAACAGCCTGGCGTTAATTACAAAACACGTCTGTCGTTACCGGTCCACTGCCATAAGCCTTGGGAAAAATATTCGACCCACAGTTAGCCGCGACCTCGACGTTATACAGACCCGGCGGGAAAATATGAGAGTTATCGCCATTATGGTCGCAGGGAATCGTGGCCCCGCTGCTCACGGTACACCGGGTAATTTCGGCCCCGCTGCTAAAATGACGCACGATGAAGGTGACATTGCCCGTCGTCAAATTCTTGACGGAAAGAATTGTCGGCGCGGGTTTGCTGAGAACGGGTAAATAGCTCGAAAATATAACTTTATCGACAATGGTCACCGTTGCATCGTCCTCTTCCTCGAACGTATTGCTATCATCGTCGGTCACATTGATCGTTATTTCATTCGTCACCAATTGTCCGGAGAGGCCGGATACCGTCGCCATGAAAGTGCATTGATAGAAGCCGCCAGGGGAGATATTTTGCCCTGTCGCGCAGCCTTGACTGCTCAGGTCGCCGTTGATGTCGTCGATGATACTGTTGACGGTGACCGTGTCGGCGGCCGAGGTGTTATCGATCCGCACCGTATAATTGATATCCCCCCCCGGCTCGGGTACCCAAGTTGGACTGGCGCTATTGCTGACCGTAATCGACGAGGGTAGATCGGTAATGGTCACGGGTGCGTCGTCGTCGTTATCCCCCGAAGGTTCCTCCCCATCATCATCGGTAGCATCAACTTCAACGTCACTGTTTATGACATCTCCGGCATTGCCGGACACAGCCTTTGTGAAATTACATTGATAGTTACTACCAGGGGCGATTGTCTTTGGCAGCGAGCAGGTGCCCTGGCCATTCAGATTGCCGTATAAGTCGTCGATCATGTCATTGCTGCCGATGGTGATCGAGTCCGCCGCCGAAGTATTATTCACTCGGACGGTGAAATTGATATTACCACCTGGCTCTGGGATCGAGGTTGGATTTGCTGTCTTTATTACGTTCATCGATGAAGGTGAGTTGGTAATGTTGATGAAGACCTGGTCACTGTTACTCACCGGGTTGCTATCGTCGTCTGTGCCCGAAGCCACAATCTGGTCGTTTATAACACTTGGAAAGTCACCGGATACCAGGTGTGAGAAAATGCATTGGTAACTGCCCCCGCCGGGAGCAATTACTTGTGGCACCGAGCACGTACCCTGATTATGCAAGTTTCCAATAAGATCGTCCGTCAAACTATTGATAGTTACCGGATCAATAGTACTGAAATTTACAATTTGAACGGTGAAATTGACATTATTGCCCGCCTCTGGCACGCTGCCTGGATTGACGCTCGCGTTGACAAAGATGCTAGGAAGCAAGTCAGGGGTGGTGACTGTAGAAGTGTCACTTTTGGAGTCATTACCCCCCTCGTCGTCGGAAACATTAACCGTAACGGTGTTGACCTCGATCAGGTCATCGTCGTTGGCAATTGTACCGTTGAAGAAGCATGTAATGGTGGAATTACCGGCCAGTGTTGCGCCCACTTGAGAGGCGCAGGTTGGCGAGCCGCCTCCAGTCAAGCTGGCGTTGGAGCCATGGAGGTTGTCACTGATCGACGTAATTGTGACGGCTTCGGCGGTATTGTTGGTGATCATCACCCGGAACGAGACGGTTGCACCGCCGGCGGGAGCCTGTTCGCTGTTGCTATAGCCGCCTGTAGTGTTGGCGTTGTTATCCTTTCGGACGGTGATAGAGGGCAAGATATCCAGAATCGCCACCGTTGCCCCATCACTGGCCTGGTCCTGTAGTGAACCATCGTACTGGACCGTGGCTGTGACGGTGTTGATAATATTTTCATTGGCATTGCCGGAAATACTTCTGCTGAAGCTGCACGAGTAGCTCTGACCCGGGGTGAGTACCTGCCCCGTCGAGCAGGTACCCTGCCCACTCAGGCTGCCCAGGAGACTATCGGTCAGGGTCATAACCGTGATATTGGTTACAGCGGTTGTATTGGTGAGGGATACACTAAAACTAACGCTTCCGCCCGGCTCGTTGACCGAGGTTGGGTTGGCCGTCGTGGTAATGGTCAAAATCGGTGATCCGGCCAGTAAAGGCGCCTGGGGCGGCACAGCGTGGGCTGATGCCAACTCTATCCCGGTTGCCGGGGCTGCGTGATCTGAAGTAATTTCTGGAGTCGCGGCCGCTTCGGCAAAAACAAGGACGTTTGCTAACCAACTAATCGACAAGATACAAACCAACCCGATTACGCTTAACAACTTTCTATAACGCATAACTTACCCCCATTCCATTCCTTCAACCGATCAATGCAAAAAAGCCAATAACGTTTCTCTCCTCATAAGCCGAGCGTGTCGTCATTGGCACATCATCGTGATTAGTTTTTGATTTTGATTTTACTGCACAAAAACATCAGAAATCTAATCTACTCTGAGGTTAACTGCCCTTCTCTGGAATAGTTTGACGTCAAGTGCGAGGGAATAAGGGCCTACTCAACCAATTAGCCAACAACTTTAAGGTGAATCTAACATGGGAATATAGGAATAGGATGTGAATCCAGTTAGAAAATAGTTAGAGAAGATCGCTAAATGTTAGGAGCTAATCCAGACCTGACAGGTTTTCAAAACCTGTCAGGTCTTCAAGAGGGCAGAAACAGTATGTTTCTTAGCAGCTATCCCAAACCCTAAAGGTTTCGAAAACCTTTAGGGTCTTCAAGAGGGCAGAAACACTGTGTTTCTTAGCAGTGGGGAAAGGGTCACGAGGGAACGAGTGGGTCTTCTACCATGGTTAACGTTACTCCTCCATCACCACCGGGATGACCATGGGCCGGCGCTGGGTTTCGCTGTACAGGAGCTGGCTCAGGGCCTTGCGGATGCTGGTTTGGGGATCGTGACCGTTCAAACGCAGCGCGGCGCTGACCTCCTGCTGGGCCCGCTCGATCAGGTCCAGGTTTTCCTTGACGTACACAAAACCGCGGGTGATGATCTTGGGCCGGTCGATCAAGCGGCCCGTTTTTTGATCGAGCCGGACGACGGCCAGCACAAACCCATCCTGCGACAGGATTTCGCGGTCGTGCAGCACGACCGGACCGATGTCGCCGATGCCGGCGCCGTCTACAAAAATCCAGCCGCCGGGAATGCGGTCGGTCACCCGACCGCCCTCGTCGTCGAACTCCAGGACGGTTCCATTTTCGACCACAAAGATCTGCTCGGCCGGAATACCCTGCCGCCGGGCCAGCTCGGCGTGGGCGTGCAAATGGCGCAGCTCGCCGTGAACCGGGATAAAATATTTAGGCTTCACCAGGTTGAGCAGCAGCTTCAATTCTTCCTGGCTGGCATGCCCGCTGACGTGGATCTGATCATTTTTACCATAAATGACTCGCGCCCCCTGTTTGAACAGGTTGTTGATGGCGCGGCTGACAATCTCCTCGTTGCCGGGGATGATCCGGGAGGACATCACCACCGTATCGCCCTGCTTAATCGAGATATGGCGATGTTTGCCCTGGGCGATCCGGCCCAGGGCCGCGCTTGGTTCACCCTGACTGCCGGTGACAATGATGGCGATCTGATGATCGGGCCGGCCTTTGAGCTGGGGCAAATCAACCAGCACGCCCGGCGGCGCGTCCAGGTAACCCAGGGTCTGGGCGCGCTCGATGTTTTCCTCCAGGCTGCGCCCCTGGATGGCGATGACCCGGTTATGCCGGGCTGCCGCGTTGATGATCTGCTGCACCCGCGAAATCAGCGAGCCAAAGGTGGCCAGAATGACCCGGCCTTCGGCTTCGCGAAAGACCTTGTTCAAGCCTTCGTCCACGGTTCGTTCGGACGGGGTGAAGCCAGGGCTGTCGGCATTGGTGCTGTCCGAGAGCAGCACCAGGGTGCCCTCGGCTCCAAAGCGGGCCAGCGCCCCAAAATCGGGTGGGCCGCCCCAGGCCGGGGTGTAATCAAACTTAAAGTCGCCGGTATGCACGATGAGACCGGCCGGCGTGCGAATCGCCAGCCCGACTGCATCGGGGATCGAGTGGCAGACGTGGAAAAACTCCACTTCGAACAGCCCGCCAATCAGCTCGCGGTCGCCCGGTTTGACGATGTTCAACTGGTCGACTCGAGCGCCCAGGCCCTGCTCCTTGAGTTTGACTTCGATCAAGCCCGCCGTCAAA
>Ga0299906_10002165_pt1 | contig 16440 bp, 14 predicted proteins | sample RVTome_14_FD_200259 | JGI IMG/M metagenome (GOLD analysis project Ga0299906, IMG submission 200259) | Soil microbial communities from uranium-contaminated site in the Upper Colorado River Basin, Wyoming, United States - RVT145D125 (version 2) ...
AGCCGAGCCCGCTCCAGAGCCGCAGCACCTCGTCCTCGTCCGCTGCCGCCAGGCTCGCGAGGTCGGGAAAGCGGCTGCGGAAGCGGAGGTAGTACGGCACCACCGCCGCGACCTGGGTCTGCTGGAGCATGATCTCCGCGAGCCAGATGGCGTACGGATCGCGGGTGCCCTGCCACGGGAGGTCGTGGCGGCCGTGGCGCCGCTGCCAGCGGATGATCGCGCGCGCGAACGCGCTCACTTCCTGCCGCCGAAGAGCCCGCGCAGTGCGTCCTCGACGCCGCCCCCGCCCGGCTGGGCCTGGCTCTGCCCGGCCTTGCCGCCGCCGAGGCGCCGCTCGAGCTCGCGTTTCAGGGCGTCCTGGGCCACCCCCGCGGCGAGCGCGCCGACGTCGACCGTGTACTTGAGGCTCTCGAACGGCCCGGCGATGTGCACCGGCACGGTCACGCCGGCAACGCGCGCGAGGTCCTTGCCCCCCTGGCCGGTGGAGGTTGCCACGACCGACGCCTTCACCGTGTAGTCCATCGCGCCGGCGCCGATGTCGATGTCGCCGGCGCCGCCGAGCCGCAGCAGCGGCGATTTCCCCTGCAGATCCTCGTTGTGGGCGACGCCATCCTTGATGACGAAGCTCGCCGTGAGCTCGCTGAAGTCGGTCTTCTCGCTGCCCTTCGCCTGCTGCTCGAGCGCGCTCTTCGACCCGAGCATCGCCTGCGCCTTGCGGATCGTACCGGCAACGTCGACGCCCTTGATGGCGCCGTCCTTCAGCGCGAGCCTTGCGCTGCCGCCGAGCGCCCTCTTGAGCGCGTCGACGGTAGCACCCGTCGTGGTGACGTCGAGCACCACGTTGCCCCGCCCTTCGAGGATGTCCTTGTTGGCGGCGTCTCGGAGCAGCGGGCCCAGGTTCACGCCGACGAGATTCTGCTTGACGGTGAACCGGTTGTCGTTCGCGTTCACGGCCGCGCTGCCCGCGAGCGTCCCGTCGTAGAGGCGCGCCGACAGCGGACTGACGTCGAGCCGGCCCCCGGCCGCCTTGATGGCCGCGTTCACCTGCTCGGCCTTGATGTTCTGGACCTGGAGCGCGCCGATCCGGACGTTGCCGGTGGCGTTCAGCGGCTTCAGCGCCGAGAGGTCGATCGGCTTCTCCGCCGCCGTCCCGCCTCCGGCGCTCTTACCGCCGGTCGCCGCCGGCCCCGGCTTCGCCGGCGGGAAGTAGCGATCCACGTTGAGGCGATCGGCGATTACGTCGAACTGGATCGCGGGCTGCGCCCAGTTCGTGACGCCGACCTTCGCCTGGATGTTGGAGTCGTCGATCCGCAGCGCGAGCTCCGCGTTCGCGTTCCGCTTCCCCCAGTCGGCGCGCGCGCCGCCCCTGACTGCCGCCTTCATGGTCTTCCCCGGAACGTCGAGCCCGCCGACCGTCAAATCGCCGGCGATCCCGGGCAGCTGCACGTGCTGGCCGTCGAGGTTCAGGATCACCGGCGTGCCAAGCTTGCCCTGGACCGTGAGGTCCGCCTGCCTGGCGTCGAGATCGACGTCGAAGCGCGCGAACCGGATCTCGGCGTCCTTCGCCTCGAGCGCCGAGAGGGCGAGCTTGGCGTCGATCGTGGTTTGCGGCTTCACGAGCTTGACCTCGCCCGTGATCGCCTTGCTCTCCGCCTTCCCGGGCGCCACCTGGAGCCGCGGAATCGAGAACTTCGCATCCAGCCCGTCCTTCGACTTGGCGGCGAGCTCGACCCCGGCGAGATTGACCCGCTGCGCCGCCGGGTCGAAGTCGACCATTTCGCCCTTGATGCGGGCGTCGAAGCCGGCCAGGCCCGGCGCGTCGCCGGCCGCCCGGAGCTCGAGCGCCGACAGCGCGACCGCCCGGGTCTCGAAATTGAGCCGGTAGCCGGTCTCGAGGTCGATCTGCAGGTTCGCCTTCGGCTGCGCGCCGTCGATCTTCGCCGCCAGCTCGAGCTTGCCCGGGACGCCGCTCGCAATGCGGCCGGTCCGGAGGCGAACGTTCGAGAGGCGCACGTCGGTGCCGTCGCGCTCGTCGCGCCAGCCGATCGCGGCGTTCTCGAGCTCGATCCCGCCGACGTCGATCGCGAGCGGGGGTCCGGCCGGGGTTTCGGCCGGCTTCGCCGGGGGCGGCTCCGGCTTCGCCGCCGGCCCGGTCAGATCGTCGAAGTTGGTCCGGCCGTCCTTGTAACGCACGAGATCCACGGCGAGCCCCGACAGCGTCACCCGATCGACGATCACCTCCTTCGACAGGAGCGGCAGCAGCGCGAGCGCGACCCGCGCCTCCTCGATCCTGGCGAAGGGCCGGGTGCCGTTCGGCTCGGAGAGCGCGACCCGCTCCACTTCGGCGCCGATCTTCGGGAAGAAGGTGAGCCCGATCCGGCCGTCCATCGTGAGCGTGCGGCCGGTCCGTTCCTTCACCAGGTTCACGATCTGCGGCTTGTACTCGTTGGGGTCGAACGTCGCCGCGACGATCGCGACGACGACGACGAGGGCGAGGATCAGTCCACCGGCGATCCATGCGATCCACTTGAGCGCTTTCATTTCACCTCACTCGTTCGCCACGCCGAACGGCACGTGGCCGGCGGCGACGTACTGGCGCGCGGACTCGATGTGACCGCGCTGGTCGTCGAAGAAGATGTCGGCCGCGAACGCCTTGAGGAACGGCCCCTTGTCGAGCCCGCCGAGGAACAGCGCTTCATCGATGCGGATGTCCCAGGCGCGCAGCGTTCGCACGACGCGCTCGTGCGCCGGGGCGCTGCGCGCGGTCACGAGCGCGGTGCGGATCGGCGAGCTCTCGGCCGGATACTCGGACTGGATCCGGTGCAGGGCGGCGAGGAAGCTCTTGAACGGCCCCCCCGAGAGCGGCGCGCGCGCGGCGCTCGCCTCCGCGGCGGCGAAGGCGTCGAGGCCGTCGCGCTTGTAGACCCGCTCCGCCTCGTCCGAGAACAGCACCGCGTCGCCGTCGAACGCGATGCGGAGCTCGGGCGTTCCCCCGACGCTCTGGCCGACGTTCGCGGGCAGGATCTGGGCCGCGGCGTGCCCGGCGTCGAGCGCCTTGCGCACGTCCTCGCCGTTCGCCGACAGAAAGAGATGCGCGTCGAACGCCGGGACGTACGGGTAGGTGCTCTCGCCGCCGGTGAACGCCGCGCGCGTGATGTCGAGCCGGTAGTGCTCAATCGAATGCATGATCCTCAGTCCGGTGTCGGCCGTGTTGCGGGAGAGCAGGATCACCTCCACGCGCGGCCGCACCGGCGGCCGGACGTTGAGCGCGAGCAGCTTCTTCACCAGCTCGAACGCGACGCCGGGCGCGAGGACCTCGTCCTCGTGCTCGAGCTGGTACTCGTAGTAGGCTTCGACCCCCAGCTGCTCGAACACGCGATTCGACTCTTCGAGGTCGAAGAGCGCGCGCGAGGAGATGGCGACAACGAGCTTGCCGTCGAAGGTAACGGGCATTCCTCAACCGGCGTCCGGGCGGCGGAGAACCGCCACGCCTATTCTAGTCGCCCGGCCCCGGGGCCGTCAGATCCTGAACGTTTCGAGCGTTTCGGGGGCAAACAGTTCCTCCGGCGCGAGCCGCCGCTTCGAGAGGCCCTGCTCGTGGTGGTAGCGCAGGAAGGCGTCGAGCACGTGCCGGTTCGGCTCGAGCCCGTAGGCCCACCAGTCCGCGCCGAGCTCGCGCTTCGCGTCGGCGACGTGCGCCGTCAGCCAGGGCAGCATCGCTTTCAGCGCCGCGGTCTCGTCGAGGTCGCGATAGGTCTTGCGCTGCGCCTGGACGAACGCCGTGTACAGGTTCTGGGCGCACCAGCGGTGCCGCTCGTAGACGTCGCGGCGGATCACGACGGTGTGCATGATCGGGAAGATCCGGGTCCGGCGGAAGTACTCGCGCTCGACGGCCACGTAGTCGTCGAACAGCCGGCGGATCGTGCCGGGCCGGGTGTGGAAGGTCGAGGGCGTGCGGGCGGTGTAGAGCGCGTCGATCTCGCCGTCCGCGAGCATCTGCGCGAGCGTCTGCGTCGGGCCGATCGGCGTGACCCGGATCGCCGGCGGCAGGTCGAGCTTGAGCTTCTCGGTGCGTCCGGGCTCCTCCTCACCGCCGGTGAAGTGCTGGACGCCGGTGACCGGGACGCCGTAGTCGTCGGCGAGAATGCCGCGGATCCAGACCGGCGCGGTCATCTGGTACTCGGGGCTGCCGACCCGCCGGCCGGCGAGCGCCTCGGGGCGGTCGATGCCGCTCTTCGCCGAGACGAAGATCGACGCGTGCCGGAAGACGCGCGAGGGAAACACCGGGATCGCCACGAACGGCCGGTCGTCGCGCCCGAGCGACATCACGTACGAGGACAGCGACATCTCGGAGCAGTCGAACTCGCGGCCGCGGAGCATGCGGAAGAACGTCTCCTCCACCGGGAGCGGCAGGTAGACGAGGTCGATGCCCTCCGGCCGGACGCTGCCGTCGGCGAGCGCGCGCGTGCGGTCGTAGTCCCAGCAGGCGAGCGTCAGGCGAACGGTGCTCATGCGTGAAGGTCCCCGGAGGCTGCGTCACGACGATCGTAGCGGCGTAGTTTAGCCGCCTCCCGCGTCAACTCGGCGGCTTGGGACCGGGAAAGAACGTCGCCGCCAGCCGATTCTTCTGCACCTTCCCGGTCGTCGTGAGCGGGAGTTCCTCCTCGGCGGCGAACCGGATCAGCCGCGGCACCTTGTAGGCGGCAAGCGCCTCCCGGCAAAAAGCGCACAGCGCCTCCGCCGAGAGCCCCGCCCCCGACTTGGGCACGATCACCGCGGCGAGCACTTCGTCGCGTGCCGCGTCCGGGACCCCGGTGACGAAGGCGAGCTGCACGCCCGGATGCGTCATGAGGACCTCCTCGACCTCGACCGGCGCCACGTTGATCCCGCCCGTCTTGACCATCTCCTTGATCCGGCCGCGGAAGCGGAGCTCGCCATCGGCGTCCGCCCAGCCGAGGTCGCCGGTCTTGAAATAGCCGTGCTCGTCGAACGCCTCGGCGGTGCGCTCCGGGTCCTTGTAGTAGCCGGTGGTCACGTACCCCTTCACGCGAATCTCTCCGACCTCCCCCGGCGGAAGCTGCCGGCCGGTCTCGGGATCGACGATCCGCTGATCGACGCCCGCGAGCGGCCGTCCGACGCTTGTCAGCCGCTTCTCGAGCGGGTCGGTGGCGTCGGTGACGTTGCAGTTCCCGTAGGTCTCGGTGAGGCCGTAAATGTTGCAGATCTCGCGCGCGCCCAGGTCGACGACCCGCTGGATTTGCTCGGGCGTGCCGATGGTCGCCCCGCCGCGCAGGCTCGCGAGATCGCGCCGCGCTCGGTCCGGATGCTCGTAGAGCGCCTGCCCCATGTTGGGCGTCCCGTAGAAGAGCGTGCAGCGTTCCCCCTCGATCAGCTCGAGCGCCGCGCCCGCGTCGAAGTGCTCCTGCAGCACGACGCAGCCGCCGTGGGTCAGGACGTTGAACAGGGCGTTCTCGCAGCCGAGGCCCCAGAAGAGCGACACGGCGAGCCACAGGCGGTCGCGCTCGGTGACGCGCTGGCGCTCGCCGATCTGCCACATGTTCTCGATGAGCGCGAAATGCTGGAGCTGCACGCCCTTCGGCGTCGAGGTCGAGCCCGACGTGTACAGCAGGTAGGCGATGTCGCCGGGTGAGATCGCCTGCCGGGCGAGCTCGATCGCCGTCTCCGGGACCCGCTCGGCGAGCGCGGCGAGATCGGCGTACCGCAGCCAGCCCGCGGGCGGCTCGCCGCCGACGCAGACGATGCGGCTCAGGAGCGGCAGGCGTTCCGCGTGCGGCTCGAGCGCGTTGAGCATCGCGCCGTAGTCGTACCTCAGGAAGCGATCGGCCGCGATCAGGACCTTCGCGTCGGAGTGCCCGAGGATGTACTCGAGCTCCCGGGTGGTCGCCCAGGTGTTGACGCCCACCATGACGCCCCCGAGCGCCGTGATCGCGAGATCGGCAACGATCCACTCGGGGCGGTTGCCCATCAGGATCGCGACTTTGTCGCCGTGACGCACGCCGAGGGCATGCAAGGCGCGCGCGACGCGGCGCACTTCGGCGCGGAGCTGCCGGTAGTTGTAGCGCTGACCGGAACCGACCAGCGCCTCGCGCTCCGGGAAGCGCCGGGCCAGCTCGTCGACCAGGTCCGGGATCGTGCGGCTGACCGGAATCTTCGCCATCCCTCGCGCCGGTTCCCGCCGTCAGCCCGGGCGGGCGAGCGCGCGCGCGAGCGAGCGCGCCATCGCGGTCGAGCGGTGGGCCCCGGCCCACGCGGCTCGGGAATGCGGATCGCTCATTCGCGTTGTCCCCGGCCCGATTCGGCGCTAGCATCATAGCGAACAAGACAACGCCGCGCGATCGAATCGGACGGGCGGCACCCTCCAGAGGAGAAGCGTGCCGTGCGCCCCGTCCAGGCGCCCTGCGTCGTCGACTGCAAGAACGTGCTCGGCGAAGGCCCGGTCTGGTGTCCGCGCGAGCACGTCCTCTGGTGGATCGACATCTCGAACCCTGCGCTCTGGCGCTTTGATCCGCGCGCCGGCGCGGTCGAGCACTGGGTGCTGCCGAAGCCGCCGGGCTCTTTCGCACTGCGCGCTGACGGCGGATTCCTGATCGCGTTCCGGACCGGCCTCGCCACCCTGGACCGGCCCGGCGGCGAGGTCCGCTGGCTCGATGTCCCGGGATTGAATCTGGGCGACGAACGGTTCAACGACGGCAAGGCCGATCGCGCGGGCCGCTTCTGGACCGGCACGCTCGACCGCAAGCTCGGAACCGCGATCGGGCAGCTCTATCGGGTCGAGCCCGGTTTCCGCGTGGCCGCGATGGATCGCGGCTTCACGATCTCGAACGGCATCGGCTGGAGCCCCGACGACCGCAGCATGTATTTCACCGATACGCCGTCGCGGCGGATCTACCGCTACGACTTCGATCCCGCGGCAGGACGGGTCGCGAACCGGCGCGTCTTCGTGGAAGTTGCCGAGGGACACGGCGGCCCGGACGGCATGACGGTGGATGCGGAGGGCTACGTGTGGAGCGCGCAATTCGATCGCTGGTGCGTCAACCGCTACGCGCCCGACGGTGCGCTCGAGCGCAGCCTCCGGCTGCCGGTCCAGCGGCCGACGAGCTGCATGTTTGGCGGACCGGATCTCGCGACGCTGTACGTCACCAGCGCGCGCATGGATCTCGAGGGCGAAGCGCTCGCGAGCCAGCCCCTTGCGGGCGGCGTGTTCGCGCTCGAGCCCGGCGTGCGCGGGCTTCCCGAGCCGAGATTCAACGGCTGAGCGCGGAGGGCCCGAGGACATGCCGAGCAAGGAGCTCGCGGGGCGCGTGGCGGTCGCCGGCGTGGGGACGACGCGCTACGGCAAGCTGCCGGAGCACGACGCCTACGATCTCGGCGTCTGGGCGCTCAAGGAAGCGCTCGCCGACTGCGGCCTCGGCTTCGACGACATCGACGGGCTCATCGTCAACCGCATTCCCGACTACCAGCGGTTCGGCGAGATCACCGGCCTCAATCCGCGGTACACCACGATCACTCCCGGGCAGGGCCGGTTCTCCGGCATCTGCATCCAGACCGCGATCGCGGTGATCGCCGCCGGAATGGCGGAGACGGTCGCGCTCGTGTACGGCAACAACGGCCGCTCTTCAGGGGATCACTATGGTGGCGCGTCCGACGCGTACGGCAGCGGGGGTGCGGGGCTGTGGTTTCCCTATGGCATGACCTCGCCCGGCGCGTTCCACGCGCTGATGATGCGCCGGCACATGGAGCAGTACGGCACGACGCCGGAGCAACTCGGCGCCGTCGCGACGGCGTTTCGCAGGCACGCGAGCCTCAACCCGGACGCCGTCATGCGCACGCCCTTCACGATCGAGGAGTATCTCGCCGCTCGGTTCATCTGCGAGCCGCTTCGCCTCCTCGACTACTGCCTGATCAACGACGGCGGCGTTGCGATGATCCTCACCACGGCCGAGCGGGCGCGCGATCTGCGCAAGCCGCCGGTGTTCATCCGCGGCTTCGCGCAAGCCTCCGCGCTCGCCGGCTCGGCTTTCCCGCCCGACGACTTCTGGCGCCGACCGATCCAGTCGGTCGCCGCCGATGTGTACGCGATGGCCGGCGTCGGACCCGCCGACATGGACGCGTTGATGATCTACGACAACTTCACGCCGACGGTGCTGTTCTCGCTCGAGGGGTTCGGGTTCTGCCCGGTCGGAGAGAGCGGGCCGTGGGTGGCCGACGGCAAGCTCCAACCCGGCGGCGCGCTCCCGACGAACACGAGCGGCGGCCATCTCTCGGAGTCGTACATGCAGGGCTGGGCGCTCAACGTGGAGGCGGTGCGGCAGCTGCGCGGCGAATGCGGCGCGCGCCAGGTCGCCGGCGCCGAGCTCATTCAGTACATGACCGCGGCCCCGGTCATCACGTCGATGATCTACGGGAACGACGCGCGATGAGCGCTTACGCGAAGCCGCTGCCCCCGGCTGACGCCGCGAACCGCCCGTTCTGGGACGGCGCGAAGCGCGGCGTGCTGGTGCTGCAGCGCTGTCTCGATTGCGGCCGCCACCGCTTTCCGGCCGCACGGTACTGTGCGCAGTGCCGCGGGGAGCGGAGCGAGTGGGCGGCGGTTTCCGGCGCCGGTGTCGTCGAGTCCTTCTGCACGTTCCACAAGGCGTACTGGCCGGGATTCGAGCGCGAGGTCCCGTACGACGTCGTGCAGGTCCGGCTCGACGAGGGCGTGCGGCTCTTCAGCAATCTCGTCGGCGTTCCGCGGGAGGGAATCAGGTCGGGGATGCGCGTGCGGGCGCGCTTCGATCCGGTCACGCCCGAGGTCACTCTGGTGAAGTTCGTTCAGGAATCGAAATGAAAGCAATGGTGGTGCGACAGCCCGGCGGGCTCGACGCGATGAAGCTGGAGCAGATTCCCGAGCCGGTGGCGGGCCCGCGGGACGTGGTGATCGAGGTCGAAGCCTGCGGCGTCTGCTTCCACGACGTGCTGACGCGCAACGGCACGCTCAAGGCCGGCGTCAAGCTGCCGTGCGTGCTCGGGCACGAGATCTCCGGCACCGTCGCCGCGGTCGGCCGCGACGTCACGCGCTTCAAGCCGGGTGATCGCGTCGCGACCGCACAGCGCTACCACATCTGCGGCGCGTGCCGCTTCTGCCGCAGCGGCCGCGAGACGTTGTGTCCCGACCGGAAGTTCCTCGGCGACTGGGGCCTGGTCGGCGGCTACGCCGAGCGGGTGGCGGTGGGCGACGACAACATCGCGCTCGTTCCCGACGGCGTGCCGCTCGCCGAGGCCGCGATCGCGGCGTGCGCGATCGGGACGCTCCTCAACGGCGTGCGCGACGTCGGCAAGGTGCGGATGGGGGAGACCGCGCTCGTCACCGGCGCGGGAGGCGGGCTCGGGGTGCACGCGGTGCAGCTCGCGCGCCTGGCGGGCGCCTACGTGATCGCGCAGACGACTTCCCCGGACAAGGCCGATCTCATCCGGAAGATGGGCGCGCATCACGTCGTCGTCCGCGCGCGCGGCGAGGACTTCTCGCCCGAAGTGAAGAAGCTCACCGATGGCCGCGGCGCCGACGTGCTGATCGACAACGTCGGCACGCCGCTCTTCGAGCCGATGCGCCGCAGCCTCGGCGTCGCCGGGCGCTGGATCCTGATCGGGCAGCTCACCGGGCAGTTCGTGCCCTTCAATCCGGCGCAGCTCTTCCTCAAGAACCAGTCGATGCTCTCGGTCACCAGCACCTCGCGCAACCAGCTCGAGGACGTGCTCGCGCTCATGCAGCGCGGGCAGGTGCACGCGGTCGTCGGCCGGACGCTCCCGCTCGAAGAGGCCGGCGAGGCGCACGCGCTGGTCGAGGCCGGCCGGGCGGCCGGTCGCATTCTGTTGCGGCCCAACGGATAGCGCGTGGCCTACTCCATCCGCGACCAGACGGCGATCGTCGGCATCGGACAGAGCGAGTTCGGCCGCTTCCTGCCCGACAGCCAGCTCAAGCTCGGGGCGAAGGCCCTGAAAGCCGCGCTCGATGACGCCGGCCTCACGCGCGCGGACGTCGACGGCGTCGCGATCCACCTCGGCTGGCCGCTCGGCGTCGACTACGACCGCCTTGCCGAGGCGTACGGGCTGAGCCTCCGCTGGGTGAGCCAGACCTGGTTGCATGGCCGCTTCGTGACGAGCGCGCTGCAGCAGGCGGCGATGGCAGTGGCCTGCGGCCTCGCGAGCGTCGTCGCATGCGTGACCGCGATCAGCTTCACCCGCGAGCGGCAGATCCTCGGCGGCCCGGGCGATGCCGAGGGCACGCGCGAGGACGGCGGGACCCACGGCGAGTCCCCGCCGTACGGACTCACGGCGCCGGCCGGCGGCGCGGCGCTGGCGATGCAGCGCTACATGGCCCTCTACGGTGCGACGAGCGCCGAGCTCGCTGCGGTGCCGATCGCGTTCCGCAAGCACGCGCTGAAGAGCCCGCACGCGGTGATGAAGACGCCGCTGACGCTCGCCGAGCACCAGGCCTCGCGCATGGTCGTGGATCCGCTGCGGCTCTACGACTGCTGCCTCATCACCGACGGTGCCGCCGTCGTGCTCGTGACTTCCGCGGAGCGGGCGCGCGACCTGAAGCAGGCCCCGGTGTACATCGCCGGGATGCAGGGACTGCGATCGGGCCGCGACGAGTTCATCTTCGCGCCGCGCGGCCTGGGCATCAACCAGCAGCCGGCGAGGCGGGAGCAGCCGCCCGAGCGCGATCTCGCCGTCTACCGGATGGCGGGGATCGAGCGCAAGGACGTCGCCGGGCTCTATACCTACGACGCTTTTTCCCCGGTCGTGCTGTTCGTGCTCGAGCGCTTCGGCTTCTGCGGTCCGGGCGAGGCCGCAAGCTGGGTGCAGAACGGCCGGATCGAGCTCGGCGGCGAGCTGCCGATGAATACGTCGGGGGGCCTGCTTTCCGAAGCGCACGTCGGCGGCTGGAACTCGATCCTCGAGATCGTGCGACAGCTCCGCGGTGCAGCCGGTGAGCGCCAGATCCCGAAGGCGCGGCACCTGCAGTGGGGAACCGCATGGGGAGACTCGGTGATCTTCCGGAGCGCACGATGAGCGAGCGCACGAAACCCCGGCCGCGGATCACGCCCGACAGCCAGCCGTTCTGGGACGCGCTGCGGGAGCGGAAGCTCGTCCTCCCGCACTGCGCCGCCTGCGGGAAGCCGCATCTGCCACCCGGGCCGGTGTGCCCGTTCTGCTTCTCGGACCGACTCGAATGGCGCCCGGCGAGCGGCCGCGGAACGATCTCGACCTGGACCGTCGTCCACAAGGCGTGGTTCCCGGCGTTCGCCGCCGACATCCCGTACAACGTCGTGCAGGTCGAGCTCGAGGAAGGACCGCGCCTGACCGCGAAGCTCGTCGGCCTGCCGAACGATCGGCTCAAGGTCGGGTTGCCGGTGACGATCGACTTCGAGGAAGAGCGCGACGGCATCACCTTGCCGCGATTCCGGCCGGTGCCATGAACGACTTCCCAGTCGTCCTCGAGAACGTCCTGCAGGTGCTCACGGCCGGGCTTCTCGTCGGCAGCATCTACGCCCTGATGTGCGTCGGCCTCGGCCTGATCTTCGGCGTGATGCGCGTCATCAACTTCGCCCAGGGCGAGTTCCTCATGCTCGGGATGTACGCGACGCTTTACGCGTTCACCGGGCTCAACCTGGGCGTGATGCTCGGGTCGTACATCGGCCCGATCGTCGGCGCCCTGATCGCCGGGGTCGCGCTGTACTTCGCCGGGCTGCTGCTGCACCGCTATCTCCTGACGCGGGTGACGGGGATCCGGGTCGTGGGCAGCGAAGGCGAGGGCCACTACCCGCAGCTCATCCTCACCCTCGGCGTCTCGCTGATCCTCGCCAATGCGGGCCTCATCTTCTTCGGCTCGATGCCGCAGAGCGTGCGCACGCCCCTCTCGACGACCGCGTGGGAGATCGGACCGCTCATCGGCGACCACGTCTCGGTGTTCCTGAACAAGGCCCGCAGCGTCGCATTCCTGGTCTCGGTCGCGATCGCCGTCGCGCTGTACCGGTTCATCGGCCGGACGAGGATCGGCAAGACGCTCCGCGCGGCGGCCGACAACCCGGAGGCCGCGACCTACATGGGCATCGACGTCGATCGGGCGCACGGCATCGCCTTCGCGCTCGGCTGCGCGATCACCGCGGTCGCGGGCGGCCTGGTCGCAACCTACTACCCCTTCCAGCCGTACGTCGGCCTCGACTTCGTGATCATCATGTACGCCGGCGTCGTGCTCGGCGGCATGGGCAGCATCGTCGGCGCGTTCTGGGGCGGGCTGACGATCGGATTGGTGCAGCAGCTCTCGACTCTCGTGCTGCCGGTGCAGCTCCAGAATGCGGCGATCTTCGTCGTCTTCCTGCTGATCGTCCTGATCCGGCCGGAGGGCCTGTTCGGGCGCAACGTGGAGCGGACATGAGCGCGCCGGGCCGCCCCAAGGGCGAATCCCCTAGCGCCCGAGCCGCGAGGGTGGTCCGATGAGCGGGCTCCGGCAGGGGTGGGGGAAGCCGCTTGCCGCGATCGCGGCGTTCGCGGCGGCCTACCTCGTCGTCGGGCTGATCGTGCAGAACCAGTACTACCAGCTGATGCTGACGCTGGTGCTCGTCTGGGCGATCATGGGCCTGTCGTGGAACGTGTTCAGCGGCTACTCCGGCCTGATCTCCTTCGGCCACGCCTCGTTCTTCGGCCTCGGCGCGTACACGGTGACGCTGCTGCTCGTGAAGCTCGACATCACGCCGTGGATCGGCATCCCGATCGGAATGGTGGTCGGCGTGATCGCGGGCGTCGTCATCGGTTACCCGACGTTCCGCCTGCGGGGACACTACTTCGCGCTCGCGATGCTCGCCTACCCGCTCGCGCTCCTCTACATCTTCGAGTGGCTGGGCTACCAGGAGGTCGTGCTGCCGATGAAGCGCGAGGCGCCGGCCGCCTTCATGCAGTTCGCGGATCACCGGGCGTACGTCGCCATCGCGCTCGCGCTGCTGGTCGCGGCGATGCTGGTCTCGCTCAAGGTCGAGCGCTCCCGCTTCGGGCTCTCGCTCAACGCGCTCAAGCAGAACGAGGCCGCGGCCGAGGCGGCGGGCATCGACACGCTCGCCTGGAAGCTCAAGGCCATCATGATCTCGGGCGCCATGGCCGCCGCCGCGGGCGGCTTCTACGCCGTCGTCCTGCTGGTGGTCACGCCGGTGACGGTGTTCGGCCTGCTCACGTCCGCGCAGGCGCTCATCGTCACGCTGTTCGGCGGCGTCGCCACGGTGTGGGGGCCGGTCATCGGGTCGCTCATCCTTATTCCGCTCGCCGAGATCCTGCACGCCGAGCTCGGCCACCGGATTCCGGGCATCCAGGGCGTGGTGTTCGGGCTCGCGATCGTGCTCGTGATCCTGCTCGCGCCCGAGGGCGTGCTGCCGAGGCTCCGCGGCGTGTTCGCGCGACGCCGCGCGGCCGAACCGGCCCGTCCGCAAGGCGACGCGCCGGCGGCGACGGAAGCGGCAATGCGCCAAGGGCCGGCCGGCGAAGTCGTGCTCCGCGTGTCGAACCTCTCGCGCGCCTTCGGCGGATTGCGGGCCGTCCAGGACGTCAGCTTCGAGGTGCGGAAAGGCGAGGTGCTCGGCATCATCGGGCCGAACGGCGCCGGCAAGACCACGCTGTTCAATCTGCTCAACGGCTTCATCCCGCCGGACGCCGGCGAGGTGACGTTCGAGGGCCGGAGCCTCCTCGGCCTCAAGCCGAACCGGATCTGCCGGCTCGGCATCGGCCGGACGTTCCAGATCATGCGCCCGTTCCCACGCATGACGGTCCTCGACAACGTCCTGGTCGGCGCGTTCGTGGCGGAGGCCGACGACGACCGGGCGGTGGCGGCCGCGCGCCAGGCGCTCGCGCGCGTCGGCCTCGCCGCGCGCGCCGATTCGGCGGCGAGCGCCCTGACGACGGTCGAGCTGCGGGAGATGGAGCTCGCCCGCGCGCTCGCCTCGCGGCCGAAGCTGCTGCTCCTCGACGAGACCCTCGCCGGGCTCGGAGCCCAGGAGATCGACCGCCTGCTCGCCACGATCAACTCGCTCGCGGCCGACGGCGTGACGATCGCCATCATCGAGCACACGATGCAGGCGATGGTGCGGCTCGCCGACCGGTTCGTCGTCCTCGACCACGGCGCAGTGCTCGCGCGCGGCAAGCCCGACGAAGTCACCCGCGACCCGAAGGTGATCGAGGCCTACCTCGGCAAGAAGTGGATGGCCCATGCTCAGCGTTGAGGGCCTGAGCGTCGCCTACGGCGGCCTGAAGGCGCTGGTCGACGTGTCGATCTCGGTCGGCGAAGGGAAGTTCGTCGCGATCGTCGGCCCGAACGGCGCCGGCAAGACGACGCTGTTCAAGACGATCGCGGGAGTGGTGCCGCCGCTCGCTGGCCGGATCAGCTTCGACGGCCAGGACCTCCTCGCGTTGCCGGCGGCCCGCCGCGCGCACCTCGGCATCGCGCACGTGCCCGAGGGCCGCCAGGTGTTCAAGACCCTCACCGTGCTCGAGAACCTGGAGATGGGCGCGATCCCACAGCGGGGGCGGGCCGAGTGGGCACGGAACCTCGAGCAGATCTTCACGCTGTTCCCGGTGCTGAGCGAGCGTCGCGATCAGCCGGCGGGAACGCTCTCGGGCGGCGAGCAGCAGATGCTCGCGATCGGCCGCGGCCTCGCCTCGTCGCCGCGGCTGCTGATGCTCGACGAGCCGTCGATGGGCCTCGCGCCGATGCTCGCCGACCAGATCTTCGAGCGCATCGAGCAGATCCACCGCCAGGCGGGGCTCACGGTGTTGCTCGTCGAGCAACGGGTCGCCGAGGCGCTCGGTTCGTGCGACTATGGGTACGTGCTCGAGTCCGGACGGCTCGCGCTGGAGGGGCGGCACGAGACCCTGCTCGCCGACGAGCGCGTGAAGCGCGCCTATCTCGGGATGTAAGCTCGCCACCAGGCCCTCGGGGGCCGATCGCGTAAAGGAGGAAGCAGCCATGAGAATGGAACGACGGAGGATGGTTCAGGCCTTGCTCGCCGGTGTTGCCGGCGCGGGATTTGCGCTGGCGGCCGCCCCGGCGTGGGCGCAGGCGAAGGACGTCAGGGTCGCCATGATCGCGCCGATGTCGGGGCCCTGGGCGCGCCAGGGCGAGCTGATGAAAAAAGGCGCCGACATGGCGATCGAGGACATCAACAAAGCCGGCGGCATCAAGGCGCTCGGCGGCGCGAAGCTCTCGCTCCTCGTCATCGACGCGGGGGACACCGCCGAGAAGGCGAAGAACGCCGCGCAGCGCCTGGTCGCCCAGGAGACCGACGTCATCGGCGCCACCGGCGCGTGGCTGTCCTCGTTCACGCTCGCCGTGACCGAGGTGACCGAGCGCGCCGAGCTGCCGGTGCTGACGCTGTCGTATTCCGACCAGATCACGGCGCGCGGCTTCAAGTACGTGTTCCAGACCTCCCCCACCGGCGGCGCCCAGTCGCAAGGCGCGCTGCCGGCACTGCTCGAGCTCGCGAGAACTGCGGGGAAGCCGGCGAAGACCATCGGGATCGTGATGGACAACACGGCGGCCCCGATGAGCTTCGTCAAGCCGATGCGCGCGGGCGGCTTCGACAAGCTCAACGTGAAGCTGGTGGTGGACGAGATCTTCACCCCGCCGCTGCCGGATGCGACCTCGGTCGTGCAGAAGGTGCGCAACACGCGGCCCGACATCCTGCTCCTGCTGCCGACGAGCATTCCGGACGACAAGCTCGTGCTCGAGAAGCTGACCGAGATGGGCCTCGGGCGCGGCCGCATTCCGGTCGTGTCCAACGGCGCGCACATCGGCGCCCCTGACCTGCTGAACGTCATGGGCAAGCACCTGCTGGAAGGCGTGATGACGATCGTCGCCAACTGGGGCGCGAAGGGCCAGGAGCAGCTGATCGCCGACTTCAAGAAGCGCACCGGCGAGCCATGGATGACCCAGGACTCGATCTCCACCTACGGCGACATGTGGATCTACAAGGAGGCGCTCGAGAAGGCGGGCTCGGCCGACCGCAGGAAGGTGGCGGCGGCGATCCGGGCCATGGACACGACCAGCGGCCCGGCGAAGTACTTCCCCGGCGGGCGGCTCAAGTTCGAGGAGAACGGCCGGCGTGCCGGCGCGGCGCTGCTGATCGTGCAGTGGCAGAACGGGGAACCGGTCGTGGTCTATCCGCCGGGCTCGGCGATGTCCAAGCCGATCTGGCCGAAGCAGTAAGTCGACCTGCGGTTCGCTGGCGCGCGTGAGCGGCGCGCCAGCCGTTCCATGACGCCTTAGCCGGCCATGAACTCCAGCTCGGGAAGCAGGAACGGCCGGAAGCCGGGGTAGTTCTCGATCATCGGGAAGTGGCCCATCCCCTTCATGATCGTCATGCGGCAACCGGGGATCGATTTGGCGACGGCCTC
>Ga0299906_10002166_pt1 | contig 16435 bp, 10 predicted proteins | sample RVTome_14_FD_200259 | JGI IMG/M metagenome (GOLD analysis project Ga0299906, IMG submission 200259) | Soil microbial communities from uranium-contaminated site in the Upper Colorado River Basin, Wyoming, United States - RVT145D125 (version 2) ...
TTCCCATGACACCCGCCGCGTGTTTTTGTACAAACGATTTCATGGCGTCCCTCTCGTTGGGTTGCGGTGATTGCTTCGGAAAACTTCACCCTACCCAATGAGGGAACGCCTGTCTCATACTCTTTGGGTTGCGGCCGAAGGCCGCGCTAGGTGTTTTTAGAGACCTCGGGGGGGGTGTTCGAGCAGATCGGCGATGATCCTGCACTCGGCGTTGTCGACGAGACTTTCGGCCTTACCGTTGTGGAAGTAGGTCAGCTCTTTGTGGTGGATGCCGAACAAGTGGAGCAGCGTGGCGTGATAGTCGGCGGGGGCGACCTTGTTGACCGCGGCGCGATGACCGACCTCGTCGGATTCGCCGTAGGCCTGCCCGCCCTTGATCCCGCCGCCCGCCAGCCACATGCTGAAACCCTGCCCGTTGTGGTCCCGGCCACGGGTCTTGGGATCGCCATGATTTTCCGTCACCGGCAACCGGCCGAACTCGCCGCCCCAGTGCACCAGCGTCGTGTCGAGCAGACCGCGTTGCTTCAGGTCCTTGACCAACGCCGCCGACGGCTGGTCGGTCTTCTCGCAGCAGGAGCGGACGTTCTTGAAGATCGAGTTGTGGTTGTCCCAGATCTGCCCGGCAATGAAGATCTGCACGAAGCGCACGCCGCGTTCGACCAGTCGCCGGGCGATCAGGCAACGCTCGCCGTACGACCGCGTCACCGGGTTGTCCAGGCCGTACAGCTTGCGGGTGGCCGGCGATTCAGTCGACAGATCGAGCGCCTCGCGAGCGACGGTTTGCAAATTGGCCGCCAGTTCGTAGCTGGCGATACGGGCTTCGAGTTCACTGTCGCCGGGGTGTCGTTCGAGATGCCGCCGGTTCATCTTCTCGAGCAGCGAAAGGCTGTGGCCTTGGAGCGGACCGGCCAGCTCGTCGGGAACGTCGAGATTGAGAATCCGCGGTTTGGTCGGTCGGATCGGCGTGCCCTGATACAGCGCCGGCAGCCACCCCTGCGACCAGTTGCGTACGCCGTCGACGGGCAGACCGCCCGGATCGGTGAGCACACAGTAGGCGGGCAGATTTTGGTTCTCGGTCCCGAGTCCGTAGGTCAACCACGACCCGAGGGCGGGCCGACCCGGCCGCTTTTGACCGGTGTTCATCGCCCAGATCGACGGCTCGTGACCGTTGACGTCCGTGTGCATCGAACGCACCACCGCGATGTCGTCGACGATCGTCGCGGTGTGCGGCAACAGTTCCGACAACGCGGTCCCGCTTTGACCGTGCTGGGTGAACTTGAAGGGGCTGCCCATCAGCTTCTTGGAGGCCCGGTTGACGAAGCTGAAGGTAACTTCGCCCTGATAGTCCTTCCCGTCGTTCTTGGTCAGTTCGGGCTTGGGGTCGAACAGGTCCATGTGGCTCGGCCCGCCGTGCATGAACAGCGAGATCATCGCCTTGGCCGACGGGTTGTGGTGCGGATGGCGCGGGCGCACGTCGTACGACCGGTCGCCCTTGGGAACGTGTCGCGGCGCGGCGGCACGACCCGCCGACAGCAGGCCTTCCTGCGCCAGCAACGACGCCAGCGCGACCCCGCCGACGCCACCGGCCGCGTCAAACAACATCTGCCGCCGCGACGTGATCAACCTGAAGTTGTTACAACCCATAACGACACACCCGTTCTTTTGCTTACGCAGTATATCACGCTGATAGCATTTTTTCCGAGCCGCGAGCGCAAGCGAGCGGGTTCGTAAAAACCCCCGCGTCGGCGTTTGCGGCTCGGCTGATTGAATCCGCAGGCGGCTTCGCGAGCAGTTCCTTGACCACCCGGCACCCCTCGGTGTCGGTCAGTCGCTCTTCCCGTCCGTTCTGAAAGTACGTCAATGCATGATGATCCACCCCGAGCAGGTGCAGCAGCGTGGCATGGAAGTCGGCCGGGCCGACCGGATTCACCGCCGCCCGATGCCCGACCTCGTCGGTCTCGCCGTATGCCTGCCCGCCCTTCACCCCGCCGCCGGCGATCCAGGTGCTGAAACCCTGCCCGTTATGATCCCGGCCACGGGTCTTGGGATCGCCGTGGTTTTCCGTCACCGGCAACCGGCCGAACTCTCCGCCCCAGGTCACCAGGGTCGAGTCGAGCAACCCGCGCTGCTTGAGATCCTTCACCAACGCCGCCGAGGGCTGGTCGGTCTGGGCACAGCAGTCTTTCAGCTTCATGAAGATGCGATCGTGATGGTCCCAAATCTGACTGCTGATGAAGATCTGCACGAACCGCACGCCGCGCTCGACCAGCCGCCGCGCGATCAGGCAGCGCTCGCCGTAGGAACGCGTGACCGGATTGTCCAGGCCGTACATGCGCTTCGTCGCTTCGCTCTCGCGCGACAGGTCGAGCGCCTCCTTGGCCTCGCTCTGCATGCGGGCCGCCATTTCGTAGTTCGCGATGCGGGCTTCGAGTTCGCCTTCGCCGGGATGGGCATCCAGATGGCGTTGGTTCATGCGCTCGAGCAGGGCGAGACTGTGGCCTTGAAGCGGTCCGGCCAACTCCGGCGGCACGTCCAGGTTCAGGATGCGCGGCGTCTTGGGGCGAATCGGCGTGCCCTGGTAGGTCGTGGGCAGCCAGCCCTGCGACCAGTTGGTCACCCCGAGCGTGGGCAGCCCCTTCGGATCGGTGAGCACGCAATACGCGGGCAGGGATTGGTTCTCGCTCCCCAGCCCGTAGGTCAGCCACGACCCGTAGCAAGGTCGGCCCGGGCGGTTCTGGCCGGTATGCATCATGCGCAGCGACGCGCCGTGGTCGTTGAATCCGGTGGTCATCGAACGGATCACCGCGATGTCGTCGACGATGCCCGCCGTGTGGGGCAGCAGTTCCGACAACTCGGTCCCGCATTGACCGTGCTTGCGGAACGTGTACGGACTGGCCATCAGCTTCTTGGTCGCCCGATTGATGAAGCTGAAGGTGACGTTGTCCTCATAGTGCTTGCCGTCGTACTTGGTCAGTTCGGGCTTGGGGTCGAACAGGTCCATGTGGCTCGGCCCGCCATGCATGAACAGCGAGATCAGCGTCTTGGCGGACGGTTCATGATGCGGCGGGCGTGGGCGCACGTCGAACTTGCGATCGGATTTCGGCATATGCATCGGCGCCGCGGCGCGGGCGGGCGCAAGCAGTCCTTCCTGCCCGAGCAGGTAAGCGAGAGCAAGCCCGCCGATCCCCCCCGCCGACTCGAAGAGCATCTGCCGACGGGAGGTCGCGACCCGGAACGTGTTGCAACCCATGGGCGGAAACTCCCGATGTCACTTCGATTCCGTGCACTCGCTTTGCGGCAAAGCGACGCGGTTGATCAAGCTGGCGATGTAGCCGGCGCCGAACCCGTTGTCGATGTTCACCACGCTCACCCCGGCGGCGCAACTGTTGAGCATCGTCAGCAGCGGAGCGACGCCGCCGAAGCTCGCGCCGTATCCGATACTCGTCGGCACCGCGATCACCGGCACGGCCACCAGCCCGCCGACCACGCTCGCCAACGCACCCTCCATACCCGCCACCACGACGAGCACCGACGCACTTTGCAGGGCCTCGGAATGGGCGAGCAGCCGATGGATACCCGCCACCCCCACATCGTAGAAGGTACGCGTCCGTTGGTCCATGACCTCGCAGGTCACGCGGGCTTCCTCGGCCACGGGCAGGTCGCTGGTTCCGGCACAGGCGATACCCACGAAACCCGCCGATTCGACCGGTGGGCGCTGGCGGATCACCACCGTGCGGGCCGCGTCGCTGTACTCGGCCGATTCGTGCACCTTTTGAACCGCTTCGAACACGCAACGTTTCGCCCGCGTCAGCAACACGTTCCCGCCGCCGGCCACCAATCGACCCGTGATCTCGACGATCTGCGCGGTCTTCTTGCCCGGACAGAAGACGACTTCGGGAAACCCGCAACGGATGCCCCGGTGGTGATCGATGTTCGCGAATTCGAGCGACTCGAAGGGCAGGTTGCGCAGCTTCGTCACCGCGTCGTCGACGGTATCATCACCGGCGCGAACCGACTCGAGCAGCGTGCGTAACGTTTGTTCATCCATGAGTACCCTGCGCCATGGCCGGCAAATCCAACTCGACAGTATGGCCGTTGGTCAGCCGGTGGTAGGCCAGCCCTCCGATCATCGCCGCATTATCCGTGCAAAGCGCGAAAGGAGCAAGGTGAACCGCCGCTCCGGCCTCGGCGCACCCGGCGCCCAGCCGGTCGCGCAGATGCGAGTTCGCCGCCACGCCCCCGCCGGCGAGCACGGTGCGCACCCCGGTGCGACGCACCGCCATGAGCGTCTTGCGCACCAGGACATCGACCACCGCGGCCTGAAAGCTCGCCGCGATGTCGGCGATTTCCCCGTCGCTGAGCTTCTCCAGCCCGCCGCTCGTCTTGCCCGGTCCGTTCACGTGATAGAGCACCGCGGTTTTGATGCCCGAGAACGAAAAGTCGAGGCTGTCCTTGCCGAGCATGGTGCGGGGGAAATCGATCGCCCGCGGATCACCCTTCGCGGCGGTACGGTCGATAACCGGCCCACCGGGATAGCCGAGCCCGAGAATCGTCGCGACCTTGTCGAACGCCTCGCCCGCCGCATCGTCGGTGGTGCAGCCCAGCCGTTCCATTTCGATCGGCGTGCGCACGTGGTAGAGCGACGTGTGTCCGCCGCTGACCACGAGCACGACGGCGGGAAACGGATCGTGCTCCAGCGCCATCGCGGCCGAGTAGGCGTGGGCTTGAATGTGATCGACCGCCACCAGCGGTTTGTTCCACGCCCAGGCCAGGGTCTTCGCCGCCGTCACCCCGATCAACAACGCGCCCACCAGCCCGGGGCGATTCGTCACCGCGATCGCGTCGAGGTCGTTCGGTTTGATTGCCGCGTCATCAAGCGCTTCGGCCACCACACCGTCGAGCCACTCGATGTGGGCCCGCGACGCGATCTCGGGCACGACCCCGCCGTACTTGGCGTGCAGATCGATCTGCGACGCCACGACGTTGCTGCGCACGTCGCGCCCGTCGGCCACCACCGCGGCCGCGGTTTCATCGCAGGAGGTTTCAATGGCGAGGATGGCGGTCACAAGGCATTTTAACCGGGCACGGGTTCACCGGGTTTCGGCGTCGGCGGCGGCGCCGCTTCGGACGTGGGAAGATCCAGCTTCTCGCGCAGGACTTCGATCGCCTTGGCCAACTGACGGTCCATCGGCGGCGAACCGACTTGCGTGGTCGGCGCCGGGCGCGTCGTCGCGTCGTCGTCCGATGGGGCCGTCGACGGGGGACGAATCACATCCGCCTCGCGCCGCGTCACGTACGTAGCCACGAGTTCCTCATCCGTCATCAACACTTCCACATCCGGCGCCACACCCCACGACGCGTTTTTCTCGCTAGGTGTAGACGATAAGCGTCGGCGTCGAGGATCCTGCGCCGCGCCGTGCAAGGCGTCTTTCTCGCTGGCTTGGGTACGGTGAATACATTCACCGTTGGGCAGGTGATAATACGCGACGGTGAGCTTGAGGGCGGTGTTGTCCTCGGGCATCGTGTACACGTTCTGGACCGAGCCTTTGCCGTAGGATCGTTCGCCGACGATCGTCGCCCGTTGGTGGTCACGCAGCGCGCCGGCGACGATCTCCGAGGCACTGGCCGAGTTGCGGTTGATCAGCACCACCAGAGGAAACGCGGGCAACGTACCCTCGCGGGTCGCCTTCCATTCGTTGAGCTGCACGTCCATGCGTTTCGTGGTGACGATCGTCCCCTCGGGCAGGAACAGATCGGCGATCGACACGGCACTGCTCAGCAGCCCCCCGCCGTTGTTGCGCAAATCGAGGATCAACCCCGCCATGCGCTGCTCGCGCACCTGGGCGATGGCCCGTTCGAGATCGCCCCGGGACGCCTCGACGAACGAGGTCAGCCGGATGTAGGCGATGCGCGATTCGAGGTCGAGAAAATAGTCCCACGCGCCGTCGACTTGCCGGTACCAGCCCTTGACGCTGGCGAGGGCGATCCTGTCCCGCAGGATCGGGATCTCCCGCGGCCGGGGCTGGGTCGGATGTTGCACGGTCAGGGTCACGGTGGTACCCGCCTCGCCCATGATGAGGTTTACCACGTCTTCGATCAACGTGTTGGACTTGAGCGGCTCATTGTCGACGGCGAGGATCCGATCACCGGCCAACACCCCGGCATGAAACGCCGGCGAATCCTCGATCGGCGAGACCACGATGAACTGGCCGTCCGGATCCCGGCCGAGCTCGATGCCCACGCCGCCGTACTCGCCGTCCGACGCTTGTTGAAACGCTGCATAGTCCTTCGCACTGATGTAATTGCTGTACGGGTCCAGCTCGGACAGCATGCCGCGGATCGCACCGGCCACCAGTGCTTCGTCATCCACCGAGTCGACATAGTGCTTGGCGATCTTGGCGCGGACCGCCATCATCGGCCCGAACGTCTTGTCCAGCGAATCGAGCCTCGCTGCGGTCTTGGGCAACTGCCACAGGCCCGCCGCGACCATCACGATCACGACCACCCAGGCAAGGTTGCGTTTCGGCATGATCTGGGTCCTCTCCGGTAGCGCCGCCCACATTTCCGGCATCATAGCGCATCTTGGATCGACCGTACCCGGCTGTCAACGCGCCCGGGCCCGTGATTCGAGAGCTCACAACGAATTCCCGTCTCTCGGCTCGATAATTTCCGCGCGTTCGCGGCAGTCGAGCCTCAAGGGCGTCATGCCGCCATCCGATGCTAGCGGTAGCGCCCGCACGGGGGTAGGGGCCGATAACGTACCACGCGGTCGACCACGAGTCGGCACGGAGAACGAGGGCACGACCATGACGCACGACACGATCGACAGCCTCAAACGTTCCGCCGCCATACCTTCCCTGCCCCAGGTGGTCACGCGATTCCTGGAAGTCATCCGTGACCCGGCCTTCGAGCTCGATGAAGTCGCCCAGGTCCTCGCCGCCGACCCCGGCATGAGTGCCGACATCCTGCGTCTGGCCAACTCCGCCCTGTTCGGCGTGACCCGCCGCGTGTCGTCGCTCAACCAGGCCATCGGTCTGCTGGGTCTGAGGCGGGTTCGCTCGCTGGTGCTCGGACGCTACCTGATCGACAGCCTCGGCACGGGCGACTCGGCCGAGATCGACCCGAACTACTTCTGGCGACGGTCCCTGGCCACCGGCGTGCTCGCCGCCAAGTTCGTCGACGCCCGGCTACCCGCCGTGCGCGATGAGGCCTTCATGGGCGGACTGCTCTGCGACTGCGGGATTCTCATTCTCGCCGACTCGATCGACAGCTACGGGCCGGTGGCCCGGAAATACGCACCCCACGAGCAGGTCGATTTTTGTGAGCTCGAAACCGCCGTCGTCGGCGTCACCCATTCGAAAGTCAGTGCCGACGTCATGGATCACTGGCAGCTTCCCGAGCTGATCAGCGAATCGATTCGTTACCACCACCACGACAACGTGCCCGACGAGGTCCCGAGCGACATGGCCACCGTCGCCCATGCCATCAACGCCGCGGGGCGGATCGCCAAGCTCCTCTGCGAAACCGCCGAGCCGCAGGACGTCGCCGCAACCTGCCGCGAGGCCATGCAACTGATCGAACTCGACGTTGAAATACTCGCTCAGTGCCTCGGTGAGGTCGAACAGGAAATCCTCGAGCTCGCCGACGTGCTCCACGTCGACATCATTCCCTCGAAGGTCTACAGCCTGCTCGCCGAAGAGATCCGCAAAGACGTGAGCGCGCCCGCCGCCGTGTAACGATCGGCACGTGTAGCCGGCCGGCGCTACGGAACCACGCAACCGTCGGGGATGCCGTCGGAGTCGGCGTCGGGATCGCACGCGTCGGGAATGCCGTTGTCGTTGCAGTCGTCGTCGCACCCGGTCGTGCAGAAGAACGGTCCCCCCGGCGCCGAACTGGTCTCGTCGATCTCGCACGCATCCGGCACGTCGTCGTTGTTGCAGTCCGGCGCGCCCCCGAGAATGTCGCAGGCGTCCGGTATGGTATTTGCGTCGCAGTCGGCGTCACATTCATCCGGAATGCCGTTGGCGTCACAATCATTGGCGACCAACTGACACTTGTCCGGCACACCGTCGTCGTTGCAGTCGTTGGCGACCCCGATATCGATGTCACACGAATCCGGCACGCCGTTGCCGTTGCAATCGTCGGCTACATCGTTAGCGATGTCGCACACGTCCGGAACATCGTTATCGTTGCAGTCGGTCGCGCACGCATCGGGCACGCCGTTGCCGTCGCAGTCGGCGTCGCACCCGGTCGCACAGAAGAACGGCCCACCCGGGTCGGGGCTGGTCGCGTCGATCTGGCATACATCCGGCACCAGGTCGCCGTCGCAGTCGATCTCGGCCGCATCGAATTGCACCTCACTGAGCAACACCCACCCGAAACCGCCCTGCGCGGTGAACACGGCCCGGACGTACCGCGCACTCTGCGTCACCGGAATCTCGATGAATCGCGCGGTCAGGTCCGATCGCTCCGTCGCCGTCGTGGTATGGATGATCGGTGATCCGAAGTTCACCCCGTCGTCGCTGAAGGTGAGCTCGACCGAGGCGAACAAACCGACGCTCCCGGCCGATTCGTTGTTCGCATGAATCGAAATCAGCTCGAACGCGACGATCTGCCCGAAATCGAATGTGATGTCGGGAACCACCGTCGTCCAGCCCACCCATTCATGACCGGCGCCGAAGCCGAGATCAGCGACCGGATTGTTTCCACCGATCCGGCCGTCGGTCAGTTGTCCCAGCCCGTCGGACAGCGGGTCGCCGTCGACGGTCACGTCGCCGCCGCCGGTGTAGGTGTCGTCATGATACGTCAGCGTCAACGACTCGGACTCGCCGTTGGGCATCGCGTAGCGCTGCGGCGTCACCAGCCCGTCGCCGACCGCGATCTCGCAGGCGTCGAGCAGGTCGTTCCCGTTGCAATCGAAGCCCGTGCCCGCGGCCAACTCACACGTATCGAGCACGCCGTCGGCGTCGCAATCGGCCTCGCAGTCTTGCGTGCAGAAGTAAGTACCGCCCGCATTCTGCACGTCGATCTCACACTCGTCCGGCAAGCTGTTCCCGTTGCAGTCGTCGCTGGTCACATCCGCGATGTCGCACGTATCCGGCACGTCGTTTTCGTTGCAGTCGGCGTACGTCCCGTCGGCCAGATCGCAGTCGTCGGGAATGCCGTTGTCGTCGCAATCGATCTCGCAGTCGTCGGGCACCGCGTTGCCGTTGCAGTCGGTGCTCGTGCCGTCGGCAAGATCGCATTCGTCGGGAACGTCGTTGTCGTTGCAGTCGGCCGGTCGCGCGGTGAACCGCACTTCGCTGATCAGGATCCAGGGGTAACCGACCTGGTCGCTGAACGTAGCACGCACAAAGCGTGAATAGCGCGGAATGTCGATCGACATGAACCGCGCGGACGTATCGGCGCGCTCGGCGGCGGTCGTCGTGTAGGTGATCAGGTCACCGAAATTCACCCCGTCGTCGCTGAAGGTCAGATCGACCGAGCCAAACAAACCAACACCGTCAGTTCGGGCGTTGTTGACGTGGATCGAGATGGTGGCAACGCGGGTTATCTCGCCGAGATCGAACGTGATCTCCGGCTGGATCGCGTCCCAACCGACCCACTCGTATCCCGCCCCGTCGCCGAGATCTTCGTCGATCGCGCTGACGCCGGTGACGCCGTCGGTCAACTGCCCGAGCCCGCCGGTAAGCGAATCGCTGTCGACGAGGGGACCACCCGTGCCGTCGTAGAGTTCGTCATGGAACGACAGCGACAAGGCCGTATTCGACGCACCGTTGACCATGTCGTAAGCGACGACAGACACGGCGCCGCCGGTGTCGGTCGCGTCGCATTCGTCGGGAATGTTGTTGCCGTTGCAGTCGGCGCTCGTGCCGGCGGCAAGATCGCAGTCGTCGGACACGTCGTTGTCGTTGCAGTCGGTCTGACATTCGTCGGGCACGCCGTCGCCGTTGCAATCCGGACTGCCCGGGAACTCGACGCCGAAGCGGTTGATCGTGCCCGTGTCGCGGGCGATGCTGTCGGTGACCTTCAACGTCCACGTTCCGGTGGAAGATTCACCGGACAGGATCGACAGACTCTCGACGGGGCGGAACGTGCCGGTATAAGGCGGCAGCGCGTCGGTGATCGACATCGCGGCCGCGTCGTCGAATCGCGTATCGATGAAGTTCGCGCCGTTGGTCGTGAGGTTGGTGAACAGCCGCACCGACGTACCCGCCGGACTGATCAGCACCGCGTCGAGGTCTTTGACGAAATCGTGCGTGAGGTCCAACGTGACGACGAGATTCCGGATGACGACCGCCAGCGGCACATCGACGCTCACTTCGGTGGCGCCCGCGTCACCGGCCGGCGGCAACACCGCGCCGAGGTTCGTCGCCTCGTAGAGCCTCGGGCCGGACACGTCGCAAGTGTCGGGCACACGATTGGCATTGCAGTCGAGCAGATAAGGATCATTCACGCAGGCCGGGCCGGTCAGGAGCAGTTCGTAGTCGCCGGCGTCGCCGTCCGCACCCGAGACCCGGAGGTAGTAGGTCGTCCCCGCCGTGACCGGCATCGTCACTTCCGATTGTGCACCGCAGCCGTTGTCGTCACAGGCCAATTCGACATCGCCCGTGCCGGGACAACCGTCGTGCACCGACAGCACCGAGTCGAACGACGCGTTGCAGAGTGAAGCGGTGAGACTGCCGTCGGCCGACGGGGTATAGGTGTACCAGACGTCGTTGCTCGCATCCGCGTTGCCGCAGCTTGCGGTCCCGTCGCTGCCGGTGCCGAGCGTGGCGCCGGTCAGCGTAACGTCGGTGCAAGCGACGACCGCATCGACGCACAACGCCGCGATCGGCAGGTCCGAGTCCACTTCGCATGCGTCGAGCACGCCGTTGCCGTTGCAGTCGTTGTCGGCCAACTCGCACGCGTCAGGGGCCGCGTTCCCGTCGCAGTCGGTGTCGCAATCGTCGGGCACGCCGTTGGCGTCACAATCGTTGCCCGCCGGCTCACAACTGTCGGGCAGTCCGTTGTCGTTGCAGTCGACGCCGTTGGGCACACATCCCGGTGGGAGCACGTCGCGCGTGCCCCAATACCAGGAACTGAGCGGCCCGGGATCGGCAACGTCGCCGTCGTCGTTCACGCACCATCGGCCGGGATCGCCGCAATCGGCGGTGGTCATGGCGCTCGGGGTGTCAAATCCCTCGCGGAACAAATCGCCGGTCGCCGCGGTGATCGCGAAATCCTCGATCGCCCAATAGAAGCCGTCGTTGATGACTTGGTCGGCGCCGTTGTCGCCGTAAAATCGGAATGCGACGCGAACGTCCGGCCGCCCGTCGGCCAGCGCCGATAGATCGACGGTGACGATCTTGTTGTTCACGGTGTTCACCGGCGTGGCGTCGCACACGTCGGGACAAAGCGCCGCGCTCACCCCGTCGCCGTACACGAGGCTGAACGTCGTGCCGCCGTCGAGCGTCACCAACACGTCGACGAACTGTCCGACGTGCGAGCGGTAGCCGTGATGCCACGACAACGTCACCCCGCTCCGGCCGCTGCAATCGATGCGCGGCGAGACCAGTTCCTCGCGCATGTCGACGTTTCGTCCTTCGCTGACCACCGTCGCCGCCTCGCCGGCGAAGTCGGCGAAATTGGGATTGCCCAGAAACACCGCCTGCCCCGTCGGCGCACCCGCGACGATGATCCGGGGCAACGCGGCGAACAAGACGACGATCGCCGAGTGATCTCGCAATCTGCGTGTTGGAGCGAACGTGCGAAACACAAAAACACCTACGCGCGCCGACTACGGCGCGGATTGATTCTCGAACACCGTGACCGTGCCCGCGTTCTGATTCCCGACGATCAGGTCGATCCGGCCGTCGCCGTCGAGGTCACCGAGGGTCATGCCGGTCGGCGTCGTGCCGAGGGAATGATTTTGCGCCGAAGCGAACGCGCCGCCGCCCGTGTTCCGCAGGACCGACACGCTCGCGGCACCGATGTTGGCGGTGACCAGGTCGACATCGCCGTCGCCGTCGACATCGCCGATCGCCAGCGCCTGCGGCACCCGGTCGACCGGCAGATTCAACGCGGCGGCGAAGATCGCACCGCCGACGTTACTCAGGATCGAGACCGTATCGCCGATCGCATTGGTCACGGCCAGGTCGATCGTGCCGTTGCCGTCGTGATCCAACGCGACGATGGTCTGCGGCTGCGACCCGACGTCGTACTGCACCGCGGGCGCGAAACTGCCGCTCCCGTCGTTGATCAACACCGAAACGTTGCGCCCGTTGAGATTCGCCGCCGCGAGGTCGACATCGTTGTCGGCGTCCAGATCGACGGCGGCGACCGACACCGGCCACAGCGTCGACGCCGTGCCCACCGGGACGCGGGTCTCGGCCGCGAACCCCAGCCAGCGACCGCCGCGAAAGCGTCCACGATTGACGAGGACCGACACGTTGTTCGACCCGTTGTTGGCGGTGATCAGTTCGAGATCGCCGTCGCCGTCCAAGTCGGCCGAGGTCACCGCCGCCGGCCGGGCGCCGACGCCCAGCCCGAACGTCGGCGCGATCACGCCGTTGCCAAGGGTGACGCCCACCGAAACGCTGTTGGCGCCCTGGTTGGCGGTAATGACATCACGGTCACCGTCGCCGTCGAGGTCGGCGGTGATCACGCCGCGCGGATCCTTGCCCACCCCGATCGTCGCGGCCGGTCCGAATCCACCGGTGCCGTCGTTCAGCAGCACGGACAACGTGCCGAACGTGAACTGACCGTCACCGACGTTGGCGGATACCAGGTCGAGATGATTGTCGCCGTTCAGATCGGCGGCCGTCACCGCGGTCGGATTCAACCCGACGTTGAGCGTGGCGGTCGCGGTATACCCGACGGTCGCCGCGGCGTCGCAATCGTCCGGTACGCCGTTGCCGTCAGCGTCGTTGCCGACCAATTCGCATTCATCGGGAACGCCGGTACCGTTGCAGTCGATGCTCGTGCCGGTGGCGATGTCGACCGCGTCGCCGGCGCCGTTGTTGTTGCAGTCGGCCGGCAGCACGGTCAGCGTCACTCCGACGGTGACGCCGAGGTAGGTCGCATCGATGTCGACGGGAACCGTCGTCGTGCCCGCAACGGTGGTGACACTGAACGTGGCACTGGTGACGCCGTCCGGAATCGTCACGCTCGACGGCACGCTTGCGACGGCGGGGTCACCGCTGAGCAACGCGATGTCGGCGCCACCGGTCGGGGCCGGCGCATCGAGCGCGACGGTCCCGGTGGCGGATACACCGCCGGTCACCGTCGAAGGCACGAGCGTAACCGAACTCAACGCGGCCGCGGCGGCCGGCAGCACGGTGAGATCGGCGGTCATGGTGTCGTTGCCGTAGGTCGCCGTTACGGTCACGTCCGTCGATGTCGTGGGGGCGCTGCTGTCGATGGTGAACGTCGCGCGATCCGTGCCGGCAAGAACAGTCACATCGGTCGGCACGGGCGCGATAATCGGATCACCACTGTTCAGAGTAACAACGATGCCGCCGGTCGGCGCGGGGCCGCTGAGAATCACGGTGCCGGTGACACGGTTGCCGCCGGTAACCGACGACGCGCTGAACGTCAGCGACGTCAACGACACCGGCGAAGCAACGGGCTGAACCGTCAGATCAGCGGTTACCGTGTCGTTTTGCAGCGTCGCCGACAGGGTCACGTTTGACGATGCGGTCACGACGGCTGAATCGATGGTGAACGTCGCGCGATCGTTCCCGGCGAGGACGGTCACGTCCGCCGGCACGGGCGCGACGAGCGGATCACCACTGCTCAGGGTCACGACGATGCCGCCGACCGGGGCTGGACCATCAAGGATCACGGTGCCGGTGAGACTGTTACCGCCCGTTACTGAAGTCTCGCTGAGTGTCAGCGACGCAACGGTGACAGTGACGGCCGGTGTGTCATCGTCGGTCAGGGTCAGCGTGGTCTGGTTGATGCCGCCGAGCGTCGCGCCGCCGGTGGGGTTGGTCAGCGACAGCAGGATCGTTTCGTTACTTTCAATCACACCGTCGTCGAGGATCGCAACCGTGACGGTCTGACCGGCCGCGTCCTGATCGGCGAAGGTGAGGGTGCCGGCGGCGGCGGTGTAGTCCTCGCCGGCGACGGCCGTTCCGTCGCTGGTCGCGTAATCGACGGTCACCGCCCCGTCGCTGCCGCCGGTACGGGTGACGGTCACCGTCGCCGTGGCCTGTGCTTCACTTACGCTGAACGCACCGACGCTCAACGCCAGCACACCGGCCGATCCCGTCGCGGGTGGCGGCGTACTTCCACCGGGCGGCGTACCGCCACCTCCTCCTCCTCCACCGCCGCCGCCGCCGCCACCGGAAGGAGCGGGAGCAGGTGCGGGTGCAGGAGCCGGAGCCGGTGCGGGATTGTCGCCGTCAGCGTCCACGACGGGCGGCGTTGTCGGCCGGGTCGTCGGTTGCGTTGCCGGCGGGGTCGTTCCCGGCGGTACCGGCGCGGGTGCGGAGGATAACGATTCGGGATCGTCGGGAGCGGGCGGCGCGCAGCGCACCAGTACGGGGAGCGTCAAGCCAAGACAGAGTAATAGCGACCTGTGTTTCACCGATCTACCGTACCGAACGATCACGCCGCCCATGAAGATCAAAGGGGGCGCTTCGTTCGTGTCAATACTGATATGCCATCGGTGCGTGTCCGTCGCCGGGTTTAACGCTTTGAAGACGCTGAACGATGCGTGAGCCGAACGGAATGCAACGTGGTGACGGGAACGCGCAACAATGCGCACGGTCGATAGCATGTTGTTGTACGTGTCGGTGTGGATGGGTCGCCCGAAGCGGCAGCTTCTGCGGGGTGATGCGCAAAGATCACCGACGCGAGAACATTTCAAAAAAAGCGACGAGGCCGCCCCCGTGGACGGCCCCGTCGTCGCGGCGCAGGGTGCGCGGGTGTTTCGTGTTCAACCGCGGAATCGACGCTCGCGACTCATGCGTTGAGCGGACCGGCGATCACGTCGACCGTGCGATGGCTTGGCGTCTCGACGCGGCTGACGCGGCTTGCTGAACGTCCGCGAACCGGCGTCGATCGTGCCGCCCGGCGCGGTGTTGCCACGCGTGATGACCTGGGTCTGACCGTCGTGCGAGCTGGTGACCCCGCCGGCTTCGACGGAACGGGACTCGCCCCCACGGGCCAGGACGCCGCCGTAGCCGCCGCTCACCTGTCCGTCGGCGCCGATGCTCAAATTGAACGTACCCGCGTAGGCCGGTCCGAACTTCGGCGCGAAGGCGTGGCTGAGCGACAGGTCCAGCCCGTCACGGTCGAACCCGACCGCCACACCGCGAGCGAGATTCACGTTGCCCGTTCTCGTTCGAGTTCGGGCGAAGCCGACCCCGTCGTCGTCGCCGTTGTAGTTCGCGGTCGCCCCGGCCGATCCGGGTGAAGTCCAGCCGTTGTCGGCCCAGGCCGTCGTCGACGCATCGCCCGCCCAGGCGGCGGTCGCGGTCATCATGGAAAGCATCCAACCAGTCGTGATCGAGAAAAGGCGGTTCATCGTTCGTCTCCTTCGTGCATTCGCTACGTATTATCGTTTCGCTGACCCCGACCTCGCACGGGGCGGACTACTTAGCCCGCCCCGTGCGGCCGGCCCGGTGGGTTATGAACTATCGACGCACTTCGATGGCGGTGGCTCGCGTCCGGTCGCGTCCGAAATTGCGTCCGCGGCTGATCGAGCGGGCTTGCACCCGGCTGTGACGATGTCGTCCACTGACGCTCAGGCCGATCCCGTCCGCATCGGCGGTCGCGTGGTAGCCCGCCTCGCTGTCCGAGAGCACGTCGCTGACCGCGACGCCGCCGTCACTGTCGGCGATCGAATCACTGACACTGTTCGCCTGGCCGCCGAACCATCCCCGGCTGATCGCGCGACTATTGCTGTCGGCGAATCCCCAGCGACTCAGGGCGGTCGAGAAGGATCGGCTGCGGGCCACACCACCCAGCCAGCCGCGAGCGATCGCGTCACTGTTGCTGATCGCGACCCCGCCGATCGCGCCGGCCACGCTTTCACTCGTCGCCAACGCGTCGCCGCCGCCGCTTTGCCTATCATAAACGGACCCGTCGGCGTCGGCCCACGAATTGCTGATCGCCAACCCACGGTCGGCGGTCGCGATCGCGTCGCTGATCGCACGCCCGTTTCGCGTGCCCACCGCGACCGAGTCGGCCACCGCACGTCCGCCGCGCGTCGCACCGGCGATGGCGGTCGAATCCGCGTTGCCGTACGCCGTCGCCGAGGCCGAAGACGACCCGCCGTAACTCGACGTGGACACCGCCGTCGCCGACGCGCCCAGGGCCGCCGATCCGCTCATCAACATCGTGGCCGCAAGGGCCGTGATTCCTTGAAATCTCATCGCACTACTCCTTCGCCTGGAAACCCGTTCGTATGCGGCTCCCGTTTCGCCGCTAGGTACATGAACGGATG